>Ga0182024_10005851_pt1 | contig 27305 bp, 22 predicted proteins | sample P32metaG_FD_120480 | JGI IMG/M metagenome (GOLD analysis project Ga0182024, IMG submission 120480) | Permafrost microbial communities from Stordalen Mire, Sweden - P3-2 metaG (Illumina Assembly) | ecosystem: Environmental > Terrestrial > Soil > Wetlands > Permafrost | place: Sweden: Stordalen...
GACGAGCGGTTGCGCAGGAGGAAATCCGTCCGGAGGAGCCTTGGAGCCTTGGATCGCAGAATTATAATTGAGTTCCGTCTCTTGAGGAGCACCTTCTTGAGCAGCGTAAATCAGGGAACTATAGACCTTTTCCAGCGTTTGGGCTAAATCATTGGGATCGCTATGACGGCAGGTATAGAGATAGATCGTCATCTCTGAAGGGTCTTCTAACTGTTCCTCGGTGTCTTTGACGATTTTTTCAGCGCGGTCGACGCTCTCTTTGGACCCGATGAAGACCAAGCTATTGCTATTGGCTAATGAGAAAATTCCAAGCCCTTCTTGTTCAGGTTTGCCGAAAGGAGCGCGCCCTTTCTCCAAGGCCTCATTGAAAAAAGTGGTTAAAATTTTCTCCATTTCTTTAATAGGGATCTTCGAAATATGCACAACGCGGGTGACCTTTCCGCTGTGGCCTTCCCAAACCTTATCGTAGAAATCGAGCAGTTTCTCGATCTCTTCTTTCACGGCAACAAGGACGATCTTATTGCCAAGCTGATGCACAAACGTTTGCTTATTATCGGAAAACTTTTCGAAAAATTGGAAAACCGTTTTCACTTGTTCGATCGGAGGAAGCACCAGATAACAGATACGGCTTCCCTCAGGAACTGCAGCAACTTGCTCGGGACGGTAGGCAATGGTCCGAACAGCGCCCAAATCGAGCTTTAAAAGATAGAGCTGACGTGCGTAAGTGTTGAGCTTCTTCATCCCAAAACCGTTGTGATACAGCATCATTTCCAAAAGATCTGTCCAGGATTGCCTAGGAATGGGAATGTTTGAATAGAGATGAAGCTTCATAGTAGCAAATTCGGGAGGAATGACATACAGATAGTCGGGCGATCCGTACTCCATGATGAGCTGGCTTAAGGTAATCTCTTCTTGGTCCCAGAGAGAATAGGCTTCACCATCTTGGATCCCTTCCTGAACGGCTGTCTCGCGCCATGATTCTTCAAGCTGCTGTTTCTCTTTTTTTAGACGATTGACTTCGCTAAGAATGGTTTTAAAAGCACCTTCATCAGCTTCTTGCATAGCTAGGGCATGGGCTTTGACGTATGCCTCTTCTAAACTTTTCTTTAAACCCAAGAGCCTGTCATTGAGAAAAGCGACATCGCTATCACGGGAAATGTTTTTTTGCACGAGCGTGGCTTTTTTTTCTGAAATCGATTCCGCACAAAGCACTATAGGCAGAAGAAGAACTATTTGCAAAATTTTATGCAGGCTCAATTTCTGCATCCATAAGGACGAATTTCTAGCCAAATTGGAGCACGGGAAGTAGTTCAAAAAAAACCACCGTTTATTCACCGTTTCTCTTCTCCATCGCTTTTCTGGTGCTGAATGGGGGGGACCGTCATTTTATTTTTGGCGATCATAGGCTGGGAAGATCCATTCTTGGCAGGAGAAACCGGCAATTTTTTCTCGGTATTGACCACCAATGAAAGAGGCTGCGATTCTGCCCTCATTTTGTCAAAGCAGCGGCCCTTGAGAATGGTCTTGCCCTTCGTATTTTCTATTTTCTCGAAAATGAATAGCTCCCCTTGAATGTCATGATGAAGAAAAGCTTCGAGATCATCGGCTGTTTTCAGAGAACGCCAGCGGCGGTCGGTTTTGATCCACCAATCGCCCTCTTTGACAATCACGCGTCTTTTTCCGAGCTGGCACGTGATCTCGGAGGGGGAACGCGGTCTGACGGAAGTGATCACATCTTCTGGTTTTTGAGAAACTTTAGAACTGTGCTGAAGCGGGACATTGATGCGTGAAGAGATGTAGCCGGTAGGGTCCCAGACTTCCATCGTCATGCTTTGCGCAGACGTCGATAGGAGTTTGGCAAGCGGGGCATCTTCGAAGGCCGATTTGCCCATTTTCCATTCGCTCCCGTCCCACCACAGGAGGTCTCCTACTGATAAAAAGTAGACTTTATTGTCGATCTCGACTTTATACTTAGCGCTTAAATCGCGGTATTCTTCTCCGCCCCACTGATGTAAAAAGAGGTCGGGCGCCCACATTTTCCCTTTCTTGAGGGATTGGACATAGGCTTCTTCATCCAACGAACTTTCGAATAGAGCAGAGGAAGTTAAAATCACTTCTTCTTTTTTATCAGGAGCGGCTTCAATTTGGAGAAGGACTTCAGAGCCGGTCATGGGAAGAGGGAGAATGCTTAGATCGGTCTTCTCCTCGGTGAATTTGTAAGTTCCTTGCTGGGTCAGAAATAATTTTTGCCCTGAGACCAGCTGCTTCCGATCTCCCGAAGTTTTAAGACCCAGACAAATCATCGATAGAGCCCCGCTGTCGGGACGGGTATTTTTGCCGAGCAAGACCAACTCCTGCACCAAAGGTTCGAATTCGGGACTTACACCCCTAGGAGAGATCGCTAAAGGGCCTTTGCCAATTTTCATATAATCGAAGCAGGGCATGGGAGATATTCTAGGGGAGCGAAGTCCCTCTTTATTCAGCATACCTAGAGAGGCCAACCAAAAAACAGAAAAGAGAAAAGCAGCGATTAATAGCATCCCTTGAGGGAGCCAAGCCAGCTTATCTCTTTTTAGGTTGGTCGGTTTCAAAAGCTCCATAATCGACAAAGTGTAGGGGATTCTGCCAATATTTTAAAGAGAAGGAGTCACATCTTTCGAATTAATTTCTAAAGATTGAGCTCGGCGACTCGTTTCTATAGGAAGGGATTTCTTATTTGCATGGAACCTAACTCCAATAAAACTAACCCATTGCAAAAAAGATTATTAATCATTAGATTCAAATTTAAAGGAATGGAGTGAAAAATATGGATGGTAACAAGAAAGGTGTCTCGGTAAAAGAAATCGAAGAGTTTACCAAGAAACACCGTTATGAAGTTTTCTTCTGCCTGTTGTTTCTCTTAGCCGGCATTTTTGGAATGGCTGGTCATTTTGGAGCTTCATGGAATATTTTCTTCGCAATGGCCGGAGCCATTTTAGGTGTTATTTTCCCCAATAAAGTCGAAGCTGTTTTATCGATGGTTTTTAGATTTGTATTTAAACAAGATAAAACGATTCAAATAGTCTTGGGTGCTGTAGCTTTAATTTTAGCAATTTTTCTTTCTTTTATCATTTTCTTAGTCGTCGGCCTTATCGGAGGACGTACGATGCATATTATGGCTGGGGATTCATCGAAGAAGTAAGTACCTCTTCGCGATATTTGATATAGTCAAGAAGAGAGATCTCTTGATTTTGAAAATTCCCTTGGATCAGGAGATAGGCCTCAGGATCATAAGTTCTTGATGTGGGCTCCGCGCCGTGCCAGCCTGCATTTACTTTAAGCTCATGCCAAGCCTCCAGCTCACCTTTTGGAGTTCCTGCTGTTTTTTCAAGCATGGCAATGCGAAGCAAGTTGTAGCCATACAAGATACATCCGTGGCGAACAAGGTCGCTCTTTTTTTCCCAAAACCCATCATCGCTGTCCATGGATGCTTTAAGAGCCTTAGAGTTTTGCAAAGCCTCGGCCCATTTGCGGTCGGCAATCATCAAAGAACAGGCAGAAAACTCTTTGTAGTAGGGAGAAAAATCTCCCATCCTTTTCAAGGTCGCCTTTCCATAACTCGTGGCCAGCCCGCTTTCACTTGTGCTCAATAGTTTTTGTGCAATGGCTCCATCGTATTTGGCATGCAGCTCAGGATGCTTTCGAATTATCTTTTGGAGTTTTGTGAATTGTTCGCTTCTATCTCCTTCCCAATGATGATAGGCCATTTCAGCGGTCAAATAATCGACCTGCGCATCGCCTTTCATCCATTTTGAGACAGCGATTAAACCCACGGCTAGCACCGCACCGATCCCGGCGACTGTCATGAGATGGGTCCTGACCCACTCTATACTATCTTTTTTAATGAATCCGAATTTTCCAAAGGGGATTTCTTCCATTCGAATAATTCTAACTTAGAGCTTATTAACAGAAAAGAGGATGTTAGAGTCTTAAGAAATATTTGATTATCTTGGAAGGGCTGAAAAAGGCCGATAGCCTAATATTCGCACCAAACCCAGTGCAGCTGTTTTGATGAAGTAATCATGAACGATCCTATCGACAAATTTCCGCTGAGGGGCCACTCTGGGTTGCATGACCAAGGAATGAATCTCGTGCGCCCTTAATGGCGCAACAGCTGCGCTTTCTTGAGCGATTAGATCGTTCTTGGTTTTTTTCGTGATCATCGCAAAAAATACACCCCCACTCACTAGCGCCCCCAGGCCTCTCAGAGAACCCATGCCTATCTTACGCAAGAGGGATAAAATACCAGAACCAACACTGTCGGGCATCCAACAATCGAAGAAAGGTTCCGGGTGGTTCGGAGATAGACACTCCATAGCTGATTTGACGGATTGGACAAGAGGACGAAGGGCACCATCTACAACTCCTATTTTGGCTATAAATAAGCCCCCTGTTATCAAACTCGCACCGTGCAAAATATCGGAGACTTTTGGAGTAATTACTAGCGCTCCAGCTAAGGCCAAAGATCCTACACCAAAGGCTGAAAGTCGTGTTGGCATCCGATTCATCAGAGCGGAAACAGCAAAATATCCGCCGATCGCAGCTGACACTGTAACCAGTTCCGTCAGCAGAATTTTGGCATTTTTTTTCGCTGTATAATAATCAATAGGATGACCGGATGAGTCGTTGCTTCGAATTAATGTAGTTAACGCAGATATGCTGCTAATAAGGTTTGTCATTATTCACCTGTTTTAATGACATCTATTTTACTATAATTTAACTTATTTTTATATGCTAAACATATAAAGTAATTATTTTAATAATATATAACATAACCTATTTACACTAAACGACTTAGCAATTCAACAAAACATGTTCCATTTGATCGAGGGTATGCTTCAGGGTGAACTTATCTTCCACCAGCTTGTGGGCTGCTTCGCCATACGCCTCTCGTAGCCTTGCATCTGAAGCAAGGCGAAGGACAGCTTCAGTAACTTTTTCAGGAGAAGAAGGGGGGACTTGGAGTCCCGTTATCCCATCTAAACAGACCTCGGGAAGCCCCCCAATGGTCGTTGTAATGAGGGGCTTTTTCAGATAAGCGGCTTGGAGTGAGGCCTGGGAGATCCCCTCATGGGCGGTGCTGAGCAGCGTAAAAATATCGAGAGCCCCAATCGCCGCATACGGCTTGTCGAGATGCCCGGTGAAAGTCAAAGGGGTCGTCTCATCGACAAGATGACGAAAGTTGTCTAAATATCCTCCGCCGACAACGACCCATTTCAAATGAGGGTGGGCTTTGAGGAGACGTGCAGCTTCGATGAGGTCTTGGATCCCTTTCCATGACCGTACCACGCAGACGGTTCCGATCAAGATGTCATGGGGCTTGACGCCGAGCTTTTCTCGAAATTCTTGGACTTCTTTGGGATCGACTTGAAAAGGTTCAACGCCTGTTGGAATGCATTGAAAACGAGCCAGCGGCAATCCGGCTAACTTGGCAATTTTAGGAATAATTCCCGACGATGTCGTCACGACAAAATCTGCTAGGCCGCGGTACAATAAGAAGGCATTGAGCCCTCCGCGGACATCTGTCGAAAGATGTCTTGTCCGAATCACTTTGCAGCGCCCCACCCGAGCTGCTATGCCTCCGAGCCAGGCGTCTAAAGAAGAATGGGTATTGACGATATCGATTTTATGCGCGCGGATGATACGAAGAAGATTCCGTAGGGCAGAAAAGGCTGCAGGCCTGCGAAAATCGATCTCATAAACGGTGAACCCTTCTTTCCGGGCATGATCGATGAGCTTGCCGCCGCGGACAATGGCAAAAATAATATCGTGTCCGCGCTCGCGGAGGCCGATCGACTCCTTCAGGATGCGGATCTCCTGGCCTCCCCATCCATTCGAGCTTTCAGTGTGTAAAATATGCATCTTTCAAATCCTTTAAAATACGGCGGTGGCCGGAAGAAAAAGGAAGCAAAGCGAGCTCATGCCATTTCTTCCATTCGAATCCTTCCAAAATCTTCTTTTCCGAGGCCTCGTAGAGACAAGGGTAAAGGGTCACATCATACCTTGTAAAGCCATGTTTCACAAGAGGAAGCTCCTTTAATTTTTTAAGGATCATGTCTAATCCAAGTTTCTCGTTCAAAAGAGCATAAGGAAACTCATAAAGCCCTGCCATGACTTTCCCCTCTTTTTCTTGCCGTACGAGGATTTCATCTTGCCAATGGATGATCGCAACCTGACGCTCTAAGTAAATCGTTGCCGGCCTTTTTTTCTTGAGGGGAAAATCAGCCGTCTTTCCCTGGCGATAAGCCTGGCACTCTTCCATTAAAGGACATTCCGGACATTTAGGCGTCCGCTGGCATACTTTTGCACCCAGTTCGATGAGCCCTTCCATGGCGACCCAGGGCTCAATATCCGTGAGCAGAGATAAGGTGAGCGCCTCATAGTGTTTCCGCTGCGTGCAATCTTTATCCGAGGCGAAAAATCGAGAAAGAACGCGCACGACGTTTCCATCGACAGCAGCGGCTTTCTGCTGAAATGCAAAACTTAAGACTGCACCTATCGTATAAGGTCCGAATCCGGGAAGCTTGTCCAGCTCTTCGGCAGTGTTCGGAAGCTCTCCTTGAAAATCCCTTATCACCAGTTGAGCAGCCTTATGTAAATTTCTAGCCCGGCTATAGTATCCCAGCCCTTCCCAGGCTTTGATCACTTCTTCCAGAGGAGCCTCGGCAAGGGCTCGAAGAGTAGGAAATTTTTGCATCCAACGGTGAAAATAAGGGATGACGACAGCCACTTGAGTCTGCTGAAGCATCACCTCGGAGATCCAAACTCGGTAGGGAGTGCGGCTATCCCTCCAGGGAAGATCCCGCTGATGATCTAAAAACCACTCTTTAATTTTTTCCATGGAACTTTTTTCCGCAATGACCATCATAGCATAATCTCGTCTCCCCGCAAATCAATTAAAATAAATACTTTACAATGCTGGCACGCCCTTCGCATCAACCTTCCTAATCAACGGAGAGATTCGAATGGGAAACGAAAATTGGACAGAAGCACACACAAAGCTGCAAAACCTCATGAAAAAAGAAATAGACACGATGAGAGAACTGCTCGGAAATTTACACCAAGAAGAGATGCTGATCATCCAGAAAGAGATGGGATACTGGAATCAGCTCATGGAAGAGAGATCCCATTTAATCAGCCAGCTCAGTCATTTACGCCAGGACCGCGCCTCCATAACCGAAAGTTTGGAGTCTATGGCCCATCTGCATCCCAATGTATCTCTAGAGGAACTCCTGCCCCCGGACCATGAAAATACCTGGGAGCTTCTTGCGCTCCGCGATCAAATGTTTGCTTTGCTGGACCGCATGAACCTGCAATGCAGCCGCAATGAAATGCTCACCCATTTGGCCCAGCACCAGCCCACCCTGCAGCCTCTTCCCGAGAAAAAAGCGAAAATCTCTATTGCGACGCTGCCTCCCGAAGATTATAACAATAGGGATGCTTCCTAGTAGTACACCGTTCCAAAAGTTTTTGCTATTTGGGCTGCGTCAAAGCTCCGCGGTTATGTTATCGCAAAGGGGGTCAGTATTAACTTAATACGAACCCCCTTTGCGATAACACAACCACGGAAGCTTTCACGTCAGCTGAAACATCAAAAACTTTTGAAGCAGTGTACTAGACTAGCAGGTCTTATTTACGGACCCTTAGAACACCATCTCGACCATCTAGCCCCTTTCTGCAGCTTGATGCAGATCCCCCTTGTCCTCACAGATGAAGAGCTCGTGCAAAAAGCCCGGCTTTACTATCCCGATTTAGAGGTCCTCCACTGGGACTGTTTGGAAGCCCCGTTCGAGGTTGTCCAGGCCTTCGACACGATTTTCTACTCGACTCCCCGCATCCTATTCGATGAAGTTTTTTTTATCGCCGAGGCCACTTTAAGAAAAAAAATTAGAACAATCTGGCTTCCGCATGGGAATTCCGACAAGGGACATGCCTCGTATTTCATGGAAGGATTGAAAGATGAGCAAACCCTTCTGGTCTACGGCCCAAAAATGATCGACTTCCTTAAAGCTAAAAATGTCTTTCCGGCCTGCATACAAATAGGGAATTTCCGGCTGGAATATTACCGCCGCCATAAGCTTTTTTACGACTCATGGATGGAAAAATTACCGTCGAAAAAAACACTCCTCTATGCACCGACCTGGCAAGATGGGGAAAACTCATCTTCTTTCTTCGATGCTGCCCACCGCCTGATCGAGCAGCTCCCTTCTGATGTCCTCCTTCTTATCAAACTCCATCCTAATCTGGAAAAAGATATCCGCGTCGAACAGTTCATCCTGCAAAATGAAGACCGTCCTAACATGCGGTTCCTTACCGGCTTTACTCCGATCTATCCCGTCTTAGAAAAAGCCGATCTCTACCTAGGGGATATGTCATCTGTCGGATACGATTTTTTGACATTCAACCGTCCCATGTTCTTCTTCAATCCAACTAGCCGCGACCTCTCCGATCCGGGCTTATACCTCCACCGCTGCGGACATACCCTCGGGCCTGATCATAAAATATTTGATATGCTTAAGCAGGACCAATCTCATTTGACATCGGTCCGCCAAGAGACTTATGCTTATACATTCGGGAAAGACCGCAACTGGAAACAAATCAAAGAAGAAATCCTTCAAAGGTAAAGCCGCTTGACATTGAACCGCTGGGCCGCCATCCACACAGGACCTCCCCACTACTTAGACCACCTAGGCGTCTTATGCATTGAACTGGGTCTATCTCTTTATGTGACCGAGCAGGCAACTTATGAGGCGGCCCGAAAATTTTATCCTCAACTCGATTGCAAACTGATCAATCCCCAAGCTTTGTCCTTGGACTATTTAGCAGCTCATTTTGATGTGATCTTTGAGTCGGGCCATCGTTGGGCGCTTGAACTTCTGCCTCTTTTTGAACTGATGTTCAATAAGAAGATGAGAATCGTCTATTGTCCTCATGGGAACTCAGATAAAGGATATTCCCATGACCCGCTTCCCAAAGATATCTCCCTGGTTTACGGATCCCATATGATGGACCATCTGAAAAAGACCGGCAGCCTGGCAAAACTCAACAGCTGTGTCCTCACGGGAAACTATCGATACCGGTATTATCAAAAAAACCAACACTTCTATGACGCTTTGCTGAAATCTGAATTAGAAGGGAAATTAGACCCTGACAAAAAAACAATCTTTTACGCCCCTTCCTGGCCCGATGGAGAAAACGCCTCCTCTTTTTTGACATACTCTTCCCGCGTGCTCAAAGAAGTCGGCCACTATTGCAACATCATCATCCGGTGGCATCCCTTTCTCGATGACATTTATCCTATTGAGACACATCAGCTGAGAGGTGAATATGAAAACAAGAAAGGCATTGTTTTCCTCTCCGACTTTCCTTGCATCTATCCGATTCTCAATGCCTCTGACGGCTATCTCGGAGATTTCTCTTCGATCGGTTACGATTTTCTGACCATTAACAAACCTCTGTTTTTTCTCGATAGCCATTTTGGAGCGCTCTACAAATGCGGCCTGCAATTGAATTTAGATGAGCATCTTGGCAAATCGATCTTGCAGCATGCTGAAAGGCCCTGTTTTAAAAAACTACAGAAAGAGACTTATCACTATGTGTTTGGAGAAACGAGAGACAGCGAAATGATCTTAAAAGACTTAAAAGAGGCTCTATCTCAGGACAGAGCCTCTTGGGTAAAAATTACTTAGCGCAGTTGCAGCAAGATTTTTCTTCTTGAGCAGTTTTTTTCACTTCTTTTTTTACTTCTACACTTGCAAGTTCGGCTTCAGCTGTGACTTCTTTTTTTGTCTCGTCAACAGCTTCCTTTTCTTTAGGTTCAACCTTAGCATCGACCGCTCCATTTGCAGACAGGAAAGACATTCCGCAGAACATGCAAAGAGCAATAGTTAATAGTTTTGATTTCATAAAGTACCTCCTTTTTTGGCTTTTTGTATCAATACTGCGAAGAATAGAAAATGAGGAGTTCTAAGTCAACGATTTTAGAGGTTTTCTAGTCGGATAGGTTCAGAGGGGGTAAGACGGTGACATAGGAGATATCATCAAAATTCTCTATCAGGGGAAGGGCGTCTAATTCATAAGCGGTAGCCCCTTCACGTAAAGGAAAAACCTTGGAGACCTGTCCTGCCCGCAATCCTGCAGGAAAAATTCCATCCATGCCTGTGGTGACAAGAATATCTCCTTTCTGGATCAAGGAGATTTCTTGAGCTTTTTCAGATACCGGCTTGCCAGATTTAAGATCGCGAGCCGGCCCTTCTTCATCTTCAAAGTCGTAATTAAATCCGGTTCCTTGCAAGAGGGCATGCCTGGAGCGGAAAAGAGGCTCCCTCATACCCCGCAGCTCGCCTTTGGCAAGATAGAAGTTTTTCCCATCTGGATTTAAGCTTTGAAAAAACTGGTTCAGTTCTTTTTTTATCGGGTGGTCTTGCGAAATTTCTCCACAAGCATCGAGCATGTCCGAAAGCTTCTTAGCGAGCTGAGCAATCGCCTGCTTTTGCTCGCTGCCTCTCAAGATGCGGACAGAAGGTACAATGCTGGAGTCAGTGATAAGTCTGATCCTGGAACGGTGCTCTCCTACATACTCGACAATTCCTAAAAGGGAGGTCCCTACAACAACCGGGCTGTTTTTTGCGATCACAGTTTTACCAAGGACTTGATTCGTTTTCTGTCCTAAATTAATCCACAATGAACTGCTCCAAGAAGCCGTTTCGCGGAAGATCACCTTGCCGATGATAGACGGAGTGTAAAGATCGATCAGCCTAAAAATTTCTGCCGTTCTTCTTTTTGCATAAGCATCGTCGTGCACAAACCGTTTTAAAAGTTCTGCCTCTTCGCCGACTAATTTTTCAAGATCGACCTGGGCCTTTAGTAATTCAACTTGATAATGAAGATTGTGATTTTCAAGTTTCAGTCCCTCGATCTCATTTTTAATTTGGGGGGAAATATAAGACCTGGTCGAAGGCCAAATGGCAGCAACCTTACTATATCCCTCTTTTGCGCTCGATAAGCCCATCCACACCGGAGATAGCCCAGCGACAGAAGCGCAGCGGATCCGATCGGTCGCCTTCGCGGGCAAACTGAGCTGGCACAAAATAAAAAGAGCGATGAAAGTATAGGTATAGCGCTTCACAAACCTCAGCATACGAAAAAAACGAGTGTTTATACAAGCACTTCAATCATGGCATTGACGACATACAAAAGATTTTCATCGGACAGGCCTGCGATATTGATACGGCCGTCCGGCGGCATATAGATCGCAAATTCCTTCCGCAGTCTTTCGACTTCATCTTTTTTCAAACCTGAAAAGCAGAACATCCCCACTCTATCTGCCAGAAACAGATAATTTCTTTTCAATGAACGAGATGCTAAAGCCTCAACAAAAGCAACGCGTAGTTTTTCGATGCGGCGCTGCATCATTTGAACTTCTTGCTCCCACATCTTTTTTAGCACCGGTGTAGAAAGAATGTGGGCGACGATTGCCGCGCCATGGCGCGGCGGATTGGAATAGTTGGTCCGCACGATTGCTTTGAGCTTAGAAAGCACGGCCTCTGCCATCTTCTCAGATTCTGTGACAACGAAAAGAGATCCTACCCTCTCAGAGTAAAGCCCAAAATTTTTCGACTGAGAACAGGCGACCAGCATTTCCATCCCTTCACTTACAAATAACCGGATGACTTTTGCATCTTCTTCGATCGAACTGCCAAACCCTTGATAAGCAAAATCAAAAAACGGTAAAAGACCATTTTCTTTGAATAGCTTAAGAAGCTGTTTCCACTCATCCAAAGAAAGATCGGCACCCGTTGGATTATGACAGCACGGCTGCAAAACGACGATGCTTCCGGGAGTCAGATTTTTTAAATACTGCACCATCCTATTGAATTCTCGGGTATTTGTCCGGATATCGTAATACGGATATGCTTCGACCACCAAGCCGCAGCTGGAAAAAACACCTCGGTGATTGGTCCAGGTCGGATCGGAAATGGCAATTCTTTCTCCTACTTCTTCCTTGAGGAAGTCCCCGCCGATCCGGAGCGCCCCTGTGCCACCCACCGTTTGGATGCCGCACACTCTTTTTCCTTCTCCCGCCCAGAAAAATTCACCAAAGACCAAGGCTCCAACCCGGTTCAAAAAAGAGCTATCGCCCGCGATCGGCAGATATTCTTTGCTCTGCTCATCCCGCAGTAAAAAAGTTTCTGCAAGTTTGACCGACTCCAGCACCGGCGTGATGAGCTGATCATTCCGATATTGGCCCGCGCCCAGATTAACCTTGTCCGGCCGCTTATCGGCCTCAAATAAGGCTATCAGGCCAAAAATAGGGTCTAAGACCGCGGGAGCGACATGGTGAAAAAACAACTTACCCATAATTGGGTATATAGGAGGTCTGATGAAATTCTGCAAATAGAGCTGTTGAAAAAACGATCGACCCCATAAAATGGAGTCCCCTCTAATGGGGCGTTAGCTCAGTTGGTAGAGCGCCACGATGGCATTGTGGAGGCCAGCGGTTCGAGACCGCTACGCTCCAATTATTCCCCTTCTAAGAGATCCAGGAAGGCTTGAAGTTGCTTGGAACGAGTTGGATGGCGCATTTTGCGCAGGGCTTTGGCTTCAATTTGACGGACGCGCTCGCGGGTCACTTTGAAGCGGAGTCCCACTTCTTCGAGAGTTTTAGGCTTGCCGTCGAGCAGGCCGAAACGTTCGATCAGAACGGTCCTTTCGCGATCGGTCAGGGTCGAAAGAACTTCATTCATTTTGTCTTTCAAGATCGAATATCCCGTCGCTTCAGCCGGAGATTCAGTCGAAGTATCTTCGAGGAAGTCCCCGAATTGGCTTTCTCCGCCATCGCCGACTTCGGCTTGGAGAGAGATGGGATGCTGGGCAATCTTGTAGATCTCGCGGATACGCTCAGGAGTGAGGCCCAGTTCATTGGCAAGCTCTTCCGGAGTCGGCTCGCGGCCTGTCTCCATCATCAGTTTTTTCGCACCGCGGAGCACTTTATTGATCGTTTCGATCATGTGCACAGGAATACGGATCGTGCGCGCTTGGTCGGCAATTGCACGAGTCACAGCCTGCCGGATCCACCAGGTGGCGTAGGTCGAAAATTTATAGCCGCGGCGGTATTCGAATTTTTCAACAGCCTTCATCAGGCCCATGTTCCCTTCTTGGATGAGATCCAGGAAAGAAAGTCCGCGGTTGGTATATTTTTTAGCGATCGAAATAACTAGCCGTAGGTTTGACTCGACCATCTCGCGTTTTGCTTCTTGGCTCTTGTCCATCCACCGTTGAAGCATGCGGACGTCTTTTTTAAACTCATCGAGGGTACGGCCCGCGGCGAGTTCCCGTTTTAAAAGTTTCCGCTGGATAGCGACGAGCTTTGCTGCGGCGAATTTATTTTTCTCGGCCCTCGGGATCAATTCCTGCATCTCTTTCTCAAGAGAAAGAAACCGATCGTAGGCTGTCATGATCACTTCGCAAAAATCTTCGATAATGTTGTGGCGGATGTGCATCTGGCGGAGATAAGCTTGCGTACGGATGCGGCATTTTTCGATGTCTTCTAAGACTTTAGCTTTGTCGGTTTTTTTGAGATCGGGATCTCTCATCATGATGAAATAATTTTCGAGCACCGCATCTTCTTGCTTCAGCATTCCTGCAAGTTTTGGAAGGACGCTTGCATAATGCGGCTTATCAGCGACTTCTTTTTCCGTGATGACTTTGTCGAACCGCTCTTTGCTATGAATGAGATAATTGGCGATCGAGATCGCTTCGCGCGTTGAATAGCGGAAGCGCATGATAATCTTTTCGATTTGGATTTGAGCTTTTTCTATCCGCTTGGAAATCTCGACTTCTTCTTCACGCGTCAGAAGAGGGACCGAGCCCATCTCTTTAAGGTACATCCGGACAGGATCGTCCGAAGTCCCCTCGGGCCGTTTCGTCATGCCTTCGAGTTCTTTAGCTTCTTTTTTTCTCTCTTTTTGACGCTCGACTTCGGCTTGGTTTTGAACTTGGATGTCCATCCCGCTCAAGAAGATCAACACTTGGTCGATCTGCTCGGGCGAGTCGAAGCTCATCGGCAGAATTTCATTGATCTCTTCGTACGTGATGTAGCCTTGTTCTTTCGCAAGGGCTACTAGCTCTTCGATCTTCTGCTGATGCTGTTGTGTGAAAACGTTGGAAAAATTTCCTTTACTCATGCAATTCTTAAGATTTTGTTCGGAAAAGGCCTTGTTGTCAACATGCAACTCTATGCTTTAGACAAATCTTCCTTAGTTTTAGCTTCCCATGCCGTCCGGGACCGGTCGTATATTTGCCCCGAATGCCATGGCTTTGTGCGCATCAGAGGAGGTAGCAGGCGTCAAACGCACTTTTATCACGCGCGTAGGCCCGCTGCTTGTCGCCAGCATGGTAAAAGTTTAGCACATTTACAGATCCAGCTCCATCTAAAATCACTAATTCCCGGCCTCGCCTTGGAGAAAAGATTTGAAAATAGGATTACCGACGCTTATTGGGCAGAAGAAAAAATTGTTTTTGAAGTCCAATGTTCGCCTCTTTCCCTCCAAGAGGCCAAAAGCCGCTGCGAAGACTACCTAAAGATGGGCCTTACCCCTGTCTGGATCCTCCATGACCGGAGGTATAATCGGTTCAGGGTCTCACCTGCAGAGGAATATCTCAGAAGCCAAACAGCCACCTTTTATACTGACGGCAGGGGCTTTTACGACCAATTTGACGTTTGCCAAGCCTCCCGCCGGGTCTTCCGGGGGCCTAAGATCTTGGTCAATCTGACGTTGCCTCAAGAAAGTTCTATAGGGCCTCTTTTCTCTCGGAACTGGCCTTTATTCTTTCAGGGAGACCTCTTTCATCGATCGCAGGGACAGGATATAACGCACTTAAGGAAAATTGAGAAAAGATACCAAAAACGACAGCGTTGGACTAAATGGAAAGGAGCCTATAGATTTTTACTCTATAGACTCCTTGAAAGTTGCACTCTCTAAAGAGAGTTGATCACCTATTCTCGAATAGACGTACTTCTCTATTCATAAATTCTGTTTCCTGACGGCAAAAATTGTCATGCAATTGACTCACGCATACATCTTTTTCTACGTCTTTAAGAGGAAGCATCGCCCGAAGAGCTGTTTTCGCAGCATCGATGTACTCGGCACGATTATAGACTTCATCCCCATAAAACTTGGGAGGAACAAAAGAACGATCTAATGCAGCTTTTTCAAGCGTAGTGAACATCAAAGAGCGATAGAAATCAGAAACCATTTCAGCTTTTTTAGGGTCTTTGCTACTCAGTGCTTTGACAAGCATAGAAGAGTAAAAGCAAAAACGGAGCTGTAAAACCATTTTTTTGAAAAAGGAAGCATTTCCTGAAAAGATAGCTCCAAGTGTTCCGCTCATCGTTTCAGCAAAAAGTTGAACAACCTTTTTAAAAGTGTATGGTTCTGTGGTTTCTCTGAATTCTTGAACGATCGTTTGGAATGCTCTTGAGTCGACTTGCAAAGGTCGGCTTGCGACAACATCAGAATCATACTCAGTTCTAATGAGCCTGCTAACTTCAACTTCAGGTCTTGCAGCTAAAAGCCCAAGCTTTACGCTGACATTATGAATTGTATCCAGTGACATAAAAACTCCTTATTAATGATATTAAATATTATACTACGTGAATAATTATATTTGATTTTGTATTAAAAATATATATGTTAGTTAATTAAAAAATTAACATTACAAATCGGTCACAAAGTAAAATTTTGATTATATATTAGCGGATCTCGTCAAAAGGGCAGTAATCTTAATTTTAAAAGGAATGATATAACATGCTAGGAATCAAGGTGTTATGCTTGACAAATAGGACTGTCGCAGATAGACGAAGTAGAAGAAGATGCCGAGAGCCATCAAACTATAAATACATTTTTTTAATGGGAAAAGCCGCTCGATCGAGGAATGCTCCGGGTGGCTTGCTTGATACCAAACGGGCCAAGATTGCATACTAAATATTTTAATCTGCTTTTCGGCACTCTGACGATTGAGATGGTAGGGCTTTGAAAATGTGGTTTTACCGTTATGGATCTTTCCTTGTTTTTCAAAGGTATAATAGGCCCTGAGGGCGAATGCGGAGGACGATTTTTCGATGATTTTCCACTTATAAACAGAGGCTACACTCTTTTTTTCAAGCCGCAAATAACCCCAAAGATCTAGGGAGGCGCTGATTAAAAAACAGGCCATGATGAGGCCCGCTACCCAAATCAGGAGAGAAGAACCGTTGAATTTAAACCTTGAAAGACTCATAATTCGATGATTTTAAAGGTTAAGGATATTATGGCAGAAGAAAAAAAGACCGGCGGAGCAGCACCTGGAGCCCCAGCCGCAGAAAAGAAGAAAAACGGACGCATTTCGTCCGCACAGAAACGTGATAAACAAAGTTTAAAAGCGCGTCTTAGAAACCGCAGCTTCAAAGCCGGCGTAGCAACAGCTGTCCGCTCTTTTGAAGAAGCTGTAGCTAAAGGCGACAAAACTGTCATGAAAGAACGTCTTAGCGCTCTTTATAGCATGATGGACAAAGGTGTAAAAACCGGTCGTTATAAGCTCAATAAAGCAGCCCGTACGAAATCTCGTCTGACTGTAAAAATTGCTTAAGCAACCTTAAGAAGGATCAGATCTTCTGATCCTTCAATTCCCATCTCAGCTTCAATCCCGATCTTCGATGGCTTGAACGGCTTATCGTTTTATCAATTGTTTCCTGATCCCCGCAAAGAATTACCGAATGTTTTGCTCTGGTGACAGCCGTATATAAGACTTCGCGGCCAAATGTTTCAGAGCCCGGAGGTACAAGAGCAAGGACGTGATCGAATTCACTCCCCTGACTTTTATGCACCGAGAGAACATAGCCTAGCTCATAAGGCGGAAGCGCGCTGGCGGGAATTTTTCTATCTCCAAACTCAGCATATAAAAGTTTCTCCCGGCTTCTCCATAAAATGCCGACTTCGCCATTGTAGAGTCCGGCTTCGTAATCTGTGCGGGTGATTAAAATCGGAACGGCGAGAAGATCTTTCATCTGCCGATAGAAGAGTTGGAAAATTTCTTGATTCAGGACATTGACTCCGAAGGGTCCTTCGCGCACAGGCGATAAAATACAAAATTGCTGGTCTTTGTTTTCTAAGGCTTTTTGCAGAATAAATTCTTTCGAGAGTTTCTGATGAGGCGCTATCTGCTTGCCGGCTAAGATATCTTGTGCAAGCCGGAGTACTTCAGCGCGATCTGAACGTAGGCACTGGCGTAAATGAGCTGTCGGAAGAAGATCGACAAGGTCTCCAAAAAGACTTCCCGATTCGACAGGAGGAAGTTGATTGCCGTCTCCCAAAAATACAACGCGCTGACCGACTTGAAGCGATCCTAAGAAAAAGGCAAGGAGCTTGGCATCGATCATGGAAGATTCGTCAATGATGATCAGATCGGCCTGGACATAAGAACTTCCCCGCGCGAGCTGTCGCTGAGATTTAATTCCCAAAATGGAATGGAGTGTTCCGCAAGTGGACTGAGGATTGAATTGTTTCAGCCGCGCAGCGGCTTTTCCTGTCGGCGCGGCCAAGATCACATGCGCACCAGGACCCATGGCCTTGACGAGATGAGAGGTCAAAAAAGTCTTGCCCGTTCCAGGGCCTCCTTCGATGATTGTCAGGGTATTTGCAAGTGCGAGATTTAAAGCTTGCTGCTGTTCTTCGGTCAGCCCTGAAGGAGAATAGTCAAGCGGCTTTACTTGAAAGGAAAGCTGCCTGAGTTGGTTTAAGATACGGGTCTCGTCATCAAAATTTCTCTCGAGATAGAAGAGATTGCCTAAGCGTCGGATGTAGGGTGAGGATGCTGTTTTAGCCCCCTCAAGAACGGGTATTGATAGAGCATCGGGCAGCGTCAAATGATCGAGATCCAAACAGAGATGTCCTTCTCGTGAAACGGCCATGAGCGCTGCAAAAAAAGCTCTTTCGTTCATAGTCTTGGCCTGAAGATCGGCAAAGAAAAGATCGAGGGGAGTTAAAATGTTCTGCTCGAGAAATTGTTCAAACATCGAAGGCCTCGGGAATAAAATGGTAGGCGGCAGGGCCGCGAACAAAGAGGAAAAAGACTCCGCCAAAAGAAGGGCTGCCGTAGAGTTTTAAATACCGGGTGAAGGCAGTTGCGTAAATTTTTCCTTGGAGAAGATAGTCATGTTCGACCATGGCTTTTTCCAAGCTTTCAGGAGCGTAGTTTTCCAGCACATTTGTCTTCCAGTCGATCAGATAGAATTTTCCGCTGTGTTCAAACGATAGATCGATAAATCCTTTCAGAGCGGTGCCTCCGGTGGGGAAAAGGAATTCCATTTCCGGCATCAGCTTGGCGTGGTCAAGATCCCGTAAGCAAAATCCATCTAGAGAAAGACCCAAAACTTTATCGATCATCGTCTGGATCGCAGCTCCATAAGCTTCTAAGTGAGATCCTTTGATCTCTTGGGAAATAAGTTCAGGAAGAGGAATCGATTGATCGAAGAGCCTCTCCAGGATGCGGTGGATAATGACCCCTGTTTCGGCGCTGGAGGGAAGAAGTTCGTCTTGGACCGATTTTCTTTCTCCGGAAGTTATACTCCCATCGGGTTGAAACTTTGATTTGGGCCGATGCGAAAGCGACGTAAAAGACTGGAGGAAGAACGGTTTAAAAAATAGGTGTTGATCGGGCGGAGGCACTAAGGGAGCGGTAGTTTTTTCTTGGTAAGCCCTGAGATTAAATTCGATTTGATTGAGATGGGCATGGTCAAAGGAATGGAGGTCGGGCGAGGTCCTTTCCCAAAAAAGTTCAACGGGAGAAGCTTCTCCCACTTTATAGAGTTTGCCGCTTTGCTCCCGCGCAACTGGAACGTAAAGCCGGCGTTTAGCCCGGGTAAGGGCGACATAGAGCTGACGCATTTTTTCAGCATCGAGCTCTTTCAGTTCTTGCTCTGATTTATCTTCAGCGGTGGTTCGGGAAGCAAGCCCTAGAGCAAATACCGTCTCAAACTCGAGCCCTTTGCTCGCATGGATGGTCATGATTTGCACTCCATGTGGATGGGCAGAAATTCTGTCATCGGCTTCTTCGACTTTTAACAACTGCAGAGCCTTGATCATTTGGTGCGGATCGCGGATATAGAGAATTTTTTCCACGATCTGCATGAGGTCGGCGTATAAAACTTCTTCAGAGCAGAGCGTCTGAAGGACGGTCGTTTTCCAAATTCTGGTTTGTAGAAAACGGGCTAAAAATGCAGAAAAGCCTGCATCAATCCAAAGCTGGGAGAGTTCCGTAAATATCGCCTTGGCCTGGAATACGGTTTCATCCGTCAACTCTTCGATAGGGAGCCTGACAAAAGGTCCCAGCAGAACTTTTTTAATCGATGAAAGGGGGTCTATGCCATGGCACGATTCGGTCAGTTCTATAAGAAGGTCGACCATGATCGAATCTCCCAAGCTCGCACCTCGGTAAAGAACCGAAGGGATCTGGCACTTTTCCAAGGCGTGTTTGACGCGGAGCGCCTGGTAGCGATCTTTGACAAGGACAGCGATTTCGCTCGGTTCCAAATGATGCCGGTGGATCTCATGAATGATATAAGAAAAGAACTGCTGTTCAAGCTCGGGTGTAGGCCATCTTTTGCCCATGCCGAGTTCTCCATCGGCCACCATGAAGCAAAGCTGACCCTCTCCGGCTTTGGCGGCAGTTGTTAGAGGAACGGAAAGATTCTGCTGTAGTTTGGGAAGGTCCATCCACGGTTTTGCACAAAAAAGCCGATTTAAAGCATCTACAAGTCCTTGCGTCGACCGGTAGTTGGTCGTGAGCGCCGCTTTCTGCTGAATGTCGAATCCCTTCGCAGCTTCTAAAAAGGTATAGATATCGGCACTTCTGAAAGCATAGATCGACTGTTTGGGATCGCCGACAAGGTAGACTGATTTGGCCGCGTCGGCAAAAAAGAGCGTCTCAAAAATTTTCCATTGAACAGGATCGGTATCCTGGAACTCATCGACGATAACGGCTTGATATTTTTTCCGGATCTCTTCGACGAACGTTTTTTCCACTAGTCTTTCTTGCACCATTTTCAGCAGATCATCGGGCGAAACTTTTTCATAAAGGCGAGAGAGTTTTTTTCGTTCTTCGTGCCAGGCTTGATTCAAAGATTGGAAGATCTTACGGGAATCGCGTGCGATCTCTAGGGAGGGCAGAAGAGCATTCCGTAATTGCTCTAGTGGAGCGTTTCCTGTGAATTTTGTGCGGACTTTGAGGTTGGTAGGTTCTATTTTTTCTAAAAAGAGATCTTCTTCTCCAATTAAACGGTCCCACTCTTCGGGAAGCAGATGCCTTCTTTGGAGGGCCTGGTCGAGAAGGAGGGCCTGGCCGTCGAATGCAGCCGAGGTCATGCCTTTATAATGCGGCCGGACAAGTGCAAAGGCCTCCGTGACGGAAAAATGGGCAAGGCGGGAAAGATTTTGATTGGCTTGCTCGAAGAGCTCGGAAGATGAAAGAACTTTCACTCGGCTTTCGGAAGAAGATAAAAGCTTATCGACCAATTTTTCGATCTCGTTTCGAAATGAGCCCAGGAGCCGCTCAAGTTGTTGGGGAGTAAGTTGGTCTGTCGAGCGGAGAAATTGCAAGACGGCCCATTTTTCTTCCGTGCTTTCCCACTCTTGAAGTTCGAGTCCGACAAACGCTTCAAAGGCAAATTCTTGAAGGATCCGATGGCAAAAACCGTGGATCGTAAAAATTTGAGATTTATCAAAAGTTAGAAGGGCTGTTTTGATTTTCTCTTGTTGCGCTTCCGTCAAATCAGTCAGATAGTCAAAGGTCTGCTCGCCGGAAAGGGTTTTTTCTAAATTAGCGCGGATCCTAACTTTGAGCTCGCGTGTCGCTGCCCTGGTAAATGTCACAACGAGAATTTGTTCGAGTGTAAAATCGGTCTCTAAAAGAAGGCGAACGACGAGATGTTCGATCGTAAATGTTTTGCCCGTCCCCGCCGACGCTTCTAAAAATAGACGACGCTGCAGCGGTGTTGTCCGCGATAAAATATCAAAGGAGCTCATTGACAGCCTCCTGAAGATAGGGACTCCATGCCTTTAACCAAAGATCTATAGGCGGAAGGAGATCCCGCTTTTGGGCCCACTGTATGATCTCGTCTTCTTCGCTTACGGGAATTTTTCCTTCTTTGAAAAGTCCGCGGGCCCATTTCGGATGGAGCGGCGACGGCATCGTTAAAGCTTTTTCTGCATAAAGAATATACCTCTCAAGAGCTTCTCGAGAGGGCTTGAGCTCGCTCACTTTCCCTTTTTTTGTAAGCAGAAGGTTCATCGGATGAGAAAGACCTAAATTGCCGGCGATCAAGTAAATAGGCCAAATTTTCAGCTGATCTGCCAACGTATCTTCTCCATGAAAAAGCAGCCCCTGAGAAGACATTTCATCAATCCTTCCTTGTACCACTATATTCTTGATATGCAAGGCAGGATAGATCCATGTATGCTCATCGATCTGCGTCCGCTGTCTGCAGGAAGATTTAAGCTCGATCGCATAAATCTCTTCGGGCCGGATCTGAAGTTTTTCTAACATTTCATGATAAGATTCGATCTCATTTTTGATTTTTTGAACCGCGGCTTTTGAAAAAGATCCAACGGGAAGTCTTCCTTCTTTTTCCATCTCGCCAAGAAGCTCTTCTAAAGGCCGCTTCAGCGACCCTTTTCTTAAACGGGCCATGTCTAAGGGAGAAAGAACAAATTCAGTACTCTGCTGCTTCCATTCAAAATCTATCCCCAGCCTTTCTTCAAAAAAGAACTGCAACGGATGGCGGGCCAATTTGCGCAGCATCCTGATATCGAGAGCAGAAAGAGGAACTGGCGGAAGAATAGGAACTCTTTTTTCAGAATGATGTTCTTTGTGCAAGGCCTCAAAATGAGGTTTGGAAAAGCTTCGAAAACCGTCTTCCTGATAATAGCTAGCATCAAAGGGAGAGAACGGATGATCAACAATGGGAAGATTTGAGCAATATTGAGAGAGTTCTTCCACCATCGAACACGGTTTTTGGCTTTTGCCGTCTTCGGGATGTATTCGAAGGTAGGTCATGATCAACATTTCCCGGGCGCTGCAAAATGCCTCTAAGAAAAGGTATTTATCTTCTTCAATGCGATGCGGAACAGGAAGCTGCTGAAGAGAGGAGGGCGGATCTTGCCTAGGGAAACTGCCCTCTTCCATTCCCATGAGAATGATCGCTTTAGCAGGAATTAAAGCTCCTTTCTCTAGAGATGCAAAACGTACTGCTTGCAAATGGGATCCTTGAACGGCCCCGCTCTTTTGTTGAAAAATATTTTTCAAAATGCGCTCTATGCTGGAGAAGGGAAACGTCCCTTCGATGTCCATCTGCTGTAATTTTTCCAGCTCGCGCATCAGACTGTCATCGGGGTCGGGAGCTAAGAACTGATCGACGAGGGCCCGCAGCTTTTTCGACCACTCTTTCAAAGAAAGCTCATTGGAAATCGGTTGTAACTCTAGCTGGAACAGCTGGATCACATCGATCCACCGGCTTAAAAGGTCTGCATCGGAGAAATCGATGGTCAAATGGTTTTCTCTTGCCGTTCTCACCAGAGATTCGACTAGCCGTTTTAATCCTGCTTCCCACGATCCGGGATGATCTCCACTCAAATCGTAGCGGATATGCACTTCGCCGATCCACTTTTGGAGAAGATGCGCCTCTTTAATCTCAAACCCGAATCTTTTTAAGAAAGGGGGGCAAAACAGAAGTTTTTCCACCGATTCTTTTGAAAATCTAAAGCGGGGCAGCTCAAGCAGAGCTTCAAGTCCTTGCATGAGGGGACTCTTAGAGCGGGCCTCTAAACAGAAGATGGCAAAGTCAAACGAGCCACTCCGCTGGCGGAAAACCAGCTCGATAGCAGCGGCATAGCTATGCATATCGGGGGCGAGTACTAAAATCTCGGACGGCTTGAAAGGCAGCCGCTGAATAATTTCCCATACAACTTCAACTTCGCGCAAGCTTGAAGGAGCCGAATGGATTTGAATCGAATTGTCCTTTGTTTTCTCGGAAGAGGATATTGTCAGCATCTCATCCTGGACCGTTTTTAAAAGTGAGGTCGACGTACCTCCTTGATAAGCATCGACCCATTCTTCATCTTCAAAAAAGGTGAGGAGTTCCCGACCTTTTTTGCCCCAGTTGGCCAAAAGGGGATGTTCATTTTCAAAAAATTGCAAGAGCTCTTGTTTTGTTTTGGCCCGCGTTCTTTGTAAAAGAAATCCCTGTTCTCGCAATGTATGAAAATCTCCCCAGTACATCGCGCAAGGAGAGAAAAGAAAACAAGTCGCCTGCATTTGTTTGAAAGCCTTTAGCTGATATGGAGCGACTTGGAACGGATGGAAAAGATAGACCGATCCCTCTAAAGAATTTTGGGTCCTCCAGGGGATGTCGCTCCCGAACACAGCACGCCAAAGAGATTGCTGCCAGCCGGATTTGGCCAGCCACTCTAAAAGTTTTTCTTCGGGTTGGCCTAAATAATGTAAAAACAGAGTGCTCATCCGATCGCAAAGGCTTGCTTTTCTTGGGAGTCCTCCATGGTTTAAATACGCCAAAAGAGGCTCCGCATTTTCCACATGGTTTAGTGCAATTTCAATCTTTAAGGAAAGTTCTGTCTGAGAAGGCATGTGAGGAAAAAGCCGCGAGAGGGCTTCACACCAGGTGATCATTTTAAAACCTGCCGCGACTTGCAAAAAAGGGTCATGCGCAAAGTGCAAGAAAAGGTCTAGCTTGACCCTTTCATTCGGCACGACGATCCATCGTTTGTCAAAAGGATGGCCAGTCTCTTGAAAGAGTTCTTCTTTCAAAAGCTGAGCTAAAACTTCCAGATGATTGGAAACAAAAATTTTCATAACAAGCTTTTATATTTAATGCTAAAGTGCTCTTATGGCGCTCCTAAAAAAATCATGGGTCGAGGGCTTGGGCAGCTTCATGTCCAAGGTTCCGGGGTTTTCACGTCCCGACAAACATTCTCTCCATTTTCTCAATATTGCTCAATTTATGGGAGCCCTTAATGACAATATCTTCAAACTTGTCATCGCTTACCTGTTGATCGACATCAAAGGACCTGAGCATGCCAGCGTCATCTTAGCTAAGATCGGCGCCATTTTTGTGATCCCCTTTCTATTATTTTCTTCAACGGCGGGAGTTTTAGCCGACCGGTTCAGCAAACAACGACTGATGATGTTGTACAAAGGAATAGAAATGGGAACAATGGTTCTTGCCATGATCGCTTTTGGGTATAAAAGCATCTGGGGAAGTTATTGCCTCCTTTTTCTTTTGTCGACGCATAGTGCGATGTTCGGACCCCCTAAATACGCCATTATCACTGAACTTGTTCCCAAAGAGCGCGTCTCCAGCGCCAATGGCCTGATCACTTCTTTCACGTATTTAGCTGTCATCTTTGGAACGTTTTTGGCTTCATTTTTGACAGAGGTTACCAACCGGGACTATGTCATCGTTGCCGCCTTTTGCTTGGTTATCGCTATCATTGGCTTTACCAGTACGTTTGGGATACGCCGCACCCCTGCGCAAGGGAGCGATAAAAAATTAAATTTTCTCTTCTTCAAAGAAATTTATTCCACCTTGGTATTTTGCTACTCACAGAAGCATCTTCTAGTAGCCGTATGCGGCTCTGCGTATTTTTTATTTATCGGAGCTTTTGTCCAGCTAAACATCATCCCTTATGCTATCACGGCACTAAATCTCAGCGAAGTCTCCGGAGGATATCTTTTCTTAAGCACGGCCTTCGGAATTGCGCTGGGGGCTTTTATCGGCGGGAAGGCCTCCAAAAAAAGAATCGAGCTGGGCCTTTCGTGCTTCGCGGGAATGTTCATTGCTCTGTTCTTATTTTTGCTATGGGTATTTAGCCACCACGTGGTTGCCGTGGTGATATTATTGATCTGCTTAGGGCTTTTCGGAGGTCTTTTTATCGTTCCATTCGATACCTTCATCCAGATCTTCAGCCCGAATGCCAAACGGGGCCAGATTATTGCAGCCAATAATTTCTTAAGTTTTTGCGGCGTCCTTCTCGCCTCGGGAGCCCTTTACCTCTATAGTGCTATCCTAGGACTCTCTCCTTCCATCGGTTTTGCGGTCACAGGATGTCTCACCTTTCTTCTGTCTCTATTTATGATGTCCAGGCTCTCAGATCTTTTCCTCTCATTTTTTTCGAGGCGCTTTCTACATCCTCTGAACCATATCCAGACCCTCGATTTTGAGCTTTTGGAAAAAAACCCTGGCGCTATTTTGATCTTGCAAAAAGCTACTTGGAAAAAAGCACTGCTTCTCTTAAGCGTAGCTCCGAACGCCCACCTTATACTTCGACAGGGAGAAAAAAAGCGGTTTCCTTGGTTTAATTGGGTGTTTTATTCAGTGCAGCTTGTCAAATCCGACGACAGCTTACAGCCTCTCTTGCAAACAGCTAAAGAAAGGGTCGATGATTCAGGGAATCCTTGCATCCTTGTAGAATTAGAAAAATTACCTGAGGGTTTAATGAGCGCTCCCAGTCTTTTCAGCCTATTCAAAGGAAAAGAGTCGAAATTTATTTACGTCGATGTCGACACGTCGGACCACAAAGCCATCATTCACTTTAAAGAAAACGCTTTTTAGAGACTGTCCAGTCTCTTAGAAGGCGTAGATGAGCTCGACTTCATACTGCTTATATTTGCGGAAAGGCCCGATGTGAGTATCTAATGTGATCGTCTGGCTCCACTCTTGGAAAAGGTTCAAGTTGTTGGTGAGCATATACTGCAAGACAAGCTTAAACCCACGGTAATTGACATTCCCTTCAGGCTTGTGCCGATCTTTAACTGGCTTAATTTCTTTATCTTTCTCTTCATAGTAAAAAGAATGTCCTTTACGAGATCCCATCCCGGCGCCCGAGACATCAAAGGCGGGGACGCATTGTCCGGCCAAAACTTGATAGTTAGCCTCAAAGTTCCAATCTCCGGCTTTTTTAATCTGTCCTATAGCAAAGCCGAGATAGCCGCCGAAATTGGCTCTTCTATTGTCGGTGATTGCTAATGAACGGGCTCTGTGGTTATAAAGTCCCCCGAGATAGAAGTTAACGACTTTGTCCCAAGGCTGAGGAATAAACTTATATCCCAGAAGAAGCTGAGAGACAATGAAGTGGAATTCTTCCGGAACTTTATCCACTTCTTTCGTATCCCAGTCGATAAGGGAGTATTTGGTATAAAATCCGGTGTTGGCAACGTTCAAAATACCGAGTTCGCCAACATAGGCTGCCTGGCTCACCTTTTCATTGACGATGAAGGCGCCCAATTGATAGTAGAGGTCTCCGACTTTATCGACAGCATAGCTGTCTTTGAAGTTGACGCCGTCGAAATTGGAAACGAATTGAAGCTTAGAGTCAAAAACGAGAAGCATCACTCTGCGTCCAACTTCAATATCGGCAGTATGACGGTCTCCATCGATAACACGGTATCCGAAGTAAGCTTTATCGACCTTGATCTTGTTGTTGGTGCCGCTTCCGATATTTTCGGTGAAAGTCCCCGCGTCATTATCAAATTTGATCCGCGCAGCCGCCCAGGTATTTTCTGTTCGGTAATCTATCCCGAGGTTGAATTCGACATCATAATCGTTACTCGGCTTTCCCGTGCCCCTTCCCCTCTCAGCCTTTCCATTCGTGGTTTGATTAATAGACTGCAATTCTGCCCGCACCTCGCCGCTGATCGAGAGCTGGCCTCCCAACTCACGTACAGTGATCATTCTCTTAGAGTTGATCCAATCGCGCAGAGCCTGGACATCTTCATCATTAACATCGGCCGCGTGGACCATGCTCGTAAAGAAGACAGCCGAACTTAAAAGAGCAAACCGGCGATAGAATCTCATATAGGGCCCCTATTCTGGATTATGCGGGAGCCTAGTATAAAGCTGCTATCCGTTTTTTTGCAAAGAATCACATTTTTTGAATGAAAAATTGTTTTTTTTATATGCTGATCGGTATCGTATGTGTTTCATAATCAATTTAAAGGGAATTCTATGCGATTAATTCTTAAGTTAGTTATCGGATTCCTGTTCTTTACTTCTATTGCCAATGGATCAGAAGCGCAACGACCCTTAACAATCATTTTTTTGGATATCGACGGAGTATTGATGGACTGGAGCTCTCTCCATCAAATGCGTGCAAAGATTGGACAAAAGGCCTTCGAGTTATTTGGAGGGGGATATTACACTGATTTACAGTGGAAGA
>Ga0182024_10005852_pt1 | contig 27300 bp, 17 predicted proteins | sample P32metaG_FD_120480 | JGI IMG/M metagenome (GOLD analysis project Ga0182024, IMG submission 120480) | Permafrost microbial communities from Stordalen Mire, Sweden - P3-2 metaG (Illumina Assembly) | ecosystem: Environmental > Terrestrial > Soil > Wetlands > Permafrost | place: Sweden: Stordalen...
GCTGTAGACGCCGTCGACGCGCGTGGCTTTGAGGACGATGTCGGCCTCCAGTTCGCAGGCGCGGAGGGCGGCGGCGGTGTCGGTGGTGACGAACGGCGTGCCGGTGCCGCCGGCCAGGATGACGACGCGGCCCTTGTCGAGGTGGCGGCTGGCGCGGCGGCGGATGTACGGCTCGGCCACCGTCTCCATGCGAATGGCGGTGAGGAGGCGCGTCTCGCACTTGAGTTTTTCCAGGGCGTCTTGCAGGGCCAGGCCGTTGAGGACGGTGGCCAACATGCCCATGTAATGGGCGGTGCCCTTGGTGATGGTTTCGCCGCCGGCGCTGAACTGGGCGCCGCGGAGGATGTTGCCGGCCCCGACGACGACGGCCAACTGGACGCCGCGCTGCACGACGCGCTGTACCTGACGGGCGAGGTCGAGCGTCTCGTCGATGTTGATGCCGCTGCGACCGGGCGTGCCGAAGGCCTCGCCGCTGACCTTGAGGACGACGCGACGGTACTTGGGTTTCAGGGGATCGCCGGCCGGGTCTTCCATCGCGGGGGTTCCTGTGCGGGTGCGGAGGGCCACGCGGGGATTATAGGAAACGGACGGCGGTCGTCTTGCCGTCCATCCCCACCAGGACCGGAACGGCCAGCCCGGCCGGAGTCACCGTGTAGGTCAACCGGGGCATGGCAAGGAGTACCCGCGAAGACGCAGGACCGGCTCTTCGGTGCGGACTTCCCGGACGAGGAACGGCTGTAGCAGGTAGAGCCGCAGGCCCGCTTCCCTGGCCGCGTCCCAGGTGTCATGGAGGCCAACGACCTGACCGCCGTGAACGAGTACGAACTTGCCCTCGCGGCCCTCCCCGAGCAGGCGGGCCGCCCTCGCGCCGGTAGGTACACCATTCCTGATAGAGCACGTCGCCGGGACGCGCCTCGGGCAACTCCGTGTGGTGGATCATACGCCTTCCGACCTCATTCATGATCGCTCCTCCATGTCGTAACCCATTACGAAACGGCGGCCGCGGCGATGTTCTCCAGGATTACGGATGGGATTTGTCCCTGGCCGAGGACTTGCTTGGCGTCGAGGACTTCGATGCCCACCAGCGTTTCGCCGGCGCCGATGTTCAGGGCGATCTCGTCGTTCAGCCGAACCGTCCGGCATTCCCGCGGGCCTTCGATCAGGCGGATGTAGAGAGCGTCGATTTCCGCGTCGTAGCTGATCCGCATAACGGCCTCGTCTCAGAAGTAAAAAGTGTAAACGGTGATGACCACGATCTCGGCGCCTACTTCCTTCCGCGACCCCGGTGCGAAAGGCAATTCTGAGTACGGAGACGGCAACATCACTCTTCGAGGTCTTTCTTGTCTAGTATCCGCAACTCGCCGAGCCCGCGGGCCTTGACCGCTGAACGTATCCGCAGCCATTCGTCGTCAATTTTTTGGAGCAAGACCCTCTTGCCTCGCGAATGGGCCGTTGAGGCAATCATAATATCGCAGTGCATATCTCGCAATTTATCTTTACCCTTCGTATTTGGTGGAAGGCTTTCTTTGACTCCCAAATATACCTGCATCGCCATTTCGGCCTCCGGCTTGCCAAAGCTTAAGAACTCAACCGCTCCGCCGTCAACCCAATTTTTGAAATATGTCCGGTGTTGAGCATGCTTCTTCGGGTCAAATTGCCGGATATACTCCCAATACACTATGTGCGATAGAAAATGCTTTACATTGAGGATGCCACTTTTCCAAAAACGGAGCAATTCTGGATCCCAAAGCAGATCAACGCCGCCGTGTCAAAGAAAAATGGCTCCATAAGGCGTTAGCCCTCAAAGATTTCCTTGATGTACTCCTGGTACTCCGACGATTTGCGAATCTGCTTAGGATCCTGTTGCTGCGTCGACGCCAGGTCTTCCCTGACCAAGCGGATGTCGTCGGCCCGCAATTCGTAGAGCTTGTAAACCATCTCATTGATGTCCGATTCCACCCCGCGCACGGACGGCGAGTCCGGCCCGTCGGACTTGGCCAGCCTGAGCAGCTTGGCCACCTTGTCCCGAATATCTTTCGTTGGGGGGATGATCGGCAGCTCTTTGATGTACTGCGTGAATGAGCGGCGGTAGCCGCCGCGTATCTGGTTGGAGATTCGAGCGTAGTAGAACTCCATCAACTCCGAATTCAAGATCCCTAGCAGAGCCGAGTCTGCTTCCGGCATGAAGTAGAGCGTGTTGACCATAAGGTGATCGTCTGGATCATAGGCGAAGCTCTGGTGCTGAAATATATCAGGGTAGATGATTTTAGGCTTCTCAAATTCGTCGTAGTAGGCGCAGGCGCGGAGTTCCCACCAGTGGTCGCCCTGGTCTTGCCGCTTTTCCAGTTGCCTTTGGTACTGCTTGAGGTGCCGAAAAACGGCGGGATAACGCTTGATCGGGACTCCAACATATGTCCATATCAAATAGCGCTCAGAGAACCGGACCATCCAGCGCTTGACGTCCCGACCGCGCAAGAAAGGGCGTATGATTTCGGCGCTATTAGAATCTTCGCTTATCAGCTGGTCACGGGTATCCGTGTCGATGACGAAGGCTTGATTTAGCCCTGTTTTCAGTCCGTAATGTATTCTGTCGCCAACAAGGTTACCCAGACGCTGCCCTGCCGCCCTAACTTTGTCCAACAGGCGACGGGTCGGACCAGCTTCCAAGTGCCACCCCCCCGCGCCAAGTTCGGACTGTAAAATCCGGGTTCCCTTGGTGTAAACATTTTCTCTGATCTCGTTCAAGAGATCTGCCGAGGTCCAAGTGTAAGTGCGGACCTCATGCCGTGCGGTATCCGATAGACGTTCAACTTTCTCGGCGACGAGGATGGCCGGATAGGTCGTCGCTTCAAAAATGGGGAAGTCCCGGAAATCCAGGATCGTTTGAAGGTGCGAATGCTTGGCCAAGTACTGGCGAAGCTTCTGACCGTAGGCTGCCCGGAAGAACTTGTTGGGCGCGATGAAAGCTAGTACCCCGTGTCCGCGTAGGATCTGCATGGCACGCGCGTAGAAATAGATGTACAGGTCGGCGGTGGCGTCGTAAACCCGTGTGAAAAGGGTTTTGAGTTTGGGCTTGATGTCCTTTATGAGTTCCTGGCGAACATAGGGCGGATTCGCCAGCGCGATGTCAAATCCGCCGTTCCTGAACACCTCGGCGAACGCCACGCGCCAGTCCACGGAGTCCTCCGGACTGTGCTCGTTTAGGCCCGCCCGCAGTTTCGCCTCTTCCGCTTTGATCCGTTCCGCGAGTTCCTTCTTGTTCGCGCCGTAGGTCTGGAGATACTCGCCCTTCATTTCCGCGAGCCGATCCGCGCCTTCCACGAGGAGGTTGCGGAACAGGTCGGGTATCTCTTGGGGGTCGGGCGCGGTCAGGCTGTCGCCGCGCTCGATCTTGAAATCGAGGTTGGGTAAGGGCTTCGGAGTGCCGCCCTCGAAGTCCACGGCGAGGCTCAGCCAGAGGCGCAGCTTGGCGATGTTCACGGCGAACAGATCGAGGTCCACGCCGTAGAGGTTTCGCTCGATGATCTCCAGCTTGCGATTGTAGACGGTCACACCGTCCAGCCGACTGGCGACGAAAAGCGCCTCGCGCAGCCGCAAGAGTTCCTGCATCATGCCGAGCAGGTACGCCCCGCTGCCGCAGGCGGGATCGCACACCTTGACGCTTCGCAGCGCGTTCAGCACGGTTTCGGGATCGGGCAGCTTGGACGGATCGCCGTCGTCCACGAAGCCCGCGACCGCTTCTTCGCCGCCGCCGACTGGCGACAGGTAGTGCTTGAGCGCCTCGCGGCACATGAAGGCGACGACCGGGCGCGGCGTGTAGTAACTTCCGGACTCGTGGCGCCCCGTCACCAGTTCCTCGAACACCTTGCCGAGCATTTCCGGGTCCACCGCCACTTCCACGTCGAACGGCGTGGATTCGGTCACGGTGAAGTTGTAGCGGTCGAACAGGTCGAGGACGGCGGCGAAGGCCGCGTTGGGAACCTTCACCGCGTCGCGCACGTCGTATTCGTCTTCGAGGTCGAACAGGCCGCCGTTGAGGAAAGGGACTTCGCCGCGGCGCTCTTTCAGGTTGACGTGGGCGTGGAGCGCTTCGTCCTCCATCAGGGTGTTCAGGCCGGCGAAGAACGTCCAGTAGAGCCGTTCGTTGAGGAAGTCTTCGCCGGCCGCCGTGGCCGCGTTGAAGAGGGCGCGCAGGTATTTCTTGTCGCCCTGGAAGGAGAGCCAGCCCTTGCGCTGGATGAAGTACAGGAACATGAGACGGTTGAAGAGGCGTTGGACATAGAGCCGACGCGGCTCGCCCAGGGGCAGGCCGGCGACCGCGCCTTCGACCGTCTCAAAAACGCCGCGGTAGTCGGCGAAGAACCGCTTGGTCACCGCTTCGATGTCGAACGCGCGCGCCCACTGCTTGAGCCAGGCGTCCGAGTCGCGGCCGTCGTCTTCGGGCCAGGCGAGTTGCGGCAGATTGTACGCGCAGAGGGTGCGTAAATGGGTGTCGCCTTGCCGCCAGCCGAACGTCGCCAGCCGGGCCGTCTGAGCCTTCTTGCCGCGGAAGTGCGCGAAGGTGATGTGGTTGTAGTCGCGCGTCGCGCAGAGGAACAGCAAGTTTTCGTGGTTCCACGCCGGAAGGCTGTCGCCGCGACGGCGGCTCGGTACGAGGCCGCGTAACACGCGCCTGAGTACCGTGCGATAGACCTGATCCTGAGCAAACTCGACGACGAAGACGCCCCACGGCTGGCCATGGCGGAGTTGAATTTGCCATACCTGCCCGTCGAGCAACTTGGCCTCTAGCCCCTGCGCGCGAAGGTCGTCCGCCGTCCAGCCGTAGCCGATGTCGTCGAGTTGCTCCACCTCCTCTGGAATCGGCCATTCGAGCGTCTCGGCGAGAAGGCCTTGGAGGAAGCTGCTGCGATCCGTGACGCCGCGGACGCCTTGCTCGATCTTCTGTGCAGTGACCATCGGTTCCACTCCATCCAGGCTTTTGAGACTGGCCTGACGCCGGGTGGGACGAGGCTCAGCGCTTGGCCGTCGCGTCCTTGCGTTTGGCGCCGCGAACGCGCAGCTCTTGCCCGGTCAATTCAGACAGTCGCCGCGCGGAGCGGGCGAAATACGCTTTGACTTGCTTGGTCGTCATGCCGCGCGTTTTCTCGGCGACTTGCTCCTTGATGGCGTCGAGGTCGTCGAGGTATTCGTCCAGGGTCTCGTATTTCGCTTTCATTGCATCACCTCGAACGGCGTAAGAATCGTCAACGCCTGCTCATATCCGGCCAGCCGGTTCACCGCGTTGAAAAGGGCCCACTTGCGCTCATTGGCGAGGTGGCGGTGATTCCAACTTACCACGATCTCCAGGCCGGCGACAGTAGCGATCGCCACATGGCGGGCGTCGTCCCGTTTCTTGGCTGGGATGACGCCCGCGTGCAAGTAGGCCTCGGCCAAGTCTTCACTTTCGTCGCTGAGCTTGAGGACGGCCGGCGCCAGCTTATTGATCTCGCGCACCATGCGCGCGGCCGCCGACGCGGGCGCCAGGGCGATCTCCTCAAGAACGACCACCGAGACATAGGACACGAAAACCCCCGAAGCACATCGGCGAAGGAACTGGTTCGTGGGTTCTCGCAGCGCCCGAGGTTGGTTCTCCAGGGTCATGCCCCAAATGCTGGTTTCGACGTATACCTTTCGCGCCGCGCCCGGCCGAGCCGGAACGACCGGGGTCTTGCTCCTTCGCCGCGCCGCCATTTCAGCTTAACTCCATCCAAGCCTTCAACACCGGCTTGACGCCGAGCGGCGCCTGTACGCTCTTCAAGTATGTATTCTTGACGTGCCGTTCCACCCTGGCGCGCATTTCCGACAGCGTTTCCTTCGCCGTCACGCAATGCCGCGGCGTGTCGGGCCGGCAGCGGATCACTTCGACGATCTTCGCCGGGTCTTCGAGTAGTTCCCCCGTCGTCAAATCGCACAAGAACCACGCCGCCCGGCCGGCCTCCTCGGTCCAGGGCGGCGCCCCGTCCGGTCCCGGCGCCGCCCCATGGTCGGCGGCCGGCAGCGCGTAGCAGAAGAAGACCGCCCGCGCCCCCGCCGTCGGATGGCGCTTGCCGCTGAACACCCGCCCCGGCAGGCCGGCCAGACGGTCCTCCAACCCCGCGTCGGCCGCCAGCAGCCTTTCGTATTCCAGCTGCATCTCCTCGGCCGGCGTCGGCGCCCCCTCGTACAGGTGGTTGAAGTCTTTTAGCGCCTGGTAGTCGTCCTCGGGCCGGAGCAGTTTCTTCCCTTCAATGCCGAACGTCATGGAGATGCGCAACGTCTTGTGCGTCACGCGGGCGTACAGGGTCAGCAACTCGTTCAGCTCCTCCGGCGGGAGGAAATTCCAGTAGGCCACCTTGCCGCGCAACGGCGCCTCGTCCGGCCGGTCGGCCAACAGCCGCCTTTCCACGTCGGGATTGAGCCGCCGGTCGACGCGGCCGATGCGCTGCATGAGGCGGACGGGGTTCCAGTGCAGGTCGTAGTTGATGAGCCGGGTCGCGTCTTGCAGGTTCAACCCCTCGGACAGCACGTCCGTGGAGATCAGCACGCGCGTCTCGGCCAACCCCTCCGCCGCCAGGCCGGCCGCGGAGGCGCCGTTGTAGTACGGGGCGAAGCGGCGGATCATCTCGCCGCGATCCGTCTTGGTCCCGCCGTCGATCTGATCCACGCCGTCGATCCCCGCGGCCGCGAGTTCCCGCTTGAGGTAGCGGGCGGTCTCCGCGAACTCCGTGAAGATCAGTACCTTGTGCCGCTTCAGCACCGGGTCGGTCTGGAGCAGCTTCACCAGCGCCTTGAGCTTGTCGTCGTGCTTCGGCTCGAAACGCCGCAGTTCGTCCAGGAACGCGGCGATCTCGTCCAGGTCGAGGAGCGTCTCGTTGAGGATTTCCGCGACCGCGTATTCCTCTCTGGAAAGGTAGGGAACGTCGGCCAGCATTTCTTCGGTGACGAGGTCTTCGTCGGCGTCCTCGTCGTCGGGAAGCAGTTCTTGATGCTGGGCCTTGAGGTGGTCGAGGAGTTCGTGGTGCTGAAGTTTCCAGCGTTCCAGTCGGTTCTTCTCGGCGGGCGTCTCGCTGTGGCGGGCGACGAAGGCGAGGAGCTTGACCAGCAGGCGGTCGCAGGAGCGTTCAAAGGCGTAGGCGGAGCTTTCAAAGCGCTTGAGGAACTGCGTGCGGATGAGGCCGACGATCTGTTTCTGGCGGCCCTCGTCGAACTCGACGCCCTCCAGGCGCGTTTTGTCCCCCTTGTAGTAGGCCAAGGGGTAGTAAATCGCCAGCGAGAAGAGCGGCTTTTGCTTGGAGAAGGCCTGTTCGACGCGGTCGAGCAGCCGGCCGTAGGTCTTTTTGGCGGAATACGCGGCGACCTTGGGGTCTTCGCGCGTGGGGAACATGGCGGCCGTCGTCCCCTGCTGCAACTGACTCCGGCGGACGTACTCCCGGCTGCGCTGCACGACGACGGCGCGGAACAGGGCGTCGCCGGAAAGCAGGCCGCCGACCTCGGCAAGATTGATCTCGGTGGCCTCCTCGCCCCCGCCGGCGGCCGCCGCCCGCGCCAGCTCTTTCTCCATCTTGCGGACGTGGCCGGGCAGGGAGTGGACGCCCAGGTCCTTGAAGTGGTCCGGGCGCCGGCGCGAGAACAGCTCGATCATGTGCTGCAAATCGAGCAGGCCGTTGTTGACCGGCGTGGCGGTGAGGAGAAAGACCTGCTTGGGGCCGTTCGGCCCGTCGATCAGGTCGAAGAGTTGATGGTAGCGCGAGGGCGGGCGGCCGCCGCTTGCGCGGAGACCGCGGCCGCCGGTGCCGGCGTAGCCGAGGTTGCGGAAGTGGTGGGCCTCGTCGATCAGCACCACGTCGGCCCGCTCCTTCACCTGGCGCAGCTGCTTGGGATAGTCTTTGTCCTCATTGGCCTTGCGCGTCAAGTCGGTGTGGTTGTAAATCTCCAGGCCGCTGAAAGCGCCGTCCAGGTGGGGGGCGTAGTCGTGGAGCGCCTTTTCCCAGACGGGCTTGCGGCCGGCCTTGGGCACGAACAGGGCCACGCGCTTGCGCCTGTGCTCGATCAGGTATTCCAGCAGCATCAGGCCGATGAACGTCTTGCCGAGGCCGACGCCGTCGCAGAGGAAGGCGCCGCCGTGGCGGTCGGCGATTTCCAGGAGCTTGAAGAAGCCGTCCTTTTGGTACTGGTCGAGAACGCGGTACACGCGCGATTCCTTGGTGAGCCACTGTTGGTCGGTCAGCTCCTGGCGGCGGTGCAGCTCACTCAAGGCTTTGGCGTAGACCTCGAACGGGCCGTACTCCCGCGTGTGCCGTTCGATGACGCGCAGGATTTCCGGGGCCACGTCCTCGGCCTCATTCCAGTGTTCCTCGTACCATTCTTGCAGGACGTTGACGGGCCGGCCGCTGATCTGGACGTTCAGTTCGATGTTCTCGGTCAGTCCGGGGTAGGTGAAATTCGACGACCCGATCAGGGCGAACGAGCCGATGACCTCCATGCGCGCGTGGGTGATATAGGCCTTGGCGTGAAACTTGTGTTTGCGGTAGACGCGACAGACGATCTTGCCAGAGCGGACGGCCTCGACCACGGCGGGCACGCCCTCCAGAAAGTCGTTGTGGGCTTTTTCCGCTTCCAGGCTGTCGTCAAGGCGGTCGCGGACTCGGGCTAGACCCTCGGCGAAGGCGGTGCGGGTGCGCAGCGTCGCCTCGTCGCCCATGAGGATGCGGATCCGATCGACCTTTTGCCACTCGTCCTTGAGGGCGACGAGTGAGCCGATCTCGAAATAGCCCGTGGCCACGTCGATGGCCCGCGAGATCTGACACCAGTCGTGGAGGTAGCGGAGGACCTTCCAATCCGCATCGCTATTGTCAACGATGAAGAGTTCGCTGCCGGTCTTGCTCGTCCGGTTGGGCATGGTGCGACCCATGGGGGTTGTAGCACAAGCGTATTACTCCGGCATGAAACATACGCACACAAGGCGGCCCCCACAAGCCTGACGCGCCAGCGAACGGTTGCCGTCTCCCACCGCTGGCGCGTCAGGCTTGTGAGACCTTCTTCCTTGCGGGTTCGCGAGACTCGTGTCACCGCCGGAGCGATCTCAAACGCCGTACAGCGGTTCATACTTCCCACGCAGATACTCCAGCAGCGGCTTATGACTCAGCGGCCGGCCCGTGACCTTTTCGCACAGCACGCCGGCCCGCCAACGCTGGCCCGCACCGTGGACCTTCTCGTTCAGCCAGCCCTTGAGCCGGCCGAACTCGCCGCGGCGGAAGTCGTCGTCCAACCCGCCCAGGTCGCGCCGGGCCGCTTCCATGAATTGCGCCGCGTAGAGATTGCCGAGGGTGTACGTCGGGAAATAGCCGATGCCACCGCTGCTCCAGTGGATGTCTTGCAGACAGCCCTCGCGATCCGTCGGCGGCGTCAGGCCGAATGACTGGCGGAACTTCTCGCCCCACGCCGCCGGCACGTCGGCGGGCTTCAAGTCGCCGCCCACCAGCGCCTGTTCCAGCTCGAAACGCAAAATGATGTGCATGTTGTAGGTCGCCTCGTCCGCCTCCACGCGGATGTACGACGGCCGCACGTCGTTGACGGCGGAATAGAAGTCGTCCGGCCTTACGTCGCGCAGCGCCTCCGGAAACGTCTCTCGCGCCTTGGGGAAGAAGTGGTCCCAGAACGCCCGGCCGCGGCCGACCTGATTCTCCCACAAACGCGATTGCGATTCGTGGATTCCCAGCGACGCCGCCGTGCCGCGCGGCGTGCCGTAGTGTTCGGCCGGCAACCCCTGTTCGTAAAGGCCGTGGCCGGCCTCGTGCAAGATGCCGAAGAACGATTCGTTGAAAAAGCGCGGGTTGTAGCGCGTGGTGATGCGGCAGTCGCCGGGGCCGATGCCGCTGCAAAACGGGTGCGTCGTCGTGTCCAGCCGGCCGGCCTCGAAGTCGAAGCCGATGGCGGCCGCCGCCGCCCGGCCGAATGCCTGCTGCCGTTCGGCCGGATATGCACGCTCCAATAGCTCGCGCGGCGCCTTGCGGCCCGAAGACGCGATGGCCTGCGCCAGCGGGGCGAGGTCCTGTCGCAGGGCCGCGAAAATGCGCGTGATTTCCGCCGTGTCCGCCCCCGGCTCGTACTCGTCCAGCAGGGCGTCGTAGGGGACGGATTTGTAGCCGACCGCCTGCGCCTCCTCGCGCTTCAGTGCGACGATCTTCTCCAGCGACGGTCGGAACGCCGCGAAGTCGTCGGCCTTGCGCGCCTCCTGCCACACCTGCTGGGCGAGGCTGGTAACGCGGGCCAGTTCCTCCACCAGCCGTTGCGGCAGCTTCACCTGCCGGTCGTAGGCGCGGCGAATTTCACGGACGTTCACGGCCGCGTCGGATTCCGGGTCGCGCGTCAACTCCGTGTTTTCCACGGCGTTCAGCAGATCGCCGATGGCCGGGGCCGTCGTCATCTCATGGGTAAGGCGGGCCAATAGCGCCATTTGCTCGCCGCGATGGGCGGATCCGCCGTGCGGCATGTAGGTGCGTTCGTCCCAGCCGAGGAGGCTGCCGCAGGAGCCGAGGACGGCGGCGTCTTTTACGCGGCGCAGGAGTTCCGGGTATGCGCTGTCCGGTGTCATGAGAGTAGTTCCCCGAGTTGGGATGCGTTTACCAATACGTTTAGGACTACAGCAGCCTTGCGAGGAGGGTTCGGCCAGGAATCTTGAACGTCCCCCAAAGAGACGCTCGTCTTGCACACGGGGTCTACGTTTGGCTGGCCGCCTTCTTGCACACTGCCGCCGCCTCTTCTCACAGCTCGCGGCAGGCGTCGCGCTCCTTCTCGTCGGGCATCGACTGGCCTCCACGGGCAGAGGTGATGCGCCACTTGGCGCATTGTTTGGCGCATCCTAAGTGCAAGGGCAATAAGCATTTAGCGGTGATATGCCAATGCGCCAAGCTGTTCGGCGCCCGCCGCTGCTTGGCCGGCCTGTCGGCGCTCCGGTCGGCCGTGCGGATTCGGTTCGTATAATTTGCCATCGGACTTATCTCTATTGTGCAGGGTCCGCGCAAACGGCGGTGGGGGCGCCCCCGCCCGCAGCTGCGGGGACCACCCACCGGCCGTGAGCGGCGGGGGCGGACAGGCGCGGCCCGCCGCCGCGCCGCCGAGAATCCCCCAGTGCTCAAGGTCTTGCCCGTGCGCAGACGGGCGCGGGAGCGGGACCCGACGGGCCGTGGGGTCGGCGTCCTGGTCGGCCTCTTTTCGCAGACCGGGCTGCGCCACGGATCGCGGACTCGCCCTCGGCAGGCCGCCGTTCCTCGGCCCTGCGCGCCGCGAGCCGGGCGGCGCCGCGAGGCGGGTCTCCGACCCGCCGGCTGCGCGGGAGCGCCCCGCGCCGCGGCCGCCGGCTCGCTTTTACACGGGGCCACACTCCATGCCCCGTAAGGGGTGCGGTCTCTCCCAACAAAAGGCGCCGCACGCCACGACGGCGGGGCCTCCGGCCGAGAAGCCGTCGAAGAAAGCGGGGCCGCGCGTCCTCCGGTCCAGGTTCCGGTGCGCCACCGCCTGTGTCGGCCCAGCCGCCCGCCGGCCGTCGCTCCGCGATAAGCTGGGCTGCTCGCCTGCCGATCCCCACCGCGGCGTGATCATGTCGCCGGGTGAATTGCCACACCCGCCGCGCCGGGGGCGCGACCCCGGACGCGGATCGAAGGCGGCCTGCTGGTGTGTCCGTCACGGCCGCCCGGGCCGGGCCTAGCTGCGGTGAACAGGTTCGGTGCCGGCCGCAGGTTGTGTCAGGAGATAGTGTACACAAGATTAGTAAAAAGATGAAGTGTAAAATGAGGGTCTATGGGCGTCCGTTTCACGATTGCAGCCCCGCATCCGGGTCGGCGGACGCGAAACGGGGGTTTCGCGGACGGCGTTCCCGAACGGGAGTTCGGGAACGAGGGCGAAGCCTTTGTTCATCCAAAAAGATTTCCTGGTGCCTTTCTTTCCCCGTTTCGCCGTATTGCGTCTAGGCGTAGCGAAAGTTTTCATCTTGCCATTCTCAGGTGCTATCGGTAGTATACCTATACTATGGCAAAGCATGATGAAGCACAACCGGATTCGACCGACCCGCTCGACAGCGAGCCCGATGTTCAGGAGCTGGAAAAAGAAAGCCCGATTGAGCACATCGAGAGCGAAATCGAGGATGCGACCTATTCGCCGTCCCACTACGAGATTGTTTCCATTCCAGCCGACTACACGATCGAAGGTCTGGCGACCAAATGGCACAAGGGGCAACTCAAGATCCCAGGGTTTCAGCGAAAGTTCGTCTGGACCCAGCGTCAGGCGAGCCGCTTGATTGAATCCTTCCTGCTCGGGCTGCCCGTTCCAGCCCTGTTTCTTTACGCCGACCCCCAAACGGGCGAACAGCAGGTCATTGACGGGCAACAGCGCCTGATGTCGGTCGTCCAGTTCTTTGATGGGGCCTTCAAGAACGCTAAAATGGCCAAGGAGAGAGTGTTCCGTCTGGTTGGTCTTGGCGAAGCAAGTCCGTACACCCGTTGCACTGCAAAAGACCTGGAGGAGCGTTTCTCGTCGAAGTTTGCGAAGCTCAACGATGCCGTCATGCGGGCGTTCGTAATCAAACAACTGGATCCAGATGACGCCACCAGCATCTACCACATCTTCGAGCGGTTGAACACGGGTGGATCGCAGTTAATTGGGCAGGAGATCCGCAACTGTGTCTATCATGGACGCTTGAACGAGCTTCTCAACTCGCTCAATGGAGATGACAATTGGCGTAAAATCATCGGGAAGTCTGTGTCGGATGCCAGGATGCGCGACACCGAAATGATCCTCCGCTTCGTCGCACTCTACTTCTTTGCTGACAAGTACAAGAAGCCGATGAAGGACTTTCTTTCCACGGCGATGAAGCAGAAGCGCAACCTGTCAGAGGCCGATGCCGAGCTTCTCGGTGCCACGTTTCGCGAGACCTGCGCGCGGATTGTCACCTCTTTGGGGGAACGGCCTTTTCACATAAGCAGAGGCATGAACCCTGCCGTCTTCGATGCCGTGTTTACGGCTATCGCAAAACACCCGGATCCACTGCCCGCTGACCTCAAAGAACGCTACGGAGCCCTCGTAGCAAGCCAAGAGTTCAAATCCAGTGCATCGTATCGAACGACGGATGCGGACGCTGTGGCGCGTCGTCTCGAACTTTCACGGACCAGCTTGTTCGAGGCCCCATGAGTCTTGCTATCTTTGAAAACTTCTTGGAGTTCGCAGAAAAGGCTGTAGCTGCCAAGAACGACTTGCCGCCTGCGATTGACCCCGCCGAGTTCGAGAGCGCCTTGGTGTGCTACGGGGTGGTATTGCTGCATTCGCACATGGAGCAGTGTCTGCGGAGCGCAATTGAGGCAAGATGCATGCGATGTGCCGATTCAGAGGTTCGCGCGTTTGCTCTGTCGGTGCGGGATGAAAAGGCGGGAAGAATCGGGATTGGCGCTTTGAAGGATACATTGCGCCGGTTTAGCGATGCGTACAAAACTGCGTTCCGGACCGACCTGGATGCCTCCGGACGAGCCGATTCGTGGGAATCAATCAAGAACCAACGGATTACTGTCGCGCACCACGGTCAGCCTGCGACTTGCAGCCTTCTTGACCTGCGGACCTATTACGAGGACATCCGGCATATTCTTGGGTTCTTCTGCGACAAACTCGGCCTCAATTCGACAGAGATCGCGACTATTAGTAGTTTGATTGTCATAGCGGCGGCACCGGCGGGGGCAGTTCCGCCGTGACAGAGAAGAGAAAAGGTATCACAAATCTTTTTCACTCTCTTTTCACTCCCGCTTCCTTGGTCGGCCTCGCGGTCGCAGCATCCCTTCCAGCCCCCATTGCGTTACCGCCTCCGCGGCCTAGCCATCCTCGCCGAAAGGCCGGCCACGCGCCGTACACTGGCGCAACGCCGCCACTTCCGCCTCGCTCTGCGGTTCGTGTAGCGAGCAAATCCAACCCTCCGGCCGCGGCACCGGCCCCTCGCTCAACAACGCCCGCGCTTCCGTCCCGCCGCGATCCGACCGGGGTAGCGCGTGGCCCACGCGCTACCCCGGTCGGGCCGCGGCCCAACGATCATCGATGACGACGACGCGTCACGCGATATTCATACTCAGCAAGAATTCCGCGTTCGACTTCGTCTTCTTCATGCGGTTGACCAGCAGCTCCATCGCCTCGACGGGGTGCATGTCGGCCAGCACGCGCCGCAGCGCCCGCACCCGGTCCACCTCGTCGGGGTGCATCAGGTTCTCTTCCTTGCGGGTGCCGGAGCGGTTCACGTCCACCGCCGGCCAGACGCGCTTGTCCACCAGCCGGCGGTCGAGGTGCAACTCCATGTTGCCGGTGCCCTTGAATTCCTCGAAGATCACTTCATCCATACGCGATCCGGTATCGATCAGGGCCGTCGCCAGGATCGTCAGCGAGCCGCCCTCCTCGACAACCTCCACGAGTGCCGGCTCGATCTGCGGGAAACGGAGGCGCCGTGAGCTTCCCCGAACCGCCCAAGGCTGTAGAATAGCAGAGGAGGTGACTCGATCATGACCCAAGTGGACGCAATTTACCAGAACGGCGTGTTCAAACCGCTGCAAGACGTTGGGCTGCCTGAAAATCAGCGGGTTCGGCTCAGCGTTCAGCCTATCGAAGCTGCTGATGTGCGGGCCTGGCTCGCGCGCGTAGAGGAGCGGCACCAGCGCATCATCGCGGAACGCGGTTACTTTCCCGACAGCACCCTGGACATCGCCGAGGACCGGAGGCGATGAGCGACACGGTCGTGGACAGCAGCGTGGCAGCCAAGTGGGTCTTGCCGGAACCGGACTCGGCTCATGCCAAGCGGCTGATCGCCGAAGTTGCGCTGAAGGGCGAACGTCTGATCGTTCTCGATCTGGCTTTCGTCGAAGTTGCCAATGCTATTTGGAAGCTCCACCACCGCGGGCTGGCTACGCTGGACGAAACACGCCAGTCCCTGGATGATCTCTTGCAGATCCCTGTCCACGTCGAACCAGCCGTCCGCCTCCTCAAACCGGCCCTGGAAATCGCCGCAAAATACCATCGCGCCGTCTACGACGCTTGGTTCGTCGCCCTCTGCCAAGACCTGGGGTTGCAGGGCGTCACGGCGGATGAACCGCTGGTTAACGCGATCCATACCGACTTCCCTCAAATCATCCTGCTACGGAACTGGTAGTGACTGGGCCAGAAAAGGGGCCGTTCATTCGCCGCGATCCGACGGGACGGCGCATGGCCCATGCGCTCCCCTGTCGGATCGCGGCCCAATGATCGTCGATGACGACGACGTGTCACGCGATGTTCATGCTCAGCAGAAATTCCGCGTTCGACTTCGTTTTCCTCATGCGGTTGACGAGCAGTTCCATCGCCTCGACGGGGTGCATGTCGGCCAGCACGCGCCGCAGCGCCCGCACCCGGTCCACCTCGTCGGGGTGCATCAGGTTCTCTTCCTTGCGGGTGCCGGAACGGTTCACGTCCACCGCCGGCCAGACGCGCTTGTCCACCAGCCGACGGTCGAGGTGCAACTCCATGTTGCCGGTGCCCTTGAACTCCTCAAAGATCACCTCGTCCATGCGCGATCCCGTGTCGATCAGGGCCGTCGCCAGGATCGTCAGCGAGCCGCCCTCCTCGACGTTGCGGGCGGCGCCGAAAAAGCGCTTCGGCTTCTGCATGGCGTTGGAGTCCAAACCGCCGGACAACAGCTTGCCGCCCGACGGCGCCTCGGTGTTGTGCGCCCGCGCCAGGCGGGTAATCGAGTCCAAGAGCAGCACCACGTCGCGGCCGTCCTCGACCAGGCGCTTGGCCTTTTCCAAGGCGATGTCGGCGACGTGGACGTGCTCCGACGACGGCTCGTCGAACGTGCTGGCCACCACCTCGGCATTCTGTCCGGCCACCGTCCGCACCATGTCGGTGACTTCTTCCGGCCGCTCGTCGATCAGCAGCACGATCAGATAGCATTCGGGGTGGTTCTGCTTGACCGCCAGGGCGATTTTCTGGAGCAGCACCGTCTTGCCGGCGCGCGGCGGCGACACGATCAGGCCGCGCTGGCCTTTGCCGATCGGCGTCACCAGGTCGATGACGCGGGCGGCCAATTCCTCGGCCGTGGTTTCCAGCAGGATGCGCTTGTGCGGGTGGAGCGGCGTCAGGTCTTCAAAGACGGTAGGCCGCGCCTTCTCCTCCGGCTGGTGTCCGTTGACCAGTTCCACCTGCATCAGGGCGAAGTTTTCCTGGCCCTCGATCGGCAGGCGGATCGGCCCCTCGACCACCAGGCCGGTGCGCAGGCCCAGCCGGCGGATCTGGCTCGGCGAGACGTAGATGTCTTCGGGCGAGGCGAGATAATTGTGGGCGGCGCTGCGGAGGAAGCCGTAGCCGTCCGGCAGCACTTCGAGGGTGCCGGCGCCGCGCACCACCTCGCCGCGCACGACCTGCTGCCGTACCACGGAGACGATCAGCTGGCCGCGATTCATGCCAGTGTGTTCGGCGACGCCTTCGCGCTCGGCCAGGGTGAACAACTTGGGCATGGGCAGACGGTACAGGTCATCCAGGCGAAGGCCCGACGTGGAGCGTGGGCCAGCCGGCGGGGCGGACATGGGGACGGACCCCGGGGCCGCCACGTCGGGGACTTTGCGGGGGAGGCGTCTCCGGGTCAGGTTGCCCGGCCCTTCGTCGCTGCGGGCGACGGCCATAGTGATTCTCCGATTTCTGAAGGGAACCATGCGAAACATCGGGCCGTCGGCGGAGGACGTGTCCGCGACACGGCGCGGCACGAACCGCGCGACTCCGAGACCGACGGCGACAAAAAAACGGTGTTTCAGTTAGGACGTAATCTCGGCACTCAGGGTAATGCGTTGCGGACTTCAATGGGACCCCGGCGACAACGCCGGGGCGAAATAAAGTGAAGCCAGCCGACAGGGACGTTGGGGCGGAGTTGGCGTCCTTTTCACATTCTAGCAGACCGTTTCAATTTTTCTAGTCAAATCTTCGCCGGCGGACAGAGCGACAGAGCGTCAATCCCCGCAGTTGCATTCCCGCCCCTTAGAGGCTCTAACACCATGGCGAGCGGCGCGGCCCGCCGGTGCAGCATCCGTTCCGCGGCGCCAGTCTACACCGGCGGGCTGACGCCGCGCCGCTCGCCATGGTGTCACAGGCTCTTAACCCCGCGGCTTGGCCGACTCGGTAACAACCGGGCCTCCGGTTTCCTGGTCCGGGTGGTGGACCGCCATCGGCGCGCCCTCGGCAAACAGCGGCGCCCCCTTGACCGGTTCGTAGCGCGCCTTCAGCACCACCGTTGTGACGTCGGCCCGGTAGGTGCTCCACGGCAGCGGTATGGTGTAGCCCCAGCCGATCATGTCGCGCTTCAACAGACCCTTGAGTGTTATAGGGTCGAACCGCCATTCCTCCAGCGGCGTGGCGATCGCGCCGTGCGGCACGGCGCCCTCGTACAAATCCACCACCAGCTTGCCGTCGCCGGTCATGGGGAAGCCGAGTTCCGGGCCGAACAGGTAAACGCGGCCGAACAGCGTCGGCCGTTCGACGCCGCCGTGGGCCGGGTCGGCCGCGTAAAACACGTCGGGCCGCCAGGTCGCCACGATCTGACTCGGCGCGGCCGACGGCGGCGGCGCGGTCGGCCCGGACCCGTCGTTCGTTTGCAGCGTCACGCAGCCGGTGAGCAGAAGCAAAGGTAAGGCGACGCCGGCCGACGCTCCGCGAAATGTCCTGGTCATAAGTGCGCTCCATCGCCCCGGAAGTCGGTACGGACGGCGACGCTTCGGGGAAGCGTCGCCGTCCGAGCCGTCGCTCAATTCCATTTGAACAGCCGCCAACGGGCCGTCTCCATCTTCGGCTCGTCCGGCGGGGGCGGCGGCTCCTGCACGGCGGCCGGGATCGCCGGCCCCGGAGGCCCGTCGGGCGGCGGGACTAGGGGGCCGGTCGGCGCATCGGCGGCCGGCGGCAGTCCCTGGACCGTCGCCAGGGCCGGCTGGGCGAAGGGCGCGGCCGGAGGCGCGGCGACGGGACCGAGAGCGGACGGGCCTTGGTCGCCGCCCGGCACGACGCGCGGCGGCGGCAGCGTCTCCGGCCCGACCGGGGCCGGCGTGACGGCCGGCGGAAGATACGGCAGGGTCGGGGCCGTCGGCTGCATCAACGGCGACGGCAGACAGCCGTCCACGCCGCCCGGCCCGGTCGGCGGCACGAACGCCTTGGGATGCAGCACCGGCGCCATGCCCGACAGCCCTTGCGTCCGCGCCACGTCGTCCAGCAGCCAGTCCATCCGCTTCGACTCCTGGGCCAGAATCCGGTCGGCGTCGGCGCGGGAGCGGACGATGTGCGGCGTCATGATGACCAGCAGTTCCGTCTTCGCCTTGGTCTGCGTGCGGTAGCGGAACGCGGCCCCGATGTACGGCAGGTCGCCGAAATACGGGACCTTGTTTTCCGCCTTCGTGTCGCGCTTGGTGATCAGGCCGCCCAGCGCCACCGTCTCGCCGTCCATCGACACCACCGTCGTGTCCACGATCTGCTGGTTGATGGCCGTGGCCGTCACGCCGTTGCCCAGCGACACGTTGGTCGGCGACGTGGACGACACCTCGGGCGTCACCCGCATGATGACCCGGCCGTCGGGCGTGATGCGCGGCGTGATGACCAGCTGCACGCCGACCGGCTGGTAGTTGATGTTGTTGGAGACGACGCCGGTGGCCGTGACGTTGCTGCCCAGAACGATGGGGAAGTTCTGGCCGACGAAGACGCGGGCCTGCTGGTTGTCGAGGGCCGTCACCTGCGGCCGGCTGAGCACGTCGATGCGGCCCTGCACCTTGAGGGCGCGGATCAGGAGGTTGAAGAAATCGCTCTGCGCCTGGAACACGAAGCCGCTGACGCCCTGCGTCGGCGACACCGTGCCGACGCCGAGGTTCGTCAACCCTTGCGTGCCGATCACCTGCGGCGAGATGAGCGGGTTGTTGCCCAGCGGCAGGCTCGGGTTGTTGAAGTTGAAGCCGGGCTGCGCCGACGGGTTGAGGCTGGTGTTGACCGTCACGCCCGGCGGCACCAGGCCGCCCGTGGCGTTGGTGTAGTTGACGCTGCCGTTGGGGCCGAAGGCGTTCAACGCCGGGAAGATGCTGCGCTGGAACAGAACCGGACTTTGCAGACCCAGTTCGACGCCGAATTCCTCCTCGTTGGTCAGGTCTACCTCGGCGATCAACACCTGGACGACGACCTGCGGCGCCTCGGCGTCGAGGCCGGCGACGAGCCGCATCACCTCGTCGAAGTAGCGCGGCGTGGCGCTGATGAGGAGCGTGTTGGTGATCGGCTCGGGAACCACCACGACCTCGCGCTCGATGTCCTGGAACGGCGTCAGCACGCCGTTGATCTTGAGGACGTTGATGGAGTTGGTGAGGAAGCTGTTGAGGGCGTTGGCCACGTCCGTCGCCGTGGAGTTACGGAGTTTATAGACCTCATTGCGGCGCATGGCCAGGTCGTTGGTCTCCGGGCCGGACTCCAGCTTGGCGATGATCGCCTGGATGATGTCGATGTCGCTGGGTCCGCCGGCCACGATCAGGCTGTTGGAGCGCTCGTCGATGGTGATGCGCAGGTCGGTTAGCTGGACGCCCGGCGACAGGCCGCTGAGCGTCAGTTGCAGCGGCCGGCCGTTGCCGCCCGTGCCGCCCGCCGTGGACAGCGTTCCGCCGGTGGTCGGGCCTGACGTGGCGGCGCCCGCCGCGCCGGCGCCCCCGAACCCGCCGGCCCCCGGCGTACCGATTCCCCCGGCGCCCCCGGGCCGAGGCGCACCGGCCCCCGCCCCCGCCCCCCCCGTCCCCGTGCTCCCGCTGGTGCCCAGGAAGAGTTGCTGGAGCAGGTTGGCCACGGCGGTGGCGTCGCTCTTCTTGAGCGTCAGCACCTTAACCACGTACTGGGCGGCCGGGGCCACGTCGAGGGCGTCGATCAGCGAGTCGAGCAGTTCCATCGTCTTGTCCGGCGCGGAGATCAGCAGGCTGTTGCTGTTCTCGTCGGGCGTGATGAAGATGTCTTCCAACATGCCCGATTCGACGACCTTGCCGGTTTTCGGGTCGATGAACTTCAGCGACGTGGACTTCGTGACTCCGCCGGCCGTGAAGGCCGCGCTCGTGGCGCCCCCTGCTCCGGCCGCGCCCGTCGCGCCCGCCGCTCCGGCCGCACCGCCACCTGTCGCGCCGGCCCCGGCTCCGCCCGGACGGAAGCCTTGGGCGCCGGCCCCGCCGGCCCCGCCGGCCCCGGGGAAGCCGCCGCCTCCGGGGACGCCCGCCCCGGCGCCGGGCGCGCCCGCGCCGCCGCCCGGCGCCGGGGCGCCTGCACCCGCGCCCCCGCCGGCCCCCGCCCCCGTACCCGCCGGCGGCTGGATCGGCGGCGCCACGCTGTCGGTGATGGCCCGCTGAAGGAGGTTGGCGATATCGTCGGCGGCGGTGTGGCGGAGGTATTTGATGCGCAGGTTGTTGACGGCCGCGGTCACGTCGGTGTCGAGGTGCTCAATCAGCTCTCGAATCTCCGTCATGTCCGCCGGGGCGGCCACGACGAACACGACGTTGCTGCTGGTGTCGAAGGTAATGCGGACCTGATGCTGGTTGGCGCCCTCGTTGCCGGCCGCGTAACGCTGGGCGTAGAAGTTGGTCAGCAACGTGCCGACGCGGGCCGCCGACGCCTTGCGCAGGTGGAACGGCGTCGCCTGGTCGGCGGCGGCGTTGTCCGTGTCGAGGTCCTTCACGTCCCTTTCCACGTCCTTGATGCGCGACTTCGGGGCGGCCACCAGAAGGGCGTTCAGACGCGGCACGGGGATCATGACGACGGACGACAGCGCCTCCTCCGTCACCGGCCCCTGTTGCGTCTGCGTGGTGCGTTTGACGGTGGCGTTCTGTATGTTGCCGCCCGGGCTGATGTTGACGCGCTGGTAGAGTTGCGTGAGCGTGTTGGCGATGCTGGTGGCGTCGCCCTTGGCCAGATGCACCATCTCGATCTGGAACTCGGTCGAGGGGGCGATCCCGCCGATCTTTATGATCAAGTTGGCGATGGCATCGGCGTCGGCCGGGTTGTTGGCCGTGACGATGTAAAGGCCGAGTCCTGGCAGTGGCTGCACGGTCACTCCCGCACGCGGCGCCGGCAGGTCTTCAAACCGCGTCGGCGGCGGCTCGGCCGGCTCGGGGGCGGGCTGTTGCTGTTCGTAGGCGGCGGCCCGCACGGCGGCGTCGGTCCCGTCCTTCAGGGTCTCGGCGTCTTGTTGCGGATCGTAGAAGGAAGACGGCTGAGGGTCATCCATGACCCGGTGTTCAAAAAAATCCGGCCCTCGTCCTTCGCGCTCCGGCGAACGCTGCTGTGGCCCGCGTCGCCTCGGCGGCGGCCCCCCCCCTCCGCCCCCCGGCTGGAATCCCGCGGCGCCGGCGCCGATTCCCGTCCCCGTCCCCGTCCCTTGGCCGAAGGCGGGCGCCGTGGTGGTCGGAATGACGGAAGTGGTGTGGCCTTGGATGGCGTCCACGGCCTCCTGAATGAGGGCCGGATCGACGCCCTTGAGTTGAACGACCCGAACCGTCCGAGTGTTGTCCTTGGCGGCGGCGTCCATGTGGTCGGTCAGCTGCTTGACTTCCGTGAACAGGGCGTCGGTGCATTTGACCACCAGGCTGTTGGACTGCTCGTCCACGGCGAGATTCAGCGTGACCGGCCGCGGCTGGCCGTTGGCGTCGAGGTTGTTGTTTTTCGACCCGGCGATGGCGGCCGTGAAGCCTCGCAGATTTTGCAGGTCCTGCAAGCCCGGATTCTGGTCGATCTGGTCCTTGTAAACCTTCGCCAGAAGGTCGTACACGTCGTCGGCCCGGGCATACTTGAACGTGACGATGTGGGTCTGCGGGCCGGCCGTTTGTTCCTTGTCGTTGTTGTCGATGGCCTTGGCCAGGAGCCAGCGGATGGTCAACATGTCCACCGGCTTGGCCCGCACCAGCAGCGAATTGGTGGTCGGGTCGGCCACGACGCGGATGCGGTTGGGCGTCGGGTTGGTCGGCGGCTGGGCGTTGGCGGCGGCGAAGCGGCTGAATAAGCCGCCGCCGAAGCCGCCGGGGCCGCCCTGCGGCTGGGCGGCCGCCTTCGGCTCGTTGAACGCCTGGTCGAGCAGCTTGGCCGCCTCGGTGGCCAGGGCGTTCTTGAGGCGGATGACCACGAAATCGCCCTCGCCGGCCGTGGTCTGCGTCATCAGCCGGACGAGCTGCTGCGCCATGGCCAGGGCGCCGGGGTCCTGCGACGTGATGATGATCTTGTTGCCGGACGCCGCGATAATCACCGGCTGCTCCGCATTCCCGGGCTTGTCGTCCTTTTTGACATCCTTTTTGTCCTGCGGATCGACCAGCGGCGCGTCGCCCGGCTTCTGGGCCACGCGGATGACGTCGGCGGCCGGCCTCCACGTCGCGCCGGGCGCGTGCGGCATGTCCATCGGCGGCCGCGGCTTCTTTTCGCCGCCGTCGTCGGGGCCGGCGCCGGGGGAGATGACGTGGACCGGGTTGGCCCGCATCTGCTGGAGCAGGCGCTTCAACTCGTCCGCCACGGCCGCGCCGCTGCCGCTGTCCAACGTGATGACGCGGGTGGTGCTGGCGTTGACGCTCGGCGCCGGGCCGACGCCGGGCGCCGCCGCGCTTTCGCCGTTCATCACCTTCATGAGATCGCGGATTTCCTGGACCTGCGTGGGAGTGCCGCGGACGAGGACGGCGTTCTGGTCGGGCTGGGCCTCGATGTACGGGCCGCCGGCCGCGGCGGTCCCGTACATGGCTTGCAGCGTGGTCGCGGCCTTCGCGGCGTCCACGCCGCCCACGTCGATCAGCACGCCCTTGACGCCCTTGCCGATCTCGCCGATCTGCCGCTCGATGGCGTCCATGTCCTCCGGGCAGGCGTAGACGCGAAGGGAGTTGGCGCCCGACGCCGTGATGCGCAGCGTGGACGACGGCGGGTAGATCGCCGACAGGTCCTTGGCCAGCGAGTCGGCGTTGCCGTCGGGCACCGGGATCGTCTTGAACGACGGCGGCCCGATGAGGATCGGCTGCTGTCCCAGACTCGGTTTGTCGAGCTTCTCGACGATGTCCTTGGCCTTGGCGATGATCTCCGGCGGCCCCGTCACCAGGATGAGGTTCTTGGCGTCGTCGCTGGTGATGTAGAACATGCGCGTGTGGGCCGGCCGCGACGGCACCGCCGGGAAGGACGGGTTCGGGGTCGGCGAAGGCGTGGCCGCGGGCGGCGCGCCGGGCGGCGTCGCGGCCGGCGTTCCCGGCGGGGCGCCGGGCGGACCCATCGGCGGCCCCATCGGTTGGGCCATGGGCTGGGGTTGTTCGCGTTCGCGCTCCCGTTCGCGCGTCGGCTGGGCCTGCGGCGCGGGCTGCGGCTCGCCCAGCAGCGTCTTGAGGGTTTTCTCGGCGTCGCGGGCCAGGATGTATTTGCACTCGTGCGAGTAGCTGTCCGTTTGCTTCGTTTCCGAGTTTTCGATTCTCTTGAGGGTCGATACCACGCGCTTCAGGTTGCGAACCGTGTCTTGAAGGTGCAGTTCGTTGCCGGGCATGGCGACCGACTCATGGAACGGCCCCATGATCTGCCCGATCCGCGGCGCCATGTCCTCCGCGTTCAGCGAGGTCAGCGGCAGTTCCATCTGGACGATTTCCGTCTCGCCGTGCTTGGCGAAATCGTCCGGGCCTTCGAGGTGCGGCACCAGATAGGGGTCGATCTTCTCGTCCGCGGGGACCACGAAGAACGCCTGGTCGCCGTTGATGAGGTAGTACTTCTGCGTCTGGCTGTTGCTGAGCAGCCCGCCGTTGATGATGTCGATGACTTCGGGGATCGTGTACGTCTTCTTTTCCGGCCCGATGAACGCGAAGGTGCCGGTCGGCCTGAAGCTGTAGTGGACTTCCTTGCCGGTCTGGTCGGCGAGCCATTTGAAGACGGCGTCCCACGGCTTGCCGTCCATGCCGAAGGCGACGCGCTTTTCCGGCGTCGCGTCTTTTTTTTCCGAGGGCGCGGCTTTCTTCTCAGGCTCGGCGGCGACGACGCAGGCGACGCCGACGGCCAAAACCGCCAGGACCGCCAGGAAGGGCGCTTTCCCCCCCGCTCCGGCTTTCACGACGTTCATGAATGGACCCTGCACAGGGACGCGAATGATGGACCGACCCCCCGGCGCCGCGGACTTGCCCGCCTTCCCTGCTATTCTATAGCCCGGGACGACGAATTTACGACGGCCGGCCGACGCTGCACCCCTATCCTTCATTCCTTCGGCAATCTCGACCCAGATTCTTGAAGGGAGTTCGACGGACGGCGAGCGGGGGGCGTCAGCCCCCTGATTCTTCATGCAATCGGCGACGGGATGCTAAATCAGGGGGCTGACGCCCCCCGCTCGCCGTAAGCATCCAGGCCCAGTTCCTTGAGTTCGTCCGTCTTCAACGGGCTTTCCATCGCCGTGCCGAGGAAGTCGCCCAACAGCCAGCGGTAATACTTCTTGTCGGCCTCAAAGATCATGCCGTTCTCGCCCAGTCGCACCACCTTGCCATCGACCAGGGTGTTGTTATATTTGTCGGCGATGGTGAAATCGGTCAGGAGGCGCTCCGTCACGCGCTTCTCGTCGCCGCCCTTGCCCTGGTCGTAGATCGTCGCCTCCCAGCGGCGGCCGCCGTTCCAGATGGCCGTCAACTTCACCGCCGCCAGCACCTCCCGCCGGTCCTCGGTCAGCTTCGACACGGCGGGAATGCCGGTGAACATGTTCTTGGCCAACATGTCGGTGTACTGCCGCGACGGCTCCGGCAGCAACTGCGCCGGAATGGCGGCGCCGTCCGGCAGCAGCGCCTCGCGCTTCTCGGCGCCCGTGACCAGCAGCGCTTCCACCGTCATGTTCACGTCCAGGTCGCCGCCGTCCGCCGTCGTACCGCCGAACGTCCTACCCCGCGGAGGGCCCGGCGGGCCGACCGGCCCCATGCCCGGCGCCAGCGGGCCGCCCGTCGGGGCGGGCCGGTTCTGCGGCGGCCGGTTCGTCAGCGTCAGGTTGCGCACCTCGTGCAGCAGCGGCGTGCGATAGAAGCCCTGCAACATCTGCACCACGGCGTCGAGACTGGCCTGTCCCTGGACCGTGAACGACAGGCGCGTGTACGCCGGCGTCTTGCCCGTCAGCACCGGGCCGCCCTTGCGATCCGCCACCGCCGCGGAGACCTTGATCGAGTTGGGCGCGAAGCCGCTGCGCATCACCAGATCGGTGAGGTACTGTTCGTAATCGACCTGCACCTTGTCTTCGTGGCGCTTCTTGATCTCGTCGAGCGCCCAACCGGCCTTCAACTCCTGTTCCTGGTTCTTGTCGTCGGGCAGGCTGAGGCGCTGCCAGTGAGCCAGCCGCGGGTCGCGGCGCACGATCGTCTGATGGTCCAGCCGCTCCTTCGTCAGCTCGGCCTGCTTCTTGTCGAGTTCGTCCTCGGCGGCGGCGATCTGCGACTTCACCGCCCAAAACGGGTCTAAAAAGACGAATTTAAACACCGTGCCGCCGCCCACCAGGATCACGACGGCCAACGCGCCGACGGCCAGAAAGCGTTCGCGTGGGTTCATGGCAGGTCTCCCATACCGTCGTCGTTGTCGCGGGGGGCCTTTGCGGGGGCGGACTTGAGCTGGTGCTTGCCGTACTCGGCCGGCGCCCGGCGCTCGACCTTCACGGTCAGCGTGAACTGGTCGCCGACCACCTTGGGCGCCTCCGGGCTGTAGAAGCCGTCCTGACGGAAGGCGGCGACGAGTTGGTCCAGGGCTTTATGGCCCTCGTTGCCGACGAACGTCCCCTTGAGGATGAAGCGGGCGGTGTATTCGGCCTTGGCCGTGCGCGTGATCGGTTCGGCCGTCAGCTGGGTGATCCGCAGGGCGTTGACGTCGGGGATGCGATCCGTCAGGTCGTACAGCTCGTCGAGCCAATCCACATTATCCCAGTCGTCCAGCGCCTTGTACAGCTTGCCGTCCTTGCGCACCTCCTGGAGTTGCTGTTCCAGCCCGTCGCGCTCCTCCTGGACGCTTCGCAGGTGGCTGGCGGCTTGGGCGTAGACGGCCCAGCAGCAGGAGACGATGCCGGCGACGACGACGGCCGCGGCGACGCCGGCGAACGCGATCCGGCGGTTATTGGGGTTGGCCGGCGGCTTGGGCTGGCGGGGCTGGACGAAGTTGATCGGCAGGCGGGGTTCGGCGCGGGCGAAGAGCAGCCCCGCGGCCCCGGCGAAGCCGCCGCGTCCGCCGGCCGGCACGTCGAGGCCGACGGTGCCGGCGAACGGATCAAATTCGTGAAGCGGGACCTCAAGAACGTCGTTTAACCGCTGCCTCAATTCGGCCCCGGCCCCGGCGACGTAGACGGCCCGGACGGGCGGGCGCCCCGCCTGGCCGGCGTAGACGGTCAGGTTGCGGCGGACCTCTCCCGCCAGGCCGGGGCCGACGGCCATGGTCCGGGACAGCAGCGGCGTTTGGCCGCGCAGCACGGCGAACTCCGCCCAGCGGTCGCCGATGACCACGACCGCGTCGGCGGCGTCCGCGTCGTCGGCGGCGGCGCCGGCCGTCGCCTTGCGAAGGCCGGCCGCGACGCCGAACGGCCGCGGCGTCAGCGCCGCCAGCTTGAGACCGGCGGCGTGGCAAATCTTCTGGTAAGTGTTCAGGATTTCGCGGCGGACGATCAGCGCCTGGGCCTGTTGTTCGGACCCCGCGGGCGCGCCGGCGGTAACGTAGTCGATGACCACGTCGTCGGGCGAGTCGGTCAGCTCCTTGACGGCCTGGAAGCGGACGACGCCGGCCTCCTCGGCGATCGGCACGGCCGGGAAGCGGAGGTCCTTGAGGATGACGCGGTCGCGGCCGACGCAGGCCAGGACCGGGGCGGCGGCGATGCCGGCCTCGGTGAGGCGTTCGCGCAGCAGCCGGCCCAGCGCCTCGGCCTCGGCCGGGTTGGGGGATTTCTCCTCCTGCCAGTGGACGGCCCGCTGGAACTTGACTTTGCCGCCCCCGGCGAGGCCGGCGACGACGTGCAACTGGTTTTGGTCCCAGTCGATGGAGAGGTATCGTGGCACGAAAAACCCTTCACGTTGTGTTCAGCGTCTTTACCAGCCCGCAGTAAGGTCAGAACCCTCGCTCGCGCTTCGGGCTGGTAGGTCACTGCCCCGCCTGGATCTGGCTCAGGTCGAAGCCCGTCCCCAGTTCCGTCAAATCCCGCCGGTAGACGATGCGCGGCCGGCCGTTGTTGGCGTCCACCACCGCCTCGACCCGCGATACCGGCCCCGTCCCGCCCTGGTAATAGCCGAGCAC
>Ga0182024_10005853_pt1 | contig 27296 bp, 22 predicted proteins | sample P32metaG_FD_120480 | JGI IMG/M metagenome (GOLD analysis project Ga0182024, IMG submission 120480) | Permafrost microbial communities from Stordalen Mire, Sweden - P3-2 metaG (Illumina Assembly) | ecosystem: Environmental > Terrestrial > Soil > Wetlands > Permafrost | place: Sweden: Stordalen...
CTACTTGGACCAGCGGAACCGAAATCCCAAACCCTTTGTGTGGACAGCGGACGCGGATCTGATCTTGGGGAAGGTCGAAAGACTTTGTCAACGAATTTCTAACTCAGGACACTAGCAGGCTGCTGAAAAAGTCTCTACACCTCGTTACCTATTGAAACAAGAGCACGTCCTTATGTTTCAGACACCATGCGAGGACCAGATACCCAACAGAGTTCGATGTTCAGCTACCTGTCACCGGAAGAGCGTGTGCCTGCGAAGCATCCGCTGCGGCCGGTACGGCTGATGGTCGATGACGCTTTGAAGAAGCTGTCGCCAGCATTCAGCCGACTCTATTCGGCCTACGGGCGGCCATCGATTCCGCCGGAGAAGTTGTTGCGAGCGTTGCTTTTGCAGGTGCTTTATACGGTTCGCAGCGAACGGATGTTGATGGAGCAATTAGAATACAACCTGCTGTTTCGGTGGTTTGTTGGGCTGAACATGGACGAAGCGGTGTGGGTGCCGACAGTGTTCACCAAGAATCGGGACCGGCTCTTGGAGGGCGATATCGCCGAGAAGTTCTTCGAGCAGGTATTGACTCAAGCGCGGGCTGCCGACTTACTCTCTGACGAGCACTTCAGCGTGGACGGGACTCTCATCGAAGCTTGGGCGAGCCAGAAGAGTTTTCAGCGAAAAGATAGGCCTGCGGAGCCGCCAGACGATCCCGGCAACCCGACGGTGGACTTCCACGGCGAGCCGCGGAGCAACGGGACCCACGAATCAACTACAGACCCCGACGCGCGCCTGGCCCGCAAAAGCGGTGGCCATGAATCGAAGCTGGCATATTGCGGCAACGTGATGATCGAAAACCGGAACGGGCTGGTGGTGGACATGGAGTTGCTCCAATGCACCGGTACGGCGGAGCGGGATGCGGCAATGCTGATGGCTGAACGTGTAGACGGTACGGAGCGCATTACGCTGGCCGCCGATAAAGCGTACGACACCAAAGACTTCGTGAAGGAGATGCGAGGCATGAATGTGACGCCGCATGTTTCGCAGAATACCAAGCGTCCGGGCGGGAGCGCGATCAATGTTCGCACGACGCGGCATGAGGGATACCACGTGAGTCAGCGGAAAAGGAAGCGCATCGAAGAGGTTTTCGGCTGGATCAAAACGGTGGGGACGCTCCGTAAGACTCGGCATCGTGGTCTGGAAACAGTTGCGTGGATCTTTACCTTCACGGCTACCGCCTACAACCTCGTGCGGATGCGGAATCTGACGTCTCCGGTAGTTCAATCCGCATAAGTCGGGGAGAGCTGCGTTTTGACCTCGCGAAAAACGGGGTTTGGGGCCTGTACCCCCCTACGCGGGCTCGCACGGGACGCGAAATTAAGCCCTGAAAGAAACAATGCGAAGAAAGGCGAATTCCGGCCGAGTCTGTTTTTCAGCAGCCTGCTAGGTAGTCCGCCTCTCTAACTGTTACATCGGACATTCGCTTGCGTCAACAAAGACTTCAGCGTACTGCACCAGCGGGCGCGTCCGCCCTTGAATGATGGCAGAGGTTTGCCTGTTGGACTTTCCCCGCTCCGGAGCCTCTTCGTGGCCGGTAAGCAAGTGTTGGCAATAATTAACTTGACTGACCACGAGTGTTAGGCCATAATTGATTCATGGAACAGCCCAAAACCCTTCAGGAAGCGGTTCTGTACTTCGCCGATTTCGAGAACTGTAAGGCCATCATGACTGAGCTTCGCTGGCCGGACGGCAAGGTGAAGTGCCCTACATGCGGCTCGGAGAAGGTCACTTGGCTTGCCAATGCGCGCCTGTGGAAGTGCTACGGCGGACACAGCCGTCCGAAGTTCTCGCTTAAGACGGGGACCGTGTTTGAAGACTCCCCGCTTGGCTTGGACAAGTGGCTTGCAGCGCTTTGGTTGCTTATCAACTGCAAGAATGGCATCAGCAGCTATGAAGTCGGGCGCGATCTCGGCATCTCGCAGAAGTCCACTTGGCACATGCTTCATCGCTTGCGGTTCGCTCTTTACAAGGGCTCTATCAACAAACTCTCGGGGCAAGTCGAAGCGGATGAAACCTTCATCGGAGGTAGGGCGCGCAATATGCACGCCTCCAAAAGGGCCAAGACCATCACCGCACGCGGGCCGAAAGACAAAACCATCGTGATGGGCATTCTCGAACGCGGCGGCGAAGTACGTGCGAAGGTTGTCGAGACGAACCGGCGTCCGGTTGTGCAGGGCTACATCCGCGAACACGTACTTGCTGGCTCCGCCATCTTCACCGATTCGCTGCCTTCCTATCCCGGCTTGGACGAGTTTCAGCATGAAGTGGTTGACCATGCGGTTGCATATGTGAACGGCGAAGTTCACACGAACGGCATGGAGAATTTCTGGAGCCTGTTGAAGCGCAGCTTGAAGGGCACGTATATTTCGGTCGAGCCGTTCCATTTGTTTCGCTATGTGGACGAACAGGTTTTCCGGTACAACAACCGGCGCATGATGGACGATTACGGGCGGTTTCGGCTGGCGCTCTCTCAGATCGTTGGGAAACGGCTCACCTGGGATCAACTCACCGGCAAAAAGCCGGACGATGCGACGTGTCTTAACTAAGAAGGAAGGCATACGTCAAAGGCGCGGAAAACGGCGCTAATCTTCCAGCACCATCACCTCGTTAGGATTCACGCTCCCTGATGGCAGATAGACTATACTGCCATCAGGAATCTGGACTTTTGCTAGGCTCTCATAGCCGGAATTGTTCAGGATCTCGATGGCTTGTTTTAGCGTCAAGCCATGTTTGCAGCACGGACAACACCTTTCGTACATTTTGGAGACCCCCAATGTCACTGGAACGGATCGGTTCATTTGCGGGAACTGGACAGGTTTTAGATGGCGATCAAAATATTGCGACGGTTAGTTATCGCCTTGAGATTTACCAGAACTTTGATGAAGGCAGTTCACACAGCGGCCCGTATCGAGTACCGGGCCTAAAGAGCATTACCGGCGCGGTGAATCCGAGCAATCTTCCTATGGGACGCATATTGAAGCTGGTGACCAAAGAAGGCAATATGTTGAACTTCTTCCTAAAGACGAGCGATGGAGAAATCCTTGGTTCCGGACCCCTATTGAACGCCCAAGGAGACCCGCTGTAAAGAGCGTTAGCCCTTTTTGTCCTTCTTGTCCTTCTCTTTGCGCTCTTGTTTCAGCACGACGGACTTAGATACTGCTAGCACCGTCTTCAGCGCATTCCGGAACCGGCTAAACGCTTCCGGCCCTTCGATCATTTCTGGCTTCACTGATCCCATCATGCCACTTATTCGTGCAGCCGCGTAGCTAAGCTCTGCATGAACACACGAACGTTGTCGAAAATCAAGGCGGCCCGTTCCTCGGTATACACTCCCCGCACATGAGCCGTGTAGTTACGCCATGCGTCCTTAAGAATCCCGAAGTGGCTGGCCGCTTGCGAATAGAACTCCTGTTGTTCTTTGCAGCCCGGCAATGCCTTCCAGGTGCTCTCTTTATGCATGTCGCGGATTTGTTTCTCGATTTCCTCGATTGCCGGTGCCCAGTTCGTATGGGCAAGTGATACATCAAACACAGCACCAAGAGCAGCAAGACCAATCTCTAAGACGCGCATTAAGTGAAACACAGATGCGGTGCCTCGCGCGAGAGCAAGACACATTCCAGACTCATGAATATCGAAGGTCGCCGACGGAAAAGCCTGTCTGACTTGCTCACCGAAAAGAGAAGGCTCAGCCTCGGTAGGCCAAAAACGCATTCGATCCGGCGTGACGTGGAGAAATACCTTGGTCTTAAGCTCCTTCTGAATGAGTTCTTTAAGATTGTCTAGCAATACTTGCAGTCTTTGATAACTGGTATCGGAAAGGGCAAGAACCGCCTCGATTTCGGCGACTGTTTCTGCGCTCACTGGCATGCCCAATCGCACGCATTCTTCGCGTATGGCAGCTAGGTATTCAAGGGATTTCGCGATAGTGTGCTCATCGACTGGCCCCTTGAACCAAACAGCTGGCAGAGGAACTTGCCCGATTCCCGTTTTCATGAAGCAGTCACACTTAAGGCTCTCAAGCGCAAGACCGGCGCGAAACAGCATCACACCAGAACAAAAAATCACAAGATCCCACAAGCTCACCAGCCTGTATGGATTCTCAAACCATGGAGCGAGGCAGACTGGTAGCGCTTCCCGGTTTGGGGCCGTTTCGCGCTCCAGAAGTATAGCAGAACAGTGGTCAGGCAAGTTAGTTATTACCCAAGTTTTCCTAATCTACGTTGCAAATGGATTTCGCAACACCCAAGAGTCGGCGAGCCAAAACGACTCTCGGATACCTAAAGCTGCTGGCACACCTTCGCACGTTCGGCCAAGCGCTTTCTTATCAAGGCTATATCGATCAGCAGTACCGATTGTCCAAGCCTACGGGGTGGGCCCCGGCGACCTCATGAGGTCAGGAAACTGTCCTGGATGAAGCTTCGCATTGTTGGACGGGCCGCCCGGCTTTATCTTGAAGTCGCCATGTCGGGAACAGGTCTATCTTCAAAACGACGAGTGGGGCGTCCGCGCCGATATGTCGCCACTTACGAAATTCGAGAACTCCGAATGCAAGGCTTAAGCTTCCGTCAGATAGCGTGGATCACTGGGTTGAGCTATGGCGCTGTCCATCGGGCATACCTATCTAGCGCATTGGAGGACAGCACCAGATCGAAAACGCAACAGGCGTAATCACACGAACACTCGACAGCCACCACGACGGATCAACCATTATCGGGGTATTTGTTCGCTTCAGTTATCGAGGCTTCCCGCCGATCTACAAAAAGCTGATGCCCAACAATGGTCCAAGCCCGCTTCGGCCTAGCATTCGATCATCCGGCAGTGATCCAAAATCTCCAGTACTCTCAATCGTGCGAAGTCAATGTGTTTTGTCTTGACGTTGAAATAGCCCTTAGGGAATACTTGCTAAGTGCAGCGAGAGAGTGTTGCCTGTACTACACTTTTCTAAGTCCCTCACGTATTTTGAGTGCACGTCTTTAATTAAAGCAGTCAGGTTATCACAACAATGAGGCGTGCGGAGCGCCGCGAGAGTACTGCGTATTAGACCCTGGGACGTTTCAATAATTCAACCTGGCTTCGTGAACGATGGCCACACGAAGGTGAGAAGAGGTGCGCCCTTCGACCATTTGCGGGGCGGACACATGATGCTGGGCACGGGAAAGGGATGAGTATGCGCAAATTACTAGTTGTTGCCTTCATGGGCAGCGTTGTCTTGATCGGCCAGACGAACACAGCTCTCTCTATTGCCACCGGAAACATTCAGGGAACGGTCACCGACCCGAGCACTAATAAGCCGATTGCTGGGCCGATCGTATGGGCTGTCAGCATCGGATGGCCTTCAGTTATCCAATCTGCGTCGAGCGCCGCCGATGGCAGCTACCAGATCCAAAATCAACTCTAGAAGAGGACCCAAGGATGACGACGACACTTCGCTTAAATTTACGGTTTGCGGCGGGCGCCGCGGTGCTCGCCTTTCTTCTCAGCCTGAGTGGGGCAGTGTCGCTTTGGGGCCAGGTGACCCAAGTAGGAGGCACTGGCTCACCGATCTTCTACAACGGCAGCGATGTCGGCATAGGGACAGGGACATCGAATCCCGCCGCCCCTCTCAATGTTGTGGGTACCGGGTCCTCAAACAACGTTGCATTTTTCGATAACTATGGAACGCCGTCGCTCCTTGGGTTGCGGCGCTCCGATGGGACCGTAAGTTCGCAGAGCGCCATCTCCTCCGGCGACATTCTCGGCAATCTCAACTTTCAAGGATACGACGGGTCGATCTTTGGGAGCGCGGCGGCCATCAAAGCTATCGCGACACAGAACTTCACCACAGGTGGCCACGGCACAGCCCTGACATTCAGTAACGTTGAGAACAACGGCACAGCCGTGACGGAGATCATGCGAATTGACGGAGTATCTGGGTATGTCGGCATCGGGACCACAAGCCCGCAGCATCTGCTACATGTGGCTGGAATAATCGGCGCCGAAGAAGTCATCGTGAGCAGTACAGGTGCAGACTACGTGTTCAAGCCCGATTATCATCTCAGCCAGTTGAGTGAAGTCGCGGCTTACATCAAAGAGAATCACCACTTGCCCGACATTCCGTCAGAAGCAGAGGTCAAGGACAAAGGTTTGAGCCTGGGTGAGATGCAGGCAAAATTGCTCGCCAAGGTCGAGGAGCTTACGCTGCACATGATTCAGGCACAGAAAGAAAACCAGGAGCTTCGGGAGAGGATCGCCAAGTTGGAGTCTGCATCAGCAGAGCCGGGAGGGGTCGGGGCGCAGCCCCTCAGCACACCGGAGCGGCCGGAGGAGAAGCGATGAAACCGCTGGACATCTGCATCCTGTCGATTGGAATGGCGTTGAGCGTGTCCGCCTCGTTCGCACAGAGTCCGTCGCCTACAGGCCAGATCCAGGGGTCGGTCACAACCAGCAACGGCAAACCCGTCGCTAGCGCAAAGATCTCGGTTCGAGTTCGGCCTTCAATGATAGGGGCGCCATTCCAGGTCTTCAACGCCGATACGGCCACTGCAAGCGATGGCAGTTTCAGCGTCTCGGCAGTGCCGAACGGCACATATGCGACTTGCGCATATACAACGGGGATGAATCTCCTGGACATTTGCGCGTGGGGAAGCGAGCCTACGCTGACAGTGGCGGGAGGACAGTCCGTTGTCGCTTCGCCCATTGTCCTGCAACCAAGCGTCGATCTTATTATCCAGGTGAATGACGCTTCCGGTCTTATTCTTCCCCAAGGAAAAACCCCGACGGGTCAGTTGCGGATCGCAATCCGATCGCCGTTGGGTGCGATCGTTCCAGTGCCGCTGGCAGGTTCCACCGGTCAGCAAGTGAATTATCGTTTGGCCGTTCCCCCGAATACCGACTTGGATTTGATCGTGTTCAGCCATGGGTTCAACCTCTCCACGCAGGCCGGAACGGCCGTTCCCAACGACACCGCCGTCATTCAGAAGATCAATATTCCAGCCAGCGCAGGTCAGGGCTTACAGAATTTCACGGTCACACCGTAAATCGAGGGTGCCACGGTGATTGCGCAGACATACCGGAGTAACATGCTCAGCGGGTTGATCGGCAGCGCGGCCATGGCAAGCCTCTCTGCGGCATTCTTTGTCACTGCGCTATCAGCCCAGGTAGTTCCATCCCGCGAATACATTCACTTGGGCGGCCGGGTGATCGCAATTGAAAACGCCGTTCCGGTAACCATCACTACGAGTAGCCTTCCCACTGGCGTCGTTGGCGTTGCGTACTCAGCCCAACTCATCGCGAGTGGCGGATCTGGAAGCTATACCTGGTCGGTGACAAGCGGAACCACGCTACCCTCTGGCTTGAGTATTGGGGCCTCCACCGGAACCGTTACCGGTACGCCGACGGCCAGCGGCACGTCCAACGTCAGTTTCACGGTCAGGGACAGCTCGGGGAATTCCTATTCATCGCCACCGCTTTCTCTGAGTATCAACGTGAGCCTGACCATCACAACTGCTTCGCCGCTGCCGGGAGGCGTGGTGGGAGCCGCGTACTCCACTCAGTTGAATGCGAGCGGAGGCATTTCGCCCTATACCTGGTCTGTTACATCTGGCAGATCGCTGCCTGCTGGTCTAAGCCTCAATGCTTCGACCGGCGTGATTACCGGCACGCCCACTGCCGGTTGCTCATGTTCGTTCACCATCACCGTGAACGACAGCGCCGGTGATACCTATGTGTCGCCACAGTTGGCCCTCACGATTGCGGCCGGTGTTGGAATTACCACGACGTCGCTGCCGAACGGTGCGGTGTCATCGGTGTACTCCGCGCAACTCGCCGCAACCGGCGGAACGCCGCCGTATAGCAACTGGATTGTACATTCTGGGTCTCTACCCTCGGGATTGACTTTGAATAACTCTACTGGGACTATATCTGGCACGCCCACCGCCGTATGCACTTGTTCGTTCACGGTTACGGTAAAGGACAATGCGGGCAATACTTCTCCGGCGCAATCGCTTTCCATCAAAATTGTCAGCACACTCACCATAACTACTACCTCTTTGCCAGGCGGCTTGATCGGAACCCCTTACTCACAAACGTTGAGCGCTACGGGAGGCACGCCGCCGTATTCCTGGAGCCAGTCGTCTGGGTTGCTGCCGCCCGGTTTCAGCCCAATCAGCAGTGGCGGCTTGATCAGCGGCACGCCGCAGGCACCGGCGAACACCTACAGTTTCACTGTGAAAGTGACGGACGCCGGCGGCCTGACGGCGACCCAAGCGCTTTCTATAACGACCACCGCTGCACTCACGATCACTGCAGCCAGCAGCTGGGTATACGCGAGCTTTACGGACACAATCACGGCGTCGCAGCCAGTTACGTGGAGCCTCAGTCCGGGATCGCCAGGATCTTTATCGACGGCGGGACCTTCGACGACTACGGTGTACACGGCTCCCAACTCAATCAGCGGGACAGAGTATGCGACGATCACGGGGACAGCGAGTGGAAACAGCGGGTCGGTTACATTGCTGTTAGTCAATCCGAACCCCAGTTTAGTCCCCCAGAGTGGCAGCAATTTCAACGTGGGCCAGCCTGTGACGTTCACGATGTCGGTGGGGGACAGCGCTGGTTGGAGCACGTCGAATGACTACCTTATCTTGGATCTCACCCCCGGCATAGGGTATCTGCCGTACTGGGCGAATGGGTGCATGGTGCAGTACGAACCGTATATCAACAAGGTCTGGCTGGTGATGGACGACAGCGTCGATTTTCAGGGCGGTATCCTTGGCTCTTCGACCGTGCTTTCGAACAGCCAATGTTCAGTTAACCTGGCGACCGGGCGCTACGGCCTAAACGGTGATATTCTCACGGTCAGCTTTCCAGTCACCTTCACCCAAAACTATTGGGGGGAGAGTGCAATGTTCGTATACGACGACCATGGCCCCTGGCCGGCTCCATATTACTTCGGTTTGATCAATCTGGAATCGCCGACTCCGCCCAACGTAACCGTCACGCCTCCTGCGATGACCCTGACGGCCAATCAAGGGTTGCCGTTCGCAGCCGCCGTGTCGAACCTGCAGAACACGACTGTCAGTTGGTACGCAAGCGCCGGCTCTATTTCTCCCGCTGGTGTCTATACTGCCCCGTCCACGGTCTCCAGCCAGCGGGCGGTGACGGTGACGGCTACGAGCGCAAACCCCAGAGTTGCAGGCTCCGCTACCGTCACGCTCTCGCCCAGCATACCCGCCAACCTGCATTTATCCCAAATGACTATATCGTCCGGCTCTTACACGTACGAGGCGGCGAACTCTATTTCCGCCGACACAGGATTCGTGGTGAATGGCGCAGGCAGTGTCAATCTGCAGGCGGGCAGCTACGTGGTTCTCGGCCCGGGATTCCAGGCGGGCACGGGTACGGGCACGCCCACGCTCGTTGTGACAATCAATCCGAATCTCCAATAGAGAGAACAAAGATGCCGAATCATTCTAAAAGGTGGGACAGCTGGACTTTGATCCTTGCTGCTGTGATCTTAGTTCTGGCGGCCAAGGGCCAGACGACCTCCAGCACGGTTTCGCTGCACAAGGGCGGATCACTGATCACTCCCCAGGATCTACTTCCAGGCCTGTTCGACTCGCTACAGGCGATGGGTGGCCGGTTCTTGGAGTCCGGTATGGCGCAGATGACGCTCATCGGAACGGTGACGGACAGTAGCGGAACACGGAACGCCTCGATAACTGTACAGGCCCCGACATATTTGGCGTATCGGGAAGGTCAGAGCCGGGCGATCACCTTCAATGGAACGCAGTTTCAGACGAAAGGCGGCCAGCTTACAAGTGCCGACGAGCCGGTAGCGGAGAGCCGTCTCGCTCACTTGCCAGATGCCATCTATTTGCAACTGGCTTACGCTGCGCCTAGATGTATCCCCACTGAACAGGCTACTACCGTAACCGTAACGAGCCAAGCCAATCCGTCGCTGGCGGCATCCGCGCCCGTAACGGTCTCTCTACCTGTGGATCAGCAGCTAACGAACCAGACCATCGGGTCGGCATCTGTTTCGTGTGGTGCAACCAATTCGATCACCGCGAGCAGCGGGTACAGCGTCAGTGGTAGCGGCACGGTACTGTTCCAGAGGGGGAACTATATTCAGCTGAAACCTGGATTTACGGCAGTTGGTGGAGGCGGAGGAACGACGTTCCAAGCAAAGATCACGTCAGGGATCCATCAGAAGCACGCGCTACACGTCGTGTGAAGAGAAGTCACGTCCGTATTTTCAACCGCCGTAGCGGCGCAGGAGTCGGTGGCGGTAAGTGGAGCAGAATGATGAGTATTGAAAAGGTGAACGCGAGTGCAGGATCGCAGCCCAGCAGCGCTGAGGTGCATTCGGGGGGGCTGCTACTGCGCCGGACCCAAAAGTCCAAGTACTTCAAATCGGTCACTGGGCATCTTTCGATGTTGCTTGCTGTCTCTCTTGCCTCCGGTCAAGTTTCCCAAACAGCATCGACGGCTACGCCCGTCGGACTTTACTTTACACCGACGCAAATTCCGCCGGTTCTTGTACAGCAATTCCTGGCCCTTGGTAGCCGTCTCACGAAGCCAGGAAACGAGCGCATCACGCTAAGCGGGACACTGACCAATGCTGCCGGCGCGTCCAACGTGCTGATTGTGATCGAGCTGGGAGGAAAGCTTAACATCACCTGGACCGGCACCGTATCGCAGAAAGTTGTATTTGACGGCACGACGGCCTCTGTTTCCGGAAGCGTTCAGAACAGCAACGACCTAATCGAGGCGTTCGTCGACGATCTGCCCGAGACGCTCATGCTCGCCGTGGGCAAGGGGGCGTTTCCACGGCTATTAGGGCAAAAATTCACCAATCCCACGGGCGGCTTCTGCGATTACTACGATGTGGCCACTTACGGGCTGGCTATCAAGCAAACCCAGCCCTTGGTCAAGCGGTACTGTTTCGACTCGGAGACATCACTTCTGAGCGCCGTTCGCTACAAGACCAGCAGCTCACAAGTGACAGTCACACAGTTCGGAGGCTGGGGAGCGGTCAACAATGAGGCCGTGCTGGGTACAGTCACCAGAACAGCTGGGGGCAGCCAGATCTTTCAATTCCAGGCGCAGAACGCCGTTGTGTCGGCGAGCGTGGCTGACAACACTTTTGTACCGTGAGGTTCGGAATACGCGAAGGTGCAGGGATAGGAGGTCAAGTGAAAACGGGGAATTCGTATTCAATTTTCAATTTCGTGCGCGGAATCGCTGTGCTTGTATGGGTAACTGTGTTTACCATCAGGGCAGTGGCCCAGCCGCCGAACTATGGGCAATGGCCCCTTGAACTGGGAGCGCGCGGATTTATATCTGGGGCACCTTACGATCTATCCAGTTTCGATTCAATAAATGCGGTAAACGGCAATGTGGTTCTGAGCGTTCCCTTGGCCGCTCTTCCCGCCGGTCACGCCGGCTCCGGTCTCAATCTCACCTTGAACTACAACTCCTCCATGTTTGACGCATTCGCCCACTATGTTCAGAACACAGGCACAACCTACAGCTTTCACACTGACACGTTTCTTTTGCCGCCTTTTTCAAACGAATTCGGGTGGTATTACGGTTACCAATATGGGCTTTACGAGGAAACACGCGAAGCTGAACCAGTCGTCATTGGCACCGGCCCCCAAGAGGCCGTTTACTCGAATGGTTGTGTGCCTCTAAGTGGAGGTGGCCTCGACTTGATGAATTCGAGCACTTCCGCGCTGTACCCGGTCCGTGTGTACGCCCTCTTTCCCGATGGTAGCAGCCATGTCCTGTTCCTCACTAATGGTGGTAATAGTAGCATTTTGACTGGCGCTGAAGGATGGTCGGGAATCGGCTGGAATGCCTTAGCCGCTGGCTGCACGGCATACGAATCGAACGGGTTCTTTCCGCTCCAGTACATCACTCAGGATGGAACCTTTGTTCGAGTTACTGTAACTGGAATGGATGGTGGCTCGCCTGTGTGGATCATGCAGTTTCCAGACGGGCGAAACGTAACGGGACTAGGAACAGCCGGCCAGGCGCAGACGATTTCTGATCGAAATGGTAATAAAATCGCAATTTCAGCAGCGGGAACCACAGTTTCACCCTGTTTCCTCCCTTTACAGGACGCCTCCGATCCTGTCACCACGATTAAGGATGCTTACGGCCGTTGTATTCAGATTGAACAAGGCTTGGCTGTTGCAGGTGAGCCGTCCACAGACTGGATCACCCAGGCGGCCGCTTCTTCGACTACCGGACCACCAACGCTCATAACCAAAGTCAGTTGGAGTCCTGAGGGCATCAATTTCGTTTATAACGATGGTGCAAGTAGCTGCCAGTTCCTCCAGCAATACTTTGGGAACGGATGCGACCCTGGTCCTGGTATTCAACCCGCCTGTACCACACAAGGAGCGTGTGAGCCTCCGGCGATCTTGGCTATGGTTACCAGTATCGATTTGAGCGAGGCCGGAGTTTTCCCCCAAGGCACTCCTCTGAGCTATACGTTCGGATACAGCAACACGACGGATCCGCATGGCTACACCGTCTGCGGCGCCTGCCAGGTCACGGATGTTACGCTACCGCAAGGTAGTAGCACCTCGTGGCAGGCACCCAAGATTCACTACAACTACACCGCGCCTGAGGTTGTGTCGGGTCAGCCCTTCGCGGGGGTGTCCGGGAAGACGCTTACCCACACTGATCCTTATACGGGGACAACGTACACGGACACTTGGCAATACACTCCCCAATTCTTAGGCACCAACGCCACAGTCGTGAACCCCAATGGGTCTTCGACCATCCATTTTTCTTATCCTCCGGGCACCGAGGGCCCGTTGGACGGGCACGTCTTCAGGACTGATAAATATGATGCCAGCGGGAATCTCCTCAGCCGAATCGAGCAGATGTGGACTACCAATACAGGATTCGGCACAATTGGCACAATCGTCGGTCCAAACGTCTTTTTGAAGGCGGATTTTCGCTCCGTAGTTCCGCCGGGCTCCACAACACCCTCCCTTTCAGCTATTCGGATCTACAACGAAGATGTGAACGGCAACGTGGGTGAGGTGGACGAATCGGACTGGGTCCAATACTCCACGGTGACTACTCTGACACACGACGGTTTTGGAGGCATCAGCCAGCTTCCCTCCCTCACCTCCAGCTCGGCCGCACGATCCACCATCAACAGCTATTACGTGCTCGCGGACGCGGCCTCCAACATAGCGAACGCCTATTGGAGCGCCACTGCGCCCGCTATATTGAATGCGAAGAAGTCTACGGAGATTCTCGGCTACGGAACTGTGAAGGCGTATTCCGAGTTCCTTTACGACGACCCCACCGAAGCCGGGAGCAACCCCGCCTCGGGCGCGGGCAACGTAACTCAGCAGTGGCGCTGGGATTCAACGCAAGCGCCGACATTTCCCGGCGCCACCCAGTCCGGCGGTTACTCTCTGATGCTCTCGGCGTCAAACGCTATTGAGACGATTCGGACATACGGGGCCGGGGACGTGCTAACCGAGACGGACCCACGCAAGAATCCTCCGACAGTGCTCCAGTACAACAGTTCAGCGCATCCGTATCCCACGGACCTGTTTGACGCAAACGGCAGCCATTGGCAATTCGTTTGGGACCCGCCGAGCGGCCTGCGCACTTCCGAAACCGACCCGAACAAAGCAATCATCGCCGCCGGCTACGATCCTCGCGGGCGCCCCGCTTTGCTAGACCAGGCCGGATTGCGCCACACAACCACAACCTACAACGATGCGACGCAAACGGCTGTGACGACTCGAAGCGTGACCAGCAGCAGCAGTGTTGTGACGACCAGCTCGACCGACGACCTGGGCCGGGTTTGGAAGACGCAATCGACGGACGGAAGCTGCACCAGCGAAATTCAGACAATCAGTCTTCAACAGACGCCCCCCTCAGGCGCATATGCCGGTTACACCTGGAAGTTGGAGTCCAATCCGTTCTGTGCGTCGAATGACCCGACCATGGGGTGGACGCGCACCAAGTTGGATCCGCTAGGCCGCGTGGTAGAGGTTGCGCACTTCACTGGTTCCGGTCTGCCCGCTCCCTGGGGCAGCAATGCCGCCGGTTCGGGGGCGGTCGAGACCTCTTATAACGCGAACCAGTACACCGTGACCGACGAGACAGGGTTGGTTTCCAGAACGATGACCGACAACGGATTGAATCAACTCAGCAGCGTGCTGGACGGCAGCGGCGTGACGACCGGGTACTCCTATGATGCCCTCGACGATCTAACGGGCGTGACCCAGAGCGCGCAGCAGCGAAGTTTTGTCTACACCTCGCTCGGCCGGCTCCAGAGCGCCCAGAATCCGGAAAGTGGCACCGTGAGTTACACCTGGGACCTTACCGGCAATCTGGCGACCCGCGCGGACGCCCGCGTGACTGCGACGATGAGCACTTCATCGGTTCCCTATGATAAGCTGAACCGCCTGGTGATGAAATCCTATTCGGACGGCATCACTCCGCCGGTGACATATTGTTACGATGGGCAGGTGTATGGGGGCAATCCCGGTCAGTGCACGGGGATGGCGGCATCGCCGTCGATCGGCCGGTTGACCGAAGTGGCTTCCAGCGTTTCCACCACCAACTATACACTTTACGACCTGGTGGGGCGTGTTCTGGCGAGCACGCAAACGACCAACGGAACACCGTACCCGTTCACGTACTCGTATAACATGCTAGACGGGTTGACGCAGGAGCAATATCCGTCCGGCAGGATGGTCAACTATACCTACGACGCAGGGGGTAGGGTACAAACGGTGAGCGGCACTATGAACTCCGTGCAAACGGCATATGCAGGCTCCTCCACGAACGCCATCACTTACGCCCCGCACCACGCCTTATCCATGCTACCTCTGGGCAGTGGCATTACAGAGTCCTGGAGTTACAACGATCGCCTGCAGGCGACGCAAATGCAAGCAGGTAGCCTGATCACTCTGAACTTCTACCCTTGTGACGCCGGCTCGACCGCCTGCTCGACCAACAACGGGAACATCTGGCGCGAGAAGATTCAATCGTCCGGCATGAGCGCCACGGCGACACAGGAGTATCGCTATGACACCTTGAACCGGCTGGTGGTCGCGGTGGAGAACCCGTCCGCCACCGTGGGAGCCGGAAGCACCTGCGGGCCTTCAACGGGCGGTACCTGGTGCCAGCAGTTTGGCTACGATGTTTATGGGAATCGTTGGGTGAACACGTATTCCGGCATCATGCCACCCGCGAATACTCCGCAGTCCGCCAACAACTTCGACACTGCGAATCACTTGACTGCGAATTTGGCGCAGTCGGATGCGGGCGGGAACCAGCAACAGATCGGAGGGTCAACCGGCACAGGCTATACATATGACGCCGAAAATCGTCTAGTGACGGTAACGAGTTTGGCCACTTCTACGACGATCGCCTCCTACGCGTATGATGGTGAAGGGAGGCGGGTGCAGCGGGTGAGCGGGCAGACCACCACCTACGTGTATGACGAGCAGGGGCTGCTTGCGGCGGAAGTCACGGGCACACCGCCTGCGGCGGCCTGTATGACTTGCTATCTGACGACCGATCATCTGGGCAGTACGCGGCTGATGACGGACAACCAAGGAAACCCGATCGCCCTGCATGATTACCAGCCGTTCGGTGAGGAGATCCCGTGCGGCGTTGGCGGGCGCAACTGCCCACTGTACGGTCAGGCCGACGACCCGAGACAGAAATTCACCGGCAAAGAACGCGATAGCGAGTTGGCTAACTCGGCCGATCCTTATGGCCTCGATTACTTCGGGGCTCGGTACTACAGCGCGGCACAGGGGAGGTTTACGAGCCCGGACCTACTCGGCGGTCATCTCGATGATCCGCAAACGCTAAACAAGTACGCGTACGTCAGAAATAGTCCACTTCGCTTCACCGATCCTACTGGCCTAGACCTCCAAGCCGCCTGTGACCAGGAGTCCGACACGTGTCACAAGCAGCACTGGTACAGCAGTGAACGACATGAAGGGACCTGGGATCAGGACCACAAGCACTTTACCGTCACCCATTTCCAAACAGACGAAAGCGGAAACCTCGCCGGGCACTCGATCAATTTCGATGCGTCTGGAATCCACGTGGACGGACATCAGGCTTCGTTCATTCCGGGAACCGACCCGACGCGGGTAAATGGAACCGGTGACTTTTCCGCAACACACTTTGTGGCCAACTCTAATTGCCTGGGTACGTGTGAAGCCGGTGGTGGTCTCTTTGCTAACGACGACGGCGCTTTCCTGGGTGTTGGTGCTTTCGGTTTGAAAGGGCCAAACCCCGGTATAGATCGTTTGGGCGAACATCCAGGTGACCAGTATCGTGGCGGGAACACGCAAGGCCCGACATTCATATAAGCTTCGTGCCGGGCGAGACGGAACTCCCCGCGCACTTCGATACGCGTTATCCGTATGGAAGCGCCTCTGGTTTTCTGGTTCACGCTGGGGATTTGCTCTATCACAGTTTCCAGACTGGGGTCCTACGGCGAACGGACGTACCTCTTCCAACCGATATTAGGCCAGCCCAAACGGTACCGCAGCAATGAACTACTTGTTACGGATGTGTCTGACGGGGCTGCCGCTGCTGGGCTACATGGCTGTGGCAGTAGCCAAGGATGGCCAGGACGTGGTGGTGCGCGCGCCGCAAGGCGACTTCCAAAGATCCATTGCGAGAGTGGTTTTTGGACCCGATGGGCGATTGTTTGCCGCGTATCGGATCCGAGGCGGCGCTGTAAACACTGAAGCAGTACGCCTCCTCGCTATTGAACCTGTCACGGGAAAGATCGAGGTCGAGCGGTCATATCCAGCCCCAAAGGCCGCATTCCCGCGCGTTGTTGACGACCTTATCGTAAGCCCCGACGGTGAGACGCTGCTGTACGCAGAGTTGCATCGTCCGGTGTTCGTTGCTGCATTCCGGTCGCAAATGCTCGAAATGTTGAGCTCTTCGACCGCCCAGCTCTTTACGGCCGAAGATTTCATGCCGAGGCTTTCGGGTGCAACACGGACGTCAGTCCTCCTGTCTTCCGAGCGCCGCGGGCCGACCGGGGGTGTGCGCGTAATTGCGCTCGATCTGAAGAACGTGGATCAGGTCAACGAAGATTCCACGCTTCCTTTCCATAAGGATGAAGGACAGAACTATGCTGTTGACGTTGCCGGAAACGCTGTGTGGTTCGGCCAGGGGACTTCGTGGTTCAAACACGACCTGAAAAGCGGGGATCGTTTGAGCGAGATGCATAGTCGCGAAGACGTAAGCAGCTTGAGTGCGAGCGGGCAAAAACTACTAGGGCTGACTGATAAGAAGCTCGCCGGGCGGATACAACTGTTCGACAGCAACGGGAAAGAACTGGCGGATACTCGCAATGAAGAGTGTGGATTCGTGCGGGCAAGCCTATCTCCGGACGGCCAGTTTGGGGTTGCTGTCTGCGATAAGACCGGGTTGGATGAGGCACACTTTGGAGAAACGATGTGGCGACGGGCTGTCGTTTTCGAAGTGAGTACGTTGAAAGTGGTCGCCTCGATACCCATGTCACGGAACGTAATTAAGGAGCGGGGACCGGAGCGGGTTGATTTCTGGATTGCGATCCCAACGCCCGCTTTGTGGCATGGAACCAATCGGCTATTGTTGGCAGTTCCCGGATTCCCTGATTCAATCTCGGTCCACTCAATACCGCTCGATAAATGAGCCGCCACGGTTGACTGTCATCGCCTGTTCATGGTGCATGGCGCTCCAGGCGGGGAACCACAGCAGAATCAGCGCTCCCGCAGGAAAGCGCCGCCGAGAAGCAGGGCGGCGCCGCTACGCTGGCCGCCAGAGCCGGCGCGGAAAGCATCCGGTTCCCAGGCAGTAACCAAAGCCCGAAGAGAAAGACGATGCTTCGCATCGGCTGATAGGGTGACACGTCGAACCTTCCAAGTTAGCGGTACGCCTCTCGCCGGTTGTTTGCGGATTTTCATGAAAACGATCAACGTTTTCAGTTGAAATCGATCAGCGATTTCACCTTCGGCGGTAAGCATCGACGCGCAAGCGAAACTCCGGCGGTTCGATGTCTGGAAGAAGTTTGATGTCGCCCTCCTCGGTCTGTATGAAGCGCGCCAGCCCGTGCAGGATGCGCATCACGGTCGACTGATCGATCGCGCGAACGTCGGCCTTGGCCTGAAGATACAGAATCATAAGTCTTTATCTGGAAAGTTCAAGATACATCCCGTGAAACGCGGGTCACGTCATCTGGCCAATGTTTATGCCACCGGACGCAAACCTGGAATCGGTGTTCGAGGACATCGGGTTGCTCAATTTCAGGTCCAGAATCGTAAGGGAATCCAAGCGGACTTCTGGCTCGCGTCGATCGTCTTCTCGTGAATGCCTGTATACCCGGACCACCGGAGCCCGTCTCCGCGAGGTGTTTGACCCGATTCGTTCGGTTTTGCCGCTATGATGTATGGGCGGGATTTTCAGCCGAATCTCGCCAGTCAAGTCTGGAGGACGAGCATGCTCATAACCAGCAAAAGATTGTTTCCGCGATACTTCACGCTCTTAGTCCTTTGTGGAGGAGCGGCTAGGGCGGATTGCAGCCTTACCGTGGGCGGCGTGACGATCTCGTGCGTCAAGGGCGAGGGCAGCCAGACGGCGGCTTCCCGCTGGACGGGGCCAGTCCGAGGCGTGGTGCAAGCTGCCGGGAAAAGCCTGGAGGTAAACGCAGCCTCCATTGAGGACCTGCAACAGAAAATTAAAAGTTTTGGGGTTACTTCGGAACTGGTCGGGAATGGAGCGAACAAGAAATTGGTGGTAAATGAGACCGACGTTTCCGCAGTGTTGGCGACGAACGGACGTATCGTGGATTTGGCGCCAACCTTCACCCTGTCCCTCTCCCAGGATCAGAAGCAGAAACTCCAGCCTTCGGTCCCGGCACCAGCACAGGCCACTCCTGCCGCGAGGGTTCTCGTCAACGGCGACGATTCCCTCGACCTCACGGCCCACGACTGGTTGTGGCCAAGCGACCTCCTAATGGTTCGGATCGTGATCGTCACCAACCTGACGAAGTGCGCGTCAAACGTGTTCCAGATTACCGACGCGCTCTTTGTCCAAGCCTGCCATGCCGAGTTTGTATTGACGCGAACGGGCGATAATCTCAACCTCCGCGTAGGGATGGAAGCGCTTCCTAACGGACTGCGCGTCCACAATGACGCGCTTCAGGACTCCGGCGTGGCCTATTCGGTAAACGGTCATCTTCTGAAATCGGGAGCGACAGATCCAATCATTCCCCTCTCCGAAGAGCAGGGCTGGCGGGTGAATCGCTACCGGACCTATCCGGGTTGCCGCGATTACGACACGCGGCCGCCGGCCGGGGTAACAGTGCGGGCGCCCCGCGCCACCGACGGCCCCAAAGGCAACCCGAACGGAATTACCGTTGGCGCCGCTAAAGTGTTCGACGCGTCCGCCCTGCGGCGAATGCTCTCCGATGCCGCTAATCAACTGGCGGCCGTGTCTGGTTTCAACGCGGCGTCAATCAACGCGGCCATAACCAACATCCAGGGAGCCACGCGCGATGCCACCTTTCTCAGCGCTCAGGTCACCGGTGCGTCCACGCCGTCAATCGTCGCTACGAACTCTTCGGTTACCGGACCGAGCGGTACCGTGACCACAATCCCAGGTCCGGCCACCCAACAACTTCAGCAAGTGACGGTTCAGTGTCCCGACGGCACGATACCGAATCTCGCCAGCAACGGCGCCGTGGGGTGCGCAACGTCAGCGAATAGTCCTGCGTCGCAGGCCACCACTACCACTACCACCACGCCGAGCATCGCGCCGAGCACCACGACAACCACCGCGGGCGCTCCCGCATTCACCAATACCACCAATACGACCACGCCGAGCGTGACGGCCACCGTGCCCGCGCAGCCGGCCTCCAATGCATTTACCGCGCCTACGTCAAACCTCGGATTATCCAGCGCGGATATTCTCGGCGATCAGGTCGAACTCAACGCGGAAATCACCACTCTCCGCCTTCTGCTGCAAGGAGCGCTATCCGATCAATATCTCCTAAAGGGCTCGAAAGCGATCGACTCGCGCCAGCAGACCACCATCGGGTTCTCGGTCGCCCTCGATCCGCCGCCGGCTTACAAGAGCGCCGTGGCGGAAGTGCGTATCTATGTGGAGCCGCCGAAGGGCGCAGACCCCATCTCCATCGTGAACCTGATGCCTGCCGACAAGACCTACAACGTCGCGGGCGTCACCAGCGACACGAAGAGTTTCGGCTTCGCCGTTGCACTGCCTATTTTGTCCATTGGCCTGAATGCCGGCAAGTCGAAGGACGACCTTTACCTGATTAAGGACACCGATACCGTAGCTCTTCAATTCCCCGTGGAACCAGTCCCGGCCGCGGCCGGCTCAGCCAATGAGGCCAATCCTGGCAAGAAAGGGAAACACGAGCCGCCGCCCGCGACCGGGGAAATCCCCGCCGCATGCCGGCCCTCATTGGACGAGAACCATGAAAACACCGTGGTTTTCGGTTGGCAGTTCCGTCCCGTATTGGGCGCCGACTTTGTGAAAGGCGGCCGCCGGCAGGTCTTTGCCCAAATCGCCCTATCGGAAGGGGTCGACAGTTTGGATTCGCCGCGCGTGTTCGTGCAAACGGTCTGGAGGGACTACAACAAGTTGACCCAGGTGGTCGGGGGCGTCTTAGAGAACTCATGCCACGTCGAAACGGATTCGAGCGCAACCACGTTAGTGGATGAGCCCCTTGTTCGCGACATGTTTCTGACCGATCTGGGAGGCGGGCAGGTCAAACTGACCGCGGACGGCGACTTCTTTTCGGCGTCATTGAACATTCTCTCCGGGTCCAATACCTCCGTGCCGCTGGCATTTGACGGGAAAGAAGTCGAGGTTTTCGGCGCAGCCCACGACCTTCTCGAGAACGGAGACCTGACGATCGTTGGCGCAAATGGCCGGCACAGTCCATTCGCGATTAAGGCGCAAAACGGCAAAAACTGTGGGATCGCCAGCGCGAAGTTATCCGCCACACCCCGCTCCGACGGCAACTCGCTCGCCAAACTCGAGCTGACCATGGGCGACGATTTCAACCCGGCGCCGAATCAGGACGGCGGCGTGCGGCCACTGGTGTTGATCGGCAAGCAAGTCTACGGAATTCGCGAATTCCCTTTTCTGAGAACGGCGGGAGAAGATCCGTGCCAGACAAATAAGGATAAGGCAGACAAGAGTACGACAGACGAGAATATGACGGATAGACGGGTCGTATGTAGGTACAGCTTCGTCGCGCCGACCACCGACATCCGGAATGCGGAGACTTTCCTGGCTCGCGATCTGACCTGGGAAGCAATGTATGCAACCGGTAAAATCGAGTTTTCGCCGTCGTTCGCCGCCTTAGCGAAACTATCGCCGGACGCAGCCACCGATACGACGACAAAGACCACGGATGCGCAAGCGACCACAATTTTTTCGGTGACCGGGTTCGATCTGAAGGGCCTGGCACTCTGTCCAGCCGCAACCACGCCCAGCAAACAGCCTGCCGGCAGCAGTTCGAAACCCTGCCTCGAGATTTGGGTGGACGGCAAGCCAAACCCGGACGGCATTGGTTTCCATGCGATCGACGACAATTTCGCCAAAGTGGACCTTCCGACGCCCCCGAAGAGCAAGAGATTGCAGTTTGTGCTGGATTTCGGCGGCGCCGACTCCGTGGTTTGGGACCTTGCCCTGCCGGCGGCCACAGCGGCCAAGCCCTCGGCTTCGGTTGCCTTCTTACGGGAAGGCGACAGTGAGACCGTCACCTTCAGCAACGTTACGCTCAAGGGAGTGTCGGACGGCGGTACGCCGGCCGGCACGGTGACCTTCGAGAGCTGTAGCCTGACGGGTATCTATCATTCGAGCAAGAACACCCTGGACGTGGCTATCACATCCTGTGTGACCGGCCACATCGGACATAAGGAACTGTCGGCGAAGGGGACGAGCGGAGATCCGGTAAGTCTGCCCATCGACGTGGTTCGCCAGTAAACGCCATAAGGGGACGACGCCGGCCGCCGACCAGACGGCGAAGGTCCCACGGAGCGCAAAGCGGCCGCAGATTTATTTATCGAGGGATGGCTTTGAACACTTTCGGCCGCAACTGAAATGTTTCTCCCAGAGGAACGTTTGTTCGATATAGCCTTCTGTCCGTGCCGAAGCAGAACAGCCGGTAAATCCAGAACCGTCGCTGCATTCGAGACGCGCACTCGATTTCGTTGTTCGAGATAAGGAACGGAGTGGACTTTGGCCCCTTGGTGGTCTTCACCTCAATAGAGCGCTCTTCGCCTGAAGCATCAAAAGATTTCACGTCGTAGCCGCACCGGTCTCAGCGCTCATTCGCGGTCAACTCGACCGGGTCTCCAGTCGCGCCCGCGATATCACGACTTACCGGCTCGGGGCGGATCAGTCTCGGGAAACGCGGTCCACGTCATCGGCAATAAGCGGCAACGGCCCGACCGATGCCCCCAAAGCCTGCGGTTGGAGTTCTCGCAGCATGCATTAATCGTGTTGCCTCTCCCTCGTTCTGACGAGCGGTTGTGCGCACGATAATTCATAACATCTGGGCGATCTTGTGACAGAGAATATCCAGTGTTTACTCTGGGTTTCGACGGCCCCGGAGACGAAATACAAAGCGGAGCAGGCGATGGAACGAAAGTTGTATCAGCTGGATGCTTCGATAGCCAGTACCGGGTGCAGTTCCGTCTCCACAGTACCCCCAATTCTCAATGCGAAGAACAAGTCATCGACATCCTTGCCGAGGGCTATCCACGCGTCGCGATTAAGTGAGGCGCTGGGGTACTGCGTGAGATTTGCAAACATGGTCGCGCATTCGACAGCCTTGCTTTGCAGCTGCCATACGCTCATTGGCTTGAGACGCTCCTCATGGGTAGGCGTAACGAAGCTGTCCGGTTTTCCGCGCAGCATGCACCGCAAAACACCAAGAAGCACTGGTAGGGTAAGTCTTGCGCCATTGGAGTCGAGGAGCAGCGGCCTGATGGACGGACTGTTTGTCAACATGCGCACAAAGTCGGCGTTCTTGTCTGGGGAGAAAATGCCCTTCTTCTTCGACGGTGAAGTGTTCGACGGCACCGTGGTCAATTGCTGAAGGTGAGCTACGTCTTTCTTAAAGACGTCCGACCCGTCATCAGACAACGCAATCGCAAAGGCTTCGCACGTTCCAAACACTGAGGATTCGTTGATGGAGCCGCCTGCCGTTTTTTCCGCGCTCAGTCCGTTCGCATCCGAAGTTTGTTGAGCCAACGACACACATCTTGCCCAAAAGGCTTCGGGATTGCGGCCCCCCGTCGCAATGAAATAAACGATCGAACCGAGCGAAAAATAATCTGAATGCTGCCCCGCGGCCTTAATGACACTGCCCTTCGCCTCGGAAACGTCTTTCTTGTAGCGGACTCCGCATGTAAGGGTGCATTCCGCAACCCTGCCGGCCAGTAGCCCGTCCCCGTTCCAAGCCACGTTTTCGATGCGCGCTCTCTTTTCACGTTGTTGCTCATCGCCGAAAATCAGATCTGGGCTCTCGATCCAATCGCCGACTTCCAACTCCAAATCGGTAAAAGTTCGCAGGCGGACATTCGGGCTCGGAACCGGCGAGCCCATGATAGTACACGTGACCTCAAAGACTGGCTGGATCTGTTCAGGAGCCCGGAAAGGAAACGTGCCTGGAGGCAAGACGGAGGCCTCACGCGCGTTTAGCTTGCCCGACATGCGGCTTGCCGCGACGCTTTCGTTACCGCCGACAAAGCCCAGGTCCGACAAAGTCACTGTCAGGTTGCCCAGGTCTTCGCCCTGACCGCCGCCCACCAGCAGGAAGTTGCCGAGTTTGAGATCGCGATGCGCAAGGTAGCCCTGGCCTGCGACCTGCATCGAATGCAAGGCTGAAAGTGCCTTGGCGAGACGAGACGCAATGAGAAGAACGGTGCGGTTGCGGAAACAAGGGTCCCTCAAGTCCTTGAGTATTGCTAGCCCGCTGCGGTCTTGAGAACGCGAACTCTCCGGGAGGCACGCTTTGACCAAGCCGGCGAGTTGTTCTTTTTTGTCGGATCTGAACTGTGACAGGCTGTGACTGTACTGCGTGTCCGTTCGACGGTAGATGTAGTTCGACTTCCAATCGTGGGGAAGGAGAAGCAGGTCTTCTAGCGTGCCATGAGCGGCGGTCATCGCATAGAACTCTCCCTGTAAGTCTTCGGCTTCCTTTGCGATATCTCCCGCGAACCTCTTACTGTTGGAAGCTGCGATAGCATTGACTAGCTTACGGTGTTCGTCCTTAGCGAAAAACTGATGTTCGCTTTGCAAATTGATATCGTCTTTGCTTACGTCGAGTACTTCCCAATTGTACGAGTCTTTAATGGTGCCGAATGCAAAGTAGTTTATGATTCCGGCACGAGGAGCCTTTTGAGAAGTCTTAAGCATCTCCTCGAAGAAGCGCCATCGAGCAACGGCCGTCACGACGGCGGATTCTGGGTCTTTACGAACGAACTTCAACGCCAGAAGCCTCGAGTTGGGGACATCGGGTCCTTCGGACGCGAGCCACACTTCGGCGAAGCGTCCAGTCCCCAAAACGATTGGCTTGCTCTCAGAAAGCAATAAATAGATTTCGGATGTCTGGTTTGGTGCATCCAGTCTGATTACTGAAAGCGGAAGAACGGTTTGTTCATTCGAAAATGGTGTAGCCAAGGCATTAACTCCTAACAACACAGACTGCAAACCGTAATGCCGATCTCGATAGCGATGCAAACGTGAACGCTGTGCATTTGAGGTCGGCGACGGTTAATCGGGCACAAATCGCTGACGAAAGCGAGTGAGAAGGCGAAACGACAACTTCCCACGTGTTGTCCACGGTATAGCGCCGCGGCTCGGCATATCGAACCTCGACAACATTCGAGGTCGCGTCCGATTCATCGCGGATCGAAGCGGCGGGAATGTGGATAACGGCCTTGTCTGACATTATAATCATACGCGCATCGATGAATTGACCTCGGCCGCGCAGATTCGGGAGCGTATTCAAGTGCAAGGATATCTCCTTATCGTCGGACGCGATAACGCAGTCCTCCAGCTCGATGGTCGAGGAAATGGAAAGCAAGGTTTTGAATTCGCACGCGGGAAAAGAGATGAGGTCGAAGTGCAGCTCGCGGCAGATTACGGAAAGCGACAGGTCTGGCACGGACTCGGAGATCGGCGCGTCCGTCGGCGTTTCCTGGACGGCGGCCTTCTCAACAGTGTACACAATGCCTTTTCGATACTCGTCGACAACATCTACAGCTGTTTCCACCAAGACCTTTGGTATTTGGGCGCCTGGTATAAACTCAGCCGCAGCTCTGGCGAGCCGAAAAAGAATGCGAAATTTTGCTTCTGTCGTAATCATAGTGAGAAAGCGCTCGCCGCCCACAAGGCGTCTGAATAGTTTATATCAACCCACCCGCTTTGTGCTGATCTCCACCGTGCCAAGCGAGAAACGCCGAAGGTACGTCCTGAGGGAAAAGGTCAGTTTTCGTCGTTGGTTGGGATTTGGACTCGTGTTGCCATTCGGTGAGAGGTCAACTTCGACCATCTGCCGTCGACTATCCCCTCTCTAGGGTGAAGATAACTCCCGGGAAACGCGGTTCCATGAAACTGGGCCATCCGAACGGTGCCAAGCGCCGCCCTCGCCTGGAACTGCTCCCTACGGATTAACTCTGCGGAGCCGGCTGGCAGTTTGCGCCCCGCTCTGTCCGCCACTCTGGATGAGGGAGAGCGGCCTATCTTTTTTCCGAGTGGCCCCGAAAACCGGAAGTTTCCGCCCCAGCGTGCCGCGGTCAAGGCTGCGAGCGTGCGAGCCATCCGAAAGGGCTTGGCCTTGACGGCGAGCACTGGCGCTCACGCTGCCGCCATGGGTTGCAGAGGTGGGTCACGCCCATGCAACCCTGCCACGCGGTCGAGCGGCGAGGTGCAGGAGCGGCAGGCTCCTGCTGGGGTCGCAGGGGCTAGTCCCCGAGTTGTACCTTCACCGCCTGCAGCATCGCCATTTCGGAATACAGACGGAATCACATCGGGGGCTGCTGGGGCACTGTGTCGTTACCCTGCTGGGGTTGCGGCTGGAGATCAGACGTGCCTTGCATCTGACGCTGCAAATCTCTCAATTGCTTCTCTAACTCATCGATCTTTTTGTTCTTCTCTCTCAGCATTGCCGGCACCTTGAGCGCGTTTTCTGGCAATCGGACGAGCGTCGCAGGGTCGACGTTGATCATGCTCAGACCTGCGCTGGGCCAACGAATCACCAACATCAAGAGCAGCAAGAGCAGAACCCATGCGGTGCCCCACGGCCACCAGGGGTGGGCCTGGTTGTATAGTCGTTGAGAAAGGTCGCGAATACTATTCGTGGCTCTTGAGATGTCGTTGGTCATTGCCGTCACCGCCTTGTCCATCTTTGGCACCACGCCATCCCGGTCACTAGCAATCGTGTCGAAGGCGGATCGCAACTGTCGCGCTGCTTCCTGCGTATCTGTTCCAACTTTTTGCAGGGCGTCCACCGTGGGTTCAATCCCAGTATTGGCCAGGTGTTGCCGAAGGCTTTCACCTATTCTTGACGCTATGTTCTGGGGAGCGATGCCGACGGCGACTTCCTCAGGCAACCTGTTGAGACGATCCTCAAGCTCACTGTGGTACTGTGAGGTCATCGCTGCGGCATCCTGAATTTTCGAGGCACTGTCCGACAAGATTGCTGCCAGTTCTTCGCGCTCTCGGGCAAGCGCCTCGGGCAGGTCCTGGAGTAAGAGTTGGTCGAGCTTCTCACGCTCGGCGGCAACTTCCTGAGGGACTTGTCGCGTGAGTAGCGTTAGGAAACCTGTAGCCTGGACGATCCGCAGAATCTCATCGTCGGGCGATAGTTGCTTGATGTGCGCCAATAATCGGTAGTATTCTGTCTGAAGCCCTTCCGGCACTTGCTTCGCGATAGTGTCGAACAGGCTCTGGTATTCATCTGCATTCTCTTGGTTCGTCATGGCAGGAAGGACCCCTTGATGGAGTTGAATGCGCCGAACAGATGCCGCCGGCAACTCTGGGCCCGCATGACCACAGACGATTTCTGGAGTTCGGGGATCTCCGTGTTCCGGCCGGCGACTTTGCCCAACGTTACTCCGTGCTGACGCGCGGGGTTCTCGAGCTCCGACAGACGAAATTCTGCCTGGATGATGGCGGGCTGAAAGACCTCCCGAAACCGCTTGGCCTGTTCACTGTAATTC
>Ga0182024_10005854_pt1 | contig 27296 bp, 21 predicted proteins | sample P32metaG_FD_120480 | JGI IMG/M metagenome (GOLD analysis project Ga0182024, IMG submission 120480) | Permafrost microbial communities from Stordalen Mire, Sweden - P3-2 metaG (Illumina Assembly) | ecosystem: Environmental > Terrestrial > Soil > Wetlands > Permafrost | place: Sweden: Stordalen...
GCTCATTTGCAGCTTTTCATCGAGTCTAATCGACACAACAAGCCGGTTAGAAACGCTGTAACTCGCTGTAAACAAACACCGGAGTGTGTTCTAATCGTCACGCACTCGCGGGTGAACGAACTGCTCGCTTCAGGCTTCTGAGTTGCGATTCGAGTCACATCCAAAAGCCAGAAACGCTGCGTCCGATGGCTCGACTGCGTTAGAATGAAGCGTTCCTCCAAGGGAGAATTTCGCATCGTATGAGCACGTCGAAAAATTCATTCTCGACCCGCGCGATTCTTCGCGCCGGAAACGATTCGTTTGAGATTTACCGCCTGGACGCGCTCACGCGCGCCGGAATCGGCAACGTTGCGCGTTTGCCGTTCTCGCTGAAAGTTTTGCTCGAGAATCTTCTGCGCCACGAAGACGATCGCTTCGTCCACTCCGCCGATATTCTCGCCCTCGCAGGCTGGGACCCTTCGAGCGCCGCTGGTGCCACGGAAAAAGAAGTTTCCTTCATGCCCGCGCGTGTGTTGCTTCAGGATTTCACCGGCGTGCCGGCTGTGGTCGATCTGGCTGCGATGCGCGACGCCATCCGCGCTCTCGGCGGCGACGAACACCGCTGTCGCCCGATCACATTTCAACCAAAGATAGCCGTCGTACGGTTTGCCTGCGACGAACGACATGCCCCACCGATTCAGCCCGCGATTTTCGATGCCGATCTCACCCTGCCCGGCGGTGAAGGCAAGCTGCTGGCTCTGCGCGCCGGTAAACGGGTGATCTGCCGTCGCGGCGCATGTCCCCTCGGCAGAGCCGTGGCTGAAACCTCTCCACATGCCGCTGACTCCGCCGTTCAGGCCGGATGGATCGCGATCGAATGAAAAGACTCGCTTCTGGCCGTTGGTCCAAACTTCGAGGTTTTGGAACTGCGCCGTCCGTTGCCAGGCGCGCAGCGCCACGCCGCCCGGCGGCAGCGGGTGCTCGGTGTCCTCGTAGGCCAGAACGCGAACGCCATCGACCGAAGCCTCAATGGTTTTTTGGCCGATCTTCACCGAGAGCCTGATCCACTGATTCAGCGGCGTCCTGCAGGGCACGGATCGAATGGGCTCCCAATTATTTCGGTGCCGGCCGAGCACCAGCACCCCGCGCGACTCGAGCGACACCTCGTATCCGATGAAGCGATCCGCGCCGGCCCGCGCCTGATTGATCTTCAAGATCAGCCCCGCGTTTCCCGCCTGTTGATCGCTGAACAGGACATCAACGCTCGCTTGCCCAGCGTCCAGCACCACGTCATTGGCAACCAATTTCGGCCCCGGCCCCGCGCCCACCTTTGCGCCGGCGCCCGCGGGTTGCCAGTCGCCATCGATCACCGTGAACTGCTTAAAGCCGCCCGAGGCCGGCGGCTCCTGGAAGCTCTCGCCGAAGATCATCTGGCTGTAGATCCCGCCATACACTTCGTGGTTCACGTCCTCGATGCATGCGCCGGTCATGTAGGGTGGCACGTGGCCGACTATTCGATCGGCGTGTATGTCAATGCTGACCGGGTCGGCGGCGAACGTGTACGCCGGCAGCAATATCAGAGAGAGAACCAACGTCATTGAAAATGGGCGATGATGATGGCTCATGGCATCTCTCAATTACTGACCGCCAGATTAACAACCCGCGGCTGCGCGTTGGCAACCCGCACTTGTGGCACGGCCGTCTCGGCCGTGCAGGGAACGCCGCAGCGGGAAAGTTCTGCGAGTCATGCGGTTTCTCGATTAACGGTGTCCCGCACGGGCGGGACGCCCGTGTCACGTGAAATCTCACCAGTGCATCACAAACCCGCCGTCCACGTTGATGGTTTGGCCGGTGACGTGGGCCGCCCGGTCGGAGGAGAGGAAGACGATCATGTCGGCGATGGCCTGCGGCGTCTGCCACTTTCCAAGCGGGACGACGGCGCGGATTTTTCGTTCGGACCATTCCTCGTAGGGCAGGCGCTCCGCCGGCGGCGCCTGGTCGTGCCAGGCTTGCCAGACCAAGCGATTGAGCGGCGTTTGGACCATGCCCGGGCAGACGGTATTGATGCGCACGCCGTGCGGGGCGAGGTCTTTGGCCAGGCACTGGGCGAAATTGATGTTGGCGGCCTTCGAGGCGCTGTAGGGCGGATCGGTTTGCGAGCCGATCTGGCCCGCCACTGATGCGACGAAGACCATCGATCCCGCCTTGCGCTCGATCAGATGCGGCGCGACCGCGTGGGCGACGTGGACCATTCCCATCACGTTGACCTGCATCACGCGGGGCCAATCTTGCGGCTGCAGGTTTGTGAAGGGGAATCCGAATTTTCCCGAGCCGATGGCTGCCGCGTGAACCAGGTGATCGATGCGGCCCATCGCTTCGAGTGTGTGGGCCGTCGCAATGTACACCGCCGATTCATCGGCGATGTCCACCGGAATCCCCAGAGCACGGGCGGATGTCGCGGCGCTAATCTCCGCGGCGGCGCGTTTCGCGTGGTCTGGCAGGTCCCACACGGCGATGTGCGCGCCTTCGCCGGCAAATGCGATGGCGGTGGCGCGGCCGATTCCGCTGGCGCCGCCGGTGATGACAACGACGTGGTCTTTCAGGTGCAGGTCCATCGTTTGACTCGTTCCCCCGTCGAAGCAAGACAGCCGCGCGCCCACTACCGACTGCCAAATCAACATGCGATGCGAATGGGCATCAGGTTCCCTCTCCCGGAGGGAGAGGGAGTAAGACGCGCGCTCCGATTGGCTGTCGAACAGCTTTCTAACGGGCAGTATATCCCCCATCCATCATGAGAATCGATCCGGTGAAGAAGCTGGCCAGATCACTGGCCAGGTAAGTGAAGAATCCCGCGACTTCCTCGGGGGTGGCAATCCGCCCGATGGGATGATTGTCCTTGAGCATTTTCCAAAACTGCTCGGGATTGCCTGAGTCGGCCGCGGATTGGTGGACGATTGGGGTGTCAACGGTGCCGCAACCGATGGCGTTCACGCGAATGCCGTAAGGCGCATAGTCGATGGCCATCTGGCGGGTCATTTCGTGAAGGGCGCCTTTGGATGGGCCATAAGCGCCTTGCAGCGGGATGCCGATTTGGCCGGAGATGGAGCCGGTGTTGAGGATCACGCCGGACCGTTGCCGCATCATCACAGGGATGACGTGCCGGGCGGACCAGTAGGCGGCTTTGACGTTGGTGTTCATCACCGCGTCCCATTGTTCGGGCGTGTGCTCGTGCAACCGCTTCACCACGCTGATCCCGGCGTTGTTTACCAGCACGTCAATCCGGCCGAACGAATCGAGTGCGGTTTGGGTGAACTTGCGGGCGGTCTGTTCGATGCCGACATCGCCCCGGATGAATTTCAGGCGCGACGTGTCGGCCAGGCAACGCAATGCCTCCGGCGGCTCCGACACGTCCACGGCGACAACGCCCGCGGCGCCGGCATCGAGAAATTTCAAGACGATTGCCAGCCCGATGCCGGATGCGGCGCCGGTGACGATCGCGGTCTTGTGAGAAAGCGTTACGTTCACAATGTCCTCCAGCGCCGGTGATGACGGAAGCGCACAGTTGTTATGCTTCCCCCCCACGCCGCGGGCAGAGCTTCAGCGCCGCCCCGGATCCTTTCATGATTGCGGATTGATGATTGCGGAATGCTGATTGAAATACTGGCGTCTTGCACCAATCCGCATTCAGCAATCCGAAATCCGCAATAGCAGATCCTAGGGCACGATGCTCGGGAAGACGTACGCTTGCGCAAGCACGAGCAATCCTACCAGCACGGCCAGCGCCAGGCTGTGGAAGAAGACGTCGCGGAGGATTGTTCCCTCCTGGCCTTCCTGTCCGGTCGCGACGCCGGCGACAACGATGCTTTGGGCGTCGATCATCTTGCCCATCACTCCGCCGGAACTGTTGGACGCTGCTGCAAGCACCGGTGAAATGCCGAGGCGGCGGGCGGTGATCTGCTGGAGATTGCCGAACAGGACGTTGCTGGAGGTGTCGCTGCCGGTGAGGGCCACGCCCAGCCAGCCGAGCAACGGCGAGAAGAACGGGAAAAGCTTTCCCGTCCCGGCAAACGCCAGGCCCATGGTGGCGTCCAGGCCGCCGAAACGCGTGACGAAGCCCAGGGCGAGCATCGCGGCAATGGTGATCAGCGAGATCCGCACGCGCCATACCGTGCGGCCGAAGAGCTCGATCAGCTTCGCGGGCCGGACGCCCAGAAGCAGACCGGAGACGATGCCCGAGAGCAACAACGCGGTGCCGGTGGCAGAGAGCCAATTGAAGGAAAAGACGGCTTCCTCGGCATAGGCCTTGGGGACAACGGGAGGAGCCCGATACACCCGGTGATCCAGCGCCACCAGCGTGAGCGTCGGCGACGAAATCCGATTGAGAACCAGCTTTACATGCGGCACGCCCCACGCGAAGACGATCAACGAAAGGATGAGCCAGGGCATCCAGGCGAGCAGCGCTTTTTTACGGGTCGGCCGGGACTGGGGCGATTGGGCCGCGACCGCGGCCGGAGCATGGACGGCCGCCACATCATCGAGCGCGGCGGGCACAACGTAGTCGCCCGATCGCACGGCGGGCGCCGTGGGCTCATCGTGCTCGAATCGCCAGACCTGTTTGGGCCGCCAGAATTTCAGGAGCACGAGCATCGCCAGGATCGAAGTGGCCGAGGCGATGATGTCCACCAGCGACGGCCCGAAATAGTTGCTGACGAGGAATTGCATGACCGCGAAGCTGAGGCCCGCGGTGAGGCACGCGGGCCACACTTCGCGCATCCGCCGCACCCCGCACATCGCGGCAATCAGCCAGAACGGGATGATGAGCGAGAACATCGGCAGTTGCCGCCCCACCATCATGCCCAGTTGCCTCTCCGGAAGACCGGTCACTTTGGCCAGGGCGACCAGGGGCGCGGCCAACCCGCCGAATGCGACCGGCGCGGTATTGCCAATGAGCGCGAGCCCTGCGGCCGAGCGCGGCTTGAAGCCGAGCCCGATCAACATTGCCGCCGAGATGGCGACCGGCGTGCCGAAACCAGCAGCGCCTTCGATGAACGCGCCAAAGCTGAAGGCAATCAGCAGCGCCTGCACTCGGCGATCATCGGCCAATCCCGCGATCGATTGCTTGACGATCTCGAACTGGCCCGTGTGGACCGTGATGTCGTAGACGAAGATCGCGCACAGCACGATCCACCCGATGGGGAAAAGCCCGTACATCGACCCATATCCGGCCGCCGTCCAGGCGAGCTTTTGCGGCATGTGAAAGGCGAGCGTGGCAATCAGCAATGACGTGGCGAGCCCCGCCAGGGCCGCGATATGCGCGCGGACGTGAAAGAAGCCGAGCAGCGCCAACAGCATGACCACCGGCGCGGCGGCGACAAGGGCGGAGAGGGGCACATTGCCCGCGGGAGAGTAGGTTTGTGTCCAGGACATGCGTTTGGAATACAGGTGCTCGCGCCCCCATCAGACCGCCGCTTGCGGCTTCGCGAACGAAGGGACGTGCCGCGACGGGAAACCAGTCCCCGGCGGTTTCGAGATTCATCGTTCGCGAAGCCGCAAGCGGCGTCGGTCGCCGGCATATTACCCTGCTCTGTCCGGCGTACCACCCGATCACTACAATAACGAACAATGCCAGCCAACCCGCTGATTTCCCCGGTCATTCCATCCATGCTCCCCAGCCCAGAGCACAGGGATGTGCTTAGTCTTGATCCGCCGGACGTCGAGGCTTTTGAGGAGGCCGTCACCGGAGTCGAACAGGCGCGGGCGGACCTGCACGTGCAGACGGTTTGCCTGCTGATCCTGGCGTTTGCGGCAATGGGCGTATCGCTCTCTCTTCTCCGACCGGTGCTGGTTCCGTTCGTGCTTGCCCTCTTCTTCGCCGCTTGCTTAAAGCCGCTCATTCGGGCGCAGCGAAACTATCTCCATTTCCCGCAGTCGCTGGCGGTGGCCGGGGCGCTGGTGCTGGCAATCGTGGTCCTGGGGGCGATCGGAATGCCGGTTGGGATTGCGATCAATAAGAGCTGGCCGGTCTTCGAGCACCAATTCGATCTCTTCGTCCAGGAACTGCCGGAAAAGCTGCCGTTGCAACGGCTCGGCTTGCGGCCGTTCAGCCTTCAGGTCACACCCAGCACGGCCTTTGACAAAGCGCAGTCGTGGCTAAACGAAGCGACGGGAGTGGCGTCGGGCACGATGCTGGTGATTATCTTCACCCTGTTCATCCTGCTCGGCCGCCGGGCCTCGGCGGCCTACCGGAAGCACGTCGGCATGCTGGCGGAGATCGAGGAGCGGGTGCAGCGATACATCACGCAAATGGTAATGCTGTCCGCCATTTCCGGGATTCTCGTCGGAGGCACACTGGCGGTGTGCGGCGTGAAATTCGCGGTGATGTTCGGCTTCCTGGCCTTCCTGCTGAACTTCATTCCGACGGTCGGCTCGATCATCGCCACGCTGCTGCCGCTGCCGATCATCCTGCTGAGCCCCGAGATGGGACCAACTGCCAAGATCCTCGCCCTGGCCATCCCCGCTACGATTCAGATCTACCTGGGCAACGTGGTTCAGCCGCGGGTGCTGGGCAACGCGCTGGAGCTGCACCCGATCGTCGTGCTCATCTCCCTGGTTTTCTGGGGCATGATCTGGGGCCTCCCCGGCGCTTTCCTGGCCACCCCGATGACCGCGGTGCTGCGGATCGTGCTCGAGAAGATTCCCGCAACCCGTCCCATCGCCGAGCTCCTCGCCGGGCGAATCGAGGCGGTCTTCTGACATGCTCCATCATGGAGAAGAACAGAAGAAGATAGAGCCGCAGATTGCGCAGATGCTCGCAGATTAAATGCAAGACAAGAGGGCGTGCGGAATGGCTCATGCCTGCATTGCAATCTGCGAAAATCTGCGCAATCTGCGGATATATCTCTTCTCTTCTTTGCGCTGCCCGCTCCGGTGTTCTTCCTCGCGAATTGCGAAAACCAACGCGATGAACAAAATTGATTGACATGGCCATTTCGCGTCCCGAGATTTTGGATCAATTGAAACTGCTGCTCCGGCGGGATCTGAAACTCGGGCCGGACATTGCGATCCCGGATGACATGCCATTCACCGGCAGCGATGCGGATTTCGATTCCCTGGACATTCTTTTGCTCTTGTCCAGCATCGAGAAACAGTTCAAGATCAAGATCCCCAGCGAAGCGGTCGGCAAGGAAGTGTTCAGCAACCTTTCGACCCTCGCCGCATACATCGAGGATCACATGCCCACCCCCGACGGCGGCAACGATCTGCTGCAGCGGCTCCCGCACCGCGATCCGTTCCGGTTCCTCTCGCGAATCTCCCAACTGAAAGAGGGCGAATCGGGCGAGGCGGTCTGGTCGCTCAAAGGGACGGAGCCTTTCTTTGCCGGCCATTTTCCGGGCCAACCGCTGGTGCCGGGTGTGCTGATTGCCGAGGCGATGGCGCAGCTTTCGGGGCTGGTTGGGCCGACGGCATCGAACCAGGGCAAGCTGGTCCACGTGGATGTGCGGTTCGATCATCCGGTCGCCCCGCCGGCCGAGATTATCATTCGTTCCAGGCACCTGCGGACGATCGGCATTCTTCAACAGTTTGAAGTTTCGGCCACGGTCGGCCAGGAAATCGTCGCACGCGGCATGCTGACACTCAGCCGCCCGCGCGACGGCGGCGTGGGGGGAACGCTGTGAGCGGAGTCGTCGTTTACGTGGAGCATTTCCCTGTCCGGTGGGTCCTTCTATTCGCGACGTGCATGGCCGCGCGTGCGGCCGATCAACCGACGACGGCGCCGGCGGATGCGGCGCTGGGGCAGAAGCTGACGCAAATTGATCAGCGCGCCGGGCACATCAAAAGCCTGTCGGCCAATTTCGATCAGCAGAAGTTCACCGCGCTGTTGCGCAAGCCGCTCGATTCATCGGGGCGGGTGCGGATCAGCGGGTCGGTCGTCCGGTGGGATACGACGCAGCCCGAAGCCAGCGTGCTGTTGATCGACCAGGGCGAGGCAAAGGTTTACTACCCCACGCAAAAGACGCTGGAGATCTATCCATTGGACAAGCGGCTGGCCGACCTGGCGGCTTCGCCGCTGCCGCGGCTGGAGGTGCTCAAGTCACGGTTTGCGATCGAGCAAATTCCGGTCGAAGCAATGGATAAATCCGCCGCAGGCAAGGCTTTCATCGCGCTGCGGCTCACACCGAAGGACCCGTCCCTGGCCGAGCACGTGAAGCAAGTGCGTGTATTGCTTGACGGTTCGCAGGCTTATATCATGAAGGCCGAAGTGACCGACGGCGACGGCGATCGGACGGTGCTGTCGTTTAAGGACGTTCAACTCAACGCCGACGTGGGCGATTTGGCTCTCGTCGTGCCGCCCGGCACTGCCGTGAGCCATCCGCTGGAGGGATTGGACGGCCAAGCGCCGCAATCTCAGGGCTCATCTAAGTGAAATTGGCAAGTAAAATTGGGAAGTGAAATTGGTTGACAGTCAGATCCGACTGCACGCGGCCCTTCCCGCGCCGCCGCGTCCGGTCCCGGACCGCAAACGCCACGCGCCGATCGAGCGGTGGGTGCGTTGGGCCGCCGCCGAATGGTGGCTCAATCTGCTGTTTTTTGCGTCGCGACACTTTCCATACGCGCTGCAAAGGGCCAAGCCGTATCTTGCCGCCGGGGCATGGGCAACATCCCACTATTTTCAAGACAATATTCTGCCCAACGCCCGATGGCTGCTGGGAGAGAATTCAACACCCCGGCAACGTGCTGATTTGGGGCGCGCGGTTGTTGCCAACTTCTTCAGCTTTGTCTGCGACGTCGGCCGGAGCATCGGGCAATCGCGCCAAAAGCTGTTGGAGCGGATCGAGAGCGTGGAGGGTGAGCAGCGTTACCGGGACGCCCGCAAGTCCGGCAAGGGCGCGATCGTCCTAACGGCCCACATGGGATCGTTCGAGGTCGGCATGGCATCGTTGCTTGAGCAGGAGCGAAGCGTGCATGTCGTCTTCCGTCGCGACTCCTTCGGCCTGTTTGAACGGACGCGATCGAAGCTTCGCCGGCAGCTTGGCGTCATCGAACAGTGCGTGGACGATGGCCTGGCCACATGGATGCGATTGCGCGAAGCACTGGCCGGCGACGAAGTCGTCCTGATTCAGGGCGACCGGGTGATGCCCGGGCAAAAGGGCCAGCGCGTGCCGATGCTCGGCGGGCACGTCGTGCTGCCGACCGGCCCGCTCCGGCTGGCGCTGGCCAGCGGCGCGCCGATCATTCCCATCTTTTCGATCCGACAGCCTGATGGCAAAATCCGGCTGTTTATCGAGCCAGCGATCCGCATGATCGATGGGCAAAGTTTTGAGACCGGGCTGGAAGCGATCCGATCCGTGATCGAAAAGTATCTGCGGCGTTTCCCCGATCAGTGGCTCATGATCCACCGCGCCTGGTGCGAAGACGCCTAACAACATGATTCACCACCGAGACACGGAGGGACGATGGAGAGCTTCGGTCGGACACGAAGTCACGAATGAATTTCTTCCTTCTTATCCGTGTTATCCGTGTAATCCGCGGTTTCATCAGACATGGAACCGCGGATTACACGGATGGCACGGATAAGAAAGACGGATAAGAAAGAATGCGTGGTTGACTCTGCTCCACGGGCTAACGGTCGTTCTCTTCGTGGGTCTGTTATTCGCGGGACGTCCTGCACGGGTTGAAAACCCGCGTCACGAACGTGCGGCAATCGTTGTGTTCAATAGCATCGACAAAATCGTCATCACTGGAACCGGGCTGATCACGCCGCTGGGGCTCTCGCTGGAGCAGACGTGGGACGCGGTGCTGCGCGGGCGGTGCGGGATGGGGCCGATGCCGGCGATGGAGCAGCCGCTGCCTGGCGGCGCGACCGGCGGGCAGGCGCCGGACCTTCCCGCGGATTTTGCGCCGGGGCTTCCGCGCGAATCAAGATATCTCCGCCGAGCGATCCTTGATGCGATGGAAGACGCCGGCGTGCTGGGCCGTCTTCCCTGCCCGCCGGGGCGAACGGGGCTCCTGCTCGGGACAACATTGCACGGCATGCGGGCCGGTGGCGAATTCTTTCGTCGGTCTGATTCGGCTGCTCTGAAGGATTTCCTGGCCGGCAGCGTCATTCAAAATGCTTGCGGCGATCTTCCGTTCCGCGGCTGCGCGATGACAACCTGCTCGGCATGCTCCTCAAGCCTCGGCGCGATCGCTCTGGCGGTCACGATGCTTCGCAGTCGCCAGCTCGATTTGGTCGTCGCAGGCGGCTACGACACGATCAGTGAATACGTCTACGGCGGATTCAATAGCCTGCGACTGGTCGCTCCCGACCCGCCGCGACCGTTCACCCGCGACCGGCAGGGGATGAAGCTGGCCGAGGGATACGGAATCGTGGTACTCGAGCGCGCCGCGGATGCCGCGGCGCGCGGCGCGCGCCCGCTCGCCGCGATCCTGGGCTACGGGGAATCCGCCGACGCCCATCATCTGACCCAGCCGCATCCGCAGGGCGACGGCGCCGCTCGCGCGATGCGCCAAGCGCTAGCATCGGCGCAGTTGACGCCAGCGGATATCGACCTGATCGCCGCGCACGGCACCGGTACGCCCGACAACGACGCATCGGAATTCGCGGCACTGTCGCACGTTTTCGGTTCGGAATTGTCCCGCGTTCCCCTCGTCGCATTCAAAAGCCATTTGGGCCACACGCTCGGCGGAGCCGGCGCGGTGGAACTAATCCTTGCCGCCAAGGCGATGAGCGAGCAAGTCGTTCCCGCGTGCGCGAATATCTCATCCGATGAAGTGGAATTTGAGGGGTTAAATGTTGCCATGGGGAGCCCGCGCGAGGCGCGGATTCGGGCGACGTTGAATACCTCGCTCGGATTTGGAGGAGCCAACACCTGCGTGATACTTGGTCCGACCGCCGCTTGCGGCTTCGCGAACCAGGAACGCAACCGATTCGCGAAGCCGCAAGCGGCGGTCGGAGCGCAGTCAGGTAATTCGTCTGCATCATCGGCGACTATCGAGTCACCCGAGCGGCTCGGCGGGAGCCTCGCCCTCCCGCTCGATGACGTCTTCATCACTGGCATCGGCATACTGCTTCCCGGCGCGATCGGCAATGACGCCTTTCTCGCGGCGCTTGCCAATCCGAAAGACGTGATCGGCGGAGAAATCCCCGAATCCGACATCGCACCTCTGCTCAACGCCCGCCGGGTTCGGCGGATGAGCCAGTACGTCAAGCTCTCGCTGGCGGCGACAATGCTCTGCCTGAGGGATGCCGGGATCGAAGACATCACGGCCTACGCCGACACGTGCGCCGCGGTCCTTGGCACCACTCACGGGTCCACTAATTACTGTGAGCAGTATTACGGCCAGATCGTTCGCGAAGGCATCGCGGCGGCAAACCCGATGCTCTTTGCCGAGGGCGTTCCCAATGCGGCGGCCGCACATTTGAGCCTGATGCTCTCGCTTCGCGGTCCCTGTCAGACGGTGATCGGATCGAGAACCGCGGGACTGGATGCAATCCGCCTGGCCTCGGCACGGATCGCAACGGGCGAGTGGCACCGCGCCATCGTCGGCGCTGCCGAGGAATTTTCTCCGACAGTCAATGCCGCCCATGCCCGATGGAGATCCCCCGGTGGGGCGGAGTTCGTCGCGGGCTCGGGGTCGGTCATGCTGCTACTGGAGAGCCGATCCTCAATGGAATCGCATGGCGGTCGTGCGCGCGGACGAATCGACGCCGCCGCTGGCGGAGCGGCGCCCGGAAGTGGAATCACGCAACTGATTCGCGACACGGTCCGGCAAATCGGTTCGCCTGCGATTCGGCTCGGGCTCTGCAATGGTGCTCGCCTGAATCGCACGATCAAATGCGCCGGATCCGGGACAAGAACGCGGACGGCGTCTCATGCGATTGCCGATTGCTATAGCGTGCTGCCGCTGACCGAACTGGCGGCGCGTCTATTGAGGGGTGATTCCGGCCGGTTTGGCGTAATCGTCGCAGATCCAATTGGCTCGGTCGCCGCGATCGCGGTGATTCCCGAGCGCCAAGGGGATCATTAGAAGACGATGAGATGCCAGAGCGCCGTTTTCAACTTGCCCTGGCGAATCGCAGCGTCGTTCTTGTGGCATCATTTATTCGCCTATAAATTGGCTCACGTTGTGATTCTCCGAGGAAAGCCCACTTCTGCCCGTTCGACGCGCATTAAAGCGGCTGGATCTGCCACCGACGCGCCGGCGTGGGTGCGCCTGTTGATCGGCGATGCGATTGAAACGTCGGTCGGCGGCGTCCGCTGCCTGGAATCGGCAGAGTTCTGCCTTGCGAGCCTGCGCCTCCCCGCCGCCGATGCGATGGACGGCCTCGTGCTCGAACGTGCCGGCGAGGAAGCTTATCGCGCGCTCCGCGGGTCCCTTCATCGCTCCACGCCGTGGCATCCCTTGAGGATTTGGAACTTCGTCCCCGGCATCCTCGCCGATGGCCAGGGCGGCATGGATCGCTATATGCGGTTTAACGCCGGAAGATATCGCGCGTTCGCCGAGTGGTTCGGCGGGGCGCAGCGGTTTGATCATTCGCTGCCGACCGCTTCGGCGGTCGGCCATGGCGGAAGCGATCTGGTCGTTCATACCCTGGCCGCTCGGGAGCCGGGTGAGTCGATTGCCAATCCCCGGCAGGTCGATCCGCACCATTATTCCCGGCGATTCGGCCCGCTGCCTCCCTGCTTTGCCCGCGCCATCCGAGTCCACCGATCGCAATCGCCCGATCTCCTGCTGGTGGGGGGAACCTCCAGTGTGAGAGGGGAAGACTCGGTCCATGTCGGCAACTTAGACCTTCAACTGGCCGAGACGCTGGAGAACCTGGCAGCACTTTCCCGGCAGGCTTTCGGCCCAAGCGACACGCCGCTGGACCGTTTCCGAGAGCTTCGGGTCTATCATTTCGGAGCATCGGACTTGCGGCCGCTCCGCGCAGCCGTTGAGCGTGCATTCCCGTCAATATCCGGCATCGAATGGGTCCGGGCGGAACTCTGCCGCGGCGATCTGTTGGTCGAGATCGAGGGCCTGGCAGAGGCGAATTCAAATAATTTGCGCGTTTGAAATAGTTGATTGTTGAGAATCAGCCCGAAGGGGTGTTATACTGAATCTTGTTCGGCCGCAGGGGTTTGGCGGAAGTTGCTTCGTCCATTTCATTGACCTCGCGCCGGCCGACCGAAAACGAGGCTGCGCTCATGAGAACACTCACCGACGCCACGCTATTCGTCGTGGACGGCCCACGCGGGGCTTATTTTGCAATCCGAGAAAACGAAACCGGCACGGTGCTGACCGAGCGCACCGAACTCGCCGCGGCGTCGCTGGCCAATGAGAAGGACATGATCATCGTCGATCGCCGCGAGATCGGCCACGCCGAGCTCCTGGCGATGCTGGGATCCCAGTGCGAAGAACGCGCGGGCGTCTAGAAGCACTGGTAGGTCGCACCATTACTCCCTTTCCCTCCGGGAGAGGGTTGGGGTGAGGGGAAGTCGGAGCAGACTTCCATCAGCAACGCGAGGCGCCTGCAATTCCCCCTCATCCCAGCCGCGAAATTACCTATTGCGTGAGATTTTTAATCGCAAGTGTTTGCCCAAATACTGCCACTAAACGGTCAACCGGCGCTTGAAACTTGTTCTCCAGCGCATCATCCCAGGTCATCCCGTCTTTGATTCCGTTGATGAAATCGACGTAGTTTTTCTTGCCCGCCGTGATCATGAACTCGCAGAGCGACTGGGCGACGGGATACTGCCACCCGTCGATATGCTCGGCGGTAAAAAACCCGCTCATTGAATTGTGGTGCTTTTGAAGGCCCTCGCGCGCCGCCGTCCTGACCATGTCCCGATGGCCGCGCTGGGGCACCAGGTCGGTGGCGATCACCTCGGCCAATCCCTCGTTGGCCCACGAGGGAACAAAGACCCGGCTGCGATATCGATGCACGAACCCGTGAACCGACTCGTGGACCAGCACGTGAGCAAACTCCAACTCCTGCGGCTGGCGATAGAAGGCGATGATCACGTTGCCGTTGCTGTAGCTATGGCACATCCCGGCGGTGTTCTTGGCGTCGACCTTTGTCACATCGGATTCAAAGTGCATGTAGTCGTCTTTCTTGGAAAAGACGAACACCAGCGCCTTGCCTTGCCAGATGTTCTTGCCTTTGGGGACGCCGAAGGTCTCGCACAGCCGGGCATACATGCGGTCGAGCAGGCCGGACCAGTTGTTGGCCTCCCTGGCATTGAGGTCTGTGTAGAAGAGGAAATATTGGGTCTCGTAAAGCTGGCACGGCCGGCCGATTTGCGTCTGCGCCTTCTCGGCCACGGTCTTCAGCTTTGCGACTGCCTCCGATTGCTGGTCGTCGCTTAACTCGGGCCATGCCAATTCCGCCGGGACGGTCGAAATTTCCGCCGGCGCCGGGGCGCCCTTGGATTTAGGGCCAGTCGGAGCGGCAACGAGATTTCCCGCCATCAGAAGCGACGCGAGCGCGACAACGCCAAGGCCATATCGTTTCATAGGCATCCCACCGGAAAGACGAGAGCATGTTACCCGCAAGCGAGGCGGAGTGCATCAGGTCGCGACCACCCCTGTCGGACCCGGGGAAAGCAGCGGCTCGGCCTTCGGGGCCGGGAAGGGTTGTTTGAGCGATTCACTCCCATCTTCCATGCGTCGCCGGCGGCTCCCGGAGTAGCGCGCCGCCTCGGGATTGGTGGCCGAGGAAGTACCGGCTTGGAGAATGCCGTACTTGAGCGCCAGACCGCCGAGCATGCCGAGTGCCGACGCGCCAATTTTGGCCATCCGTTTGGACCTGCCCTTGAGCGGGGCATATCTGAGCACTTCGCTTCCGATCAGGCACGCGGTGTTGGCCAGCATATAGCTTCGCTGCTTCCCGTGGGTGAGCGGCTCATTCAGCTTCCCCAGCGACTTCAGATATTGGTATCGCAGCACGCCCTCGGCGATGTGGGCCGTCGTCTCCAATTTGTCCAGCACCGATTCGATCTGCCCCTGGCGGCGCGGATGAAGCATTTTCATGAATTGCAGCGCCAGGCTCACCGCTGATGCGCCATTCCCGATGGCGCTGGCGGCAAAGAGCGGCGCGAGCCAGCGGTTGCGCGACCAGACCGGCGTGGCCGTCGCGCTCAGCAGCACCCCGGTGTAGCTGATCATTAACAGCGCCAGGGGAATCCCGGTAACGTCGGTGATCACCGCCAGCGACTTGTCGGCGATCTTCGACGGCAGCGTCCGCGGCTTGCCTTCCGCCGCGTGAATCCAATCGCGCAGCACCGCCCCGGCGCACGCGGCGCTGAACCCGCTCACCACCCACGAGCCAAAATTCATCGGAGACTGCGGCTTCCACACCCGCAGCATGTGATGAAACCGCCTGGCATCGCCTAGATCAGCAATCAGCAGCGGCGCGCAGGGCAAATCGGCCAGGATCGACGCGGTCGTGCCCGCCCGGCTCACGTCGCGGAACTCCTCGCCGCCGAAGATCTCGGCCATCCGCGCCACCAGATACGCCCCACCCGAGAGCCCGCCGAGCCAAAAGTAGGTTCCAATATACCGGGCTTCCCACACCGGCGCCTGGAGCATCGAGATGTCGTAATAGCCGGGCGTCTGGTCCTTGGATTGAACGTCGTCGCCGCTCCCCGTCTGCGCCCGGATGTTCTCGGGAAGTCGGCGATCAATCTGCACGAAACCAGGCATTTTTCGGCTCCTCAAGACCAACACTCAGCCACTCGGATCGGGATTCTTTCCTAAGCAAGGTGGGGCAGACATTCCTGTCTGCCTATTTGTGCCAGGGACATTCTTGTCCCTTCCTTATTCTGGTGGGATAGACATTCCTGTCTGTCCACCAGCCGCCGGGACATTCCTGTCCCTTCATTAGTTCCTCGGTTCTGCTCCAGAGGACAAAACGTCATCGCCAATCACGATTGCAAATTGATAATTGATAATTGCAAATTACGGGCATCCGCCACTCGCCCACCAATTTGAAATTTGCAATTATCAATTTGCAATTTGCAATTCCCACTGCTCATCGCCTCTTCGACCCCGCAAACAGCGCTCCCGCCAGCGCCGTCAGCGCCAGTCCCGCCGCCACGCCCATCGCGTATCGCTTGCTCTGCCCCCGCATCGGCTGCGGCGGCGACTCGGGGAGATTGTATTGATTGGGATGATCTTCCAGCAGGAAGAACGAGTTCAGCGCCCCGTAGTCATCGATCGAATCGGCGCCATAGAGATAGGCATCGGTATTCCCGCCGGCGTGAAGCTCCTTCACCCGCCCCTTGGCCCGTTCGCGCAGCTCCCGCACCGGGCCGAATTGGATGGAAGCGGTCGGGCAGGCTTTGGCGCACGCCGGCGTCAGGTCGTCTTTCTGCCGGTCGTAGCACAGCGTGCACTTGTGGGCATGCCCATCTTCGGTATTGCGCCCCAGCACGCCGAACGGGCAGGCGGCAATGCAGTAGCCGCATCCGTTGCAGATGTCGGCCTGCACGTACACGTCGCCAAACTCGTTATAGAGGATCGCGCCGGTCGGGCAGGATTGTTCGCACGGGGCGCGTTCGCAGTGCTTGCAGACGTCGCTCATCATCAGCCAGCGTGCGCCGCGCTCGCCGATCTGTTCCTTGAAGGCCACGTGCCGCCAGGTGGTCGAGCCGAGGTGGCTGGTGTTGTCGTAGCTGTTGCCGGTGAAGTCAAAGCCATCGGAGGGAAGCTGGTTCCACTGCTTGCACGCCACCTCGCATGCCTTGCAGCCGATGCAAAGAGTCGTATCGGTGAAAAACCCCATGATCTGGTCGAGCCCGGTCTCTTCCTCGCTCGTCCGATCCGGCACCGGCATCCGCCGCGGCGGGAACGCATTGGTCAAGTCGTCAATAAAGCCGCGCACGATGGGAAGCGAGAGAGTCATGCTGATGATCCTTGGCCGCTCTGATGTTACACCTTACAGCCCGATGGAAGCGGCGGACTAGAGGGAAAAAGCGGACCTTCGGTCTCCCCTCAACCTATACTTGCGTCCCATGAGCTACTACTACGGAAATCGGGGCGGTGGCGGAGGTATTGGAATCCCGCTGCAATGGATCATCGGCGGGATCATCGCGATCATCGGGTTCTTCCTCTACTTCACCCACATCTCGGTCAACCCGACCACCGGCGAGAAGCAGCACGTAGACCTGACGCCGAACCAGGAGATCGCGCTGGGAATGCAATCCGCGCCGCAAATGGCCTCGGAAATGGGGGGCGAAGTTCCTCCCAACGATCCACAATCGCAAGAGGTCCAATACATCGGCAACCGCATCTGGCGCCGCAGCCAGGCCAACGACAGCCCCTACCCTTTCCACTACCACCTGCTTGCCGACCGGCAGACCATCAACGCCTTCGCCCTTCCCGGCGGCGAAGTGTTCATCACCAAGGGTCTGCTCGATCGCCTGACAACCGAAGGCGAGTTGGCCGGCGTCCTGGGCCACGAGAGCGGCCACGTCGTCGAGCGCCACGTCGCTCAGCAGATGGCCCAGGGCCAGCTTGGCAAGTTCCTCGTTGTGGCAATGGGCGTGGCCACCAGCAACAATCGTCATCCGTATGCCGAGACAGCGGTCGCGGCACTGCTCAATCACATGACGCAACTGCATTTCAGCCGCGAGGACGAATCGCAGGCCGATCAGAAGGGCCTGGAGTTCATGACCGAGGCCGGCTACGACCCGCGCTCGATGCTGCATGTGATGGAGGTGTTGCAACAGGTCACCAACGAACAAGGCGGCCGCGAGCCGCAAATCCTCGTCACGCACCCCTACCCCGAACAGCGCATGCAGGACATCAACGCGTGGATCAAACAACACTACCCCAACGGCGTGCCCTCCGGGCTGGCGGACCCGCCGTTGCCGTGGATCAGGTAAGGGACTGACGGGAGGTAGAACCGCGGATTACGCGGATGAACGCGGATGAGCGCAAAACCTACTCTCCTATCCGCGCCCATCCGCGCAATCCGCGGTCCATCTCTTTAGGGGCGCAGCGTGAGTTCATCCGAAGCACCGAGTATCGTTGCACCATGCTTCACGAAGCGATTACGCAGGACATCATCGGCGCCGCCATGACGGTTCTCAACGCCCTCAAGCCGGGGCTGGATGAAAAGCTGTACGAGAACGCACTGGTAATTGAGCTACGTGAGCGCGGGCACCATGTCGAACAGCAACGGCAATTTCCGGTCTTCTACCGCGGTCAGTACATCGGGAAGCTTGTGCCGGACCTGATCGTGGACGGCAAAGTCATCGTCGATCCGAAAGTGGCGACGGCCTTTAACGAAACGCACATGGCCCAAATGCTCGGCTATCTGAACATCACCGTCCTACAGGTGTCGCTCCTGCTGAACTTTAAGGAGGCCACGCTTCATTGGAAGCGCGTCGTCAATGAACGCATGAATGAAACCGCGGATTACGCGGATGAACGCGGATAAGAGCAAAATCTATTCTTTTATCCGCGCCCATCCGCGCAATCCGCGGTTTAGTTCTCCTTCCGCGTTGCCGTGGGCCAAATGAAGTACCGTCAGTGGCCAGATCTTAACGTCTGAAGCAACGCCCGCACCTGTCGGTGATTGGCGACGGTTTGGGTGATGACCAGCAAGCCGTGCCACTCCTGAAGTTCGCCGGTGCTTCCGCCATTGTCGCGCCAGGTATCCTTTGAGACGGTGTTCTCGATTGCCGAGCAAAGCCGGTCGATTTCATCCTTGCGAGCCGCGGGATTCGCTGATGGCGACGTTCGGACCGCCGGGATGAGGTCGCGCACGTCATAGACCAGGCATTCGATTTGGGGATCGGTGGCTTCGCGGGTGCTGATGGTAATCGTGTTGTCCTCGGCCATGTAACCCAACGAAACGCCGTTGAAGCCGATGCCGCACAGCCCCTCCAGCACGGAACCCAGCGTCGCATTGTCATCGGTCCTCCATGAGATCGGCACATCGCGTCCCAGCCCCGCCGGGCCAGTCAGATCCCAATCGACCCGCAAATCCACGTGCGATTTTTTGGCGATCGCCTGTACGACCGACTCGAAGGGAACGCGATCGAAGGAAATCGATCGAAGTGGCTTCGACAATGCCGTCGCCAGCGCGGGCGAGAGCGGCGTAGGCAAAACGCGCTGATTGGCCGAGCGAGTGCTGCGCGGTGGGAAATCGCCAGCATGCTCCGGGAATGCCATGCCCGCAAGCAGATCCCGAACCGCCCGGTGGTTCTGCCATGATGTTGTGATTGCCAGACGCCCCGCGAGGTAGAAAATATTGTATATGCCCCCATTGTCTGCCCAGGAATCCTGGTCAACCCCGTCCTCCACGATCTTCACCAACTCGGCGCTCCGCGCCGCCTCCGAAACCGTGGCGGCAGGCGGCGCTGCCGGCGTTTGCATGAAGTGGGTCGCCATTTGTTGCTGCAGGCGGGGGTCGGTCAGGCCGTCGTCGTATCGGAGCAGATCGCGCACATCATAGAAACGCACGATCGGATGCCGTGCAATCGCCTTTTCGGTGCTGATGAGAATGTGGCCGTCCGCGACTGACCAGTCGAGCACGTCGCCGTGGATCTGCCGCCGCACGACGTGCCGCAGCGCGTCGGCGAGAGAGACGTTTCGCAGGTGCGCGGACACCTTCGTGCGCCGATCAAACCCCATATCGGCCACTGCGGCGTCATCAACCTCTATCCGCAGGGTCGTCAGCTTTCGCAGTCGGGCCACCGCGTCGTCAAACGGCAGCGCATCCTAGTCCAGTTGCGGAATCGTCCGATCGAGTTCCGCCTCGATCCGCGCGTCCGGTTGCATCGGCGCGGTTGGGTCAGCAGTCGGCCGACGTGGTCCAAAGAAGAAAGCCAGCGCCGCCCCGAGCCCGAAGGCGGCAACCGCAATCAGGATGGTGCGCCGCAGTCTCACACAGTCTCAATCCCATGCATGCCGCGGGCCGGCCCGGCAGTTTTCCCAGTTTCTATGCCGCTGTCGCGCCTGTCAGCGTTTCAATGCTCGCTATGTGTAAATAGGAAATGTATTCCACCTTGTCGGATGGGCTGCCGTCGGCATCGGGATGGACGATCGCCATGGCGCTTTTGGCCAGCAGCGCCATTTCAGGATGCCTCACCTCGAAGACCTCGCCGTTACTGGTCTTGATCCGCATGGGCTCGAAGGGCCGCCGAGACAACAGCGTTCGGATCGCACCGAGTGTCATAGCGTAAACCCCATCGAATACATCACTGGAACTTTACACATCCAGATTTTTCACTTCCAGCGCATGTTCTTCAACGAACTGCCGGCGGCGTTCGACGTCTTCGCCCATCGAAACGCTAAACATTCGCTCGGCCTCGGCGGCTTCCTGCATGGTCACGCGGAGCAGCACGCGGACGTTCGGATCCAGCGTGGTCTCCCAGAGCAGCGCAAAACCTGCCCTCCTATCCGCGCAATCCGCGGTCAATCTCCTGACGTGCGCAACGTGAGTTCGTCCGAATCACGGAGTATCGTTGATGTATGCTTCACGAAGCGATTACTCGGCTACCTGAACATCACCGACCTGCAGGTGTCGCTCCTCCTGAACTTCAAGGAGGCCACGCTCCATTGGAAGCGCGTCGTCAATCAACGCATGAATGAGACCGCGGATTACGCGGATGAACGCGGATAAGAGCAAATCCAATCTTTTATCCGCGCCCATCCGCGCAATCCGCGGTCTATTTCTTTTCCAGCGTTGACGTTGCCCCTCATACATCCAGATTCTTCACTTCCAGCGCATGCTCCTCAATGAACTGCCGCCGGCGTTCGACGTCCTCGCCCATCAGGACGCTGAACATCCGCTCGGCCTCGGCGGCTTCGTTCATGGTCACGCGGAGCAGAACGCGGACGCTGGGGTCGAGGGTGGTTTCCCAGAGTTGGCCGCTGTTCATTTCGCCCAGGCCCTTGAAGCGCTTGACTTCCATGCCGCTCTTGCCGATGCGGTGAATTTCGGGGAGGACCTGCGCCACGCCGGCGACGTTGTGGGTTTGGGATTCGTTGACCAGCACGTATTTGGTCGCGAGCTTTTCGCCGCTGACGGACTCCTCCTGGGTCAGGAAGTAGTCGTCGATCAGCAGACCATACCCTTCGAGCTGGCTGAAGAGCTTTTCCATCTCCTTCACCTCGTGCAGCTCCTGATTCTTCTGGAGCCGGCGAAGGCGGTCGGCGCTTTTCGCGGCGCCGTTGCCATTTGCATTGGGCGCGGGTGAAGCCGGCGCGCCGTCGTTCTTGGGCTGCACGTCGGCCATCTGCTCGTCCTCCACCACGAACTTGTTCTCGCGGAGAAACGCGTCGCGTTCGTCGGCCGAGTGGAAGAATCGATCCTCGCCCTCGACGATGACGCGATAGAGCGGCAGTCGCCCCGCGCTGTCGCGCTTGCCGAGGAAGTCGGCAAAGTCGATCCCGCGCCGCTGCACAACCCGCACCAGTTCTTCGAGCCGCGTCAGCAACTCGATCACGCGGCGCAGCTCGTCGCCGTTGAGGCGGCGAATCTCCACCGTCGGATTTTCCGGATCACGAATGACAAGTTCGGTGTTCTCCAGCCCGAGCTCGGTCAGCGTCTGGCGCATCCGGCGTTCGTTCAGAACGTATTCGCTCTTCTTCCGCCGCGTCACCTGATAAAGCGGCGGCTGGGCCACGTAGACGCGGCCGCCGCGGATCAATTCCTGCATGTGGCGGAAGAAGAACGTCAGTAGCAGCGTGCGGATGTGGCTCCCGTCCACGTCGGCGTCGGTCATGATGATGATCTTGCCGTAGCGCCGCTTTTCCATGTTGAAGTCGTCGCGGATGCCGCAACCCAGCGCGCTGATGATCGTGCGAATTTCCTCGTGGCCCAGCATCTTCACGAGGTTGGCCTTCTCGACGTTCAGCAGCTTGCCGCGCAGGGCGAGGATCGCCTGCACGTTGGAATCGCGGCCCTGCTTTGCCGATCCACCGGCCGAATCCCCTTCGACCAGGAACAATTCGGTGTCTTCGTTCGAGCGGCTGCGGCAGTCGGCCAGCTTGCCCGGAAGGCTGGTGCCTTCCAGCGAGTTCTTTCGCCGTGTCAGCTCGCGTGCCTTGCGTGCCGCCTCGCGCGCCTCGGCGGCGAGCATGCCCTTCTCAAAGATCGCCTTGGCTTCCTTGGGATGCTCTTCCAGGAATGACCCGAACTTCTCCGAGACCGCGGAGCTGACGAACCCCTCGACTTCAGGATTCAGCAGCTTGTCCTTGGTCTGACTCTCGAAGCTCGGCTCGGGAAGCCCAACGCTGATGACGGCAATCAAGCCCTCGCGCAGGTCGTCCCCGCTCGGCCGGGTTTCCTTGATCCATCCCTTCAGCTCGGCGTGCCGGTTAATGGTGCCGGTCAGCGCGGTCTTAAAGCCGCTCAGGTGCGTGCCGCCGTCGTGATTGTTGATGTTGTTGGCAAAGGTCAGGAGCGTTTCGTTGTAGCTATCGTTGTATTGCAGCGCGACTTCGATAATCAGCCGGGCTGTCGGGTCTTCCTTCTTGAAGGAAATCACTTCGTGCAGTGCGGTCTTGCCTTCGTTGAGGTGCCTGACGAACTCGACTAAGCCGTCCTCGAACTTGTAGGTTTCGCTTCGGTCCACCCGTTCATCGACGAAGATGATCTCGACGCCGCTGTTCAGATATGCCAGTTCACGCAGGCGCTGGGCGAGCGTGCTATGAACGAAGTTGGTGTCGGGGAAGAGCGTGGAATCGGGCTTGAAGATAACTTTCGTCCCGGTCCGGGTGCTCTTGCCGATCACCTTCAAATCGCTGCTCTTGCGGCCGCGCTCGAAGCCCATGTGATGGACTTGCCCGTTTCGGCTCACCTCGACTTCGAGCCACTCGGAAACGAAGTTGACGACCGATGCGCCCACCCCGTGCAACCCGCCGGAGGTCTTGTACGCCGAGTCGGCGTCGTGCTCGAACTTGCCGCCGGTGGCCAGGCTGTCGAACACCATCTCAACGGCCGGCTTGCCCGTATCCGGATGTACGTCAACCGGGATCCCCCGGCCGTCATCCACAACGGTGCAGGAGTTGTCGGGATTGATGCGCACTTCCACATGGGTGGCATACCCCGCCAGCGCTTCGTCGATCGAATTATCGACGATCTCGTAGACCAGGTGATGCAACCCGCGCGGGTTGTAGCCACCGATGTACATGCCCGGGCGGGTTCGGACGTGCTCGACATCGTCGAGCGATTTGATCATCCGCGCATCGTACGCGCCCCCGTCTCCGCGCTGCGGGACGAGATCAGCACTCCGATTGCTCTCTTCCTGACTCATTCAAGCTCCTGAGAACGAAAAACCGGCCATTCTTCCAGAGATGGCATTGGCAATAATCTAAAACCCGCCAAAGGCCCCAAATCAAGACGGGCCATAAGGCTGATTATCACGAAATATGCTCTAATTACTACGCTTTCCGGACCATTCTTGATTGGCCCGGCCGCCATGGGAAATGCACTTCGATTATCATGGTCTTCCCGGCCCTTACACCATTTGCCGGTCGATACGCGTCGGTGTTTTTGCCGCCGGTTGATTATAGGCAATTGGCCCCCGGATGAGAAGCACCTTCGGGCACGTTTGCGCGGTATAATCCGGCCATGTTCCGTTTGACCCGTGAGGTGCGCTTTGCCGTCAATGATTCCCCGGACCCGCAACTCGGCGCGGCTCCGACCAATGGCTACGGCGGCTTCCCGTCGCTCACCGGGTTTGGTCCGTACCTATCGCTTGCCGTGACGCTTTCCGGCCCACTCGACCCGGTCAGCAACTACCTTCTGAATATCAAGCAAATCGACGCCACCCTCCGCGACCGCGCGATCCCGGTCGTGGCGGCGGCGGTGCGGTCGGGCGGGACGACGCCAGCCCAAACGATCGCCCGGCTCTATCAAAAACTCGAAGCTTGGCCGCCGCTGTCATTGGAAGAGTTGAAATTGAACTTGAGTCCTTTTCTAGCGATCAGCGCGCGTGCCTCGGAGCGACCCATGATCCGATTGAGTCAGAAGTTTGAATTCTCGGCCACCCATCGCCTGCACAACCCCAAGGCAACCGAGGAAGAAAACCGGCATATCTTCGGCAAGTGCAACAACCCCCACGGCCACGGCCACAACTATGAGGTGCAAGTCACCCTTTCGGGCCAACCCGGCCCGAGCGGGTTGCTGATCGACATCCCCCAGTTCGAGCGCATCGTGGCGGCGACGGTCATCGATCGTTTCGACCACAAAAACCTCAACCTCGAGGTTCCCGAGTTCCGCGAGCTCATCCCCACCGTCGAAAACATCGCGATGACCGCCTATCGGCTATTAAAGCCGAAGTTCGAGGCCGCCCAGACGAAACTCGCCTCCGTGACGGTTTGGGAGACACCAAAGACGTGGTGTGAATACTCGGAGGAATAGGGCTGGCTTCCAGCGATGCGCAGGGGCGTTCCGATCCCTTCCACAGATGGACGGAAAGGAATGTCCGTCCCGACCGTTCTGGATTCCAAAAGTCGGCCCTTTCACGTTTCGTTGCCTCGTCGGTATGGGATAATGGCCGGCAGAACCCCGGCCCGGAGAATTTGCCATGACAGCCATCCCCCAATCCACCTCGGCACGACTGCTTTCCGGCCGGCTCACTGATCCCCTGCGCCGCGTCGCGCAGCGGCATTGGTACGTGCTAGCCACGGTCGGCGTGCTGAAGACGTTGACCTTCAGCCTGCTCGCGCTCCTCGCGGCCACGCTGCTGCTTGGATACTTCGACCGCCTCTGGATGCCGGTGCGGATTGTGCTTGCCGCCGCCGCATGGGCGACGGTGCTGGGTTCGGCCGTCCGCTTCCTGCGGCCCGCGCTGCGCCGCTGGAGCCTGGGCCGGGCCGCGATGCACGTTGAGGCGCATTCGCCGGCGTTGCAGGAACGGCTCAGCAGCGCGGTGGAACTCTCGGCCGACAGCGATCCGGCATGCCGCGGGTCCGATGCGCTGATCGCACATCTGGTCGGTCAGGCCGAGGCCGACGCGGGGGCGGTTCGGCCCGAGCAGATCGTGCGCGCCGATCGCGTCGTGCGATGGTCGATGCTGCTCATCCCCGTATTGCTCGCGTGGCTGGTGCTGGTCTCGCTTCCGGGCACGACCAAGACCGCGATGGGCGGGCTCTATCGCGTGCTGATGCCGTGGAAAGGCGCGCTGCCGACGCTGCTGACGGAGGTGGTCGTGCAGCCGGGCGATGTGACGCTGGTTCAGGGCGACGCGATGGATATCACCGCACGCGTCTCGTTTGAAGCCAATCGTCGTGACGCCGGGCACGCTGTGCTGGTTCGCCAATTCGAAAACGGGCAGAAGCTGACCGACGACATGGAGACCGCCGCGCCCGGCGATTACCGCATTCATTTCGACGACCTTCAGCAGGGCTTCAAATACAAAGTGGTGACCGACCAGGGTGACTCGTCACTTTTCAGTGCCACCGTTCACCCGCGGCCGCAGATCGAGAGCATCGACGTGCGCTGCGACTACCCGGCGTACACCGGGCTGTCAGCCACCGTCGTCTCCGGCCGGGAAGGCAACGTCGAGGCAGTCGTCGGCACGCGCGTCACGTTCACCGTTCATACCGCTCTTCCCATCGTGACCGACAAGAGTCAGATTGTGGTCGATGAGGGGACGCCCGATCAGCTTGTTTTGCCGCTGAAGCAGGTGGCTGAGGGCAAGCCTGATTACCAGGCGCAGCTCATCGTCAATCACAGCGGCGAGTACAAGATCAACCTCACCAACGAGTTCGACCTGACCAATAAGGACGAGCAGCCGCGCAGCATCGTCGCGCAGCCGGATGAGGTGCCGACGATCGTGATCCGATCCCCAGAGCCGCAGATCAGCGTGCGGCCGGACGACACGGTTCCGGTGAGATATGAAGCGACCGACGACTTTGGCGTCTCAAAGATCGAAGCGGTGTTGCAGGTCGATGACCACGCGCCGCAAACCGTCGCGGTTCCGTTCAAGACCGAGGATAAGCGCACCGTCAACGCGCCGGACTTCCGCCTGTCGGTGGCCGATGCGCTGAAGGCCGCCGGATACATCGATTCCGATCGGGTCGATCGCGTCACCTATCAGTTGAAGGTGACCGACAACCGCGACCCCGATCCGCAATTCAGCTATTCCGCACGGCAGACGCTGAAGATCGACCGTCACGAAGACCTGAGCTATCAGGATAAATCGGAGAAGAAGATCGCCGACGATCTTCAACGCGCGATCCAGAAAGCCATCGAGCAACTGAACCGCGAGCAAGGCGAAGTGCAGCCCGCCAAGGATATTGATGCCAAGCAGCATCTGGAGCCGTGGCATCAGAAGCAGCTTCACCAGGCGACGCAGGATCTCCCGCACACCAGCCGGGATTTGCTTAAGGCCGCCGAAGAGGCCAAGGACACCGTCTTCCAGGACGTGGCGCGAGAAGTGAAGAAGATCGCGACCAAGCCAATCCGCAGTGCCGCCGAGGATGCGACCCAAGCCGATCTGAACGTGGATAACGGCCAGGACCGCAAGGACGCGGCCACCCGTGCCACCGCGGAAATTGTCGACGCGCGGGAGCAATTGCAGAAGATCATCGAGAAACAGGAGATCCAAAAGGACGAGCGCGCCGCCGAGGCCGCCCGCGAATTAGCCGAAGCCGCCAAGCGCCAGCAGGAAGCTGCGGCGATAATGAAACCGCAGGACCAGGCCAACCAAAATCAGGATCCTCAGCAGCGCCAGCAACAAGAGACGGCGATGCGCAAGCAGGAGCAGGCCAACCAGAAGCTCCGCCAGGCGATGGATAACGCCGAAGCCCTGCGCGATCCCAAGGCCGCCGAGACGGCACAAAAGCTGGAAGACTTGATCCGTAAGGTGGAAGAGACTCAAAAGCGGCAGGATCAGGCCGCCGAGCAGACCGAAAAGCAGCAGGCGGCCACCGACATTCAGCAGAAGGCCAACGAGCTGGCCGAGAAGCAGGAGGCCCTGAACAAAGACATCGCGCACGCCAATGAGCAGAACAAGGACGCGATTCAAAAGGCCGGCGTCAATCCGCCGAACAAGGACCAGCAGAACAACATCGTCAAGGCGCTGAACAAGAACGAGTTGCAGCAGGCCCATGACCAGATGAAGCAGGCCGCCGCCCAGCTTCACCAGGAGGCGCAGCAGCTTCAGAATCAGGCGCACTCCAATGACCTGCATCCCAATTCCAAGCAGCAGGAGGCGATGAACAAGGATCATCAGGAGCAGCAAAAGGCGCAGGAGCAGAAGAATCGCGCCGAGCAGACCGCCAATGCGTTGAAGCAGGAAGCGCAGCAGAAGGCCACCCCAAAGGCTGACGACGCGGCAGTGCAGAGCGCGGAGGAAGCGGCCAAGGAA
>Ga0182024_10005855_pt1 | contig 27286 bp, 22 predicted proteins | sample P32metaG_FD_120480 | JGI IMG/M metagenome (GOLD analysis project Ga0182024, IMG submission 120480) | Permafrost microbial communities from Stordalen Mire, Sweden - P3-2 metaG (Illumina Assembly) | ecosystem: Environmental > Terrestrial > Soil > Wetlands > Permafrost | place: Sweden: Stordalen...
GACTACGACCCGTCGGCCGCGTACGAGCTGGGACATATCCCCGGCGCGGCGCTGGTCGACTGGAAGCGCGACATCAACGACCCGGTCCGGCGGGACATCCTCTCCAAGGAGCAGTTCGAGCAGCTGCTCTCGAGGATCGGCGCGACCCCCGAGACAACGCTCGTGCTCTACGGCGACTTCCGCAACTGGTTCGCGGCATTCGCGTTCTGGACCTTCCGGATCTACGGGCACGCGGACATTCGCCTGCTGAACGGCGGACGTCGCAAGTGGATCGACGAGGGCCGCGAGGTCACCGAGGAGACCCCGTCGTTCACCGCGACCTCGTACAAGGCGGCGGATGCCGACACCTCGATTCGCAGCTTCCGCGGCGATGTCGAGAAGGCGCTGGGCGTCAGCGGCGGCGCGCTGGTCGACGTTCGCTCACCTGCCGAGTTCAAGGGAGAGATCTCCGCGCCACCGGAGTACTCGAACGAGGGCGCGCAGCGCAGCGGCCACATCCCCGGGGCGGCCAACATCCCGTGGGCGCAGGCGATCCAGGACGACGACACGTTCAAGCCGGCCGATGCGCTCCGCGAGCTCTATGCGGCACAGGGCGTCACCGACGACAAGACGGTGATCACGTACTGCCGGATCGGCGAGCGCTCCTCGCACACCTGGTTCGTCCTCAGCTACCTGCTCGGCTTCCCGAACGTGAGCAACTATGACGGGTCGTGGAGCGAGTGGGGCAACTCGGTCGGCTTGCCGATCGAGAAGGAAGCCCGCGAAGCGGTCGCGGTCTGATCTGACACCAGCACCACTGGTGTCCCGGCGAGGTTGACCTCGTCGGGACGCCGTGGTCCCCGGCGATACGTGAGCGACGCCGGGATGAACGCGATGACGGCGATCGCCGCCATGCCCGCGACGAGTGCGGACCAGCCGATAGGCTCGATCAGCGCCACGGCCGCCAGCGCGCCCATGAGCATGCCGGAGTAGAGCAGCAGCCGCATGACCCCGTTGACCCGGCCGAGCAGCTCGGGCGGAACGCGCTGCTGCAGTGCGGTTTGACCGCGTGTCTGGTAGACGGCCGCAGCGGCGGTGCTAACGAAGAGGAGCGCAATAGCGGGAACCAATGCGCCCACAAGCGCGAAAAGCCCCAGCGGGATGACCTCGATGAGAAATCCCAGCGCGATCCCCCGCGCACGGATCGTCTTGGGCGTCCAGCGCAGGAGCACGGCGCTGCCCATCACGCCCCCGGCTCCGACCGCTCCGTAGAGCCAGCCGACGTCGATGGAGCGCCCGTACCGATCGGCGGCGGCGACGACGAGCACCGCCTGGAGCGCCGTGATCGCCGCGGCGCTGCAGAAGAAGGACGCCGCGAGTGCGCGGAGCATCGGGTCGCGGGCGACGACCGCAGTCGCGCGCGACCGATCAGGTGCCTTCGTCGCTCGAGGCGGCGGCGGTCCGACGCGTAGGGTCAGCATGAGCATCCCGGCCACCAGGAAGGAGACTGCGTCGGCCGCGACCAGTGCTTGCGGCTGAATGAACGGGAGCACCAGCGCGCCGGCCACCGGCGCTATCAGCACACTCGACTCGAACAGCCCGCTGTAGATCGCGTTGACCCGGAGGAGCCGGTGCGCTGTGGTGACGCGCGGGATGGAAGCGGAGTAGCCAGGCTGCGCTACCGCTCCGAGGAACCCCGCACAGGCCACGGCCACGAGAATCGCCCAGACGGCCCCGGTGTTCGCGAAGACGACGATGGTGGCGGTGAGCACGAACTGTCCGAGCGCTGCCCAGCCGGCGACACGGCTCGGGCCGAAGTGGTCGGCGAGCGACCCGCCGAGGTTCGGGCCGAGCACTCGCGGCGCGAACCTGGCGAGGATGTAGAGCGCGGGTGCCTCCGGCCGGTGCGTGAGGTCGAAGAGCAGGACGGCGAGGGCGACCACGGTCAGCCAGTCCCCATACGTCGAGACGCCGGCCGCCACCAGCAGACGCGTGGATCGATCCGTCGCGGGCAGCGTGCCGACGGCTCGCGGGAAGAACCGCGCGGTATCGATCGCCATGTCCACTCCTGAGGCCGCCAGTCCGAGAGATGGAAAAGGAAGCGCGACGCCGTGGCCTGATACCCACGGCGTCGCACCCAACGGATTCAAAAAACCCGAGCGATCTCGGGAGTCAACGGACGGGGATCAGCCCCAGCCAGTACCTGCAGTCACTTCCGCCTCCATGCATACCCGCCGACAACCATCACCGCGGCGCAGGGCCGGGGTTGGCATCCAGAGGGTGCGATGTCGGCGCTCGCTCCGTTCGCGGTGCTTGGCCTGAGTTAACAAGCGTTGATCACATCTGCACAACTCTTTGCACACCGACGGGGTGGTTTTACCGCGGGGTGCGGCTCTCGCTGACCGCGGCGATGAAGAGCACGGTGGCGCTCGCGGCACAGACGATCAGCACGGTTGCCTCCCACCCGATTGCGCTCACCAGGGCGAGTGCGGCGAGGGCTCCGAGCAGCATGCCCGTGTACACAGCGAGGCCGATGACTGCGCTTGCCCGGCCGAGGGTGTCCGGAGCAACCCGCTGCTGCATGCCGACCGCTCCCCGGGTTTGGTAGAGCGTCGCCCCGAACGAGCTGAGGAACAGGAGAATCACCGCCGCCGGAAGGTTCGTGACGAAGACGAAGACCGCCAGGGGAGCGAGTTCGAGCACGGACGGCCCGACGATCCAGGACAGCCCGACGTGTGACGGCGTCCTGCGGATCACCGGCAGGGTGCCGACGAGCCCGCCGGCACCGACAGCGGCGTAGAGCCAGCCGACAACCGTGTCGTGCCCAAAGTGCTGGGCTGCCGCGACGACCAGAACCGCCTGCAGGGCGGTGACCGCGGCGGCATTGGCCACGCAGGCACACGCGAGAAACCGCAACATCTGGTCGCCGGCGATCGCGTGAAGGCCCACGCGGATGCCGCGCGCGCCGGCCGCGATGCGTCCTGCGGTGCCGACCTTGAGCAGCGTGGACAGGAGGATTGCCGCGACCACGAAGGACAGCGCATCGATCGCGATGAGCAGCTGTGGCGTTGTGATCGGCAGGAGGAGCGCGCCGACGCCAGGCGCCACCAGGATGCTCGAGCTCTGCAGGGCGGTATAGGTCCCTTGGACGCGACCGAGGCGGTCCGGCGTTGTGACCCGCGGCACCAGCGCCGTGTAGCAGGGCTGAGCCGCCGACCCGAGGAACTGCGAAACCACCACAGCCAGGTAGATGGCCCAGAGCATGCGGTGATCCGCAGAGACGACGATCGAGGCGGTGACGATCGCCTGCAGCGCCGCACAGACCGACACCACGCGGGCCGCTCCGAACCGATCGGCGAGCGCTCCGCCGGGCAGGGGCCCCAGAACGCGGGGCGCAGCTCGAGCGACGATGTAAAGAGCTGGTCCGATCGGCGACTGCGTCAGCCGAAAGAGCAGCACCACCAGCGCGACAGTGGTCAGCCAGTCTCCGTAGAACGACGTGCCGGCAGCAACGAGGAGTCGCAGCGCGGGACTCGTGCCACCGCGATGTGTTTCCAGAGTTGTGGGCGCGTTCGCGGAGGCTGTCAGCGTCTCCCTCCAAAGGAGCTAGGACGTGTATCGCGAAGCGTACGCGTCAAGACGCAAGCCCGGGGGGCCGAATGGGCACACGGCAGCAAAGCGCAAGTCGGGAGCCGAATGCGCACATGCGCACCCGGCGGACCCGCTTATCGGGCCCCTCCGTTATGATGACGCGATCGACCCGTTATGAGGTCGTCACGAAATCACTCAAAGGATCGTTACACCGGAGCCTTACAGTAGGCCCGGGTAAGACTAACTACCAGTTGGCGTTGTCGCCCCAATTAGCCATGGGTACCTCCTAAGAAAAGGCACCGCGGAAGCGTGAGACCAACCGCGGCGCATCGGGTATGTGACAGGAGTGTAACCCTGATGTACGACCTTAGGCTTAAGACCAGGTCATGATCTCGACTTCACATCCGTTTGCCGAATCTTCGCGTAACCATAGCTGGCCGGATGTTCCGTGTTCGAAGCCTCCTAACACGTCAAACGCGAGGCAGGGCAACAATATTCAGCGCTATGGCGACGACAATCATGTCGCGCTTTGCACGCTGCGCAAACGTCGGGAATAGGATCACTCCGTGGCTCAGGACGTAGCTCCGGCTCCGCGCAGCCTTACCACGACTCCACGATTCGAGCGCGCGGTGGAGCGCCTCAGACGGGCACATCTTCTGCCACCGAGTGCGACGCCAGGACGGGTTGCCCTGACCCGTCCGGTGGTCAGCTACGTCGCCCTGGTAGCCGTTGTCGGCGTCGTCGTCGCCGTCCTGAAGGTCCGCCCGGTGTCCGACTGGCAAACCTTGGCTGCAGGGTCCTTCGCGACCTTCCTGCTCGCTGTCTACGCGGTGCGCAACCTGCCCGGATCCACTTTCATCTGGTCACCGTCGGTCTTCATAAACCTGGGCCTGTCGGTGACCCTCGGCCCGATTGGCGCCGCCGGCGCGGCGGTGGGCGAAGCCCTCGGCGTCGCCAGCCGGACGCGAAACGGATGGTTCAGGACCATCTTCAACGTGTCGAACGACTTCCTGTCGAATGTCACCGCCTGGGCCGCCTTTGCCGGGGTGGAGAAGATCCTCGGAAACACCGCGAACAGCGATGTCAACAGCCTCGGCGCGGGACTCGCGGCCGTTAGCGCGGGAGTCGCCGCGGGCGTCGCGCAATTTGTCGTAAATCACCTCTTGACGGACGTCGTCATTCGAATCTCGAACCCGAGCGCGGATATTTCCCGAGTTGTCCGCAACAGCCTTGGCGTTCTCCCGTACAGCATCGGATATGGCATGGCCGTATTCACGTTCAAGGTCATGGATGCGCACGTGCACGTGGTCGGGTTCATTGCCGTCCTCGTGCCGATCATCCTGCTGCAGTGGTATCTGCTCAAGTTCGCGAGCGAAGCGAATGCGCACGACAAGGAGCGAACCGCCAACGAGATGGAGCGCGAGCGTCTTCGCCAGAGGGCACTGGAGGCATCCGAGGCGGAACGCACGAAGATCGCCGGTGACCTCCACGATGGAGTCGTGCAAAACCTGGCGGGCCTCGCATTTGCGCTCTCCGCGGAAGCATCAATGCTCAAAACGCAAGCGGGGACGATGGACGGACGCGAGGATCTCCTCGAGCTGCTCGAACGGTCCGCGTCCGAAACACGAGGCGCGATGAAGGATCTGCGCACGCTGATCATCGACCTCGCCCCGCCGACACTCCGTCGCGAGGGCCTGGAGGCCGCGCTGCTCGAAGTCCTGCGCGAGATCCAGCGGAAGGGCACCAACACCAAGTTGGACCTGCCCCCCAACCTCCGCCTGCGGAAGGACCGCGCTGCTCTGATCTTCCGCGTGGCGCATGAGATTCTCCGCAATGTCGCGGCTCACGCTCATGCCAAGAACGTCACTGTGGAACTCATCACAGAGGACGGCGCGGCGATCCTCAGTATCGAGGATGACGGCAAGGGCTTCGCCAAGGCTGATCTCGACAGCCGTCGCCGCGAGGGTCACCTCGGATCATCGGCCATCGTCGACCTCGCCGAGGAAGCAGGGGGAACGCTCACCATCGACTCCGAACCAGGTCGTGGCACGCTCGTCGTTTTGACGCTGCCCATCGAGTAGAGTGGATGAGATGACGGTGACCCCTGCAGCCATGCGCGTCATGATCGTGGACGACCATCCCGTCGTGCGCAAAGGGCTCGCCTCGTTTCTGGGCCACGAACCCGATATCGAAGTCGTCGGCCTTGCGGACTCGGGCGAACAGGCCCTGGAGATGGCCAAGGAACTGCATCCGGACGTCGTGCTCATGGACCTTTCCATGCCTGGGATGGGCGGCATCGAGGCCACCAAGCGGCTCGTGCAGAACGAACCGGGAACGCGGGTGATGATGCTGACGTCGTTCGGCGGCCACGAGCGCATGGTCGAGGCGCTGAAAAGCGGCGCCGTGGGCTACGTCGTGAAGGACACCGCTCCTGCCGACCTGCTCAACGCCCTGCGCAGCATCGCATCGACCGGAAAGGCTCCGCCCGCTACTGTTTCTTGACCTCGGCGACCAGCGCGGCCACCGAGGAGCGCGCGTCGCCGAAGAGCATCAGCGTGTTCGGCTTGTAGAACAAAGGGTTGTCGACGCCGGCGAACCCGGTGGCCATGCTCCGCTTGAGCACGACGACGGTCTTCGCCTCGTCCGCGTTGAGGATGGGCATGCCGTAGATCGGGCTGTTGGCCTGCGATCGTGCCGCCGGATTGACGACGTCGTTGGCTCCGATGACCACGGCCACATCGGCCCGCGGGAAGTCGCCGTTGACCGCGTCCATCTCCTTGAGCTGCGTGTAGGGAACGTTGGCTTCGGCGAGCAGGACGTTCATGTGACCGGGCATGCGACCCGCCACCGGATGGATTGCGTACTCGACCGTGACGCCGCGCTTCTCGAGCTCGTCGGCGAGCTCCTTGACCTCGTGCTGCGCACGGGCGACGGCCATGCCGTAGCCAGGCACGAAGATGACCAGCTGCGCGAAGGCGAGCAGCGGTGCGAGATCCTCGACGGTGGTGGGGTGAATGGCGCCGCCCTCAGCGCCTGCGGCGCTTCCGGCCGATTCAACCTTCGACCCGAATCCGCTGAAGAGGACGTTGAAGAGCGAGCGATTCATCGCCTTGCTCATCGCCAGCGTGAGGATGGTTCCCGAAGCACCCACCAGCGCGCCGCTGACGATGAGCACGTCGTTGCTCAGCACGAACCCGGTGCTCGCTGCAGCAAGACCGGTGAACGAGTTGAGCAGCGAGATGATGACCGGCATGTCGGCGCCGCCGATCGGTACCACGAAGAGCACGCCCAGCAGCAGCGACAGAACGATGAATACCGCGAACAAGGTGAGGTTCTGATCGCCGACGATCAGATAGACACCGAGCGCGAGGATCACGACGAGGAGCAGCCCGTTCACCGCGCTCTGCAGGCGGTACGTGAGCGGCCGTCCGGGCATCAGCTCCTGCAACTTCGCGAACGCCACCAGGCTCCCCGCGAAGCTCAGTGAGCCGATGACACAACTCACCATGATCGCCCACGTGATGTACGGCTGCGCGGTCCCGTTCCCGACGGCAGTACGGAAATCCTGCGAGGCGATCAGCGCCGCCGAGCCGCCGCCCATGCCGTTGAAGAGCGCGACCATCTGCGGCATCGCGGTCATCCGCACCAGCCGTGCGGACACCGCACCGATCACCGTGCCGACGACGATCGGCGGAATGATCAGGGGCCAGTTGCTTGTGTTGTGAATGAGCGCCGCTGTGATACCGAGCACGAGCAGCATGCCCACTGCCGCAATGCGATTCCCCTGCCGCGCGGTTGCTGGTGAGCGCAGCAGCTGAATGCCGAACATGAAGGCGACCGCGGTCACCAGGTATCCGAGCGTGGTGAGCGCGGAGGGCTGCATCGCGCTCAGTGGTCCGGTGTCGTGGTGGGCGTCTCCGCCTTGTGCGTGTCGGCCGTGGGTCGCCGCCGGAACATCTGCAACATGCGATCGGTTACCACCCAGCCACCGACGACGTTGAGCGTGCCGAGCAGCACCGCCGCGATGGCGATGATGTACCCGAGCGTGTCGTTCGCGCCTGCAGCGACGGTGAGCGCGCCGACGAGCACGATACCGTGGATGAAGTTCGTCCCCGACATGAGCGGCGTGTGCAGCATCGTCGGGACCTTGGAGATGAGCAGGAAGCCGACGAAGACCGCGAGCGCGAAGATGAACGCGCCGAGTGCCAGCGTCTGTCCTGGGCTCATGCCTTTGCCCCTTGCAGCAGCGCCTCGATCTGCTCGCCCATCGGCTTGCCGTCGTGGGTGATGCACGTCTGGCTGATCACGACATCCTCGAAATCAAGTTGCAGCTGCCCGTCCTTGAGGATCTGCATGAGAAATCGGGTCGCGTTGTGTGCGTAGAGCTGGCTCGCCTGACCCGGTAGCGCGGCTGGGAGGTTCAGCGGTCCGAGGATGAGGACACCATTGACAGTGACCTCCTCGCCCGGTTTGGTGAGCTCGCAGTTGCCTCCACCCGGAGCGGCGAGGTCGACGATCACCGAGCCGGTGCGCATCGACGCGACCATGTCCGCGGTGACCAGGATCGGCGCCTTGCGATTGGGGATCTGCGCAGTCGAGATGACCACGTCGGATTCCTTGACGTGCTCGGCAAGCACCTGATGCTGCCGTGCCTGGGCGTCCGCCTCGAGCTCGCGTGCGTAGCCGCCCGTGTCCTGCTGCGTGTCCGATTCGACGCCGGTTTCCACAAAGCGAGCGCCCAGCGACTCGACCTGGTCGCGCACCGCCGGACGTACGTCAAACGCCTCGACAACTGCGCCGAGCCTGCGGCAGGTCGCGATTGCCTGCAGCCCGGCCACCCCGGCACCGAGCACGAGCGCGCGCGCCGGGGTGATCGTGCCGGCCGCGGTCATCATCAACGGGAAGATGCGCGGGAGCCGGAACGCGGCCATGACAGCCGCGTTGTACCCGGCGAGCGTCGCCATCGACGAGAGCACGTCCATGTCCTGCGCGCGGCTGATGCGCGGCATCGCCTCGAGCCGAAATGCGGTGATACCGCCATCGACCAGCGCGCGAACCACCCCGGGATCACCGGCCGGCTCGAGCACCCCGACCAGGACTGCCCCGCGCTTCATCTGACCCACGAACGCGGCATCGGGGCGGCGGACGACCACGACGATATCGGCGTCGGCGAGGAGCGCCGCGCGATCCGCCACCACCTCGGCGCCCACCTCGTGGTACTCGGCATCGCTGATCCCGGCCGCCGCGCCGGCGCCCGCCTGAATGGCTACCGTTGCACTGGTGGACACCAGCTGCGCCGCAGATCGTGGAACCAGCGCGACCCTTGTTTCGCCGGGTGCGGTCTCGGTAGGAGCGGTGATGCGCATGCTGGCTGCGTACTCTACGGGTCGGTCGCCCGGACACGATGTCCGCTGACGACGGCGCGGCCATCGAGGCTCGCGTCCGTGGGCGGCTCACGGCGCTGGGGACCGAATACGAAACGATTGCGTGTGACCCCGATTTCGCCGACACCGCGGCGTTCTGCGCCCGCTACGGCGTCGCTCCGGAAGAGAGCGCCAACACCATCGTCGTCGCCGCCCGCAAGGAGCCCGGGGTCGCGTGCGCGTGCGTGGTCCTGGCGACGTGCCGCCTCGACGTCAACCACACCGTCTGCGACCTGCTCGGCGTCCGCAAGGCCTCATTCGCGGCGGCGGATCAGACTCGCGAGCTGACCGGGATGATGATCGGCGGTGTTACCCCGTTCGGGCTCCCTGGCGAATTGCCGCTGTATATCGATGCCCGCGTGATGACGCGGGATTCGGTGGTGATCGGCGGCGGCAGCCGCTCGCTGAAGATCCGGCTCGCGCCGGCCGGCTTGCTGCAGCTGCCCGGAGCACGGGTCGTCGAGGGCCTGGCCAGCCTCGTCGAGGCACCCGCCGAGTGACCAGGCTCGACAAGGCAACCGCGCACATCGTCAAGGCCGATCCCGCCTTCCAGCACGTCGTTGCGACCAACCCGCCCAGGGAGTTCCGGCACGAGGCGGGCTCGGCGTTCGAGTCACTGCTCAGCTCCATCGTGTTCCAACAGCTCGCGGGCGCCGCGGCGCGAGCGATCCATGGCCGCCTCGTGGCCGCACTCGGCGGCGAACCGGTCGCGCCCGAGTCCGTGCTCGCCGCCGATCCGGAGACCATGCGTGCGGCGGGTCTGTCCGCCAACAAGCTGGCGGCGATCATCGACCTCGCTGCGAAGTTCGTTGACGGCACGGTGCCCACCCACGACCTGGACAACCTCGGCGACGACGAGATCGTCGCCCGCCTGGTGACCGTTCGTGGTGTCGGGCGTTGGACGGCCGAGATGTTCCTGCTGTTCCAGCTCCACCGGCCCGACGTGTGGCCGGTGGACGACCTCGGGGTGCGCAACGGGTGGGCCCGTATCCACGAGATGGCGGCCCCGCCGACGCCGAAAGCGCTGCAGATCCTTGGCGATGTCCTCCGTCCATACCGGAGCACGGCCGCGTGGTACTGCTGGCGTGCCGTCGCGCCGGTACCGATCCCGATCCCGGTTGAGGCTGCGCCGGCGGTCAGAGCCGCGGGTCGACGATCACCTTCCCGCCCGAAGAAGGGGTGATCAGCTCCTCGAAGACCTCGGGGACCTGAGCCAGGGCGACCCGGCGGGTGGCGATCCGGGCGATGCCCGGGTCGGCGGCGAGCATCCCCAGCGAAGCTGCGAAATCCGCAGCATTGGATGCGATGCTGCCGATGATCTCGATCTCGCGCGTGACCCACATGAGCGGGATGACCGTGGTCTCGCCGAACGGCACGCCCACCAGCACGAGCCGCCCGCCCGGCGCGACGAGATCAGCCGCGGCGTGGAGGAGGGGCGCGTAGCCCGAGCACTCGATGACCGCCGGCGTCGGAGCAACGTGAGAGCGCACCTCTCGGATCTCTGAGAGGACCGTTGCGGCCCCGAGCTCGAGCGCCAAAGCGCGGCGGTCTTCAACGGGGTCGACGCCGATGATCGGGCCGATGCCTCGAGCATGCAGGGTCGCCACCGTGAGGAGTCCGATGGGCCCGAGCCCGATGACGACAGCGGGTTCGCCCGGGTGCAGGCGGGCGCGGTCGACGCCATGGATGGCGACGGACAGTGGCTCGACGAGCGGGGCATGCTCGAGCGCCAGGCCAGTCGGCGGGCGATGCAGCAGCGCTGCCGGCACCGCGACGAGTTCGGCGAAGCCCCCATCACGGGCGAATCCGATGCCGGCGGTCAGCGCCATCGCGCATCGGTATGAGGCGCCGGTCCGGCAGTCGTCGCAGGCTCCACACGGGATCTTCGGGTCGACCACCGCGGCCTCCCCCGCCGCCCAGCCGCTCACCCCGTCGCCGACCGAATCGATGACGCCGGCGATCTCGTGACCGGGCACTGCATCCGTGAACAGTCCGACCTTGAATGAGGTCAGGTCGGAACCGCAGATGCCGCAGCCGTCGACCCGAAGCACAACCTCCCCGGGCTGGACCTCGGGCGCGGGAATGTCGGCGAGCTCGAGGCGGTGGGCCTCGAGCAACCGCACCGCTCGCATCTACATGAGCCCGAGCTGCGCAACCATGCGGAGCAACTCCGAGACCACGGTGGGGTCGGTCGGCACGTCGATGACGGTGCAGACCCCGCCGGCGATGGCCTCATCGATCGCGGGTCGGAGATCCTCGAGGGTGTCGACTCGCACGCCGCGCGCGCCGAGGGCCTTGGCCAGGTGGTCGTAGCGCACCCCGGGCAGGTTGCTGGCGATATGGCGTCCGCTCCCGAACAGCTCGTTCTGCTCGAAGCGGACATCACCCCAGCCGGCGTTGTTCGACACGACCACGATCACTGGAAGTCCGTGGCGGACGGCGGTGTCGATCTCCATGGCGCTGAGGCCGAAGGATCCATCCCCGGTGAACAGGAGGACGGGCTCATCCGGACGGGCCGCCTGCGCCGCGAGCGCGAAGGGCATCCCGACGCCGAGCGTCCCCAGCGCCGTTGTCGTGGTGAGCAGGCGCCCCGGCAGCTGCGCCCCGAAGTACGCCAGCGCCCAGGCGAGCGCATCCCCGCCGTCGGCGACCAGGGTTGCCTTGCCGCCGAACGCCTGGTGCACGGTCGCCGCGACCTCACGAGCAACCGCCCCGGCGTGGAGGGCATCGCCGGTGTGCTCGTCGATCTGCCGGTTCCAGAACTCCAGCGATGCCGCGGCAAGGGTCTTTGCGCGGGTGAGCCAGTCCTTTCGTCCGGACGTCGTGGCGCCCCACGCGTCGTGGAGGTCCCGCACCACCGACGCGATATCGCCGACGACGGTCACGTCCGCCGACCGGTTGCCGCCGGTGCGTTCGGGCGCGATATCGACCTGCACGATCGTCTGCTCGGTGCCGAAGAGCGGCGCACCCCCGTACATCACGTTGGCGTTGAATGCCGAGCCGAGGACCAGCACGCAGTCGGCGCTCGGGATCGCGAGCCCCCCGTGCACCAGCGAACCCAGGCTCCATGGATGCGAATCCGGCACCACCCCGCGTGCGGCACTGGCGGTGATCACGGGGATCTGGGCGGCTTCGGCGAACCCGCCGATCTCCGCACCGGCGCCGGACCAGAACGCGCCACTGCCGACGACGATGACCGGTCGCTCCGCTGCGGCGAGCGCGGCAACGGCGGCGCCGATGTCGGCCGGATCACCGGCCGGGCGGGACGGCGCGTTGGGATAGCCGGGAGCATCGATGTCGAGGGGCAGCGCCTTGCCGTACATCGCGTGAGAATCGACCTCGAGGTAGACGGCACCGGGGCAACCGCTCCGCGCTCGGTGCAGCGCCCCGGCGACGTAGCGAGGGATGCGTCCGGTGTCGAGGCAGCTCGCCGCCCACTTGGCGATCGGGGTTGCGATCGCCCGCTGGTCAACGTCCGCCACGGCTCCGCGGCCCTGCCGGTTGCGGCTGGTGCGGCCCGCGAGCATCACGAGCGGCACGCTCCAGGTGGCGGCATCGACCAGGCCGATCAGGCCGTTGGCGAATCCGGGCCCGGCGGTCACGGCAGCAATGCCGGTCTCCCCGGTGGCCAGGGCCCAGCCCTCAGCGGCGAGTACCGCGGCGCCCTCATGGCGCGTGTCGATGACCCTGAGGTCCTCATCGATACAGGCGTCGAGCAACGGAAGGATGTGGCCGCCGGGGAGGCCGAAGATCGTCGTCACGCCGCGCTCGCGAAGGGTCCGCGCGATCAAGGCCCCGCCGTCGGTACGTTGCTCGGCGTCGGGAGCCGGCCGCTCGGCCGCGACGTCAGCCATGGCTTCGCAGTGTATCCACCGGCATCGGCGGCGGGCACGGCGCGGAACCGCGGATAGAATGAGCGCCTTGCAGGACGAACCGCCGGCACCTGGCGCAGCGACGCCGGACGCGCCGGGCGGCCTGGGGATGAGGGCGCTGCGCAACACCATCCTCATCCTCGTGGTGCGAGTGATCTCGCGGATCATCGCCCTGCTCGCGGTCATCATCATCGGCAACTACCTCGATCCGACCCGATTCGGCGAGATGCAGACGGCGGTGACATACGTCGGGCTGGTCGGCACCGTCACCGATCTCGGCTTCTCCGCGCTCTACGTGCGCGAGGGCGCGCGTCATACGGACCAGATCGCCCGCTACTGGAACAACGTCGCGTCGCTCAAGGTTGTGGGAGCGGTGGTGGGGCTGCCGTTGATCTTTGCCGCGCTCTACATCGCGGGAGTGCGGTCACTGCTCTGGCCATCGTTCGCCATTCTCGTGCTCTCGGGTTATCAACTCCTGCTGCGCAACACGCTGTATGCGATGCAGCGGCTCACGTTCGAGATCATCGAGATCGTGCCGGAGACGCTGGTGGTCTTCGCGCTGGTGGTCATCGGCGTGCACATCAACGCGGGCACCGGGTTCTTTCTCTGGGCCTACGCGATCAGCTACGCCTTCGCGTGCGTCTACTTCGGCGCGGTGCTGATGCTCATGGGAGTGCTCCGTCCGGGACTGCAGCTCGAACCGGGGCTGCTCCTGTCCTGGGTGAAGGTGGCCGTCCCCTTGGGCATCACCTTCATCATCACGACGGTCTACTTCAAGGTTGACGTGCCGATCCTGCAGCGGTTCCGGCCGTACAGCGAGGTGGGCTATTACACCTTCGCGTACAAGCCCTTCGAATCGCTGCTCTTCATCCCATTCGCGTTGCGCAGCGTGGTCTTTCCGGTGCTGTCCGTGTATCACCGACGATCCCCTGAACGCGTCCTGCCGCTCGCGGAGAAGTTCTTCAAGGCGCTGGTGATCCTCGGCTGGCCGATCACCGTCGGAGTGTTCCTGCTCGCGCCGCAGTTCAACAGCCTGCTTCATCTCTACGCCGGCTCCGAGCCGGCGCTGCAGATCCTCGCGCTGGCGATCGTGTTCATGTTCGCCGACAACACCTTCGCAGCCACGCTGAACGCCATCGACAAGCAGAACGTGTTCGCATTCGTCGCCATGGTGGGCCTCGTGATCAACGTTGGCGTCAACCTCGTCGTGATCCCGCGGTATGGCTACCTGGGGGCGAGCTGGGCGGTGGTGGTCACCGAGGCGGCGCTGGTCGTGGTGGGATGGTTCGTGCTCCGCGCGCAGCTCGGGACCATCCCCCTTGTAACCACGTCATGGAAGGCGATCGTGGCGGGCGTCGTGATGGGTGTCTTCATCTACGTGGCCAACCCGCATCAGAACCGGGTGCTGCTCTTCGTGGTCATCGTGGCGTCCGCACTCATCTACGGTGCGGCGCTGCTGGCGCTCCGCGTGGCGGATCGCGAGGAGATGAGCCTGATTCGCAACGCGCTTCGGCTGCGGGGCTAGTGCTCCGCCGGGTTGCCCCCCGCGTCGGCAAGCACGGCCATCGCACAGTTGCGACCGTTGATGGCCATCACGCTGCCGCCAGGATGCGTGCTTGCGCCGCACATGTACAGCCCGGGCATCGGGGTGCGCGGCGAGAATCGCCGGTCCCACATCTGATCGGGGAGGCATTCGCCCTGGAAGATGTGGCCGCCGGCAAGGCCGACCTCCCGCTCGATGTCCGGGGGAGCGAGCACCTGCCGGGCCACCACGCAGTCAAGGACGTCCGGCGCGAATCGAGCGATCTCAGCGAACGCCTCGTCGGCGACCGCCTCACGACGCTCGTCCCACGAGCCCGACGCCAGCGTGTACGGCGCGTACTCCGCGAAAACGCTCATGACGTGCATCCCCGCCGGCGCGACCGTTGGGTCGTACGCGGAGTGGAAGTACAGCTCCGCCCATCGCGGCGCCGGCTCGCCCGCCCGGCTGCGCTCGTACGCCGCCTGGGTCTCGTCGAGGCTTCGCGCGATGGTCACCATTGCCCGGTGCGGCGCGTCGTCGGAGCGGGCCGCGGTGAACGTCGGCAGCCGTGAGAGCGCGCAGTTGATCTTGAGGACGGGACCTTCCATGCACCAGCCCTCCACCTTGTCGACGAACGCTGCAGGCGCCGCATCCGAGAGCAGCCCCAGCGTGCTGCGCGGATCCGCGTTGGAGATGATGGTCCGCGCCGGAATGCGCGATCCGTCCTCGAGGATGACCTCCGCACCGGGGACGATCTCCGCCACCCTCGCATTGCGCCGGATCACGGCACCTGCCTCCTCGGCTGCGGCCGCCAACGCGAAGGACACGTTGCCCATCCCGCCCTGCACGTAGCCCCATGCGCCCGGGCGGCCCTCGATGGTGCCCATGGAGTGCATGGCGTGAATTGCCGCCGTCCCGGGATCACGCGGGCCGGCCCATGTGCCGATCAATCCCTGGCCGTGCAGGGCCGTGCGAAGGCGCTCGTCGTGCACGTGACGCTCGACGACCGACGCGATCGACTCCTCGAACATGACCTCGATGAGCTCCGCATCGTGGCCGAGCAACTCCTCCAGCGCGGGGCGATCGGGGGCGTCGCCGACCCAGGTGTCGCGGGGCTCCGAACGAAGCGCCTTGCGGATACGGCCGAAGAGTTGCTCGTAGCGCGTGTAGCCGTCGGAGTCGCCTGGGCTCATGGCCGCGACCACCTGATGGTTGCGTGCGGAGTCGTCCCAGAGGCTGAGCGCGGTGCCGTCGTCGAAGGGACACCAGAGGTGAGGGTCGACCAGGTGCACGCGATAGCCGTGGCGGCGCAGGTCCAGCTCGTCGATGACGCGGTGGTGGAGGAGGCCGACGAGATACGCGCAGGGGCTGACCACGACCCCAGGGTCCTCGAAGGGATGCTCGAGGGTGCAGGCGCCGCCGACCCGGTCGCGCGCCTCGAGCACGAGCACGCGGCGCCCGGCGCGAGCGAGATACGCGGCGGCAGTGAGGCCGTTGTGCCCAGCCCCGACCACCACGACGTCCCATGGAGCGGACGCGGAATCGGCGGTCATCGCCATGCCGCCCAGACGTCGGTGTCAGGCATGCGGCGAAGCGTCGAGCACGATCTTGCCGACCACCTCTCCCGACTCCATGAGCCGGTGCCCCTCTGCCGCATCCTCGAGCGGCAGCACCCGATCGATGACCGGCACCAGCCGGCCGTCCGCAAGCGCGGGCACGACATCGGCTGCAAACGCGGCGACGATGACCGCCTTCTGGTTGGCGGGGCGTGCGCGCAGTGCCGTGGAGATCAGCGAGATGCGGCGACGCATCATGACACCGAGGTCGAGCATCGCCTGGGTGCCGCCCTGCATGCCGATCACCACGATGCGGCCGTCGGTCGCCACCGCGTCGATGTTCTGACCCAGGTACGACGCTCCCATGATGTCGAGCACGAGATCGGCGCCGCGTCCGTCGGTCAGCTCACGAGTCCGAGCCACGAAGTCCTCTGTGCGGTAGTTGATACCCGCGTCGGCGCCAAGCGCGGCGCAGCGGGCGAGCTTCTCGGGGCTGCCCGCGGTCACGAGGATCCGGCAACCGTGCAGCCGCGCCAGCTGGATTGCCGCGGTCCCGACACCGCCCCCGCCGCCATGGATCAGCACCGTCTCACCGTTCTGCAGGCGTCCTCGCGTGAAGAGCGCGTCGTGCGCCGTGATGAAGACCTCGGGAATGCCTCCTGCGTGGATCAGGTCGATGTTGTTTGGAACGCGCACGACCTGTGCGGCGCGAACGGCGACGAGCTCCGCGTACGCACCACCCTCGACCAGGAGCATGACGCGGGCGCCAGCCGCCGGCGACGTCACTCCGGGGCCGGCACTCGCCACCACACCCGATGCCTCGAGACCGAGGATCTCGCTCGCCCCCGCCGGCGGTGGATAGAAGCCCTGGCGCTGGAGCAGATCGGCGCGATTGATACCGGCACCGGCGACACGGACCACCACCTCACCGTCGCGCGGGACTGGGTCCGGACGCTCGCCGATGTGCAGTTGGTCGGGTCCGCCGGGTGCGGCGACGACGATCGCGCGCAACGCTCAGCAGCCCCCGGGGTCAGCCGCGGCGCCGGTCAGGAGTCCTGGCCGGCCAGGGAGGAGAGGCCGACAGGGCCGGTCCAGACGGGACCGAGGCCGGCGGTGTTCGAGAATGCTGCGAACGACAGCTGCCAGTCGCCCTCACCATCCGAATACGACGCGTTGTATCCGGTGTTCGAGATCTGCACGACGTCGCCGGGGATGCTGAAGTTGTAGAACTGCACCGCACGCGCGATGCTCAGGTTCACGCAGCCGTGGGACACGTCGGCGCGTCCCTGCGAGCCCACCGACCAGGGGGCCGCGTGGATGAAGTACCCGCTGGATGAGATTGCGGTGTCGTCATACACCGGGTCGTCGTAATACTGCGCACCGCCGGGGATGCAGGCCGCCGGAGTGTGGAACGTCGGGCAGGACTTCATGACGACGACCGGGGTCTTGTAGAGGACGATCAGCGTGCCCTGGATGGTGGCGAAACCGCCCTTGCCGAGGCTCACCGGGTAGGTGGCGAGGAGCTTGTTGTTGTTGAACACCTGCATGGTGTGGGTCTTGTTGTTGATGAGCGAGACGTGTTTGGCGCCGACGCTGAAGCTCGAAGTCCAGTCGCCCAGGCCCCAGACGCCGCCACCGACGTCGAACCCCTTGAGGTTGGCGTTCACGGTGACCTTGGTTCCGGACGGCCAGAACGTGGCGGGACGGAAGTGCACAACGGTGGCGGTGAGCCAGTGCCAGCCGCCCATCACTGCGGGGGTCGACAGCACCTGGATGTGCTCGAGCAGCGACGCGCGCGCAGCCACTGGGATGTTGGTGTTGAACTTCAGGTCGATCGTCTCGCCGACGCCGACGACCTCTCCGTTGATGGGGGTCATCCCGGTCAGCAACCGGCTCTTCGCGGTCGTGGTGACGAATGTGGTGGTCGATGTTGACGTGGAACCCGCCGTGCTCGTGGCTGCGGCGGTGACTGTGTAATGAGCGCCCTGGTCGAGCGGCTGGCTCATCTCCCACGAGGTGCCGTTGGCCGACATGACGCCGGTGAGTGCCGACGACGAACCGGCTTCGCTGAGCGAGACGGTGTCGAGATGCCCGGTACTCACGGCGACGACAATCGGTGCATCAAGGGCGACGCCCTGCGCGGCATTGGAAGGTGTCACGACGATCGTCGGGGCTGCTTCAACGGCCGGCGCGCCCGCAACGTGCACGGTGCCGATATTCCCGACCGGTGCGCCACCGCTCGTCCCTGGGAGCGCGCAAGAGGTGAGCAACAATCCACCGAGGGCAACGCCACCCGCGAGCATCAGGCCTCCGCGGCTCCGCCAAGTCTGGTCAGCCATGCATCTCCACCGTACCATTGTTCGGTCTAAGGACGCCGTCATGCGGTGCATCGGTGAGATAACGCAGCCACCTTCCCTGAGGTTTCGTCGGTGTGGGTCACAGGGGGATCCTGAAGCAATGGTATCGCTCCTCCTCGATTGTCACGAACTCGCAGCACGACTTGCGACAAACGATCCGCCGGTGGTGCTCGATGTGCGCTGGACGCTGGGCGGACCGCCGGGTTCGATTGATTTCGCGAACGGCCACATTCCCGGGGCGCATTTTGTCGATCTCGATCGAGAGCTCAGCGCGCCGCCAGGGCCCGGTCGTCATCCCCTGCCCGATGCCGCCGCATTCGTCGAGGCGATGCGCTGCCACGGGGTGGACCGCTCGCGCCCGGTGGTGGTGTACGACGCCGCCACCGCAACCTCGGCGGCACGGGCGTGGTGGCTGCTCCGCTTTTTCGGCCACCCCGATGTGGCGATTCTCGACGGTGGGTACGCCGCGTGGGTCGCCGGCGGGCTGCCGGTGGAAGAGGGCGACGATCGCGATCCCACCCCAGGCGACTTCGAGGCGACGCCCGGTGGGATGCCGCTCCTCGATGCAGCAGGCGCCGCTGCTCTGGCTCGGTCCGGCGTGCTGGTGGATGCCCGGGCGCCCGAGCGTTTCCGGGGCGAGACCGAGCCCGTCGACCCGGTGGCGGGCCACATCCCCGGCGCGCGCAACGTCCCGGCCCAGCGGACGGAGAATGCCGACGGCACCTTTCTCTCGGCCGGGCAGCTGCGTGAGCGCTACGCCGAGGTGGGTGTTTCGCCGGGAACCCCCGTGGCGGTGTACTGCGGCTCCGGGGTTGTGGCCACCGAGGGCGTCTTCGCCCTGGGGCTCGCGGGCATCGACGCGGCGCTGTACGCCGGCTCGTGGAGTGAGTGGATCACCGACCCGAATCGCCCGATCGAGCTCGGCGAGTAGATCGTCGAAGACAACGCTGACAAAACGAGACCGGCGCTCCCCCGAACGCCGGTCTCCGAAGAATGTGCGTCGTCCCCTCAGGCCACGCGAACGCGTCGCACGGCGCTGGCGGTTCAAACGGAGAGTACCGCGCGCCGCTAGGTGATGTAAAGCAAACGGTCACGACTTTCGGGGCAGAGGTACGCTACCGGACATAGCGGAGGTTGAAGGTGACCGCGGTTCTTCCAGATCGGTGGCTCAACGAGTTGAGTCGCACGTCCCGCGACCTGCGCCTGATTCGAGGTGACGGGGCGCACGTCTGGGATGACGAGGAGCGCCGATACCTGGACCTGACCTCGAACGGCGGCACGACGCTGCTCGGGCACAACCACCCGCGGGTCAACGAGGCGATCATCGACCAGCTGAGCGCGTTCAGCGGGGTGCCGCCGGGATTCGATTACGACCTCCGGGAGGAACTGCTCGAGGCTCTCAGTTTCATCATCCCGGTGCCGCTGACCCACGTGAGCTTCACCACCTCAGGTTCGGCGGCGGTCGATCTCGCGATCACCTGGGTCGCGTCTGCCTCTGACCGGCCTCGCCTGATCGCGATGCAGCGATCCGACCATGGATCGGGGATCGGTGGACGGGGCGCGAGCGCCGGCCGCCGGCTGGGTGAGATCGCAGGACGGAGCCTCGAGGTCGTTCGGGTCCCGTTCGACGACCTGGAGGCCCTGCGCGCTCAGCTCGACGAGCGGGTTGCAGCGGTGATTGTGGAGCCCGTCCAGGTCGAAGCCGGCATCCGGGTGCCTGCCGAAGGCTACCTCGCGTCGGTCGCCGAGCTCTGCCGGGCCGCAGGCGCGCTGCTCGTGGTGGATGAGGTCCGGACCGCGCTCCGGATGGGGCCCACCCTTGCCTCGGCAGCCCGCGGCGTTGGACCCGACATCGTCTGCCTCGGTTCATCACTCGCCAACGGCGTGCCGTTCGGGGTCACCGCTGTTGGTCCGTCGATCTCACGCCGGGCGCGCGTCGCGCGACGCGATCACGAAGAGGCCTGTCCGCCACTGGTCTGCGCCGCTGCGAATGCCACGATCAGGACCGCGCTCGGGCCGACCCTCCGCACGCTCACGGGGCTCACGTCGGAACGTCTGCAAACTCGGCTGCGCGGGCTCCGGCTGGGCGAGATTCGTGAGATTCGCGGGGTGGGCACGATGGTCGCGGTGGAGACGAGCCTGAACGGCCCGTTGCTGTTGCGCCGCCTCGAGCAGCGGGGCATCCTCGCGCTCCCAGCCGGAACCGGAAGCATCCGTATCCTCACCCCGCTCATCCTCGAGCGTCGCGAAGCGGACACCGTTGTCGAAGCCCTGGCCGCCATCATCCTGGCGAGCCGTCCCCCGCGCCGCCGGTCAATCGGTGCCCATGACTCAGGCGATGTCGAGGTGGTGCTGCCTGGGCGGCCGCTGCGTCGCCGGCCCACGGTGGCGCTCTAAGCAACCACCCGGTGAGCGACCTCTGACGCCTGCCTCAGTTGAGCCGCTCGACGATCATCGCCATCCCCTGGCCGCCGCCGACGCACATGGTCTCGAGCCCGATGCTCGCGCCCGCAGTCTGGAGATCGTTGAGCAGGGTGCAGAGGATCCGCGCGCCGGTCATGCCAAAGGGGTGACCCAGCGCGATTGCGCCGCCGTGTGGGTTGAGACGATCGTCGAACGGGTCAAGGCCGATGCCGCGCGCCGACGGGATCACCTGGGCCGCGAACGCCTCGTTGATCTCGACCACGTGGACGTCGTCGATGGTCATTCCCGCGCGCTGGAGCGCCTGCCGCGATGCCTCGATCGGTCCGAGCCCCATAAATTCAGGTTCGAGGGAGGTCAGCCCCGTTGAGACGATGCGGGCGAGTGGCGTGATGCCCAGCTCCTTCGCGCGGGTGTCCGACATGATCACCACAGCCGCGGCACCGTCGTTGAGCGGGCAGGCGTTGCCGGCGGTGACGGTGCCGTTCTCGCGGAAGACCGGCTTGAGCTCGGCGAGCTTTTCGAGCGTCGTCCCGCGCCGGGGTCCATCGTCCTTGGTGACCGTCCCGCCGCCGTCGGGAAGCTCGATGGGCACGATCTCGCGGTCGAAGAACCCGTCGTCTTGCGCCGCCACGGCGCGCTCCTGACTCCGGAGCGCGAATCGATCCATCTCCTCGCGGGAGATCTCCTCACGTGCTGCCACGTTCTCCGCCGTCTGTCCCATGGCGATATAGACGTACGGATACCCTTCCGGATTGTCGGGCTGGAGGCGGTCGTTCTGGCATTGCGGCATGTCGCTGGAACCGTTGACGAATCGCGAGACGCACTCGACGCCGACGCTGAGAAACACGTCGCCTTCGCCCGCACGGATTGCGTGCGCCGCCATGCGTGTGGTCTGCAGGGAAGATGCGCAGTACCGCGTGACGGTTGTGCCGGGCGCGTTGACCCGGGTCAGGATGCTGATGACCCGACCGAGGTTGAAGCCCTCCTCGCCACCGGGCAGCCCGCACCCGCAGATGAGGTCTTCGATGGTCGCGCGGTCGAGCTGAGGGATTCTGTCGAGCACCTGGTTCACGACGCCGGCGGCGAGGTCATCCGGGCGGATGTTGACCAGCGAACCCTTCATCGCTCGTCCGATGGGGGACCTTCCGAGGGCGACGATGACTGGCTCAGGCATTGCTCTGTCTCCGATTGTCCTAAAAGACTATTGTCGGCCGCGTGACGTACTTCATCACTGGTGCCACCGGATTCATCGGCCGAAACCTCGTGCCCTTGCTCCTCGCCCGCGGCGACAACGTCTTCGTCCTCGTGCGTCACGGGTCGCGTGCCCGCTTCGCCGCGCAGCGTGAGCGGCTCGATCCGGGCGGCAGGCATCTGCACGCGCTGACCGGCGACCTCACCGAGCCCGGGCTGGGCCTCTCGGTCGACGATCGAGAGCAACTGCGCGGTGCCCAGTTCTTTCACCTCGCGGCCGTCTACGACCTGACGGCACCGGCGGAGGAGACCGAGCAGGCCAACGTCGCCGGCACGCGCAACGTGGTTGGCCTCGCCAATGATGCAGGCGCCGGGTGCCTGCACCTCGTGAGCTCCATCGCGGTGGCGGGCCGATACAAAGGCTCCTTCACCGAGGCGATGTTCGACGAGGGCCAGGACCTCGACCATCCTTATTACAAGACCAAGCACGAGGCCGAGCACATCGTTCGTAGCGAGGCGACCGTTCCATGGCGCATCTACCGCCCGGGGATGGTCATCGGTTCATCAGAAACCGGCGAAGCAGATCGGGTAGACGGTCCGTATTACGCCTTCAAGCTCATCCAGCAGATGCGCGACGCATTTCCGCAATGGGTGCCATTCATCGGTCCCGAAGGCGGCCCGTTCAACCTGGTTCCGGTCGACTTTGTCGCAAAGGCGATCGACCACATCGCTCATCTCGAGGGGCTCGACGGGCGCGCATTCCACATCGTCGACCCGGCGCCGCTGTCGCTGGGGGACACGCTCAACACCTTCTGCCGGGCCGCACACGCCCCGGAGTTCGCGCTGCGCATCGACCGGCGCATGGCGCGGATGATTCCCGGCGGATTCGCTGCGATGGGGTCGTTGCCCGCGGTCAAACGAATGCGCGAGCAGGCGCTCGCACGTCTTGGGATCCCCGAGGCAGCGTTCAGCTACATGGACTATCCGGCGACCTTCGACGCAACCGAGGCCCAGAAGGCGCTGGCCGGCAGCGGCGTGAGCTGCCCGCCGCTGCACGAGTACGCGTGGAAGGTATGGGACTACTGGGAGCGCCATCTTGATCCGCAGCTCCCGACGCCGGCGAATGTCCGCCGCGTCGTCGGCGACCGAGTGGTCGTGATCACCGGTGCATCCAGCGGGATCGGCCGCGCTGTGTGTTCGCACCTTGCGGCATCCGGCGCGGTCATCATCGGGGTAGCGCGGCGAGCCGAACAGCTCGAGGAGATGCGCGCCGAGGTCGCGAGCGGCGGCGGCAAGGCGTACGTCTATCCCACCGACCTCAGCGACCACGACGCCTGCACGCACCTTATCGAGCGCGTGATCGCCGATCACGGGCGTGTCGACGGGCTTATAAATAATGCCGGGCGCTCGATCCGGCGCTCCGTTCTCGACTCGCTCGATCGTTTCCACGATTTCGAGCGCACCATGGCGCTGAATTATTTCGGCGCGATCGCGCTCATCATGGCCGTGATCCCGGGGATGCGCGAGCGGCAGGACGGGCACATCATCAACATCACGTCGATCGGCGGGCAGGCGTACCCGCCGCGCTTTGCGGCATACGTGGCAAGCAAGAACGCGCTCGACGCATTCTCACGATGCTTCGCGCCCGAGGTGTCTGGCGAGGGTATTGCCGTTACCACCATCCACATGCCACTGGTGCGCACACCGATGATCGCGCCCACCGGGATGTACAAGAACTTCCCGACGATCAGCTCCGACGAAGCCGCGGACATGGTCGTCGAGGCGCTGATCAAGCGGCCCCACGAAGTGTCGACTCGTGTGGGGAAATTCGGCGAGCTCGTGCACGCGATCGCCCCCAACGTGCATCAGCTGATCATGGCCGGCGCCTTCCAGATGCTGCCGGACAGCTCGTCACGGTCACACACCGACGGCGACAGCAGCGATCAGCCCGTCACCCCCGAGGCGTACGCGCTCGGGATGCTGATGCGCGGCATCCACCTTTAGCGGCTCGCAGTCACCTCGGCCACGATCCGGTTGGCGATACCGCCGATCTCGGGGATCTCCACCTCGCACAGCTGGCCGGGCTGCAGCCAGGGCGGTGGCGTCTGACCCATGGCGACGCCGGACGGGGTGCCGGTCAGGATGAGGTCGCCGGGCTCGAGCGTGAACGCGTCCGAGATATATGAGATGAGGGTTGCGACGTCGAAGATCATGTCGGCGGTGCTGCCGTTCTGGCGGAGCATCCCGTCGACGCGGCAGCGCAGCGTCAACGCCTGCGGGTCCGGAATCTCGTCGGCGCTGACGATCCATGGGCCAATCGGGCAGAACGTGTCGAAGCTCTTGCCGCGCAGCCACTGATCGCCCTGCCCGAGCTGTGCATTCCTCGCCGAGACGTCGTTGGCACACATGTAGCCGGCGACATGCGCGAGCGCTCGGTCCTTGGGGATGCGCCTGCCCCCGGTCCCGATGACCACGCACAGCTCGGCCTCGTAGTCGAGGTCGTCGACTTCGAGCGGGCGGACGACGTCGTCGAACGGACCCCGTATCGAGGTGGCGAGCTTCGCGAAGAGGATCGGACGGGTTGGAACGTCGTTCCCCAGCTCACGCGCATGGTCCGCGTAGTTGCGCCCCGCGCAGACGATCTTGCCCGGACGCGGCACTGGCGGCCCGAGCGCATAGAGGGGATACGAGGGGGCAGCGTCGCGTGCGACGAGGTCAGGGAGTGCCTCGGCAGCGGCTCGCGCCGCCAGGGCGAGCTCGCGGGACGCGAGGACGGTCGCGGCATCGGCACCGTCGGGTACCACCGCCGGCACGCCCCCCATTGCGCCAAAGAGGTCGTCAAGGCGGTAGGCGCGATCAGCATCGATCAGCGCGGGCCGTGGAGCCGTGCCGTCCTTGATGGTCCCGACTTTCACGTCTTCTCCTTGTTCGGATAGCCGGCCGCCTTGAGCACGAGGTCATGGAGCAGACCGTTGGATGAGATGCCGGTGCCACCGAGCACCGGATCGTCGCCGCTGCGGTCGGTGAAGCGGCCGCCGGCCTCGGTCACGACGAGCTTGAGCGCCGCGTAGTCCCAGAGGTTCGCGCGCGAAGTCCAGCCGATATCCGCAGTGCCGCGCGCGACGGCGAGGTGCGACATGGAGTTGCCGACGCCGCGCGCGTCCCAGCAGCGGCCTGCGAGCGCAACCAACCGCTCAGCCTGCTTGGTGATCACAAAGCCGCGGATGGCGGTGTGCGTGATCAGCGCCTCCGAGATGTCCGAGATCTTGGATACGTGGATCCGTCTCCCGTTGAGGAACGCCCCGCCACCCAGCGTGGCGTGGAAGCGGAGCCGCATCGCCGGGGCTGACGCGACGGCCACCACAGACTGGCCGTCGCGCTGGAGGGCGATCAGCGTCGCCCACGTCTCATTGCCGCGGACAAAGCTCCGGGTCCCATCGATCGGGTCGACCACCCACCGCCAGGTGGCGTTGCGATCGCCGACGACGCCGAACTCCTCGCCGATGAGCGCGTGATCGGGGCGCTCGGCGCCCACGCGATCGCGGATGTAGGTCTCGATCGCCCGATCCGCCTCGGTCACGGGGGAGAGGTCGGGCTTCGCGTCGATCTTGAGGTCGTGCGCCCGGAACCGCTCCATGGAGATGCCGTCGGCCACGTCCGCGAGCTCGAGGGCGAGCGCGAGATCGTCTGTCACCGCGTCTGAGCTTACCGGGCATTGGATCTGCCACGGTGTGCCACGACGTGCAGCCCCGTGTAGCCTTAGCGACTGATTCCGCGCTGGCTGCAGGACGTCCAGATATCGAGAGGTACAGACCCATGGCTCACATCAAACTCGACGTGCTTGCCGAGAACGGCTACGCCATCCTGGGCGACGGTCCGGCGATCCCCCCGGAGGAGTGGGAGCGGCTCGAGTACGTCGACTGGAAATCGGGCGGCGACACCAACTTCGCCCCCCTCGCATCGGCGAAGGGCGAGATGGAGTGCGCGGGATTCTGGGATCACGGCAAGCCCGACAAGGACGGCATCTGGACGTCCAATCGTGAGATCGCGCCGACGCTCTGCAAGTACGTCGAGGCGGTCGGGGCACGATACGGGCGCGTTCGCGTGATCAAGCTCAACCCGTCGTCCGAATCGGATGCCCTTCGCCAGCTCCATCAGGACGACAACAACCGCCTTAACCCGGACGGCGAAGGGTGGGTGGTCCGCTCGTGGCTCGAGCTCAACGCTCCCGAGGGATCCCAGTTCATCCTGCGCGAGGTTCGCGACGATCCGGCGACCGAGAGCCGCATTCCGCTCCATCCGCGCCGCCAGCTCGTCATCGACACCGAGCGGCTGTACCACGTCGTGCACAACCCGGGGCCGGGTCCGCGCTATGCCTTGATCACGTCGTTCGAGTCCGGCGACACGCTGAACCGCTGGATCGAGTCGCAACGCAAGGAGGCAGCGCAGCCGGTCTGAAGCTCAGGCGCGCGTCAATTCAGGACGCATACTGACGTAGTGGCTCCGCATCTGGCCCGCCGGCTTCTCTACGCGATCGCGGGAATATGCGTGATGTCAACTGGAGCGATAGCGCTGCTCAGACCTGCGCCCAGCCCCGCGCCACAACAAGCCGCCCCAGTCACGCAGGGGCAGCTTGCGTTGCCAGTTGCCGGATCCCCAACCATCATCTATTCCCTGAACGGCAACTCCTCCTCATTCTCCTTGCAAAAGCTCTGTTCCGCGTCCGCCAACACCTGCGCGAAAGTGGTGTTCCGAAGCGCGCCTCCGTGATGTCAACGTGGCGCGCAAGGACGGACCTGAGTGGTCCCACGGCCGCTACTATGAACGCCGATTCGACGGCCAGGCGTGGCGCAGCTGGCACGAGAATCCCAACGAAGGTGGTCTCAGCGAGATCAAACAGCGAGCGGGAGTAGCTCAGTGGTAGAGCACTACCTTGCCAAGGTAGGGGTCGCGAGTTCGAGCCTCGTCTCCCGCTGACGCGAGATTGGATTCAAGGTCCGTCGAACTCGGATACGTACGATCTAGGCCAAATCCAGCGTGCCCTATGGGTCCGTGGGAACGCCAAAAAAAGATAGGCGTCTACTTTCTCAGACCCCCTTTTTGAACCTTTGGATCCAAAGGTTCCTAGGATCATCGTCATGCCCCAGGCGCCGATGCGGCCGCACCGCCGGCGCGGCGATTACGAAGAGGTCGGTCCCGCGGTTGCGCCCGAGACGGCTTCGCCGGACTGGAGCCACGCCGTCGATGCATTCCTCCGAGATGCGCGCTCGCGCAACTGCAGTCCGGCCACGATCGACAACTACCGGACGTACCTGACGGGTTCACGGGCAGAACAATTCCTTCGGGACTACGGGATCCGCTCGGTATCGGA
>Ga0182024_10005856_pt1 | contig 27286 bp, 27 predicted proteins | sample P32metaG_FD_120480 | JGI IMG/M metagenome (GOLD analysis project Ga0182024, IMG submission 120480) | Permafrost microbial communities from Stordalen Mire, Sweden - P3-2 metaG (Illumina Assembly) | ecosystem: Environmental > Terrestrial > Soil > Wetlands > Permafrost | place: Sweden: Stordalen...
CTCTTCGCAAAGGGGACTGGGGCCATCGTTGCGTCATTCGGGCCGGAACGCGAGCACCCTCCCAACACAAACGCGCTGGTCACGGGCGATTTTCACATCGACTTTTTCAGGTCGAAGTAGCTACGGAGCGTCACACCCCCAAGCGCCCCGGTGTGCTCGCCATTCTCCATGAAAACCTGGCCGTTGACGATCGTCGCCTCGTAACCAGTTGCGTGCTGGACGTAACGTCCGGCGCCGAGCGGGAAGTCATGCGCAACCGTCGGCAGCTTTAGGTTCAAAGATTCCATCTCAAGCACGTTGATGTCGGCGAAATGTCCCGGGGCGATCCGCCCACGGTCAACCACGGCGAACAGCTCTGCCGGCTCCGACGTCAAACGACGCACCGCATCTTCGAGTGTCATCAGTCCGGTATCGCGTACCCAATACGCCAGCAGCCACGTCGGTTGCCCGGCGTCCATGATCTGGCCGACGTGAGCGCCAGAGTCAGCCAGACCGAGCACGCAGTAGTCCTTGCCCAGCATCCACACGATGGCGTCGTGATCGTGATTGAGGAACGGGAAGCTGAAGAGGGCTGCTCCCCGGGTCTCCCGTGAAATGTCGACGAAGGCCTGAACCGCATCAACGCCTCGGCGGGCGGCGTGACTGGCTAGCGAATCGGCCGGTGTGAACCGGTAGTTCGCCGGCTCGGTGGCGAGAACGAAGACGTTCCTCCAATCCAAACGCTGATTTTCTCGAGCCGCGTCGATCAGTGCAGTGCGGCGATCGGCGTCGTCGAGGGCAGCGAGACGAGCATCGAGCGGTTGGGTGGCCAGCTCTCTCCAGGCAGGGTGGCGATCGAAGAAGGTGTTCATCTGCAAACCGAAAAGCAAGGCGATGCCGCGCGGCGTGGTCTGCGGGCGGAGCACGGCACCTGCCGCCGCCTCGTTCTCCACGCACTCAAAAATCTTTTGGTACAGACCGGGCGCCAAGTCGGTCTGTGCGGTGGCAAACGTAACTGGCCGACCTGTGCGGCGCTGGATCTCGGCCATCCAGTGCACCTCGCCAGCGACGTGTTCAAAATGCTCGCCGGCTCGCTCGAAGCGGGGTGCGACTTGGAAGACCCCCCGACCCTGTCGGCCCAACACGTCACCGATGGCGAACAATTCACGATTGTCGGCCCAGGTCCCGGGAATCGGCCGACCGTCGGGAACCCGGTGCAAAAGTGTCCGGCTGGTGGCGAACCCGAGCGCCCCGGCCCCGATCGCCTCGTCGACAAGATCGCAGATGGCGGCGATGTCGTCGTCGGTGGCAGGCTCCTCCGACATACCGCGCTCGCCCATCACGTGGTGACGCAGTGCCACATGACCAACCATGCCGCCCACGTTCACCCCTTTGGGTAGAGAATCGATCGACCCGAGATACTCGCCGTAGGTCGTCCAGTCCCACGCCAGCCCGGAGAGGATCGCGTCGCGAGGGATGTCCTCCACCGACTCCATTAGCTCAGCAAGGTATTCACGATCGCCTGGCGCACAGGGGGCAAATGTCACCCCACAGTTCCCGATCACCACGCTCGTTACACCGTGCCAGCAGCTGCTGGAAGCGATCGGGTCCCACGACAGCTGTGCGTCGAGATGGGTGTGGATATCGACGAAGCCAGGCGTGACGACCTTCCCCTCGGCATCGATCTCGCGCATGCCACGGTCCTCGATCGTTCCGATCGCCGTGATCCGATCACCGTCCACCGCCACATCGCCGACCGTGCCGGGTGAACCAGTTCCGTCGACGATGAGACCGTTCCTAATGACGAGGTCGTGTGTCATCACGGCAGTGTCCCATGTTTATCGAGACGATGGCGGTCCCTCGGCGGGCTGGTCATCGTCGCTGTCGGCGGTGGCCAACATCATGGTCATCTCGTTCTGGGAGTCACGATCGGAGATCGTGCTCCGACGCGTTCTTGGGGCGACAAGGGGCCACATCCGGGTGCAGGTCCTGTCCGAGGCAATCCTGCACGCGCTTCTGGGCGGCACGCTCGGCGTATGCCTTGGGGAGCCGACCCTCTGATCGGCGCCGTCGCCGTCCCTGCGCCGGCGCTCCGGGCTGCCCGGGTGTCACCGACAGAAGAGCTGTGGACCGTCTAGAGGAGCCAATCGTGGCAATCGCCACGATTGGCTCGTTGAACTGTTTGCCGGACGCTGGACTATGGCCGTGCTCGCCGAGCTGTGAGACCGGGGGATTGGGTTCTCAACTACGGCCCTGAGGTCGACTTGACGACGGCGACCGTCAGAGCCGCCAACGTGGGCCGGAGACCGAACACGGTCGTCAGTATCTCGTCCCGACGGGGCAGGTGTGGTCCCAAAGCAACACAGGCGACGCGGTGCGATGCTGGTGGGGACACGTGGCCAGGAGACACTTGGCAAAGGAGGAGATCGATGGCACCTGGAAACCAGCCTGTTGCGTTCCTCGGCATCGGCGCAATGGGCCACGGGATGGCAAGCAGTGCCTTGCGCGCCGGGATCCCGACGATCGTCTGGAACCGCAATCACCAGGCGATCCGTGACCTCGTCGAGCTGGGAGCAGAAGTGGCGGGGACTCCTTCTGACGCCGCCGGGCGAGCAGCAATCGTGGTCACGATGGTGACCGACACCGACGCTGTCATCGCGATCGCCCGCGACCAGGGCATGCTCGCTGCCCTTGCTCCCGGCGCGATCTGGGTGCAGATGAGCACCATCGGGGTGGCCGGGATTGAGCGCGTCGCGGCCATGGTAGAGGCCGAGCGTCCTGACGTGATGCTCCTCGACGCGCCCGTATCGGGAAGCAAGGACCCGGCGGAGCGCGGCCAACTCGTCATCTTCGCATCAGGGCCTGACGAAGCGAGGCCGCGTGTCACGGCCCTCTTCGACGCGCTCGGCCAACGCACGATCTGGGTCGGTACCGTGGGGACCGGAACGCGACTCAAACTCGTAAACAACACATGGCTGGCATTCGGGGCGGAAGCGGTTATTGCATCCATAGCGCTTGCCCATCGTTTGGGAATCGAGACCGACATGATGGTAGAAGCCCTCGAAGGCAGCTCGCTGGTGTCGCCTTGGCAGATAGCAAAGCTGCATCGGATCGCCGACGATGAGTTCTCGGCCCAATTCGCGCTGTCTCTAGCGCTCAAGGATGTACGCCTCGCCCAGCAGGCGGGAGACGACCAGTCCGGGGCACTTGCTTGCCTGGCTGATGAATGGCAGTTGGCAGTTGATCACGGGCTCGGCGACCAAGACCTGACCGTGGTGACACGCATGCTCGAACAGGAAAGCAGAAGGCCATGACCATGATCGGCTACACGATGATGTGTGAGCAGGCAGGTCCGAAGCAGTTGGTGCGAGATGTCGTTCTCGCCGAAGAGGCCGGCTTCGACTTCGCTGTCATCAGCGACCACTACTTCCCTTGGTTGGACTCTCAAGGTCACGCCCCATACGCGTGGAGCGTGCTTGGCGCCGCTGCCCAGGCAACTGAACACATTCCGCTGATGACGTACGTCACCTGCCCGATCCGCCGTTATCACCCCGCCGTCGTAGCGCAGAAGGCAGCGACCATGCAGTTGCTGTCGGACGGGCGATTCACCCTCGGACTCGGCGCCGGCGAAAACCTGAACGAACACGTTGTCGGCGGGCAATGGCCCGTCGCCGGTCTCCGCCACGAGATGCTCGAAGAGGCTGTGGAGATCATTCGGGCCCTGTGGGCAGGCGGTACGGTGACATACCGGGGCAAGCATTTCGACGTCGAGTCGGCAAAGATCTGGGACCTGCCGGAGATTGCGCCACCCATCGGCATCGCGGTGTCGGGGCGCAAAAGCTGTCGTCTGGCGGGTCGGCATGCAGACGCAATGATTGCCGTGGAACCCCGGGCCGAGCTCGGGCAGATGTTCGACCAGGCTGGAGGGTCTAAGAAGCCGCGCGTCGGCCAGATCGCGTTGTCGTACGACCCTGATCGGCAGATCGCAGTGAAGCGGGCTATGGACCAGTTCCGCTGGTTCACGGGCGGCTGGAGAGTAAACGCTGAGCTCCCGGTTCCAGCGTCGTTCGATCAGGCTTCCAGGACCGTTCGAGAAGAGGACATAGTTGCGAAAATGCCGTGCGGCCCCGACGTGCAACAGCACGTCGCCGCCATTCACGAATTCGAGGCAGCCGGGTTCACGCACGTCGCGTTGGTGCAAGTTGGCGGGGACACCCAAGAAAACTTCATCACGTGGGCGGCAACTGAACTCCTTCCCGCTCTCCGCGCGTCATGACTTGTTCACGCCTCGGTCACCAAGCGGCCCCCAACTTCTCGATCACCCCGATGATCGTTCTCTCGGTCTCGGAGAGATCGGCGAATTCCATCCCTACTCAGTGACAGGGGCATCTTCCAACGAGTGGGGGGCACTGCCGAGAAGCTCGTAAGTTGCCTCGTTGGCGCCGACAATGGCCATTGTGTCGAGGTCGATGGCCAAGAGTGGGTGGGCATCTTGGCCGAGGATCTCGCCGATTCCGATGGATGAGTTTGGTGCGCTTGTCATCGCAACCACACGGCCTCTTCTTAGATGTGCACCAGCGCGCGCCGCTCATACGCTGCCCACTAGATACGCGGCGCTACGACGGTACCAGGGCGGGCAAACTCTGGGCAGTCGATACCAACGGGCCGTCGGAGGCCGCCGCCGCGCCATCGGGGATTGGGCCTATGACCGTCATTTGCGCGCAGCAGAACGCTCGACAATGCCGGCACGATTGGGGCACCCTTCGTAAGCTGGATTGAGATGGCCGGTGACGAAGGTGGTTGGGAGCAGTGGCAGTGGGACGAGACCCTCTTTGCAGGGGCAGCCCGGTTCTATCTGCAAGGCCGAACGCCTTATGCCGAAGGTCTCGCGGATGCCATGGCAGATGCCTTGCATCTCGACGGACGGGGTCGCCTGCTCGATGTGGGCTGCGGACCAGGCGTGGTCGCCCTTCGGCTTGCGCATCTATTTGAGGAGGTGGTCGGCCTCGACGCTGATGCCGACATGCTCAAAGAGGGAGCTCTCCAAGCCGAAAAGCTCGATCTCACCAATGCTGTGTGGGTCTGCATGAAGGCCGAGGAGCTTTCCGGATCTCTTGGCCGGTTCCGAATCGCAACCTTTGCTGCGTCATTTCACTGGATGGATCGCCTGAAGGTTGCAAGGTCAGTGAAGAGCCTTCTCGAGCCGGGCGGTGCAGCTGTGCAGGTCGATGCCGCCTCGTACCGAGCCGATGCCCGTGCCGAGGCCCCAACCGTCGACTTGCCTCATCCGCCTCCACCAGACGACGCCGTTGCGGAACTTCGCACTCGTTACCTGGGTCCTGATGTCCGAGCTGGACAAGGCATCCGCAACAGTTCGCCTGATGGTGAGGACGCAGTATTTAGAGCTGCGGGGTTTCTGCCAATCCGTCGGGTCGTCATCCCCGATGGACGGGTGCTCACCCGGACAATCGACGACCTCGTCGCCCAGAGATTTTCCTCCTCGCCGACGGCACCTCATCTCTTTGGTGATCGCCTGGACGACTTTGAAGCTGACTTACGGCAGCTCCTTTCCGAGGCATCCCCGTTCGGAGTGTTCTCCGTCCGTTTGCCCGAGAATGTGATCAGCATCTGGGAGCTTGGCAAATGACATCGGGCTGCCCTCCGGAAGACAGTTGACGAGCGCAGCTAACGTTACTCACGGATTTGTCGGTTACCGGGGCTCGGAGGTGTCATGGACAAGGACTTGGTTGATCAGGTGATCGATATCGCTCAACGGGTGGTGGCCAGCGGAGCAATCTCCGCCAACGGACATGGCAACGTGAGTCTCCGGGTCCCAGGAGTGCCGGAGATGTACTTCACCGCGGGTCCGCCGCTACGAAACCATGCTGCGTCCGCTGTCGTAAGGGTCGGGCTGGATGGGATCCTTCTGGAAGGTGACCTGCCGCCCATCCAGGGTGCCGTGGTCGCCATGCACACGGCCATGTATGCGGACCACCCCGACGTCGGCTGCGTCCTGCACACACATTCGCCGTACGCGACCGCCTATGCCGTGGCTCACCGTCCGATCGGGTGTTGGGTCGAGGCCTTGGCCATGTTCGGCTTGCCGACCGGGGTGCCGGTGGCCGGCTACGGGCCGCGGGGGTCCGACCAAGCGGTGGCCAACATCCGGGCCTCGATAACCCCGGGTGTTCCTGCGGTGTTGCTGGCGAATCATGGCGTGTTGGTGTTTCACCGAACCCCTGAGTTGGCCATCCTCGTCGGTGGAATCGTCGAAGAGGCCGCTCAGGCGGGGCTCAACGCCAGCAGCATCGGCGGCCCAGTCGAAATCCCGGAGGAACTCCGAGGAGCGGCTCTCCAGCGCGCCATGCTCTTTTGAGCACCAAGGAACGGCGCACGCCTAGCGAGTGCCGCGTCAATAGTCCTGGCCCGCGTCGGACCCTCTCTCTGCGGCGGAGGCGATCTCATCGTCGATGAGGTTGTGAGAGTAGATGTCGAGCAGCCCGAGAGTGACCAGTCGGTCACCTTCGGGAGCGAACATGTCGGTGCCCAGTGCTGGGGAAACGTGCTCGTGGAGCAAGGGGATGCCTGCAGCCATCGCGGTGACCAGTGCGGCTCGGATCCTTCGGTCGACTACGGGTGGTCGGGGCGGGCTTTCGTCGGCACGGGCAAGCCACGTTTCCGTCAGGGTCACCATCTCGTCGAAGATCGGCCCCACGGTGGCGGACCCGTCGATCAGGGATCGTGCCACATACCGCCCGAACCGCTTCGACGTGTGTCGAGTGACGCCCGAACTGTTCGGATCGTCGAGGAGCTCGGCGTTGAGGCGGTGCAGCATCTCGAACACGTAGTCGTCGCAGGCCTGGTGCAGCTCATCCTTTGACCCGAAGTGGTGTCGAAGGAGTCCGGGTGACACCCCGGCGGTCTGGGCGATGCTCCGGATGGTGGCACGATCGTATCCCTCTTCGGGCAAAGTGCATGAGGGCGGCCTCGCGGATCCGGGCACGGGCAGTGAGGTCCTCGAATGCGACGGCTCCTTCGTCGAACACGCTCATCTCCGGAGCGGGGCGTTCTGTGTGGTCGGTTGTCATTCGCCTTGCAAGTCTCTTCGCTCGAACGCGAACCCTCCGAGGAGGGCACTCGCGACCCCGACGACGGCCATAACGCCGTTCGCTTCCCAGTGTGGTGACACGGCCGGCGCCGACGACATCTGGTGGAAGACCGACGTGTCGAGTATCCAGTGGTCGGTGGCACCGATGCCACCGACGATGAGGACGAGCAGCGACCAGCCCAGCATGGCGTAGACGACGATCGACGTGACTCGGGGCCAGACCCCGAACGCCAGTACGCCGACGCCCAAGATGGTGATAGCCGGCGGAACGACATTCACGCCGGCGTCCAGCAATGTCGTAAAGCTCACCCCGGCACGCTGGCTTGCTGCGCCGAGCCAGGCGAAGATTCCCGCGGCCACGCCGCTAGCCAGGAGCACAACGACTGCGACGAGAAGCCTTCCGGCGAGCCATGACGACCGAGAGACCGGGCGGACGAGGAGGTGATCGAGTCGCCCTCCCGACTCTTCGGAGCGCGCCGCGGTGAGCTGACCAGCGGCAACGAAGGCGACGAGGATCGCCAGGATGAGGAAGGAGACGCCGAGCACGGCATCGGCGCCCGTTCCCGGCGCCCCGAGCTTCGAGAACACTTGTTGTACCGATGACCCCGAGATCGTGGCGCCGGCCGATTTGGAGATGAGTCCGAACAGCGAGCCCGAGACGGCGATCGCCACCCACCAACCAATGACCGTGGGTCGCAGCATCCGGATCGCAAGCCCCGTGGGTCCGCAAAGCAGTCGCAGGTGAGGCTGGCTGCGGACCCGGTCGGGCACGATGCTTGCGCCGATGTCGCGGGTGTCGGCCAGGCGTACGGCGACGACGGCCAGCACCGCGGTGAAGGCGACAATCGGGAGAAGGGCGAGGGGTTGGGGCGCGGTCAGCGGCTGGAGCTCCTCCACCCAGCCAAGCGGGGATGCCCAGATGAGCCCGTGGAGGCCGACTCCAGCATCGGCGATCATCCGCACGGCGTAGGTCAGGCCGAGGAACGCCACTGCATACGAGGCGGCCTGACGACGGGTCGCCGCAAGCTGGCTGGTGAGCGCGCCGACAGCCAGGAACATGACGCCAGTGGCCACCATGGCGAGAGCGAAATAGAGCGCCGGTCCGGTAGCGATGTTCACCATCGAGTCCAGGCCGGTGACGACGGTGATGAGGCCGGTGAGCGCCCACAACGTGAAAACGCCGGCCCCGAGGCCCCACAGCGCCTGCGTGGTGGCGCCGCTCCGTGTGGTCTGGCCGGCGAGCAGGAGCTCCCAGCGTCCGTTGTCCTCCTCTCCGCGAAGCAACCTGGTGCTGGTCAACAGCCCCCACACGGCGCCGAGGATGATCAGGGTCATGGAGATCTTAAAGACGGTGAAACCGCCTACCGTCTGGAGTTGGGGGGCGGGTCCGAAGAGGGCGCTGGTCGCTTTGTTCGAGCCGTAGGCGGCCGCCAAGGCGTCGCGTTGGGCCGGGGTCTTGTAGATCTTGGCGAAGCTGATGGCAGACGAGGCGATGGCGATGCCGAAGATGTAGCCCCAGATGACGCCGGAGCGGATGGCTCTACGAGCGGTCAGAGCGGCCACGACGGTCCCAGGCGACCGCCCCATACGGACCGGTGCCCGGACGGCGAAATCAGCGTGCATCGTGCGGCGTCTCGTGTCTCTGGCTGTCCCCGCCGTACTGAGCGAGGAACAATTCTTCCAACGAGGGCTCGCGACTCAGCAGCCGCGTGACGCCGGCGCCAGCCAGGACTTTCAGCAACGGCTCGACCGAGCCGCGCACGTGGCAGCGGACCACCCGTCCGTCCGCCTCCACCGAGCTCACCCCTGGGACCCCGGCCAGATCGGGGACCGCGCCGTCGAAGGTCGCTTCCACCCGGAGTGCGGTGAGGTGACGCATCTCAGTCAGCGTGCCCATCTCGACGAGCTTCCCCTCTCGGAGGATGCCCACCCGGTCACAGAGGGCCTCCACCTCGCTCATGATGTGCGAGGAGAGGAAGACGGTCTGGCCACGGTCGCGTGCCTCGTGGATGCTGTGGCGAAACGCCTGCTCCATCAAGGGGTCGAGACCGCTGGTCGGCTCGTCGAGGAGGAGAAGGTCGGGGCGGACCATCAACGCGCCGATCAGGATGATCTTCTGGCGGTTCCCCTTGGAGTAGGCACGGACCTTCTTGGTGGCATCGAGGTCAAACCGGGCGATCAACTCGTCCCGGTAAGCCTCGTCCATCTGACCTTGGACTCGCCCGAGCAGATGGAGGGTCTCGGCGCCCGTGAGCGACGGCCACAGGTTTGCCTCTCCGGCCACGAACGCCAAACGCCGATGGGTCTCGACGGGCTGACGGTGGCAGTCGAGGCCGAAGATCTCGCCGCGCCCTTCTGTCGGGTGGATGAGGCCCAGCAGCAGGCGGATCGTGGTTGTCTTGCCGGCGCCGTTGGGTCCGAGGAAGCCGACCACCTCGCCCCGCTCGACATCGAGGTCGAGGTGGTCGAGGGCGACGTCGTCGCCATAGCGCTTGGTGAGGCTCTCCGTGTGTATCGCCGTGGGTCCCACGGGCGATTCCTCCTACAGAGTTATACAGAAATATGAATTCCTGCGCGCGTGTCTAGCAGGGGGGACCGATCGGTCGGGGCTTAGGCGATAGGAACAGACGTCTCTGCGGACGGCGAGCAGTTCTACTCGCCGCACCCTTACGGCCGGCACGGCCGGCGCTCTCGGTCTCCTCGGCGCTGTGCTCGGGACCGTGGCCGGTTACATCGCTACCATCGCCTATTCCCGCAGCAGCTCGCTCGATGGTCTGTCCTCCCTCGGCAACATTCCGGCGAAGAACCTTCTCATCATCCTCGTCGGGATGCCGCTTGATAGCGGCAGTCGTGGGCTGGTTGTTGGCGGGAAGGCAACCAGCCGGCATGGCCCATCAGCCTCTCGAGTGAGTCTCTCCGCCCGTGCCAACAGTGGCACCATTGTCGACGCAGTCAATCGGGCCCGGCGGCTGAACTGATGATCGAGGCGTTCGTCTCCGGCGACCGGATCTCGTCCATCTCCCCGACCGGTGGGGGCCGGTCGATCACATAGACATGACTCGCGTCTGCGTCGCTCGGATCGTCGGACACCAATGCGCCCGACCAGAGTCGATGGAACCCGGCCTTTTCGAGCGCCCGCCACGATCGAATGTTGTCCTGCGAAACGCTGACGACGACCGCCGTGATCTTCGGATATCGCGTCCAGGTGTCCTCGACGAAGAGATCGATGATCTCAGGCCCGAGGCCTTGTCCGATCAGCGTCTCCGGCCCGATGACATAGTCGATGCCGGCTCCGTCGTTCGGGCTTCCCGCCACGGCCAGAGAGTTCTGCCATTCGGGATTGTCCTCGAGGAGGTACCGCTGGATGAAACCGATGGAGTTGCCGTCGCGTTCAATGACGAATAGCTCGGTCGGATCCCGTCCGTCGACGGCGGGTCCGTACCGCTGCTCGACCGCCGCCTCGTCGAAGTCCTCGCGCCACCATTTTCTTACGTGAGGTGCCGACAACCACTGCGACAGAAGGGAAAAGTCCTGTCGAGCGAGAGAGCGGAAGCTCAGCCGTGGACCGGTCATGAGGACCACACGGCAGTCGGTGAGGTTCTCAGGGACCGAATCGTTGTGCTTGACATACCGTCACCATCTTCGCCCCACTTCGGGCGGCAACTAGCCGATGGTGATCGGCAGGGTCAGCGTGAGTTGATCGGGAGTGCAGTTGGCCCCGACCGTCACGGACGCCGAGTAGGAGCCCGCCCGGCCGTATGTGTACGAGATCTGGCGATCGTCGCTTTCGGCGATCGGATGGGCCAGGCAGTACTCCGGAGTGGCAAATCCCTGGCTGGCGCCGTTTCCGAACGACAGAACTTCCGGCCCCAGTGCTCCATAGGCTTGGGTTTCGCTCGAGGCCACGTCGAAATCCACGGTCGATCCATCCTCCGTCGCCGTGAAGGTGACCGTGAGACCGCCACTAGTTCCCGTGATGTTCTCGGTCGATTGCCGCCCGGAGCACGGGGACTTTCGACTGCGGTGGCAGTGCTTGGGGGCTTTGCCGCGGTTTGCGACCCGGCCGGCCTGCGATCCATGGGCAGAGGCGGGCACCGCCGGTACCAAGACCATGCATCCGGCCGCGACGACCGCGCCTGCCGCCACGATGCCGAGTCTGGCTCTCCCCATGTCCACAGCCTACGCCTCCATACCCCGCCGGCCAAAGGGTGTCGTCGTCACCGCCGCCCCTGGGTCGACGCACCCGCGCTCCACCGGCGCCGGCAACTCAGAGGCTCACAGCCTCAGGATCTCGCAGCTCAAGGAGCGTCACGGGCCTGGCCGGGGGCGTTCCGTTTTGCCAGGCCATCGAAATTCCCGAGAAAGTGTGTCATCACTCTGCCCGGGCCAAACGAAGACAGAGTGATGCCCGGCCCCCACGCGCCCGACGAGGCGGAGCGATCCTCTGGCGCCCCCGGTGGTGGCGCCGGTGGTCCCCGTCACCGCCGCCGCCGGGCCCCTCGGCGCCGGCACAGGGTGAGGCGCGCGTTACTCGTTGCCGGTGCGGTGCTGCTAATCGCCGTTGCGTCGGTTGTCGGTTACAACTGGCACCTCTTCAACCAGATCCACACGGTCACGGTGAAGGGACTCAGCGCCGAGGGCACCGCTGCCGAATTCGGTACCGAAAACATTCTCATGGTGGGCTCAACCGACCGGTGTGATCTTCCGAAGAGCGATCCGCTGTATCAGGACTGCCTCCAGGGCCACACCGGAATCAACAGTGACGTCGTAATGATCCTGCACCTGGTTCCGGCAACGAAACAGGTCTCGGTTCTGTCGATCCCCCGTGACACCTTCGTCCCCAATGCTCGCGCTGAAGGTGCGAACAAGATTGATGCCGCCCTTGCCGAGGGTCCTAGCCAACTCGTCGCCGCCATCGAGGATGATTTCGGCATCCCGATCCAGCACTACGTCGAGCTGAACTTCGCCAGCTTTGCCAACGTGGTCCAGACGATCGGCGGTATCCACATGTACTTTCCTGAACCGGTCTACGACGGACAGGTCGGCCTCGATGTCCCCTCTCCCGGCTGCATCTACCTGAACGGTGGTGACGCCCTCAAGCTGGTGAGGTCCCGGGAGCTGAAATACAAGGGTCCCGGGGTGAGGACGGACAACCCGGTGGACTGGACCAGGGAGACCCAAAACGATCTCGCCCGTATCCAACGTGACCATGAGTTTCTCCGCGTGCTGGCCACGGCGGTGGCGCACAACGGACTCGGCAATCCCATCCCCGACGAGCGGCTGGTGGCCTCTGTTGCTCCGCAGCTCGAGGTGGATGCAGCGTTCAAGGGCCAGCTCCTCGGCCTGGCCAGCACCTTCCACGCTGTGAATCCCAACGGGGTCCCCCAATTGACACTTCCTGTCCGCGCCCCGGACATCCCGGTCGACTACATCTACAGAGGGGGGGATTACGGAGAGATCGTCTATCCCACCGCCATCGAGGACGCGAATGTCATCGATCAATTCCTGGGAGTGTCGTCGGGGACCGACACCATGACCGGCCGGCCTTTGCCGAGTCCAAAATCGATCACCGTCTCCGTCCTCAACGGGACCGGTGTGACAGATCAGGCTGCGGATACGGGAACCGCGCTCAGCGCTCTGGGCTTCAGGATCGGCACGCTGGGGGACACAGCGCCCGTCGGAGCACCAGCCGAGACCCTCGTCACCTACGCCTCGCCCGCCGACGAGTCGGCGGCCGAAGCTGTCGCTCGGTCGCTCTCGGGCCTGGTCGTCATGGCCCGTGGAGCGACCGCCGGTGGAAGTCAGGTCACGGTCACGACCGGCTCCGACTTCTCGGTCGACTCTGCGCCACGGGCAGCGCCGAGTACGACATCGACCACCTCCGCTCCGACGGTCACCACCGGTGTCGCCCTGGCATCGGCGTCTCCCTCTGTCTCGCCACTAGCGCCCTGGGACCCTCGCGCCTGCGGGTCTCAGAAAAAGGGCTGATCGCCGGAGGACGGCTTGAGACGGCGTGTTCCGCGCAATGTCACGTCCATCATTCCAATCTCCGATCGAGGCGGGTCCGACCTACCCCAATTCCAAGGTCGAACACACTGGTGACGAACGCGGCAACTGACTACCGTGGGTGGTCCGGGCGGAAAAAGGAGTGAGCTTGACTGAAAACGAAGGTTCTGCTGGCGGGGTCTCGCCGGGCGCCATGGGGATTGGTGCTCCTGTGATCGACCCCACGCAGTCCACGCCCCTGGAAGACGACGAATCCCCCGGAGACGTCCCCCCCGGGCCTCTGTGGGCCATGAAGGATCGCCGTCACTTCCACCTCCTGCCCGAACATCGGGGGGCCAAACGGATCCGCACCTGCCTGGGTGTCGGGGACAATGCGATCTACGTCATTGATGACGGGCACGTTCATTGCATGATCTGTCGCCGGGTGGGCGCAAGTCCCGACGGCTGCACGTACTACCTGGTGGCTCGTATCGCTCTTGAGCAGTTTCATGTGAGAGCCAGCGGCGAGCACCCTCTCAATGACATCTTCTCTTCCGCCCACGATCTGGAGCTGTGCGGAGTGTTCGAGGACGCAACGGATGTGTCGAACATATTTCCGGTGCAGCATTTTGAGCACGCCACGGACGTCCCGAACGAATACCTTCCCCCCAACCCTTTCATCGAGTTCTCTCAGGATCTCTCGGCTGATTCGTAAGACAGCCGGTGGTACCGCTCCGCTCCTTCGGAAAGTAACGACCGGTCGCCGGCGAGGTCGTTCACCAGATTTTGCTCACCGGCGAGACCGATGAGCGCGCTACCGAAACTCCGAGGATCGCCGCTCGTGGGCGGTGAAGGGCTCGAGGAGCTGGCCGACAAGCATGTGCAGACGCGGCCGACGGTCGGACTGCTCGACGGCTAGGGGGCGTCCGGCCAGGCCGGTGGCTGGCACCGGAGCCCCGGCCGTCGGGAAGACCGCACGCGAGGCCAGGACATCCCAGATCGTCAGCACGATGCCGAGGTTGGCCCCGTCGGGTCCACCGACGGCGTGGTGGATCCGGTGGTAAGCGGGGCTCACGACGACCCTGCCGAGCGGGCCGAAGCTCCACCGGACGTTGGCATGAGGGAGCGTCCCTAAACAGACATAGAGGGTGATGAGGACCGGAGCCACGGACCGGTCGCCCATGAGCAGCAAGACGGGGATGGTGGCCAGGAAGAAGCCCGTCGTGTGGACGAGGGGGTGGGCCCGGAAGGAGGTGAGGACGCTCAGCTCCTCCTGGGAATGGTGGACGGCGTGGAACCGCCAGAATGCCGTGATGCGGTGATCGGCCCAGTGGGCGAGCCAGTTGGCGCCGTCCATGGCCACGAGGGTCAGGGGCACCACCAGCCAAAGGGGCCACGAGGCCGTCCAGGGGGCCTCGATCCAACCGGCGTGGGTGCCCAGCACGGCGGCGAAGGCGACACCGAGAAGCGTCATGATGGGCACCACGCAACTGGCGTAGACGAGGAAGAAACAGGCGTCCTGAAGGTGACCGTTGGCCAGTAAGCGCCGTGGCTGCGCCGGCCAGACCCGTTCACAGACCACCACCGCCAGCACCAGACCGATGAAGGCGGGACCGGCCAGTTCGACCCACCCGCCGGCGAGGGTGGCGACCAGACGGCCGCTGCCCACGAGCCTGGCGACCCCCACCCACACGAACCACCCGGTGACGGTGGCGATGGCGAGGGACGGGAAGTAGAGCCGCTTGGCGGGGACGAGCGTTTCCGTCGTGTTGAGGCCGGTTATGCCGGGCGCGCCGAGTGCCATCTCACCCGAGGATACGTATCGAGCTCCTGGGACGTTCGGGCGAATCCAGTCGTCCCGAAGTCTGTCTCGCTTGACCGGGCCCACCAGGCTCTTTGGCCGGGCGCCGACGAACAGGTGACCGGGCTCAGTTCGCCAGGCAGTACGAATTCCGCAATTCGTCCTGCAGGACGACGGCGTCCTCGGTGGTCGTCATGACGGGCAACGGTTCGTCCAGGCGCCGGGACCGGTAGGCCCAGCCCTGGGGCACGCCGAGGCGCTCTCCGAGGGTCACGAGATCCGGTTCTGTCAGTCCGGGGTCGACCGACGTGCACCAGGACTGCATGACGTAGGCGGCGCCGTCGTCATCTGTGAGCTCGTGGACCGTCGAACCGGCGGCGAAGAGGAACATCGCGGTGCGGGCCACCCGTCGTTGGTTGTACGGGGAGGGGTCGAAGCTGGCCGAGCCCAGGTTCAAGATGGCGGCGCGCGTCATGAGGATGCCACCGAAGTCGCGCACCTCGGGAGTCTGGGGACCGGACTTCTCGATGGAATCGACGAGCCAGTAGCGCGGGCCGTTGGTGATGGCCGCCAGTGCTCCCTCGGATGCCGCGATGGCGGGGAGATCGAGTTTGTCCCACAAATCCTGAGGACAGTCGTTCAGGGTATAGGAGTTGTAGACCTCGGCGAAGAGGCCCTCATCGCCGTTTTTGACGATCAACATCTCGCCGTAGCGCTGGCCGTGCACGTCCTGAAGGGTTCGCGTCACCTGGCTCGGGGTTGTCATGCTTCCTCCTTGATGTCCACTACGGGGTCATCTTCTGCACGCTCTGCCAGTCCCGGGCCGCCAGGTAGGGCGCAAAGGCGGTTGCGATCGAGGTCAGATCGGTTGCCTGCTTCGGGCGTTGAAGCTCGAAGACCGAGGGGAACTCGAGCCAGCCGGTCACGAGCTCCCACAGACGCACCGCCGCCCGACCCTGGGGAGGGGCGATCAGCACCGGTCCGAACAGCGCCTGTCCGTCGTCGAACACGAGCGTCGGAACCCCGAAGGCGCCCTTGTCGACCACGATGTCGTGCTCGCGTCGAACCTCGTCGCCGGTGGTGGGGTCAGCCAGAGCCAGCGAGACGATCTCCGGATCGAGGCCGAGCTCGACCAATAGCTCCCGGGCCACCTCCGGGCGATGGGGTTTTCTCCCCTCGACGTGCAGCGCCGTCCCCGCCGCCCAGTACCAGCGATCGAGGAGGTCCATGTCGGTGCGTCTCAGGTAGGCGCCGATGCGCATCATCGACCAGCCGTAGGACCAGTCCCGCTCCCAGGGATGCTTCTTGCCGTCGGCCCGGTTGATCTCCTCCAGACTGAAGAACCGCCAACGCACATCGACTCCGACGAGGTTCCGCACCTCGCGCATCCAGATCGAGGTCTGGTAGGCGTAGGGGCACATGATGTCGAAGTGGAAGTCCACCCCGTCCGGGTCAGCCTCTGCCATCTCGTGCTCCTCGATCTGTGGCCGCCTCGGTGTGCCCGCTGGGCCACGGTAGTAGGAAGTTGACGCTCAGTAAATATCTTTCTAGCCTGGCGGTGTGCCCCGCAGTGACGCCGAGCCCCGGCCCTACCTGCGGGCGGGCGAGCGGCGGACCCAACTCCTCGACGCCGCCGCCGCCGTCATCGGTCGCGAGGGCCTCGGGAACCTAACCGTGGCCGGTGTGGCGGCCGAAGCCGGCGTCAGTCGTCAATGGGTCTATGAGCACTTCTCCGACCTCGACGACCTCTATCGGTCACTGATCCTGGACCGTCTCGCCACTCTCGACGCCGGCATCGACGCGGCCAAGACGCGACTGACCGGTATCGAGTTGGCCACCTTCGCCGCCCGGCAGGTGTTCGCCCTGGTTCCGGCTGATCGGCGAATCCTGCGTGCCCTCGTCGACGGGGCCGGCTGGAACCGTCCCGAATTGGCGGGCATCGAATCAGAGCTCAGGGAACGCATTCTCGGGCGCTGGACCGGTTTCGTCCGCCGCTCCGGGTACGACGAGCTCGAGGCACGCACCATCGTGTGGGCTGTCGTGAATGCCGTCTTCGGTCTGGCCGACCAGGTCGAGCGCGAGTCCCTCGGTGTGGAGCGCGCCCTGGCCCTGTTGGAGTTGTTGGTCACGGCTTTCAACGGGCCCCCGGCATCCGGGCACCGAGTGCGACGTCGACCAGCTCGCGCTGACACCATCCATCAGAACTGAAAGGGAGTGTCGTATGCCCACTGAGCAACCATTCGAAGGCGTCATCGGCCGCACCATGGAGACGTCCACGCCGTGGTGGCCACCGCTTCGCACCGCCCCCGATGGCGCCCCCAACGTCGTGATGGTACTGCTCGACGATGTCGGGTACGCCCAGTTCGGTTGCTACGGCTCCGATATTGCGACACCCACCTTCGATCGGCTGGCGGCCAACGGGCTCCGGTACTCGAACTTCCACACCACCGCGCTGTGTTCGCCGACGCGGGCCGCCCTTCTGACCGGACGCAACCATCACACCAACGGCATGGGGCGCGTCGTCGAGATCGCCACCGGTTTCCCCGGCTACGACGCCACGGTCCCCAAGGACAGCGGATTTCTCTCCGAAATTCTTCTGGGACACGGGTATGCGACGTTCGCCGTCGGCAAGTGGCACCTGGCCCCGGCCGGAGAGATGGCCATGGGAGGGCCCAAGGACAAGTGGCCGCTCGGTCGCGGTTTCGAACGCTTCTACGGCTTCCTCGGAGGCGAGACCGACCAGTTCCATCCGGACCTCGTCTACGACAACCACCAGATCGACCCTCCGCGTGGCCCCCAGCAGGGGTATCACCTGACCGAGGATCTCGTGGACCAGGCGACGCTCTTCATCAAGGACCTCCGCGCCGTGGCCCCGCAGAAGCCTTTCTTTTTGTGGTTCACACCGGGGGCGTGCCACGCCCCCCACCATGCTCCGAGCGAGTTCATCGATCGATACCGCGGTCAGTTCGACCTCGGGTGGGACGCCTGGCGCGATCAGGTGTTCGCCCGCCAGGTCGGCTCCTCGCTTCTCCCGACGGGTACCCAACTGAGCGAGCGTCCGAGCTGGGTGCCCGCGTGGGACTCGTTGAACGACGACGAGAAACGGCTGTATGCCCGCATGATGGAGGTGTACGCCGGGTTCCTGACCCACACCGACTCAGAAGTCGGGCGTCTCCTCGACTTCATCGAGGAGCTCGGTGAGCTCGACGACACGGTCGTCCTCTTGATGAGCGACAACGGGGCCTCAGCCGAGGGCGGGCCCCGGGGTTCGTTCAACGAGATGTACTTTTTCAACTTCGAGCCCGAGAGCGTGGAAGAGAACCTGGCCCGGATCGACCAGCTGGGTGGACCCGAGGCCTACAACCACTATCCCTGGGGCTGGGCCTGGGCCGGGAACACGCCGCTCAAGCGTTGGAAGCGCGAGACCCATGAAGGAGGGGTCTGCGATCCGTTGATCGCCCACTGGCCCGGCAAACTCGGACGTCGGGGAGAGACGCGCCAGCAGTATGTGCACGCCGTCGACGTCATGCCCACGCTTCTGGAGCTGATCGGGATCGAGCCGCCGGAGCAGATCAACGGTGTCCGCCAGCGTCCGATCGAAGGGATCAGTTTCGCCCCCACTCTGTTCGATCCCGGCGATCCCGGGCGTCACACCACCCAGTACTACGAGATGCTCGGATCGCGGGCGATGTACCACGAAGGCTGGAAGGCGGTCGTGTTCCGTCCACTGCCCTTTGTCCACTACACCGAAGGGGACGATCCCTTCCGGTCCTACGAGGACGACGACTGGGAGCTCTACCACGTGGCCGAGGATTTCTCCGAGACGCGCGATCTGGCGGCCGAGCATCCCGAGAAGTTGGCCGAGCTCGTCGACATCTGGTGGCGCGAGGCCGAACGCTACAACGTGCTGCCGCTGACGAACATGCCGATCGTCGGCATGGACCACCGCTACAACCGTGAGCGTTACGTCTACTACTGCGGGATCGGCACCATCCCGCAGCTCGTTGCTCCCAACATCAGCAACCGGGCCTGGTCACTACGGGCCGAGCTGGTGGTACCCGAGGGCGGGGCCGAGGGTGCCATCGTCGGTCACGGGAACCATGCCGGGGGCTATGTGGTGTTTCTCCGCCACGGTCGTTTGCACTTCACCTACAACCACTTGGGAACAACGCTCACCACGGTGGCGGCCGAGGTGGTCCTGCCGGCCGGACCCGTCGAGGCCCGGATCGAGTTCACACCGACCGGGGCCCATGCCGGCGACGTCGACCTCTTCTACGGCGACGTGCCCGTGGGCCAGGGCCACGTTCCCCGCACCACCCTCGTCACCGTCGGCGTCCACGGCTTCACCGTGGGCTACCAGCGGGGCTCGGCCATCAACCCGGAGTTCGCCGGACGCCACGACGTCACTGCCGGCGCCCTTCGCCGAGTGGTGATCGAGACATTCTCCCGGCCCCAGCGGACCCCACCGTCCGAAGACCGGGTCGGCATGGCCAGCCAGTGACTGACGGTCACCGGTACAGACCGGCCAGCGATGCCACCAGCGCCCGCGCGTCCACGGCGAAGGCGTGCTCGGGCGGAGTGGCGAATCCGACCACCAGGGCCGCCCGTGTCCGGGTGCCGGTTCGATGGTGGTAACCGGCCAGCCCGTGGACGGCCACGTCGGCCCGGGCCAGATGGTCGATGACCTCGTCCTCGGTGGGACCGCCGACGGGTAGGTCGATCACCGTGTGGAGCCCGGCGGCGATGCCGTGGGGTGTCACCGCCGGCACCTGATCGGCGAGCAGGGTCAGCAGGAGGTCGCGTCGGCGCCGATAGCGCATGCGGGAGTGCCGCACATGGCGGTCGTAGGCGCCGGAGGCGATCATCTCGGCCAGAGCCAGCTGTTCGAGGGCGCCGGTATGGCGGTCGACGATGGGCCGAAGGTCTGTCACCGGCTCGAGCCAGCGTCGGGGAAGGACCAACCAGCCGAGACGCAAGCCCGGAGCGAGCGTCTTGGACGTGGTCCCCCCATAGATCACACGCCCCGGGTCCAGGGCGGCCAGCGCCCCCACCGGTTGGCGGTCGTAGCGGAACTCGCCGTCGTAGTCGTCCTCGATGAGGACGGCGTCATGGTGGCGGGCCCAACTGATCCACGCGGCTCGCCGGTCGGCCGAAAGCGTCGCCCCGGTCGGGTATTGATGGGCCGGAGTCAACAGCGCCGCGCTCACCGACCCCCGTCGCGCCAGGGCGGTCGGGTCCGCACCCTGATGGTCCACCGACACCGACACCACACCCAGCCCGAAGCGACGAAGAGACGCAGAGTTGCGAGCCATCGACGGGTCCTCGATGGCCACACGTCGGGCGCCGGCGTCGCGTAGCGCTTCGGTTATCAGCGCGAAACCTTGCACCCATCCGTTGCACACGACGAGCCGATCCGGATCGACCGGGAGACCCCGGGCGCGCCCGATATAGCCGGCCAATGCCTGGCGCAACACCCGTAGGCCCCGGGGGTCGCCGTAGTCGAGGACCGAGTCCTGCGCCTCGCGCAGTGCTCGGCGCAGAGCCGCCACCCATGCGCCTCGAGGGAAACTCGACAGGTCACCGCGTCCCGGACGGAAGTCATGACGCGGGGCCGTTGCCGACTCGGGCTCGGCCTGCCCATGTGAAGGCGACGCCTCCTCTGCCGGCATGGGGGCCGACGCCACCCGTGTCCCCGAGCCCTGCCGGGCCACGAGCCAGCCCTCGGCCGCCAGTTGGTCGTAGGCATCGGTCACCGTCCCCCGGGCGAGCCCCAGATCGGCGGCCAGGGCTCGGGTCGACGGCAAACGGGTGAGCGCCGTGAGCCGCCCTGATCGGATGGCCTCCCGGAGAGCCTCCTCCAGCGACGACCGCAGGCCGCTGCGGCCCCCGAGTTCGAGATGGAGGTCCCTCCCCTCGAAAGTGGACCCATCTGAATCCATCAAAATGGACCATAGTTCTGATCCACTTGTCATTTATCATCGGGTCATGGACAGTGCCACCGGCCCGCCCTCGGAGTTCTCCCGTGTCCGCCGGCTTCCCGCCCGTGCCTCCTACGACAAGGCCACCATCCACGGCATCCTCGACGCCGCCATGATCGGGCATGTCGGCGTGGTGCGCCAAGGCCGACCGGTCGTGATTCCGATGCTGTTCGGACGCGTCGGTGACGAGCTCTATCTCCACGGGTCCGTCGCCAGCCAACTCCTGCGCGGCATATCCGACGGCCTTGACCTGTGCTTCACCACCACTCTGATCGACGAGCTCGTCTTCGCCCGGTCGGCCTTCCACCACTCGATGAACTACCGCTCCGTCGTGATCGTGGGCCGGGCGACGCCCGCCGAGGGCGACGACAAGTCGGTCGGCCTGCGGGCGATCGTCGACCACATCACGCCGGGACGGTGGGACGAGGCCCGCCCACCGAACCCCGGGGAGCTGCGCCAGACGACCGTGCTGCGTATGGCCATCGAAGAGGCCTCGGCCAAGATCCGCGTCGGGGGCCCGGCCGACGACGTCGAAGACCTCGCTCTACCGATCTGGGCCGGTCAGGTCCCGGTCACCGGGCACTTCGCCCCGCCCCTGGATGCCGCCGATCTGCCCACGGCGGTCGGGGTGTCGGCGGCCGTGGCCAAACTCGGCCGTCGCCGCCCGCCCGCTCACGCGTAGCGGGGCGGCCACTCGTGCACCCGCGCCCCATCGACGAGGGAACGGTCGTCACACACCCAGTGACCCTCCGGCCCCGGCCACCTCGACGACGGGGCACCCGGTGGGGGAGACGGATCACTCCGGATGGAAGCGCCATCGGTCACCGTCGGCCACCACCCGCCCCGCCGGTCGGCACGAGAAGTGGGTCCCGAGGACGAGCGCTCCCGTCTGCGCCGCCCGGCCCATCATCCGGTGCCGCGTCAGCCGGGCCATCTCCGCGTCGTCGTCGGCGATCTCGGCCCAGTCCGGCTCGGCGAACTGCACCGGGTGGTGCAGGAAATCGCCCGTGATCAACGCCTGTTCGCCCTCCGACTCGACCCACAGCGATACGTGACCCGGAGTGTGCCCGTGGGAGGGTTCGAGAACGAGCCCATGGCCCAGCTTGGCGTCGCTGTCGACGACATCGGCCAGACCGGCGTCGAAGATCGGCCCGATCGAATCACCGAACACATCCTCGCCTTCGGTGGCCGAGGCCTTGGAGTACTCGAGGTCGGCCTCCGTGTAGAGATGCCGGGCACCCGTGAACGTCGGTACCCATCTCTCCCCCTCCCGACGTGTGTCCCATCCGACATGGTCGGCATGGAGGTGGGTGTGGACCACGAGGTCCACGTCACCCGGGGAGAAGCCGGCCGACGCCATCCGCTCGAGGAACGGCCAGGTCTGGTCGTGCCAGAACGGCAGTGTCCTCACCTTGCCGTTGCCGACACAGGGATCGACGAGGACGGTGACGTCGTCGACCTCGATCACGAACGCCTGGACCCGCAGCGAGATGGTGCCGTCGGCTTAGGCGTAGTCCGGCACCAGCCAGCCGTGGCGTCCGACGGCGTCGCTCGTGGCGTCCGCGAAGAAGAACTCAGGCGGTATGCGGTCGATCTGGTTCTCGACCACGCTGGTGAGGACGGCGCTGCCGACTTTCCAGCGCTTCGTCGCCAACCGGTCGTCCCGCTCAACGGGATCCGGATCCCCCGCCCGAGGCGCCATCGGGCGAAGCTATAGGAATTACCGTTGCCCCGCACCGCCCGGAGACGTTGCGTCGCACCGCCCGAAGAAGAGGTAGCCGAGGAGGACCATGTTCGAGATCGAGAGAAGCGGAACCGTCTGGATCATCCGCATGTCCAACGGCGAGAACAGATTCAATCGCGCCTCCGTCGACGCTCTCCATGGGCACCTGGACGAGATCGAGGGGCAACCGGCGCCGCTGGCCGTCGTCACCACCGGTGAAGGAAAGTTCTATTCCAACGGCCTCGATCTCGACTGGATGGCCGGCGCCGGCGATGACGCCGGGCCCATGGTGGCCGACGTCGAGCGACTCCTCGGCCGCCTGCTGCGCCTGCCCGTCCTCACCGTGGCCGCCGTCAACGGCCATGCCTTCGCCGCCGGCGCCATGTTGGCCTCGTCCCACGATTTTCTCGTCATGAGAGAGGACCGCGGCTACTGGTGTCTTCCCGAAGTCGATCTGGGGCTGCCCCTGACCGACGCCATGTACGCCGTCCTGGCGGCCAAGCTGCCCCACGCCACCCTGCACGACGCCATCCTGACCGGTCGTCGTTACGACGCCGCCGCCGCCTTCGCCGCCGGCATCGCCCACCATGTCGTGCCCGAGGACCTCGTCCTCGCCACCGCCGTCGAGTTGGCCACCTCCCTGGCCGACAAGAACAAGGCCGTCGTCGCCGAACACAAACGACTGATGTACGCGGCGGCCGCCGAGGTCTGCGCTGTGCACTAGATCGGACCCGATCCGCATGTCCGAAACCCGCCAGAAGAGATCCCGCTGCCCTGGGATACTGCTCGGGTGACCGTGACGACCTCCCCGATCGTCGCCGGCGAAGAGGTGGCCGGCGACGACGACCCCCGCTACCGGGCCATGCAGGCCCGCGACGTCCGCTTCGACGGCTGGTTCTTCGTCGCCGTGACCTCGACCGGCATCTACTGCCGGCCCAGTTGCCCGTCGGTCATGCCCCGTCGTGACCGGGTCCGCTTCTACCCGACATCGGCCGCCGCCCAACGGGGGGGTTTCCGGGCCTGCAAACGCTGCCGTCCCGACACCGCTCCCGGCTCTCCGGAGTGGAACCGTCGCGGTGATGTCGTCGGCCGGGCCATGCGCTCGATCACCGACGGGGTCGTCGACCGCGAAGGCGTCGCCGGTCTGGCCCGCCGCCTCGGCTACAGCTCCCGCCAGTTGCAGCGCCTGCTCGTCACCGAGGTCGGCGCCGGCCCTCTGGAGCTGGCCCGGGCCCAGCGGGCCGAGACGGCCCGCATCCTGCTCGAGACCACCGATCTCCGGGCCGCCGACGTGGCCTTCGCCGCCGGGTTCGGAAGTGTCCGACAGTTCAACGACACCGTCCGGGCCGTCTTCGGCGAGGCCCCCACGGCCTTGAGGGACCGGGTGAAGCGTTCGGTGCGACGGGCCAACGGAACCCGTACCGGCCCGAGCACCGACGAGCCGTCGGCGCCGGCCTCGGTGACCTTGCGCCTGGCCTACCGTCAGCCTTTTCCCTCCTCTTTGCTGTTCAGCTTCCTGGCCGCCCGCGCCGTGCCCGGGGTGGAGGAGGGTGACGCCGAGCATTACAGCCGGGCCCTCACCCTGCCCCACGGGACCGGTGTGGCCACCATGTCCGACGGCGACGACGGCTGGCTGCGCTGTGTCCTGCAGCTCGAGGACCTCCGGGACCTCACCATGGCGGCCAAGCGCCTGCGCCACCTCTTCGACCTCGACGCCGATCCCGCCGCCGTGGGTGAGGTGCTCGGGGCCGATCCTCTCCTCGGGCCCGCCGTCGCCGCCGTGCCCGGGCTCCGGATCCCCGGCCATGTCGACGGCGACGAGCTCATCGTGAGGGCCGTCCTTGGCCAACAGGTGACCGTATCCGGGGCCCGGACCGTCGCCGGCCGTCTGGCCGCCGACTACGGCCGCCTCCTGCCGGCGCCCGTCGGCACCGTGACGAGGACCTTCCCGACGGCCGAGGTCATCGCCGGTCTCTCGCCCTCCGACCTGCCGATACCCGAGGGGCGGGCCCGGGCATTGCTGCGCGTCACCGGGCTCCTGGCCATCGGCGCCATCGTCCTCGATCCCGGTGCCGACCGCGATGCCGTGAGCGCCACACTGCTCGACGTCCCCGGCATCGGCCCCTGGACCGTGGCCTATGTGAGGATGCGCGCCCTCGGCGACCCCGACGCCTTCCTGGCCGGTGATCTCGGTGTCCGCCGCGCCTTCGAACGCCTCGGACTACCCGGCGGCGAGCGGTCCGCTCTCGCCCGGGCCGAGTCCTGGAGACCGTACCGGGCCTACGCCCTTCAATACCTGTGGTCGGGCCTGCTGGACCGACCGGACAAGGAGAAGACATGACCGTGACCGTTGGCCCGGCGTTGGGGATCTCCGACGAGTGGACCGTGATCGCCACTCCCGTCGGCGAGATGATGGTGATCGGAGACGACGAGGCTCTGCACTTTCTCCACCTCCCCGACTCCTATGTCCGGCGCCACTTCGACCCCGACCGGGCCGGCCGACCGGCGACCGTCGTCGCCGCCGTCGAGCAGATCGACGCCTACTTCAGCGGCGACCTGAAGGAGTTCTCGCTCCCCCTCGACCCGGCCGGAACCGACTTCCAACGTCGGGTCTGGTTGGCCCTGGCCGACATCGCCTACGGCGCCACCGAGAGTTACGGCGAGCTCGCCGTCCGAATCGGCAACCCGAAAGCTTGCCGGGCCGTCGGCTTGGCCAACGGCCGCAACCCCATTCCTCTCGTGCTCCCCTGCCACCGGGTGATCGGAGCCAACGGGAGCCTCACCGGATACGGCGGCGGCCTCGAGCTCAAGCAGCGCCTGCTCGACCACGAGGGCGGCCTTCGCCATGATGGGCGGGCTTCTGTCCCCGCCCGCCGTCGCCGCGCCTCGTAAGCGCTCCGCTTCGTTCCCGGCCTCTGCGTAAGCGAAGATGGGGCCATGGCATGGGCGTGGGTGTACTTCGCTTCGAGTCTGGTCGGTGCCCTTCTCGTCCTGAACGCCTTCCGGCCCGCCCGCCACGCCCACCTGCTGGTGCCGAGCTTCTTCGCCGGCTGGTACACGGGGGAGATGCCCGTGTGGCACATCATCTGGCAGGTGGCCGCCACCGTTGCCTTCGCTGTGGCCGGCGCCTTCGGCTCCTGGCCCGGATGGGTGGGCCTGGCCCTGGCCGCCGCGTCCTGGATCGGTCTCGGCATCCTGGCCGCCATCGGACACCGCGCCGCGCTCGTCTTCGACCGTATGGAAGAAGAGGCGGCACTGCCCCGGGCCGAGAACGTGGCGGTGCCGGCGGCCGGCAGCGACACCATGTGGCGCTTCCCCCGCCTCATCTACCCACTGCCCCGCCCGGCCCGATCGGTGAAGGCGGTCCACAACATCGACTACGCCGGTGACGCCGCCCACGGTCACCGCCTCGACATCATCCGCCGCCGGGTCGATCCCCCCACCGCCGGACCCGTCCTCATCTATATCCACGGCGGCGCCTGGGTCATCGGCGACAAGCGGGAGCAGGGTCTCCCCCTGTTGCACGAGCTGGCCCGGCGCGGCTGGGTCACCGTCACCATCAACTACCGGCTGAGCCCGAAGGCCACCTGGCCCGACCACCTCGTCGACTGCAAGCTCGCCCTGGCCTGGGTGAGAGAGCACATAGCCGAGTACGGAGGCGACCCCCGGTTCATAGCCGTGAGCGGAGGATCCGCCGGTGGGCATCTCTGCTCGATGCTGGCCCTCACCCCCGGCGACCCGGCCTTCCAGCCCGGATTCGAGGACGCCCCCACGTCGGTCGACGCCTGCATCCCCTTCTACGGCGTCTACGACATGTCCGCCGGTCGGGGGACGGGCCACTACGACAAGGGTCTCATGACCCTCCTCGAGCGCCGCGTGTTCAAACGCCGCTACGACGACGACCCTGTCGTGTATCACGACGCCTCCCCCCTGCACCGGGTGAACAGCGATGCCCCGCCCTTCTTCGTCGTCCACGGCACCCACGACACCCTGGTCCCCGTGGCCGAGGCCCGGCGTTTCGTCGAGGCCCTCCGGGCCGTATCCGACGCCCCTGTCCTCTACGCCGAGCTCCCCTATACCCAGCACGCCTTTGACGTCCTGCCCTCGGTCCGCAGCGCCCACGCCGTCGCCGCCGTGGTCCGCTTTCTCGAGGCCGTGCGCCATCGGACCCCGGTCCGCGATGCAGACGGTCCCCCGGCCGAGCCGGCCACGATGGCGCGGCAGCCGGCCAGGCGACCACCAGTTTCCTGACGTAGCATCAGCCCGGGCTAGAACCTGTTCTGGCCCCGGCTCCGACTGCCCCCGCCAGTGGGGACATGGGGTCGTTATGACATGCTGACGGACCTCGGGGAGGGACCGGTGACAGGTGAGACCAAAGGGGGAATTGTGGACGCCTTGAGACGCACCCGATCGATCGCCACCGGCGACGCCGCCGAGGCGAGGCCCATGGTCACCCGTACCTGGATCGTCGTGGCCGTGGCGCTGATCGCCCTGGTGGCGAGCGCCTGCTCGTCCTCCACCCCGAAGACGGCCGCCACCACCACGACCTCGGGCTCGAGCTCGAGCTCGCCCACGACGTCGCCCACCGCACCGTCCCCCGGTGTCACCAGCACGAGCGTGACCGTGGGCCAGGTCGACGACCTGACCGCCCCGCTGCCCGGCCTCTTCAAGGGGGCGGAGGACGGCACCGAGGCCTACTTCGACTACATCGA
>Ga0182024_10005857_pt1 | contig 27284 bp, 25 predicted proteins | sample P32metaG_FD_120480 | JGI IMG/M metagenome (GOLD analysis project Ga0182024, IMG submission 120480) | Permafrost microbial communities from Stordalen Mire, Sweden - P3-2 metaG (Illumina Assembly) | ecosystem: Environmental > Terrestrial > Soil > Wetlands > Permafrost | place: Sweden: Stordalen...
CCCTCAACCGGAATTTGGCAGCGCTTTTTGGGACACTCTTCGTGCTCCAGATCCTCGAGCGGGGCCAACTCGAGAACGGTTCCGACCACTAGCGGGCGACAGGCCCCACTGAGCCGCGAAGAATCGCCCGAACCCGCCAGCCACGCTGGTGGCACCTTCAACCGGACTGATCGACGCGCCGTGTAGCTACTTGCCGGAACCAGCGACCCAGCTCGGGTTGGGGCCTCTTGCCAAATCAGGGCAAATGAGTAGAATACTCCATATGCTACTACCCAGAACACGGGATCCGGAGCCGTCGTGAGCGTCCGCCACGCCCTGTTGGCCCTACTCAGCGAAGGCCCAAAGTACGGGCTTCAGCTGCGTCAGGAATTCGAGGCACGAACCGGTGAGGTGTGGCCGCTGAACGTCGGACAGGTGTACACGACCCTCCAGCGGCTCGAGCGCGACGGCCTCGTCGAGTCGGATGACTCCGCCGCTAACGAGGGACCGCAGAAGGGCTTCCACATCACCGAGGAGGGTGCGGCCGAGCTTGCCGATTGGCTGCGCACCCCGCCCGACCTCTCCTCCCCGCCGCGCGACGAGCTGGTGATCAAGGTGCTCGTCGCAATCGATCTCCCTGGCGTCGATGTGCACGAGGTGGTGCAGCTGCACCGCCGCTACCTGGTGGAGCTCATGCAGCAATGGACGCGCCTCAAGGAGGACGAGTCCCGCTTCGACCTGAACTTCGCTCTGGTCGTCGACGCCGAGCTGTTCCGCCTGGATTCTCTGATCCGTTGGCTCGACACGGCGGACGGGCGTCTGAAGCGAGCGACGGTGGAGGGCGATGCGTCGGTCCCCCAGCCGTTCCCCCTACCCAAGGCCCGGCGCAAGGTGGGGGTGAAGCAATGAGCTACCTCGAACTCCGCGATGTCTCCAAGGTCTACGGAGAAGGGGCCACAGAGGTGCGCGCCCTTCACCGCATCGATCTCTCGGTCGACGCCGGGTCTCTAGTGGCAGTCATGGGGGCCAGCGGCTCGGGCAAGAGCACATTGTTGACCATCGCCGGCAGCCTCGAAGACCCCACTAGTGGTGAGGTCTACGTCGGCGGCCGGCCCCTGCCGTCATTGTCACGCAACGCAAAGGCTCAGCTGCGCCGGCAGTCCATCGGCTATGTCTTCCAGGACTACAACCTGCTGGCCGGGCTAAGCGCCGTGGAGAACGTATCCCTGCCCCTGGAACTCGACGGTGTCGCGACCCGCAAGGCCCAGTCGGCAGCGCTCAAGGCGCTCGAGGATTTCGGGCTGAAGGACCGGGCGTCGCAATACCCCGACATGCTGTCGGGTGGCGAACGCCAGCGCGTCGCCATCGCCCGCGCCGTCGTGGGCAAGCGCCAGCTGCTCCTGGCCGACGAGCCCTCAGGCGCGCTCGACTCCACCAACGCCGAGGCCGTAATGCGCCTGATCCTCGCGGCCTGCCACCGCGGCATGGCCGCCGTCGTGGTGACCCACGATGCCCAGCTGGCCTCGTGGGCCGATCGCGTCGTGTTCCTCCGCGACGGCAGAATCGTCGACCAGACGCTCCCGGTCGAGAGCCCCGAAGCGGTCCTCGCCGATCTCCCGAACCAATGAGCGTCAGCGTCCTCGAGCGACCGAGCGCCGGATCGGCGCCCGAACCGACCACCGGCGGCGTCCCGGCCCGCCGGGCCACGGTCCGTTGGGCCTGGCGCATCTTCAAGCGCGAGTGGCGCCAACAGCTGCTCATCCTGCTCCTCGTCGTCGTTGCCGTGGCCGCGGTCGTCGTCGGTGCTGCCGTCGCCACCAACACCCCGCCGCCGGCCAACGCCGGGTTCGGCAAGGCCGACGACCTGGCCATCTACACGAGCTCAGGGAACACGAAGCAGTCCTCCAATCTCAATCTGCACTCAGTGGACGCTCAGATCGCTGCGTTGGAGCACCGCTTCGGCGCGGTCCAGGTCATTGAGAACGAGACGTTCAACGTCCCGGGCAGCACCCAGAAGTACCAACTTCGCTCGCAGGATCCGCATGGCCTCTACGGCGGGCCGATGCTCCAGCTGCTCTCCGGGCACTACCCGACCGGGTCGAACGAGATCGCCCTCACCCCCGGGCTGGCGTCCGAGCTCAACCTGAGAGTCGGTGACACCTGGTCCCCGGGCGGCAAGACCGTCGTCGGCATAGTGCAGAACCCCCAGAGCCTGCTCGACGAGTTCGCGCTCGTTGCCCCGGGGCAGGTGACGCATCCGACCACGGTGAACGTCCTCTTCGACGCACCGGGCGTGGCCCCGGGCCGTATCGGGTCCAACGTCTACACGCCGGCGCAGAATGGTAACTCCAACCCGATCAACCCCGACACCATCCTGCTGGCGCTGGCGACGGTCGGAATGCTGCTGATCGCACTGGTTTCGGTCGGCGGCTTCACGGTGCTGGCGCAACGCCGGCTGCGCGCCCTCGGGATGCTCGAGTCCATGGGGGCGACGGACCGCAACATCCGGCTCGTACTGCGGGCCAACGGCGTCATCGTCGGCGCAGTCGGTGCCCTTCTTGGCTTCGCACTGGGCCTGGTGGTGTGGCTGGCCTACCGCCCGCACAACGAGCAGAGCGCGCACCACCTCATCCCGATGTTCGCCCTGCCATGGATTGTGATCGTGGTGACGATGCTGCTGGCGGTCGTCGCCACCTTCTTGGCCGCCGGCCACCCGGCCCGCGCCATCACCCGCGTCCCGGTCGTCGCCGCCCTGGCCGGACGCCCAGCGCCACCGCGACAGATCCACCGCTCGTTCATTCCCGGTGTGATCGCGCTCGTCATCGGGTTCTTCATGTTCGCTGCTTCGGGCGCGGCCGGGAGCAGTGGCGCGATCTGGCTGATACCCGGGTTCATCGCGTTGATCGCGGGGATCATCCTCATGGCACCGTTCTTCCTCGCCCTGCTGGCACGAGTTGGACGGAAGGCACCCATCGCCGTCCGCCTGGCCCTGCGCGACCTGTCGCGATATCGGGCCCGGTCCGGTTCGGCCCTCTCGGCCATCAGTGTCGGAGTCCTCATTGCGGTGGTCATCTGCGCCGTCGCCGTCGCCCGCTACAGCAATGCCTACGACTACGTCGGCCCGAACCTGGCGTCGAACGAGCTCGCCGTCTGGAGCCCGAACGGCCAGGACGGCAACAACCCCAATCCCAGCGCGCCGACGCTGCAGGAAATCGAGTCACAGGAGGCCAGCGTCCATTCCATCGCAACTGCTCTCGGCGCCAAAGACATCGTGGAACTCGAAAGTCCCGCGCCCTCAGTCGGCCTGCAAAACCCCAGCGCGTCGGGCCGCCAGTGGGACGGACAGATCTACGTGGCGACGCCGGCTCTACTGGGGGCCTATGGCATCGACCCGTCATCCATTCCCTCCGATGTCGACGTCCTCAGCTCGCGCCCCGGCCTCTCGGGCTCAGGGGTGCAGCTGACCTACGGAGGAGGAGGCGGAAAGGGCGGCGGCCAACTGGTCGGTCCCGGCTCGGGCGGCTCGGACGGCGGCGGGGGTCCCGGACCGGGAAACACGAACACCTGCTCACCCGAAGGATGCATCGCCCACCCCGTCGTCCAAGAAGAGAGCCAGCTGCCCACGGGCACGGACGCACCGAACACCGTGATCACCGAGAGTGCGTTGCGCCGGTTGCACCTCGCGAGCCAGAGCAGCCTCGACGGCTGGATAGTCCAAGCGAACAGCCCGATCACCTCCCCCCAGATCACCAACGCCCAGGCACTGGCGGCAACCAACAACCTGAGCATCGAGTCGAAGAACGACGCCCCGACGTCGCACGAGATCGTGAACTGGGCCACCGTATTCGCCATAGCGCTCGCTCTCGGAATCCTGGCCATGAGCATCGGCCTCATCCGCAGCGAGACAGCGAGCGAGTTGCGCACGTTGACGGCCACCGGCGCCAGCTCCCGCACCCGCCGCACCCTGACCGCGGTGACCGCCGGCGGCCTGGCTTTCCTGGGCGCGCTGCTCGGGACGGTGGCCGCCTACGTCGGCCTGGCCGGATGGTTCCACACGAACGCGCTGGAAGGTGGCCTGTCTGACATTATCGATCACATTCCCTGGAACAACCTGTTCCTCATCGTGATCGCCATGCCGGTCGTCGCCACCATTGTCGGCTGGCTGTTGGCGGGACGGGAACCGGCGGGGATCTCCACCCGCCCGATGGAGTAGGAGCGACCGGTGGCGGGCTCGGGGTGGTGCCCAATACCCGCTGCTGGGATGGCTTGACCCGTTTCACAAAAAAGACGCGTCACACTCCCGGTGCGATGGGGACACCCCGATCACCGGAATCGGCACTCCAGGTGGGCCAAACGGGCGTCTTCTGGCCGCTTCTGATGCCAGGGCGCTAGCCCATCCCAGAGGATCCGCCGGGCGACGTGTGCGAAACTCCACCAACGCAATCGGCAACCGGGCCAGTGGTTTGCCAGGCGTAAAGGGAAACCATGACAGAGCTCTACGACCCGTATTCGCACGAACTGCACGACGACCCATACCCCGTCTACCGCACACTCCGGGACGAGCAGCCGCTCTACTACTGCGAAGCACGAGGTGTTTGGGTACTCAGCCGCTTTGAAGACGTATGGGAGGCAGTGCACGACCAAGCGACCTTCTCCTCGGCGCAGGGTGTATTTCCCGGAATGGGCGAGTACAACCCCGATCAGACGTTGCCGGTGATGATCATGATGGATCCTCCCCGCCACACCCAGCTTCGCAGGCTCGTGAACCGGGCCTTCACTAGGCGGCGGATCGCCGACCGTGAACAAGCGATCCGAGGGATCGCCCGGGACCTTGTCCAGGGCCTCGTGGACGCCGGTGGCGGCGATCTTGTCGAGGATCTCGCCAAGCCACTGCCCACGATCGTCATCGCCGACCTGCTCGGTGTGCCCCGCGAAGACCGCAAAGCGTTTCGGCAATGGTCGGACCAGATGATCCAGGACAACCCCGACGACCCGGCAGCGGCGGCCCTGGCCATGGAGGGAGGGGCCAGCCTGCTCGCCTATTTCGCCGACCTCATCGCCGAGCGGCGCCAATCGCCCCGTGATGACCTGCTCAGCGCCCTCATCACGGCAGATGTTGATGGGGAGCGTCTCAGCGAAGACGAACTCTTCGGGATGTGCGTCCTCCTGCTCGTCGCCGGGAACGAGACGACGACCAACCTGGTGAGCAACAGTGCCGTCCTCTTTGATCAGAATCCCGATCAGTGGCGGGCCATAGTTGCGGACCAGTCCCTACTTCCCGGCGCTATCGAGGAATGCCTCCGCTTCGACTCTCCGGTCCAGGCACTGGCCAGGACGCTCACCCGCACCGTCATCACTCATGGTCAGACAATGAACGAAGGTGACAAGGTGTTGTTGGTCTACGGGTCGGCGAACCGGGACGAGCGGGAGTTCTCGGGGCCGGATACCTTTGATGTTGAACGCACTATCGACCGACAACTCGCATTCGGCCACGGAATCCATTTCTGTCTCGGCGCACCTCTTGCCCGCCTGGAGGCGAAGGTCGCCTACTCAGAACTTCTCGGATGCTCGCCTGAATGGACGGTCACCGGCGATCCCGAGCGGATGCACTCGGGGCCGATTCGTGGACTGTTGCGCCTTCCGGTTTCGATGAACGGGTAGCGCCCGTATCCCGAAGGTGCGCCGCACTCCCGGCGTTCGGAGACGCTCAGGAGGGTGCAAGGATTACCTCCCGAGATGGTCGACACGATTCAATCAGCCGACGGGCGACAACTGGCTTACGCACAGTGGGGTGTCCAGGATGGTCGACCTGTCTTCCTCCTCCACGGCACCCCGGGCTGCCGACTTGATCGGCCAGAAAGGGCGGTAGCGCTCGGAGAGGCGGGAGTGCGAGTCGTCACGTACGACCGGCCAGGGACATTTGGGGCACCCAGACGAGATGGTTGAGCACTTGCGCCGCGCCGCCGTCGAGCACTCAGGACTGAATTGATCGGCTATTTAATCTGCGCCACCTAGCCGGTGCTATGAGACAGGCCGAGGAGTAGTTTTCCCTCGTGCACTTATCGGAGTTGCCTGCGGTTAATCGCCTGACGCTTGCGACGGTGACCTCAGTGCCCGAATGGCACCCCGAGCACGACACCTTCGAGCCGTTTCCAGTTCATGTTTGGGTCATCCGACATGCCGAAGGGTCGATCCTCATTGACACGGGCGTTGGGTCCGGCAACAAAGCAATCGACGAGTGGTACCAGCCGCAAACCACCCCCCTCGCCACCGCCCTTGACACCATCGGCCTTGCACCTTCCGACATTGCCGCCGTCGTCCTATCCCATCTCCATTTCGACCATTGTGGTCAGCAGGGCACGCTTTCGGCTCCCACGTATGTGCAGGCCATCGAGTTTGAGGCAGCTCAAGAGCCTGGCTACACGGTGGAGGACTGGGCGGAAATCCCGAAGGACCGGCTTCGCCTCGTCAATGGAGAGGAAGAGATTGTCGAGGGGATCCGACTGTTTCCGACTTCCGGCCATACGCCAGGCCATCAATCGGTTGTGATTGAGGCCGGAGGCGAGCGGTTGGTTCTGGCTGCGCAGTGCGCTTACCGAGCGCAAGAACTGCGCACCGGCCAACCGGCGTCGTCGAACCTTCACGATGATTCTTGGATGGATGCCGGCAAGGACTCGCTGAAGCGCCTGAGGGCGCTGGCTCCTTTGACTGCCCATCTCAGCCACGACCCAGAGATCGTGACCCTGGTGTAGTGCCGCACGCCCGGCGAAAGGACGCTCGTCGCAATCTGGTACCCGGTCAGGGGATGAGAACGATCTCTTTCCCCGCGTGTGACCCTTTTCGAGTTCCTCGAAGGCGTCGGACACCTGATCTAAGGGATACGTCGCCGCGATCGGGATCTCGATGGCGCCCGAGGCAACGAGACCAGCCATCTCGGTGAGGACGTCGGCAGTGGAAGCAGTCACACTGCCCTCGGTTTTCAATCCAAGTTCGTCAGCCTTCGGGGAATAGACGATCGTTTCGATGCGATCCTGGGGGATCCCGAGTCGGCAGCGAGTTGGATGTAGTCCGGACCGAAGAGGTCGATGAAAGCATCGATTCCGTTCGGCGCCGCAGCCAGCAGACGCTCGGCGAGTCCTTCGCCATAGGCTACGGGGACGGCGCCATGAGTGGTCAGCCAGTCTGCATTTGCGGGTGAAGAAATGCCGAGCGCCTGCGCGCCGCGGACCCCAGCAGCTGAACGACGACAGTCCCGACACCGCCTGCGGCGGCCGAGACGGCCACAGTGTCGCCCTCCTCGGCATCCACGGCCCGCACTGCGGCGTAGGCGGTACAACCGACGACGGCCAGCGAACTAGCGACCTCCCAGCTCAGCTCCCGAGGCTTGCGGATCAGTTGGCTCGTCGGGACCGAGGCGGGGGTGGGTGGCTGGATCGGCGCCAAGAGAAACCGAGCACCTCGTCTCCGATCTCAAATCCATCGACGCCATCGCCGATGGCGGTTACCACTCCGGCGAGATCGCTACCCTCGCCTGAGGGAAAGGTTGCCGGAAATCGATCGTGAAGGGCACCGGAGTGGATGGCGCTCTCGCCCGGGTTGATGCCAGCAGCTCGGACAGCCACGACAACCTCGTCCCCCGTCGGGGTAGGCATTGGCACGTCGGCTACATAGAGGACATCCCTACCCCCGTAGCGGTCGAAACGCATCGCTCGTGCCGCGTTGCCAGTCATTGCACACCCCTCTCCGTCCTGCTCGTTCGATGGCGCCGTGGCCTGGTGGGGTCCATCTTGTAGCCATCAGGATTCCGAACGCAAGGGTCCCACTCCCGGTGAACGGGGCACTCTGGATTTGATGTGCTCGGACCGAATCCTCGTCGGCGCTACTTGTGGGCCCGGCGAGCAACAAGCACTGGGATGATCCGGGTGGTGGAGGCCTGATACTCGGCGTATGGCGGATACGCAGCGACGGCCGGGTCCCACCAGAGTGCTTTCTCATCGCCTGTGACTTCGCGAGCGACGTAGTCGTGAGGCTCAGGACCATCTTGGATGACCAGAGCGGTCGGATCGGCAACGATGTTGTAATACCAGGAGGGGTTCGTCGGCATCCCACCCTGCGAGGCAACGAGGGCGTACTCCCCGTCCTGCTCGACCCGCATCAGGGCCATCTTGCGGACCTTGCCACTCTTGTTCCCCCGTGTGGTCAGCGCGATGATCGGCAGACCGGTGTCCAGCAGCGTGTTGGCCCGCTCGCCGCCGGATGCCTCGTATTCAGCGACCTGATCTCGGACCCAGTCCCATGAACTCGGCTCGTATTCACCGTCGATCGGCATTTGTGCAGAATATGCGCTCGACCGGTCGGCCACCACATGGACTTCACCAAGCCATCGGCAGGCTGAATGCCCAGCCCCAGAATGCCGGAAGGCGGTCGGTTCAAAGGGGAGGGACCGTCGTCGCGATGCCCCGAAACCAGGCTCAGACGCCGAAATGTGCGCCACCTGATTGGTGGACTGGGGCACCTCCCTCACCCGGTGGGCACCGCACCTACGATGTTTTTGACCGAGACCCCAAGCCCGGGGAGTGATCCCTGGCTGGTGGCGTTGCCGAAGGCGAAGACCCCCCCGTCAGAGCCGATGAGCCAGTAGCCCCCGCCGTCGGGGGTGGGCACGATGCTCACGATGTTCGACACCGAGACCCCGAGGGCGGGCAGGGAGCCGAGGAAGTGGGCGTCGCCGAAGGCGTAGACCGCCCCGTTGGCCCCGACCACGTAGTAGCCCTGGCCGTCGGGGGTGGACGCGATCCCGGTGATGTCATTCACCGAGACCCCGATGCCAGGGAGCGAGCCGAAGAACGGGGCGTTGCCGAAGGTGAAGACCCCGCCGTCCTTGCCGACCAGGAAGTAGCCCCCGCCACCGGGGGTGGCCACGATGCCCACGATGTCGTTCACATGCACGTTCATCGAGGGTAGGGAGCCGTAGAAGCCGGCACTCTGGCCCACTGGGAAGACGAACACTCCCCCGTCAGAACCCACGAGGTCATAGCCCTGGTCGTTGTTCGTGGGCACGATGCCCACGACGTTGTTCACGCTCACCCCCAGGCCCGGGAGTGATCCGAAAAAGCCCGAGGACTGGCCGGTCGGAAAGACGAAGGCACCTCCGTCCGATCCGACCAGGTCGTAGCCGGTGAAGTTGTTGGTGGGCACGATGCCCACGATGTTGGAGACCTTGACGCCGAGGCCGGGGATCGAGCCGTAGAAACCTGAGGCTTGGCCGACGGGGAACACGAAGACCCCGCCGTCCGATCCCGCCAGGTCGTAGCCGGAAATCCTGTAGGTGAACTGGTCGACCGGGTTGGTGGCACTCGTCCCTCTCGGGCTGGTCACGGTGACGTCCACCGTCCCTGGGACCCCGGGGGGCACCTGGGCGCTAATGGTCGTGTCGCTCGTCACGCTGAACGACGGCGAGGCGACCGTCCCGAAGTGCACGGCGGTGACCCCGGCCAGGTTCACCCCATCGATGGTGACCGTGCTCCCACCCGTGGTCGGCCCGCTGGCCGGGCTCACCGAGTTCACTACCGGCAGGCCCGGGAGCATCTCGATCAGGGTCTGGTTGGCGGAACCGTTCGAGGCGGCGCCGGCGGCGGTGCAGGCCGAGGCCGAGGTGCACGAGACCCCGTAGAGGTCGTTGTCCTGCGTGGTGGTGGTATTGGGGCTGGCGACGATGGACCAGGTGGTCCCGTTCCACTCCTCGATCAGGGTCTGGTCGTGGGAACCGGTGTAGTAGTAGCCGGCGGCGGTGCAGGCCGAGGCCGAGGTGCACGAGACCCCACTGAGGACATTGTCCTGCGCGGTGGTGGTATTGGGGCTGGGCACGATGGACCAGGTGGTCCCGTTCCACTCCTCGATCAGAGTCTGCTGGTAGGAACCGTTCGAGGCGTAGCCGGCGGCGGTGCAGGCCGAGGCCGAGGCCGAGGTGCACGAGACCCCATAGAGGACATTGTCCTGCGTGGTGGTGGTATTGGGGCTGGCGACGATGGACCAGGTGGTCCCGTTCCACTGTTCGATCAGGGTCTGGTCGTAGGAACCGGTGTAGTACTCGCCGACGGCGGTGCAGGCCGAGGCCGAGGTGCACGAGACCCCGTAGAGGTCGTTGTCCTGCGTGGTGGAGGTATTGGGGCTGGGCACGATAGACCAGTTGGTCCCGTCCCACTGCTCGACGAGGGTCTGTTCAGAGGTGCCCGTGTCGTACCCGCCGGCGGCGGTACATGCCGAGGCCGAGGTACACGAGACCCCACTGAGGCCATTGTCCTGCGTGGTGGTGGTATTGGGGCTGGGCACGATGGACCAGGTGGTCCCGTTCCACTTCTCGATCAGAGTCTGGAAGTAGGAACCGGTGTAGTACACGCCGACGGCGGTGCAGGCCGAGGCCGAGGTGCACGAGACCCCATAGAGCTCGTTGGTCAGCGTGGCGCTCGTGTCGGGGCTGGCCACGATAGACCAGTTGGTCCCGTCCCACTGCTCGACGAGGGTCTGTGCAGAGGTGCCCGGATAGTACCCGCCGACGGCGGTACAGGCCGAGGCCGAGGTGCACGAGACCCCATTGAGGAAGTTGATGTGCGTGGAACTCGTGTCCGGGCTGAGCACGATGGACCAGCTCGGCGAGGCGGCTGCGGCGGTGGGGGGACCCCGAGGATTCCCAGCGCACCCCCGCAGAGGAGAACCGAAGCGAGGACTCCGGACAACGTTCGGAACCTTCCAGCCACGTTTCCCTCCCTAGCACTCGAGGTCAGCTGGAAAGTCTAGGGGGACGCAAAACCTCGTGCATGGCGTCGTTTCAAATGCTTGGAGCGAACCTCACCTACGCTCATCCCGACAGTCGGACCGATATCAAGATGGCACCCGCACGCGCCACCACGAGCACAGCACCACCGACACCCCATCCTCAGAGTGTCTCGACATCATTGGTGTTCTGGGATGCCTCTTGCCGAGACCGCCGCCAGGATTTAGACATGGCGAGATGTTCTCCCTCGAAAAAGCGTGAGTCCTGACGATGTCCACCCAACCTCCCCCGGGGGCAGAGGGTAAGGCCTACCTGGCCCACCAGGACAAGATGGCCGCTCGCCCGCTGCCGGGTGGGGGCTGATCGAGGATGTCTGACCCGATCGCCTCCCGGGCCGCTTCCCTCCCGCGGCAGGGTGAACGCGGCGATTCCGGGGCGACGACCCGGGGGCAACCGGTGTCGATGGCATCGGCCTGGCCCGCCGGACATCCTCGGGTCCTGGTGACCGACGCCTGGCTGGCCAACGCCGGTGACGCCGCCCTGGCTCTGGCCACCGAGAATCTGGTGCGCGAAGTCGTCCCGGGGGCGGCGGTGCTCCACGCCGCCTATCAAGGGGCCGAACTCGCCTCCAACTTTCCGAGTCTCCGGTTTACTGCGTCGCTCGAGGATCTGATCGGGACGCCGTGGGCCCCCCCAGCCCCCGGTTGGGCCGAATCGGGCCCGGCACTCGTTGCCGGTGCTGACGCGGTAATCAGCCAGGGCGGTGGCTTCTTGGTGGAGGCGTACCAGCCGTGGGGCCGGATCGCCGCCCTGAGCAAGGTGGCACGCTGGGGGGTGCCGGTGGCCATACTCGGCCAAACCGTCGGCCGCTTCACCAGATCGCGGGGCAACCACCTTCACCGGCTGATGCGAACCGCCCGCCTGATCGTTGTGCGAGACCCGCAATCAGTAGCGAACGCGACTGCCTTGGGGGCCACCGACGTCGTCCTGGGCACCGACCTTTGGCTCGCGTTGTTCCCCGATCCCCCCCTGAAACACTCCTCCAAGGGGGTGGGATTGGTGCTGACCAACCATCACCCGGACCCGGAGCAACGGCCCCGGCTGGCCGACGTGGCCCACCGGGTTGCCGAGGCGACCCTGGACGCATTTCCCGGCGAGTCGGTAACGCTTTGGTCAACCGTGCAAGGCCATCCCGACCTGGCCGGGGAAGACGACTCGGTGGTCGCAGAGTCGGTCGTCGATCGCCTGGAAGCCGCGAAGCGTGGCCGGGTGGCGATCCTCAGGGGCTACGTCCCGCCCGATCAGGCGATCGCTCTCATCGCCGGGTCGCGTGCTGTCGTCTCCATGAGGATGCACCCCGCCCTGTTCGCGGCGGCGCTTGACACTCCTTTCTGCCTAGTGCTCGGGGCTCAGAAGGCTGGAGTCCTGGAGGGCACATCGCTGCTTGGCCGCGTCGTCGACCCCGGAAATGCAACAAACGTCCCCGAGGGCGTGGCCAAGGCGGTCAGGAGGCCGGGGGAGGGACAGTGGAGCGCCCTTGCACCGCTGCGCGACCGCCTCGACGATGTAAGAACTCGGTTGGCCGACTTCCTCCAGGCATTGGATCGCCCCTAACCGTTCTGCATGGCTTTAGCTCGTGCCACCGTGTTGTGCATCAACAACTTGCTCCGCCAATCGGGAAATGGGATCTAATGATTGCCATCGAAAATTGCCCAGCAAGAACACCCCGCGACAACCTGGGTCAGCTGGCCGATGAAATGACCGTTGATGCACGTCGTCGCGCTTCGGTCGCGCCAATGCTCGGCTCGTCACCGTCCCGGCGGTAGGTGACACCCTCTGGGGTCGACGGCCGAAGATGCGGCCGCATGAACCTATTCGTCGCTGTGGCTCGTGATGTTGATCACATTGCCATCGGGGGCGCGAACGAAGAATCTGCGCAAGCCCCATGGTTCTTCCGTGAGTGGGTAGACGATCTCGAACCCACGCCGTTTGGCGTCCTCGTACGCCTCTTCAACGCCGGAGCCAACATGAACTGAGATGACTGAATCCTTGGGCGCTTTAGCGTCGCGGGTGACGAGCTGGACGTGGGCCTCGCCGTCCGGTGATTGGTAGTGGGCGACCCAGCCGAGGTTGAATCCCTCGATGCTCAACCCGAGGTAGTCCGTGTAGAAGTCACGGGCCGCTGCAATGTCGTCAACTTGAAGATTCGCAACAACGCCGGATACTCGCATCCATCCTCCTAAACCGAATCGAATGTCGGGATCTAAATTCGGCCATTATGTCCTGTGACGGGTTATCCACACGCCCGGAAGGACCGGTAGGGGACGCCGAAAGTGCGCCTCCGTCCCAGTAGGTGGCAGTGCCGTTTGGTTGTGGCCTGACTAGGACATGACTGGCGTGACAGCGGCGAGCGGTCCCGTCGCTGAGGATCGTCCGGTAGCGATATCAATCCATGCCTGAATCGGAAGGGCCTCAGCCTCGGGTACCAGTTGGGGCGCAGAGGCAGAGAGAACATCCAGCAGGGTCGCCGAGGTGATCAACTGTGCTCCGCTGTCTGGGGTTACCGCGTCTATGAGGTCGCACCCGTGAACCACCGCCTCGACGCATCTAGTGACGAGATAGTCCGAAACGGATATCGATCCCTGCACGGTTTCAATGGTGGCAGCGAGATCTGCCTCAAGCACGCGTGTGCGAGCCTTTGCCAACGGAATGCCTAAGTCGAAGTTGCCCAGGATGGCTCCTTCCCGGGCGGACGAATCAATCAAGTCATGGAACGCCCGCATGCCAGAGAGATTCTCGGCAGCCCCCATGGTTGGCTGACCTTCGGTCCCGGACTGAAGGAACCGGATCACCAGGCCAGGCTGAACGTATAGATGAGCGAGCACTTCCCGATTCCTCCAACCGTCGACTCGGCTCGCCGCCGACAGTTCGATCCGAGGGACGGCCTCTGCAATCAACTCCCACTGATGAATCAGCACAGAGCGGACATCCTCGGGATCGAGAGGCACCTCTCCATCTTGCCGCCGCTTGAGGGGGGTCACCGTCCCGGCGATCTGAGGAAGTGGGATCCACCCGCTAGTTGGAAGCTAGAAGGTCAAATTGTTCAACGAGTGGAAGAACACAGCTAGTGCGAAGGCCAGCACACCGCCAAGGATCACGATTGCACTGAGGACTAGGCCTGCCACCGTGAGCCCTTCGCCAGTCTGGATACCACCTGAGGATCGAATCTGCCTTCTGGCGCTGAGCGCAAGAATGATCCCGACTATGCCGAGCAGTCCCTCGACACCTGCTGTAATAAAGAAGGCGATCACACCGGCGTTGTTGTTCTCCTGGAGACCGGATATCGTGCTCACATTACCAAAGTGGTTACTCGTGGCAAGAATGATTGGGGCCAACACCCAACCAACAATCGGGAGCACAACGCACAACAAGGCGCGGATATTCAGCTCACGCCGTGTCCAATCATCCGTCTGCGCCATCGGAGCGAGCAGCTCGGGTGGATACCATTTTCCGTCCGAGGCCAGCCACCAACCGGCTCCTGCCGCCGCTTCGCTAGCCTCGGGTGATTGAGAGGTAGCCACTACTTCGGGATGTTGCTCAGGGGGATACCAGAGCCTGTCCGAGGCGTGCCACCAACCCGGTCCTTGTGAGGTGGTGCTCAATAGGCCTCCCAGTGTTCCGAGCCGATGCTAGGTCGCGGTAGCCAGCAACTGGCGGAGCCACTACTGATAGCACGCCACCATCCCGGTCGGGGGCAGTGGCGGTGGCAAAATGGGATGGGAGTTGGCCCAGTTGCAAGCATGAGAATGAGAGGACCCAATCGTGGCCGAACAGTCTGCGCCATGGCCGAAACAGGGGCCTGCGTCGTACTTCCCTTCAATTGAGAACAAGTACGGTCGCTCGATTGCGGAGTGGCAGAAGATCATCGCCGACTGTGGGCTCGACAAGCACATGGCGATCGTCGGATACCTCAAGTCCGAGCATGAAATGGGGCACGGTCACGCCAACGCACTCGTAGGTTGGACACTCGCGGGCAACACGGCCACACCTTGAGCTCCCTCAACAACATCATTGGTGGTCGGGACGCTGTGTGTCGATACGGGCGCTTGTGGGCCTATTGCACATCGAGCGGCAATCGCATCAGACTCAGATTGACGATCTTCGGAGGTATGGCGCTGTGGAGCACGAGATCTGTCGGGCATGTGGTTTCGATGGCTCTCGCTACGACGTCCAAGAGTTGACCGCAGCACTTCGCGGTCTGGGACCCCGCTGGAATCTTCTACTTGTAGAGGCCGGACCGAACATTCGCAGGCGACCAGAGCCAACGGTGTGGTCGGCACTTGAGTATGCGGCGCACAGCCGGGACATTACGGCACTTCACGTTTTTGGAGTTGAACAGGCGTTGACGCAAGATGAACCGGTTTACTCGTCCATCAGCGATGACTTGGTCGATTCGGCTGCATCGACCTACCTGGAAGCTGATCCAAATGACGTTGGTTCTGAGCTGGCAGGCCAGGCGTCCTTACTGGCTGACGTAGCCGAAGCAGCGGGTACCGCCAAGTGGTCCCGGGGTCTGACAATTGGCGATTCACGAAGCGACGTACGCCGCCTTCTTGAGCATGCCCTGCACGATTCGCTCCACCATTTGAACGACGTGGAGGTCGGACTGACTCGCCTCAGCAAGGATGGCCAATGACGGGTGACTTTGCAGAGTACCTGGTGATCAACTGAAGTAGCAAGCGCCTCAGTCCCGGTCGGGGATGGTTGCATCCACCAACGTTCCCTTGACCACGCTCGACGGCCGATCAACAATCATTCCATGTCTAGTGCCGAAATTGATGCCTACTTGGCAGATCTCCAAGAGCCCAAACGTTCGTCATTGGAACAGCTACGCCAGACCATCCTTCAGGTGGCACCAAAAGCCCAAGAAGGGATCTCGTATGGAGTACCCGCTTTCAGGCTGCACGGGAAGGTTGTTGCCGGATTTGCCGCTTTCAAGAACCACCTCAGCTATCTGCCCCACAGTGGTACCGTATTTCCAGAGCTTGAGAAGGAAGTCGCCCCTTACAGGACTTCAATTGGGGCACTGCAGTTCCCCATCGACTCGACGCTGCCAAAGGCGCTCGTCGAAAAACTCATCAGAATAAGGATCGCCCAAGCATTCCCGAAGTAAGGGTTTATGTGGGGGGTGGACCCTTCACGACATCATTGGTGATCTGGGACGCTCGCGCGATGCGGATGCCCTGGTGTTCATGATGCAAGCGTGGGTCTGGGATCTGCTGGGATCCACGCGACCGGAGAATCGGCCCAGCGAAGTCAGAGTCAGGTCAATGTGACGGAACGAAAGTACTCGAACTGCGTGATCGGGACCGGTCTGCCTCCCTATTCAGCTCTGCGAGGGCGCCCTTAATAGATAGGCGGCGTTGCCTCCGAAGAATCCTGCAGAGCTCTCCTCCGGTACGAGCCCAGTGGCGTTGTAATCCTCGATGGCGGTAAGCGTTCCCTCGGTATGCGGATAGTCACTGCATGCCATGAAGATGTCGCCGGAGCGTGCCAATAGTCGGTGCGGCTGCTCGTACGAGAAGGCTGCAACCCGCACCTGACGTCGGAAGTATTCGCTTGGCATGAGAGAGAGTTCCGTAGATTCCCCATTGAAGCGGGCGGTGTGGCGGTAGCCACCATCCATCATCTGCAGATGCTGCGGCACCCACGTCGCGGATAGTTCCATGATGCCCATCCGAAGATCTGGGTAACGCTCAAGAACGCCATTCAGAATCAGGTCGGTCATCGCGAGGGCTGCGCCAGCCCATATGAAGACAACGCTAAGCGGTGTGATCCCCCCTTCCATATCCTCTCCGTACCACGCCTCGTCGAATGGGCGAGCTTGATTGGCGACGTGGAACACCGGAGTGATCCCGTGATCCACGAATGCAGCCCAAGCGCGATCGAGCTCGGGGTGTGACAAGGGCCGCCCATCCACCAACGAGGGTGGGATCAAGGCCAGACGGATCCCTCCATCGGCCAACATCGCCAATTGAGCTTCAAACCAAGCCAAATTCCGAAGGCTCAAGTGGGCCACCGGGTAGAGCCGCCCCCTGCCTTTGGCGGCTATCTCTACGATCCAACGGTTCCATGCGGTCATGTTGGCCAGGGTGGCACGCAAATCATGCTGCAGAGGTCGCTCCCAACTTATCCCGTAGTTCGGAAACATGATCGAGGCGTCGAAACCGGCTCTATCTAGCTGAATGAGGCGAGCCTCTGGGTCGGAATAGCTGGCCGTGAACTCGTCAAGGTCGAAATCTGCGGGCAAGCCATCCAACAAGCGTTGCCGAAAGACGCCGATACCGTCGACGTCACCAGGGTGATGAGGGCCCCCCAAACTCAAGCGACGATCGCCGAACATCAGCCAGGTATACCCGAGGTCGTCTTTTTCCATATGCAGTGCAACATCGCGATCCGCCGGGTCGACGTACTCCTGCCACATTCCAGACGGCTCAAAGAGGTGGGTGTCGGAGTCGATGAGTAGGTTCACTGCGCCTCCCGTCAAAACGCTGCAGATGCACTGGAGCGATCGGCTAGACACTACGCCGGATTGGGTGTTCAGCCTGGAGAGAGCTCTGGACCCGCGAGTTGGGATGGTCTTTTTCCTTCTCTTCGCGATAGGACGACGATCTGTCCTGGGATGAGCATTGTCACAGCCCGAGGGTGCGCCGCCTCCAAAACATCATCGGTGTTCGGGGGCGCAGGCTCGGGGCGAACGGGAGAAGTCCTGTCAAGGCCGGGCCGCGGGGCCGCCCGTGGGGGAAAGCCTTTGACGGGCCGGTCAGTAGGCACCAGCAGAATGGGAGAGGAACCCGGCAGGCGCCGGGCTCCCGGTTGCAGAGCCGCTTCTCGGGCCGAGGCCGAAGAAATCCGACTGGAGGATCCAGGCTTGGGGCCCGTGATGCTGGTGGCCTCGGGACGGTGGAGGGCACAGGTCCGAGGGCGCAAAGCCGGATCAAATTGGTCGGAGCAGCGACTTGGCGGTGAGGGCCGAACCCAGGCAACGGTGACTGAACAGCGCTACGAGTCGTGCCCGGCCGGAAGACGCCTACCGACGAAAAGCCAGAGCAGTGACTTGTCCTCGTCGTATTGTCCCCGCGATTTCTCCCACAAGAGGGTTTCAAAGCCATGCCGCTCAAACAGCTCTCGGGTATTCCGACTGTATTTGTAAACGCCCCTAGTGCCGGGCGTGCCGTCCCATAGTTCCACCGAAATCATGGCGCTCGCTGATTCAGAAATGTGTTCGGCAAGGGTTTCGGCACCTTCGTCGGGAATATGGTCGAGCACTGACATTGTCAATACGGCATCCCAGCTGTCGGCGGCCTCGGCCCAATCGTTGGCATCGGCAACCTCGAAGGTGATGGGCAGTCGTTTGGACCGGGCAAGTGCGATTGCACGAGCGTTGACGTCGATCCCCTTGAGGATCATCTGAGGACGGGCCTGTGAGATGTACTGCAGGTTTCGTCCGCTGTTCGTGCCAACTTCGAGGAGAGAATCGGGGGCGATCATGGGAACGATCGTGTCTGCCAACCAGCGAGATCGCTCGTGAGCGATGGGATCGTCGTCGTTGGTCAGGTGATAGTCGGTAAGGCTGGCCCAATACGCCGAGGCCTTCCCAGCTTCCGTGCCTCGCCGAATACGGCTCATGGCGTACGAGAGTCCCCGCTTAGCCCTAGCGGATATCGAATGGATGTCGGCCAAGACTGAATCCCTTCAGGCGCACGAAAGTCCAACACGTTAGCCCTCGCTGGGCGGGGGCCTCGGAACCCAGGTCCGCCCGTAGGGAGGCCTCGTCGATTCAGCTAGGGCGGGCTCCTCATTGCCGAGCCGATAGTCGGGCCGAGACAGCCGATGACGTAACTACCGCCACCGGGGTCTGTCGACACAGCCGCCGAAGCCCTTGCGCCGCGGTACCGGTCGACTGGGCCCCCACCCGGCTGCCCGTTTACACGGCCGGAGTGCTCACCGTAGTGGCGCTAGTACCTCGTCGGCGTAGCGACGGGCCCGCTCGACGAACTGACGGCGGGTGCGGGTACGAGCGTCATCAAAGCCCACCGACACCCACGTGACCCCCGCCTCCCCCAGGCGCACGAGCTCCCGGCGGTGGGCGGCGCTACCGTCGGGACCACCCTCGTTGTCCCCCGCGCTGAAGCAGATATCGAGTGGTTCCGTGCGCCCGATGGCTGCGGCGTGACGCCGGGCCAGCTCGATTCGGGGGGCCAGGTCCTCCACGCTGGTGACCGAGGCAGTACGGGTAGACGCGGCGATGCGTCCGCTACGGAAGGGCGCCCATCCCTGGCAGCTCTCGACGGCCCGCCGGATGGCCCGGGTCGAGTTGCCGCCCATCCAAATAGGTGGGTGCGGGTCGGCCAACGGCCGGGGCAACATTCGCACGCCGCGGGCCCGGAAATGCCGCCCCTCGTAGGAGACGGTCTCGCCCGTCCAGGCCAGCTTCATCACCTCTATGGCCTCTTCGAGCAGTTCGTTGCGCTCATCAAAGTCGACACCCAGGGCGCCGAACTCGGGCTTGAGGTAGCCGGCTGCCACCCCCAGGGTTAGCCGCCCTCCGGAAAGCAGGTCCAGGCTGAGCGCCGACTTGGCCGAGAGAAAGGGATTCCGGTAACCGGCCACGAAGATGTAGGTCTGCAATCGCAGGGTTGTTGTGGCGGCGGCGGCGAAGGACAGGGCCACGAAGGGGTCCAGGGCGTGGTGACCGCCGCCTTCAAGCCAGCGGGCGTCGGGGGCCGGGTGATCGGTGACGTGACAGGCGTCGAAGCCGGCGTCCTCAAGGGTCGTCGCCACCTCGGCAACCGCGTCGGCCGACAGAAACTGCTCGGGGTCGGCAATGCGGGTTGTGGGTAGACCGACGGTGATTCTCGGGAAGGTGGGCACGAACCCGAACCATAGAGGGCGGGGCCCGAGCCCGCCGACCCCCGTAACATGTCCTGTTGTCGCTGCAAGCCAATTGGAGAACGATCTGGGCAAGTGAAGAGATACAGGGTCCTTGATGAGGACTCACGTCACGTCCAGGCCACGCGCGGGCAATCCAGGCGGGCTAGCGGGTTAAACGACCTCTCCGTGCGAGAGCGTCGACCGACACCGCCGCGAGGAGCACCAGTGCTGTGACCATGTCTTGCTCTGCCGCGCCGAGGCCAATAAGGCCCATTCCGTTATAGATCGCGGCAATTACAAGTCCACCCAGGAGAGCATGAACCATCTTTCCCCGTCCACCGAAGAGGCTCGCTCCTCCGATCACTGCGGCGGCAACGGCGTAGAGAACGAGGGTTCCGCCGTCAATGTCCGTCGAAATCGAACCGAGTCTTGAGGCGTAGACGATGCCCGCTGCGCCGGAGGTGAGTCCCGACAACGCAAATGCCGTCGTACGCACTCTCGTCAGGTTGACTCCGGCCCTCCTCGCTGCCTCTGCATTGCCGCCAATCGCGTACAGATAGCGACCGAAGCGAGTACGGCCAAGCAGGAACGTCCACGCTGCCAGAATCGCCAGGACCACCAACACGACCCATGGAATTCCCTTGAGGGGGATGAGCGAACCCCGATTGGCATTGCAAATGAGACATACCCCGACGCCGATGACGGCCAGCAACCCGATCTTCACGGCGGTAAGGCTCGGCGGTGAAGATGTGAGTCCGCTCGCCCGCCGGTTCCGGTCGCGACGGGCGATGAGCAACCCGAAGAAAACCACGATGATCCCCATGACGATCCAACCAGCGACTATGCCGAGATTTCCATTCACGATGTCATTCAATATGTTGTTCGTGATCGGGATAGTTCCACCGTTCGAGTTGCCGCTCTTTTGGATCAAGAAGATCAAGACCCCCTCCCAACCGAGAAGGCCGGCCAAGGTGACCACAAAGGATGGAAGTCGCAATCTCGTGACGAGGGTTCCCTGCAGCACGCCGATGGCCGTCGTTGCGGCCAGTCCGGCAAGGATGCACACGAACCATGGAAGGTTATGAGGAGGTGCGGCCAGTTCACACGTGATGACAGCGCCAATGCCGGCCACGAAACCGGTCGAAAGGTCGATTTCGCCCAAAATCAGGACAAAGACCTCTGCCATTCCGAGCAGGATGAAAACCGCTCCTTGGACTAAGAGATTGGTGAGATTGCCGGCCGAGAGAAAAGCTGAGTCCTGTGTCTGAAAGATGAGTGCCAACAAGATCAATCCGACGAGCACGGGGATCACCCCGACTTCACCGCTACGGACCTGTTTGACGAGGGAGCGAAGTGACGACGAAAGCGACGCGTCAGCGGGGGGACCCTCGCCGAGGACCGGTTCAGACTGCATTCCGCACATCCCTCGGTGCGAAGGCACCTTCAACCGATTGCCACCTGCCAGTGGGCGCGAGCATCCTCTTAAGTCTCCGAATCCACCGCGTGCCCGCCTTCGGCTCCCGGCGCATCATCTCGCTCGGTTGACGCACCGGTGGTGATCAACTGCAGAACCTCTTGAAGGTCTAGTTCCGAGGCGGGGGCGACTCCGGCAACGCGACCGAGGTAGAGCACGCCAACCTGGTCCGCCATGGCGAAGACATCATTCAGATTGTGGCTGACAACCAGGACTGCCACGCCCTGACTTGCAAGCTGCTTGATCAGATTGATCACGAGTGCCGTCTGAGTCACGCCTAGTGCCGCGGTGGGCTCGTCCATGATCACGAGCTGCGCATCCTCCATGACGGCCTTGCCAACCGCGACGGCTTGGCGTTGCCCACCTGAAAGCGTTCCTACCAATTGCCGAATCGAGCGAACAGTGACGACCGATAAATCGGCCAATGCCTGCTTGGCTCGCAGTTCCATGGCCGCCTCATCAAGCAAGCGATGTCGGAGCAGTTCGCGACCGAGAAAGAGGTTCTGGACGATATCGAGGTTGTCGCACAGCGCAAGGTCCTGGTACACGGTGGCCACGCCGAGAGCCGTGGCGTGCTTCGGACTTTCGATGCGGACCGGTTGACCCTTCCAAAAGATCGTTCCGGTATCGGGCTCAGAGATGCCCGAGATGGCCTTGATGAGCGTCGATTTTCCCGCTCCATTGTCTCCCACGAGAGCGGTGACCTGACCTGCGGGTATGTCGAGGTCGACTCCGCTGAGCGCCTGCACCGAACCGAAGCTCTTGCCGATGCCCTGCAAGCGTAAGAGGGGCGCCCCGTCGCGCCCCTTTTCGCCCGACGCCGAACCCGACTCAGCGGGTTCGGCGCCAGCAGCGGAGCCGGTATTCATTGCCACCAGGGTTTGGCTTGCGTCCCGGAAATTAAGCGGTCTTACTTAATGCCGGCAGCTTGGCAAGCGGCGGCCAATGCTCCTGCACAGAGCTCCGAAGACGGTACGAACTGATCCTTGATGACCGTGGCGTTCATGTTCGATGGTGTCACCCACTCGGGCTTCAGGAGAACTGAGGCCACGGCGACCTTCTTCGTCGTGTCCTGGGTCGAGCCATTTACGAGGGACTTTGGCGGTGCGGTCCCGGCTCGCAGGTAGATAGCGAGGGCCGCCGCGGCCTGAGCCTCAAGGTAGATCGGCTTGTACGCCGTTCCGCACTGGTAGCCAGCGAGGATGTTCTGAAGTCCGACCAAGGTCGCATCCTGCCCGGTGATGGGGAAACTCTTGGCTGGGATGTTCAGGGTCTTTAGGTACGTGATGATTGGGGCGGCATTTTCGTCATTTGGTACGAGAGCGGCGTTTAACGATGGGTGCGCAGTCCGCTGCTGCTGGAACTCAGTCTCTGCCGTCGGGGGATCCCACGTCCCAGCTGGTTGTCCAGCTTCTACGTATTTTCCAGATTTGAAGTATGACGAAAGCACCCCGGTGTAACCCTGCGCAAACAGCGTCGCGTTGTTGTCCGTCGCGGCGCCTCGCATTACAAGGACATTCGGCTTCTTGACATTCCACGCGCTAATGCAGCTCACGAGGCCGGCCCCGATGAGCTTTCCCACTTGAACGTTGTTGAAGCTCACGTAGTACTGGCGGGTTCCACCGAGTGTAAGGCGGTCGTAATCGATCACCTCGGCACCGTGTGCCTTGGCGTAAGACTCGATGCTCGCTCCCGTTCCGGAATCAAGGGGATCCATGATGAGCACGGTTGCCCCATTTGAAATATCCGACTGGGCATCGGTGAGCTGGGTCGCATCGCTCCCTTGCGCGTTCTGCACAATGAATTGAGAGGCGGTCAGCCCGGCCGCTGTGAGAGCTTTGGTGAGATACGGCGCATCGAACTCTGTGTAGCGGGCTGATGACACAGTGTCGGGCAGTATCACTGCGACCTTGCCCTTGCCCTTGGCGGCAAGAGACTTCAAATTCGTCATCGCAGAGAAATCCCTAGTGAATGACGACACGGAAAGGGTTTTGGTAGCCGCTCCCGCAGGAGCACCGGTCCCGATGGTTGCCGCTAAGAAGCTGGAAGTCAGCAGGAGCGGCAGAATGGTTCGAACCCTCGATGATCTGTGCATGTCCCTACCCCGATCGTGTTGCCCAATCTCGTTGTTAGAGCAACGAAAGAGAGTGTACGCCTAGAACACCGGCGAATCCACGCCTCTTTCTGGAACCTCCGCGAGAGGAGTGAACGAGGCGAAGGACTCGCCGACTCTCACGACCGAACAACTTGCGCGGGATGCCAACGTCCGCGCTGATTTTGGCCTCTGTTGCCTGTGCTTGGCGGCTGTGACCAACAACGGCCCCACCCCCACCAGTTCCACGGGAGATCAGTCGAGCTCCTCGATCACAAGTGAGGCGCTGACCGGGTCGCTGCCCCCGGCGTCTGGAGTGATGGTCAACGCGTTTGACTCGCCGGGCGGATTGACGACCTCGAGCACGGAGTCCGGGGTCGTGGTGGTGATCAACGACTCCCCCGTAATCTCTGAAGTACCGGTGGCCCGGCCTACCACAGTGTCGGGAAGCTCAGTCCCATTGAGACGCAACGCGAGTTGACCGGCCTCGGTGACTGAAACGCCGAACGACACCTGATAGGTGCCGACGTTGGCCAGCGAGAACGACGAGGACGAGATCGCGGTGATTACTGAGCCCCCCTGGGGGCCAACGTCGGGAAACGCCACCGCGCTGCCCGAGCCGACTGTGGCCAAATTGTCAGGGGGCATGAGTGCAGTGAACTCCGCAAACACCGGGACGGCGATCGGACCCGTCGCTCCGGTGGCCCCGGTCGCCCCTGTCGGACCCGACGCCCCGGTCGCCCCTGTCGGACCCGACGCCCCGGTCGCCCCTGTCGGACCCGACGCCCCGGTCGCCCCTGTCGGACCCGACGCCCCGGTGGCCCCGGTCGGTCCCGACGCCCCGGCAACCCCGATCGGACCTGGCGGACCAGCGGGGCCCATCGGGCCCACCGCTCCTGTGGCTCCGGTCGCCCCAGTCGCACCCGACGTAGTGCTCGGGACTGCGGCGGCAGCGACGATGGCGGCATTGAGACCTTGACCGACCTCGCTGCCGTAGCTCTGGGCTGAACCGAAACTGTAGACCCCGCCATCGGCACCGATGAGCCAATACCCGAGTCCATCAGGAGTTGGCACGATACCCACGATGTTGCTTACGTGGATCCCAATGCCCGGAAGCGACCCGAAGAACCCGGCATCGCCGAAGGCAAACACCCCCCCATCGGCACCAACAAGCCAGTAGCCACCACCACCGGGGGTCTGGGCTCTCACGCCCAGCGTGGGAGTCAGGGTTGAGACCCCATCTGTCGTAGAGCGAGCTGTCGCCGAGGACACTGCCGGTGTCAATGCGCTGATCACGGCGGCACTGGCCGCCACGCCATAGGCACGACGGGCCCAGCGACGAGCCTTCCGGTGCGGTTGGGTGTGCTTGCGGCTCATCTCAGCTCTCTCCTACGTCCTCGGAATATCGTAACAAGGTCGGCGCGCTTCTGTGTCTGCCAATCTGGCGGGCGATTACGGGGCTACCGCAGCAGAGGTAACGGGCGATTCACTGACTCAAGGAGCCTTGGCCTCGTAGGTACCGGGCTCAGGTGCTCCAACAGTGATTGCAAGCCTGTTCCAGGCGTTAATTTCGATGATGAGGTAAACGAGCTTGGTGAGTTCCTCCGGCGTGAAGACCGAAGCGGCCTCGTCGATCACCGCTTGGGGCGCGTGTGCTTGAGCGACGAGGGTCACCGCTTCGGTAAGCGCCAACGCGCCGCGCTCGCGGTCGGTAAAGAATGGAGCCTCGCGCCACGCGCTCAATGCGTAGAGGCGCTGCTCGGTCTCGCCCGCAGCCCGAGCATCCTTTGAGTGCATGTCGATGCAGTACGCACAGCCGTTGATCTGAGAGGCGCGCATCTTGACCAACTCCAGGAGTGCAGGGTCAAGGCCTGAGCCCCGGACGAGCACGCTGAGCCGCTGGAGCGCCTGATACCCCTCCGGCCAAGATCCGAACAGCAGCGTGCGTGCTTCGGACATGACCCTGAGCGTACGCGAACAGGCTGCCCCGTCGTGTCGGTGTCCAGCGCACCTGGCATGGCACGGACCAGGGGAGGGTCAGAGCGGTTCAAGCGGAGGCGAAGCGGCGGCGGGCGAGGTCGGCCAGACGGTCAACCTCCGCCGGATCGGGGATCTGACCGCTCGCGAACATCGCGACCTGCAAGGCGGGCCCCTGGGCGCCGAAGCGGTCCGTCTGCTCTTTCGTGACTGGTTGCACCACGTAATGGATGTGCACTGGTTTTCCTCGGGCATGGGACCACAGGCAGTTGTAGACCTGATCCGCATCGACCAGGTCGCGCACGACAGCTGATGTCTGCCGAAGGAGGGGGCCCAGCTCTCCTGCCTCGTCGTCGGACAAGTCCCCGACGGCAGTCACATGACGTTGCGGTTTGACCACCAAGGTGCCAAGGCCAAGCGGCCCAATGCAGTGCTCAACCAACCAACTGGCAGTCGCATGAATCAGTCCCCCGGGGAGTGGGCGTCGACCGCTCGACAACTCGCATGCCATGCAGTCCTCCATCCACCCAGGCTTTCATGTCGGTTAGGCTGCGATGAGTGCTTTTCTGTCGGATCCGAGCGGGGCGAGGATTGAGAACTCGGATATAGAACTGCAGTAACAACATGGCTGGCCGCGGACGCAACGCTGGCAGGACAGTGCCCCGGTAGCGCCGATGGGGTGCCCAACGCGATGGTGATCAGAAGTCGGAGGCTTACAGAACACGCTCCGACCTGGGATCAAGCTCCGGGGGAGAGACTCGAACTCTCAACCTAGCGGTTAACAGCCGCTCGCTCTGCCATTGAGCTACCCCGGAAGGCGTTTCAGCCCGCTCGACGATAGCAGTAGGCCCAACGGAGCAGTCTGCGACCGGGGTCCGGTTCGATCGCTCGCGTAACCGATGGCCCGGGGAACCGCTCTAGGCCTCTTCGAGATAGTCCCGCAGCAGATAGGCCGCGTCAGGACGGCGGAGCTTGGCCAAGGTCTTCGACTCGATCTGGCGCACCCGCTCCCGGGTCACGCCGAACTCCTTGCCCACCTCTTCTAGGGTACGGATCTTCCCATCTTCGAGACCGAAGCGCAGGCGGACGACGTCTTGCTCGCGCTCTGAGAGGTGGGCGAGGGCCTCTTTGACCGCTTGGTCAAGCATCGCCCGGGTCGCTGCGTCGTCAGGTACCACCGCGGCGCGGTCTTCGATCAGGTCCGAGAGGCTGAAGTCGTCCTCTTCACCGACCGGCTGCTCGAGTGAGACGGTGTCCTGGTTGATTCGTTGGATCTCGCGCACACGTTCGATCGGGAACTCGACGCGCAGCGACACCTCCTCGGCGGTGGGCTCGTGACCGAGTTCTTGGAGGAGCTGGCGCTGGGCCCAGACCACCTTGTTGATGGTCTCGACCATGTGGACCGGGATCCTGATGGTCCGCGCCTGGTCGGCAATGGCCCGGGTGATCGCCTGGCGGATCCACCAGGTGGCGTAGGTGGAGAACTTGAAACCCTTGGTGTAGTCGAACTTGTCGACCGCCCGCATGAGGCCGAGGTTGCCCTCTTGGATGAGGTCGAGGAAGGCCAAGCCGCGGTTGCGGTACCGCTTGGCGATGGAGACCACCAGACGCAGGTTGGCCTCGATCAGCACCTCTTTGGCCTGCTGGCCCTTGCGGACGAGACGCCGGTCCCGACCTTGGTCGGCGATCGAGAGCAAATGTTCCTCGGGACCACCTTCGGTCTCGGCGAGTGCGTGGGCGGCCAGTCGGGCCGCTGCCTCGTTACCTCCCTCAATCCTCTGGGCCATATCGACTTCGAGTTCGGCGCTGAGGAGTGGGACCTTGCCGATCTCCTTCAAATAGTGGTGGACGGGATCTTCGGGGCTGCCACCGAAGTAGTCCGAGCCGCTCGAAGACGACTTCTCCTTCCCGCTGGCGCGGCTCCCGGCGCCCTTTGCCTTAGCTGGCGCCGAGGTGGCCTTGGCCTTCGCCGATCCCCCCGGTGTCGGCCGCGCCTTGGGTCGCGTCTCGGGATTGGGCTTTGCGGGCGGCGCTGGGCCTTCATCCACATCAAG
>Ga0182024_10005858_pt1 | contig 27280 bp, 25 predicted proteins | sample P32metaG_FD_120480 | JGI IMG/M metagenome (GOLD analysis project Ga0182024, IMG submission 120480) | Permafrost microbial communities from Stordalen Mire, Sweden - P3-2 metaG (Illumina Assembly) | ecosystem: Environmental > Terrestrial > Soil > Wetlands > Permafrost | place: Sweden: Stordalen...
TACATCGGGTATAACGGCACGATGGCCGGCGGCGGCGACACCGAGGACAGCCGTTGGGACGACGCCCTGAAGTATCGCCTCGCCTATGGCCCGGCCCATTTCGGCGCGATGTATAAATTCGCCGACGGCTCTGCCGGCTGCTATTCGGCCCTCGCAGCGGCCGGATCATCCTGGACTGCCGCCAACTGTACGCCGGAAGCGGCCCATAACAACGCCTTTGGATTCGACCTCGGCGGAAAAGTCAGCGTGTTCTCCGCCGACCTCGTCTACCAGCACTACAACCAGGCGATCAGCGTATTGAACCCCTTACAAGGACCTCAGAGCCAGAGTGGGGGTGCGCAACTTCAGTCTACCGAAGACAGCATCGATACAACTTACATCACCGGGGCCAATCTGATCGGAACGACCAACACCGTATACGGCATCGTGACCGACAACAACGCAGTTATGGCCACTGCCAAGTATTCATCGGAGGCGTTCAAGGTCTTTGCCGGCTACGAATACATCTGGCAGAATAACCCTGCTAACCCGTTGGGCGTTGGCGCCTCAGACCAGGGCGGTTACATCATGAGCGGGGTTGAAGACAACAATCTTGATTCTGAAAAATTGGTCAATATCTGGTGGACAGGCGCGAAGTACACCTACCGTTGCAAAACCGACGTCACTTTCGCCTGGTACCAACAGCGGCAGAACGACTTCCGCAGTCCGCCGGCCTGCTCGGCAGCAGCCGGTTTCCGCGCATCCTGCGCTGGCGCCCTCAACGAGGGGTCGCTCTATTTGGATCATCACTTCACCAAGCGTTTCGACTCTTTTGCCGGAATTGCGTATTCCTTCGTGAGCGGCGGTCTGGCCATCGCCATTCCTCACGGCCCCGGCGTCCCCTATAACTCCAACAACAACCTTGCTCCGACAGTCGGTAGCCGTTTCACCTTCTGATTGTCAGCAAGTCACCTGGTTAGAGTTATGGGCAGTTGGAGGGTTTTCAGCCTCCAACTGCCCATTTTCTTTGACCTCGATCTGGCCTGAGGCGATGGTGAACTGAACGCAGCAGCGCCCATGCCGCAGCTCAGGTTTAGCAGGGATCGGATTGCCCGCGGTTGACCCACTCGCCTAGTATGGTCCCAGTTCTCGATTGAGTCCCAATCTCGATTGATCCCAGAGGATCGTCCAAAAATGCTCGTTGAATTGCGCGCGGAAAACTATGCGGTGATCGATCACGCAATCGCGATCTTTGGTCCAGGACTGAACCTGCTGACTGGCGAGACCGGAGCCGGCAAATCCATACTGGTCGACGCGCTGGCCCTGCTGATGGGCGGCAAGGCATCGGCGGAGGTGGTGCGGCACGGAGCCGAGAAGGCCGTAGTGGCGTGCGTCTTCGAGTCCACACCCGGCGCGGAAACCATTCTGGAAGAGAACGGAATTGATGCGGAGGGGCACGAGATCATTCTGCGGCGAGAGATTCTGGCCACTGGCAAGGGCCGCGTGTTTGTGAATAATCAGCCGGCCACGGTGGCAGTCTTGAAGCAGCTTGCGCCGGAGCTGGCGCTGGTTCATGCGCAGAGCGAGAGCCTGACCAGCTTCGACCAGGCCCAACAACGGATTCTGCTGGACCGGTTCGGCGGCATATCGACCGAGGCAGTGAGCGAGGCCTATGCGCGTTGGCACGCCGCTGAGGAAAAACTGAACGAACTCGTGGAGGGCGAGCAGGACCGTCTGCGCATGGTCGACCTGTGGAGCTATCAGCGCAAGGAGATTGAAGCGGCGCACCTGGAGGGCGGCGAGGACGAGGCACTGGAGACGGAGAAGCGTGTGCTGGCCAATGCGGAGAAGCTCTACGCGGCGGCGATGGGCGCATTCGAGCTACTGTACGAGGGCAGCGCATCAGCCGAAGTTGCGCTGCGGGCAGCGGTGCGCAATGTGGAGGAGCTGGCGCGCTACGACGCGAGGTTTCAAGAGGTGGCGCAGCAGTTGGAGGGAGCGCGGGCGACGGTAGGCGATGTGAGCAGCAGCTTGCGAGATTATGCGGAAGGGATCGATGCGTCGCCTGAGCGGCTGGCGGAGATTGAGGACCGTCTGGCCGCGCTCGACCGGCTGAAACGCAAGTACGGCAAAACGGTGGCCGAGGTGATTGCGTTTGGCGAAGACGTCGCGCGCAAGCTGGCCGAGGTTGAGGATAAGGACGAGATTCTGAAGGCGCTTCGTGGCGAATTGGCGGAGGCGGTTGCGGCTTATCGCGGGGCCGCGGGGGTGGTCCACAGCCATCGCAAGGCTGCGGCGGCAAAGCTGGCCAAGCTGGCCGAGGGGCAGATCAACTCACTGGCAATGAAGGTGCGGTTTGAAATCGCTGTGCATTCCTCCGAGGACCTTAACCGGGCGGTAGGCCGGGACTTTAGTCCCGGCACAAAGCAGGCAAAGGATGCGGGGGCTTTAGCCCCTGAGGCGCGCTCTGCTGAGGGCTCACAATCCCATTGGACCTCGTCCGGTTGGGACACGGTGGATTACCGGATTGCGACCAACCCCGGAGAGCCGCTCAAGGCGCTGCATGAGATTGCCTCAGGCGGCGAGATGAGCCGAGTGATGCTGGCCCTGAAGGTGAGCGTGGAAGAAGGCGCGGCCAAGCCGAAGAAGAAATCCGCGACACCCAGGACGCTGGTCTTTGACGAGATCGATATTGGGATAGGCGGCCGTGCGGCGGAAGCGGTGGGGCAGAAGCTGAAGGCTCTGAGCAAGGGGCAGCAGGTGTTGTGCGTGACGCATCTGCCGCAGATTGCCGCGTTCGCCGACCAGCATTTCCTGATCGACAAGCGCGAGACCGACGGAAGGACCAAGATGCAGGTGCGTTTGCTGGATGATCGGGCACGGACGCATGAAGTGGCGCGGATGCTGAGCGGTGCCAAGGTGACGGATACCAGCTTGCAGCACGCGGGGCAGATGATTGCGGGGAGCCGGTAGTCCATTTCTCGACTGAAATGGGAAGAATCGTTATGCGACTTTACAAATAAAGCGGCATCCGTTCTTTTCCGTTCAGACGTCCCGGCTGTAGGTGCGCTTCTTCAACAGCGAGATGCTGCGTACCCGACGTTTCATACAAGAGTCGGGAGCTTCTCAGGCCTCAGGACTTTGGCAATTTGGGCAAGTGCCAGGACTTCTCCAGCTTCGTGTATTGGGCGAGCGGCAACTGGACCAGGATCGGCGACCTGGCTGGATCGAGCCGGGCGAGGATGGGTTCAAGCTGCTCCTGGGGCATGGCGGTGCAGCCCGAGGTGCCCACGTCAGGTCCGCCCCATATGTGCAGGAAGACGCAAGAACCGGCGTACGGAATAGCGGTGGGGTTGTGATCGATTACAGCGCCCCAGCGGTAAGCCTCGCCGGCCTGCGACATGCGGTTCGGAGCTGCGCCAGTCGGGTGAGACGGTGGCGCGATCGAGAATGCGGTTGTAGAAACGGGAAGCGCTGTCGTCCACGCATTCCACCGAAGCTGTCAGGCTGATGTAGGGCATCTTCCAGTTGGACGGCGGCTGCGCGGCATAGCCAAAGGCAGTGCCGATGGTGAAAATGCCAGCCGGAGACTTGCCATCGCCTTCCTTCTTGACCGGGTCTTGCAGGCTGCGCGCCGCGGGATCGTCTGTCGAGAGGATGCCTGCGCCCCATCCCATGCCTTTCTTACCAACCACAATGGCTATGGGGCTACCAACGGGCTTCCAGGGATCGCCCAAGTGGGCGCGCTCAAAGCGTTGCAGGCGGCCTTTGACGGTGCTCCAATCTGCCGTGGTGACGACGACCATCTGTGTCGAACTGCCTAACGGCTTCGCGCCCGATGCCTGAGCGATGCCAATGGCGGTTGAACCGAGCAATATGCAGCCGGAGATCTGTTTGACATTCATGGTTCGATGCCTTCTCGCGACAGGCTGGTTGGACTGATCCGGCTTCCACAAAGACCGGGGTCAACAAGGAGACGCGGAGTTTTGATTCAGGTAACCGTAGCATAGTGAGCATGCTGCGCTCAAAGTAGATCACCGTTGGAAAATAGGATACTCTCGATGTTTTGCCTATTCTTTGCTGTCTTAACGATGCTCGGATTGGTATACTGATAGATGTGACCACAACCCTCCTTGAATCCATCTCGAACGAAAACCACGCCGAGACTTCCCCCAGCCAGAAACGGGTGTTGTTACTGAAGCCACGCGGCTTTTGCGCCGGAGTGGTGCGCGCGATCGACATTGTGAAGATCGCCCTTGAAACCTTTGGCGCGCCCATTTATGTGCGCCGGGAGATTGTGCATAACCGCTATGTAGTGAATGAATTAGCGGAAAAAGGTGCCATTTTCGTTCATGAAATTGACGATGTGCCCGATGGGCAGCGGGTGATTTATTCCGCGCACGGGGTTTCGCCGGCTGTGCGCGAGCGCAGCAAAGGACGCGGTTTGAGGGTGATTGACGCGACTTGTCCGCTGGTGACCAAGGTACACATTGAGGCGGTGAAGTTCGCGAGGCAGGGCTATTCGCTGGTGTTGATCGGGCACCGGGATCACGACGAGATTGAAGGCACGCTGGGCGAGGCGCCCGATGTGACGCAGGTGGTGTCGAATGTGGCCGAGGTTGCGGAGCTCAAGGTTCCTAACCCCGACCGCGTGGCTTATTTGACGCAGACGACACTCAGCCTTGACGAGGCGCGGGACATCATTCACGCGCTGAAGGAGAAGTTTCCGAACATTGCAGGGCCTCACTCGCAGGACATTTGTTATGCAACGGAAAACCGCCAGGTTGCAGTGCGAAACGTGGCGCACGATGCGGGGCTGGTGCTGGTGGTGGGATCGACGAACAGTTCCAATTCCAATCGCCTGGTGGAGGTTTCGCGGAACCTGGGAACCGTGGGTTACCTGATTGATAACTCCCAGGCAATTGACCCTGAATGGCTTGTGGGCGTGGATACGGTTGCGGTGACCGCGGGAGCTTCAGCGCCGGAGGTGCTGGTTGAAGACGTGGTCAATTATCTGCAACAAAACGGATTTGGCAGCGTCGAAGAAGTTGAAGTGATGCCGGAGAATGTCCGGTTCGGGTTGCCGCCGGAGATTGTGCAGGCGATCGGGAGCGCGGGTGGCGCACAGATGCTGCCGGTGCAGTGAAGAGAATCGGAAGAAAGCTTGCAGCAAACAGCTGATGGCTTGCATCGAAACGCGACTAAATCCTGAGGCGTTTTCAATCGAATGAGTAATCAGCAGGCAAAGAAACAATCCGCGAATGCCGGGTCGACGGCGGTTCATTCCGCGGCGGCACGAGTCACAGCGCCGCGCTTTGGACGCATGGATGCGGACCTTGCGGATGTGGAGTCGGCCATTGTGCAATCGCGCGAGTTTCTGCTTTCAGAGCAGCATCCGGATGGGTATTGGTGCGGGGAACTCGAAGCGGACTCGATGCTCGAAGCCGACTACATTTACCTGCACACGCAACTCGAAAGCGGCGATCCAGGGCGGCTGCGGCGCGCGCTGACGGAGATGATGCGCTATCAGAACGAGGACGGCAGCTGGAGTCTCTATCCGGGTGGACCGGGAAATATATCGCTTTCAGTCAAGTGCTACTCCTCGGCTAAGTTGATGGGCGTGGGGTTGGACGATCCGCGCCTCGAGAGATGCCGGGAGTGGGTGCTGGCGCATGGCGGAGTGGTGGCTACGAACACCTTCACCAAAATGTATCTGTGCGGGTTGGGCGAATACGACTACGATGCGGTTCCCGCGATTCCGCCGGAGATTGTTCTTTTCCCCAACTGGTTTTACTTCAACATCTACGAAATCTCGTCGTGGTCGCGGTCGATTCTTGTGCCGCTGGCGATCATCTATGCAAAGAAGCCGTTCAAGCGGATTCCGCCCGAGCAGGGCATCGACGAGCTGTATGTGGGCGGGCGGGCGAGTGCCACGCTGCGACTGAGGATGGATCGGAAGAAGATCGTCTCGTGGCGCAATTTCTTTCTGATCGTTGATCGGATTCTGCATTTCATGGAGGCCGTGCATCTGCGGCCACTGCGCAAGCTAGCGCTCAAAACAGCGGAGAAGTGGATGCTGGAACGGCTGGAGATGACGGATGGGTTGGGCGCCATCTATCCGGCCATGCTCAACGCGATAATTGCGCTGCGCTGCCTGGGCTATTCCGAGGACGATCCGCAGGTTATTCGCGCGCGCGATGAGTTTGAAAAGCTGGGCATCGAGGAACCCGCCAGCGCGAATGTTCCGGAGAAGACGTTCCGGATGCAGCCTGCGGTTTCGCCAGTTTGGGATACCGCGCAGGCCGTGTATGCGCTCGGCGAAGCGGGCGTGCCCGCAACTGATCCGCGCATGATCAAGGCGGCAGACTGGATGCTGGCCAAGGAAGTGCGGCACAAGGGCGATTGGGCGGTGAAGGCGCCGAAAACGGAGCCGGGCGGTTGGTACTTTGAGTTCAACAACGAGTTTTATCCGGACACTGACGACACGGCGCAGGTGTTGCTGGCGCTGAACAAGGTAGACAATCCGCGCGAGGCTTATCAACACAAGGTTGCGCAGCGGGCCATTCAGTGGGAGTTTGCCATGCAATGCCGGAACGGCGGCTGGGGCAGCTTCGACAAAGACAACACCAAGATGATTTTCCAGTACATTCCATTCGCCGACCATAACGCCATGCTCGATCCGCCGACAGTGGACATCACGGGAAGAATTCTGGAGATGCTGGCCAGCTATGGATACACACGTGACGACAAGCGCGTTGAGAAGGCCATCAAGTTCATCCTGAGCGAACAGGAGCCGGATGGAAGCTGGTTTGGCCGCTGGGGCGTCAATTACATCTATGGCACGTTCCTGGTGTTGCGCGGGCTTGAGGCCATCGGCTTCGACAACCATGAGCCGCAGATTCAACAGGCAGCGGAGTGGATCAGGATGGTTCAGAATCCCGACGGCGGCTGGGGCGAAACATGCGGCAGCTACGACGACGCGAATACGCGCGGAGTGGGACCGAGCACGCCGTCGCAGACAGCCTGGGCGATGCTTGGGTTGCTGGCCGCGGGTGACGACAGGTCGGACTCCATTGCCAAGGGCGTGCGCTGGTTGCTGACTCGTCAGCAAGAAGACGGAAGTTGGGACGAGAGCACGGGCTCGGGCTGGACACGTCAAGCGCTTTACACTGGAACAGGCTTCCCACGCGTTTTTTACCTGTCCTATAACTTGTATCGACAATACTTCCCGCTGCTGGCTTTGACCGGCTATAAGCGGGCGATGGAGCGCGTCCAGTAAAAGCGGCGCGCTGGAGGATCAACCAAGAATGGCAATTCCTATCTCTCAGGTATGGACGGTAGTCAAGTACGTGTGGAAGCAGAAGCTGACCGGCAAAAAGCGCTACCCGCTGGTGCTGATGCTGGAGCCGCTCTTCCGCTGTAACCTGGCCTGTGCCGGCTGCGGCAAGGTGCAATATCCGCCCCACATCCTGAAGAAGCAACTCACCCCGGAGGAGTGCTTCGCCGCGATGGAAGAATGCGGCGCGCCCATGGTTTCAATTCCCGGCGGCGAGCCGCTTCTGCATCCCCAGATTGTCGAGATTGTCAACGGCCTGGTGGCGCGCAAGAAGTACATTTATCTCTGCACCAACGCTCTGGAACTCAAGAAGCGCATCCACGAATTCACGCCCTCGAAGTACCTCACATTTTCCGTCCACCTTGACGGCCAGCGTGAGCATCACGACTTCAGCGTTTGCCGCGAAGGCGGTTACGACATCGCCATCGAGGGCATCAAGGAGGCGGTCAGGCGCGGCTTTCGCGTCACACCCAACTCAACCTTCTTTGACGGAACCGACCCTAACAGCGTCCGAGCGTATTTCGACGAGATCATGGCTATCGGCGTCGAGGGCATGGTGCTTTCTCCCGGCTACAGCTACGACAAAGCGCCAGACCAGACGCACTTCATGGGCCGCGCCCGCGTTCGCAAGCTCTTCCGCACCATCTTGTCCAACCGCAAGAAGTCGTGGAAGTTCAATATGTCTCCGCTGTTTCTCGAATTTTTGATGGGCGACCGCAACTATGATTGCACGCCCTGGGGCTCGCCGGCTTACAACATCTTCGGCTGGCAAAAGCCCTGCTATCTGCTGCAGGATGGATACGCCGACAGCTTCAAGGAGTTGATGGAGACCACCAAGTGGGAGGAGTACGGCGTCGGCAGTGGCAATCCCAAATGCGCCAATTGCATGGTGAGCTGCGGCTATGAACCTACCGCGGTCATCGACGGCTTCCTGTCGCTCAAAGGTTTCTGGGGCATGGTCAAGGGAAATTTCTCAAGCTACAAGAGCGAGCACGCGCTCAAGCAGCTCAACGAGTGGGGGACGCACGCACCGGCAACACTCGTCCAGATTGCCGAGCCCGCGCGCACGCTTGAGGAAACCAACGCATGAGCGCCGAAGTGCTGAAATATACGCGCGACCAGATCGAGGCGCTTGAGGTCGCACCAGGATTCACCCACGATAATCTGGAGGGATGGATTCCTCCACTCATCAGCGACGATGACTTGTGTGAAGCTCTCGAAAAGGCCTTCGATTACCGTGGCGATGTGACAGTGACTCTCAAGTCCGGCGAGCGGATTGAGGCGTACATCTTCAACCGGCAAACCGGCGCCACACTTGCCGAATCTTATGTCCAATATTTCACGCCCAGCGCCAACGACAAGCGCAAGGTGAGCTATGCGGAGATTGCGCGCCTAGAGTTTGGCAAGGATCGCGCCGCCGGCAAGCACTGGGAAGCCTGGGTCGAAAAATACAACCAGAAGAAAGCCGCGGGCGAGAAGGGGATTGCTCTGCACCCGGACAAGCTGGATTAGCTCACAGAACCGAGCGGCGCAGATGGACCCTCGAAAAAAACGCGATCCAGCGGTTCCTTGGTCATATCGGCAGGCGATCCTTATGTGAAGCGACAACTTCTGCGTTCGCGGGCCTTGACCGCCCTACTTAGGAAACACGCCTTTAACTTACCCAAGCAGCTTCACCTTCTGCCCCTGCTTCTCCAGCGCCGCAACCGCTTTTTCGTCGAATGAAACAAATACATCCCCACCCGCCGTTCGTCCCTCATGGGCGATCACGCCGTCGGCAAAGTCGGCGCCGGATCGCATGGCCTCCATTCCTGCTTCCACAGCCGCCTGGTCGACAATTACGTTTTCAATTCCGCACAGGTTTCCAATTGCCAGAACGATCTGCGCTTTTGGGAAACGATACCTCGTTCTGAGCACCCATACCAGCTCGCAGAGCGCGTGGAGGCCAACGATCACAGCTTCGGCTTCCTTCACGGTTCTGGCCGCAAGTCGCCTCTGGATCGGATCGTCATCGACCGCCAAACGCACCAGCAGGTTGGTATCGGGGACGATCTTCATCGCTTGAGCCCAGCTTCATACTCTTCGACAACACCTGCGCCGATACCCTCGTTGATCTCTTCGATCGTCAATCGAACCTTTGTCTTGCCCGCTAGACAACCAATGAAGTTGTCCCAGCTACCCTTGGGCCGGGCACGTTCCAGAGTCAACTTGCCGTTCGGCGTTTTTCCCAGTTCGATTTTGTCGCCCGGCTTGACGCCAAGGTGCTGCAAGTATTCTTTGCGCAGCGTCACCTGTCCCCGCGACGTTACCGTGAGCGTTGCCATAGCCCCCCTCCTGTTATGATTGTAATGCAATTGTGCATTATCGTCTAACTCCGGGGCTTCAGCGGGTCAAAAGTTGCCTCCTGCCGAACGTTTAGGATGGTCTCTGCCAAGAGGGCCTCAATGAAGGTATTTCTTACAGGCGCTACCGGATTTGTTGGCCACCACGTCGCACGAGCGCTTGTCAGCGAGGGCGCGAAGCTGCGCATGCTGGTGCGCAAGACAAGCAACCTTAAAAATCTTGAAGGCATTCGTGGCGAGACGCACGAGGGCGACCTGCTGGAGCCGGATGCACTTCGTGCCGCTCTTGATGGATGCGACGCTGTGGTTCATGTCGCCGCGGACTACCGGCTCTGGATTCGCGATCCCAAAGCGATGTACCGCGCCAACGTCGAGGGCACACGCGAACTGCTGCGCATGGCGCGCGAGGCTCAAGTGCCGCGAGTTGTCTACACTTCGAGCGTGGCGACCATGCACTTCAGGAAAGATGGCCTGGTCATTAACGAAGATACGCCGGTCTCGCTCAAGGATATGGTGGGGCATTACAAGCGGTCGAAGTTTATGGCGGAGCGCGAGGCGATTAAGGCGGCAGAGGGTGGGCAGCGGGTGATGATTCTGAATCCGACGACTCCGATAGGTCCGAACGACGCCAAGCCGACGCCGACCGGGCGTATCTTCGTCGACTTCCTCAACGGGAAATTTCCGGCGTACGTGGATACGGGGCTGAACCTGGTGGACGTTTCAGAAGTGGCGCGGACGCATGTGGCTGCGCTGACTGCCGGGAAGCCGGGGAAGCGGTACATCCTGGGCGGGGAAAATCTGACGCTAAAACAGATTCTCGACAAGATGTCGGCGATTACCGGGATTCCATCGCCGACGGTGAAGATTCCGTTCGCGGTGGCGGCCACGTACGCGTTTTTTGAAGAGTGGATTACGGGCCGGATTCGCGGCAAGGAACCGCGCGCTACGTTGGAAGAGGTGCGCATGGGCCGCAAAAAGATGTTCGCTTCCAGCGCGCATGCGCAGCAGGAACTTGATTTCAGGATTGTGCCTGTCTATCCGGCGATGCGAGCAGCGATTGAATGGTTCCGCGCCAATGGATATGCGCCGCAGGACCGATCATGACGCGCGTGGCCATCATCGCCGCGATGCCCGGCGAACTTAAGCCGCTCGTCCGTTGCTGGCCGCACAGCACGCGCGGCAATATCCAATTCTGGGTCCAGCGCAGCGAAGAAGAAGAGTGGATGGCCGCTTGTGCCGGGACCGGCCAGGCCGCCGCAACCCGTGCCTTCGCCGCCATTGAAGATGGTGGCCCCATCGACCTTGTCATCTCCTACGGATGGGTCGGCGCCCTCACCATCGACGTTGCCCCAGGCTCGACCCACAACATCGCCGGAGTCATTGACGTCCGTACCGGTGAGCGCTTCAACTGCGACGCTGGCGCAGGCGACCGTTGGTTGGTGACCAGCCCCGTCGTGGCCGACGCGGCGGAGAAGCAGCGCCTGGCCGCCGCCTACAAAGCCGACCTCGTGGATATGGAAGCCGCCGCCATTGCCCGCCTCGCCCAAATGCGCGGCATTCCGTTTTATTGCTTCAAGGGTGTAAGCGACGGATTTAACGACAAACTGCCGGATTTCAATCGGTTTATCCGTCCGGATGGGCGATTTGACCTGACGGGAATGGTACTTTTTTCGATTCTGAGGCCCTGGCACTGGCCCAGCTTGATTCGGATGGGCGAGAATAGCAGCAAGGCTTCCCTGAGCTTGCGGGATAGTCTACTCGATTTTCTAGATGGACGAGGTGACATCAAATAACGCAATGGCTACCCAAATCTCAAACATTGAAAGCCAAATCAATTCGAAGACCCCATCGACCATGCGGGCCGTGGTCTATCGCGGCGTGAACGACATGCGCGTGGAGACGGTTCCGGTGCCGAGGATAGGGCCAGGCGAACTGTTGGTCAAGGTGGCCACTTGCGGCATCTGCGGAACGGATCTGAAGAAGATTCACACCGGGTCGCATTCCGCGCCGCGCATTTTTGGCCACGAAATGGCCGGCACAATTGTGGAGGCGGGTGCGGGTGTCACGCGTTATGAAATGGGCGAGCGCGTGGTTGTTCACCATCACGTTCCGTGCGGGGACTGTTACTACTGCCGGAAGCAGACGCCGACGCAGTGCGAGCTATACAAGAAGGTGGGAGTTACGGCGGGCTTTGAGCCCTCGGGCGGCGGGTTCGCGGAGTACATCCGGGTGATGGATTGGATCGTTCGAGGGCGCGGCGTGGTGCGAATTCCCGACGGCGTCCCATACGAACAAGCCGCGTTTGTAGAGCCCCTGAACACGGTGCTCAAGGGCGTGAAGCAGCTCAACCTGGCCGCGGACGATACGGTGCTGGTGATTGGCCAGGGTCCAATCGGGTTGATGCATGCGGCGCTGGCGCGGCGCACCGGTGCGCGGGTGCTGACTTCCGATCTGTATCCCGAGCGGCACGCGATTGCGGCGAAGTTTGGACTCAACGATCCAATCAATGCAGGCAGCGAGAACGTGGTCGAGCGCGTATTTCAGGAGACAGCCGGTCGCGGTGCGGATGCGGTGATTCTTGCCGTCGGCGGCAATGCCCTTATCAAAACGGCTATGGGTGCCGTGCGGCCGGGCGGGCGCGTAATGCTGTTTGCGCAGACGCAGCATGGGGAAGCAACGATCGATCCTGCCGCGGTTTGCATGGACGAGAAGACGCTGATGGGGTCATACTCGTCTTCGTTCGAGATTCTTGACGAGGTGACCGGCCTGGCGTTTGGCGGCTACCGCAACGGTTTTGATTTGACACAACTGATCTCGCATCGCTATCCGCTGGAGCAAGCAGTGGAAGCGATTGAAGTGGCGTCGCACCCCAAGGCGGATTCGATGAAAATTATGCTGGAGCCAGTGCTCGGGGGCGGAGCAAAGTAGGAGGGTCTTGATGGCAACAACCATGAAGGCTGCAGTCCTCCACGGTCGTGAAGATATTCGCATCGAGCGTGTACCGGTGCCTGAAGCGTTGCCGGGTGAATTAATTGTGCGCGTGGGCGCAGCGCTGACATGCGGAACCGACCTGAAGGTATTTCGGCGCGGCTACCATGCGCGCATGATTGTGCCACCGGCTTTGTTTGGCCATGAACAGGCAGGCACAGTTGTGCAGGCGGGCGACGGCGTCACGGACTTCGCGCCCGGTGATCGCGTAGTGGCGCTGAATTCGGCCCCTTGCGGGCAGTGCTTCTTCTGCGGACGCGGGCAGGAAAACCTTTGCGATGACTTGCTCTTCAACAACGGCGCGTATGCGGAGTTCATCCGGATTCCCGCGCGGATTGTAGCCAAGAATACGCTGCAAATTCCCGATCATGTGAAGCTCGAGCACGCGGCACTGACCGAGCCTTTGGCCTGCGCGGTGCATGGGTTCGAGGATTCGCGGCCACGGGCCGGAGATACCGTCGCAGTCATTGGCGGCGGACCTTTGGGTTTGATGATTCTGCACGTGGCCGCGCTGGCCGGTTGCGAAACAATCGCCATTGTCAAGCACGACGGGCAGGTGGAAGCGGCGCGGCAACTGGGCGCGGCGCACGTGGTGCAGACGACCAGCATCCGCAAGGCTATTCAAGCGACACGCGCGCTGACGCCCAAGAACCGTGGCGTGGATATTGCCATTGAGGCTGTGGGCGTGCCCGATGCGTGGCAGGAGGCAGTGGAGCTGGTGCGCAAGGGCGGCTGCGTCAACTTCTTCGGCGGCTGCGCCGTCGGGACGCATGTAACTCTGGACACCAATCGCATCCACTATAGCGACATTACGCTGCGTGCGACGTTCCACCACACGCCGGCAACTTGCCGCAAGGCGCTGGACCTGATCGCCGGCGGACGATTCCAGGCGGAGGCGTTCATTACCGGCCACGCGCATCTGTACGAGCTCAACCGTGTCTTTGAGAAGCTGATGAACCGAAGCAGCGAGATCAAGACGGCGATTGTTCCCTGAGGCGAAGCGATGGAGATTGCTACACCTAAAACCGGCAACGCAGCAGACGAGTTCGACCGCAGGACATTGGACTGCAGAACACCGATGCCGCTGTCGCTGCAAGCGCAGGCGCCAAGCAAAGCCGAGCCGAGAGGTAAAGTTGAGCCGACAAGGGACGAGCTGCTGGAACGAGGATGGGCGGCGCTTCCCGAGAGCTATCGCATTCCGGAAGTTGCGCCGACGCTTGACGAGGCTCGGGCCTATTGCCAGCGCCTGGCGGAGACGCATTACGAAAACTTTCATGTGGCCACATGGTTCCTGCCCAAGGCGCTGCGGCCGCATTTTCACGCCATCTATGCATACTGCCGAATCTCGGACGATCTGGGAGATGAAGTGGGAAGCGCGTCCGAGGCGCTTGCGCTGCTTGAGCTTTGGGGCGAGGAACTGGATGCGTGCTACGCGGGCCACGCGCGGCATCCGGTATTTGTGGCGCTGGCAGAGACAATTCGCGAGTGCTCGATTCCCAGGAAGCCGTTTGCGGATCTGCTCGTTGCATTCCGTCACGACCAGATGGTGAAACGTTACGAAACGATGGACGATGTGCTGGAGTATTGCCAATACTCGGCAAACCCCGTAGGGCGGCTTGTTCTTTATGCGTGCGGCGAGGCTGACGAAAAGAAGTTCCGGCTCTCGGACGCCACCTGTTCGGCATTGCAGTTGGCAAATTTCTGGCAGGACGTGCGCGAAGACTACGCCCGAGGCCGCGTATATCTGCCGAAGAAGGACATGGAATTTTTTCGCGTCAGCGATCAGACCATCGCCGAAGGAATCGCCACGCCGGAGTTTCGCGGCTTGATACGGACTGAAGTGGATTATGCACGCGGGCTCTTCGAAAAAGGACTGCCGCTGATCGGGATGGTGAACCGGGACCTCGCGCTCGACCTGGACCTGTTCAGCCGCGGCGGCCTTGAGATTCTGCGCGCCATTGAACAGCGCGACTACGACGTGCTGAGCGCGCGGCCTGCGATCTCGAAGACCACCAAGGCGAGCCTTGCCTTGCGCGCGGTGACCGCCAAGCTGCTGCCGTTTATGAGGCTCGGCGGGAGCGGGCGGCGAGCAGAGCAAGCGGATTGAGTCGGCAATTGCAATTGGACGAACACACGGCGGGCGCTTTGAGACTGGACGAGGCCTATGCTGCGTGCCGGGCGATCGCCAGGCGCGAGGCGAAGAACTTCTACTACGCCTTTGTTGCGCTGCCCAGGCCCAAGCGGAATGCGATCTGCGCCATCTATGCATTCATGCGGCAGGCTGACGATCTGGCCGACGACGAATCTGTTCCAATTGACGAAAGGCGCACGCGGCTGGATGCGTGGCTGGCGGAGTGGCGCGCGGCAAGTGCGGGCTCCGGGCCGGGCGGGGCAACGAACGATGCGGTTTTCCTGGCTGTCCGCGATGCGACCGTGCGGTTTCAAATTCCACTGGCACTGTTGGATGAGTTGGTGGCGGGCGTGACCATGGATCTGGACTCCGGGAAGTACAGCGCGACCGATACTTACGCAACCTTTACTGACCTTTACAGATACTGCTATCTAGTGGCCTCAGTTGTGGGGCTGGTGTGCATTCGCATCTTTGGTTACAACGACGCGCTGGCGGAAAAGCTTGCCGAGGAGACGGGCATTGCCTTCCAACTGACCAACATTCTGCGCGACGTGGCTGAGGATGCGGAGCGGAACAGGGTGTATCTGCCTCTTGATGACTTGAAGGCGCATGGAGTTTCGCTCGAGGGTCTGCTGAGGCGGAGGTCGGGCGCTCCTCCAACGACGGCGGAGCAGGCGCTCCTGAAAGGGATAGGTCAGAGAGCAGAGTGGTATTATCTGTCGGCGCAGGCGTTGATGCCGCTGATCGACAAGGATAGCCGGCCTGCGCTGTGGGTGCTGGTGCGGATCTATCATGCGCTGCTGAAGCGAATTGAACAGGCGGAGTACGATGTGTTCTCACGGAGGGCGAGCGTGCCGTTGGTAGAGAAGCTCACAATTTTGGTGGTGGGCCTGGGGCGCATGGCGTGGGTGCGGGTAGTGGGGTGAATTGAGGGACTAAGGGACTAGGGATTGGAATCAACTGGCAGAGCGGCGGGGAAGACCGTCACGGTCATCGGCGGCGGCGTGGCGGGGATGAGCGCGGCATGCGCACTGGCCGAGGCCGGCTTCGTGGCGCGGCTTGTGGAGAGGCGCGGCTATCTGGGTGGGCGGGCATCTTCGTATCTGCATCCGGGCGTGGGTGAAGTGATCGACAACTGTCAGCATGTGCTCTTTGGCTGCTGCACCAATCTGCAAAGGTTCTATCGGCGCATCAGTGTCCTGGACAAGATTCACTGGTCCAGCGAGATGACCATGATCGAGCCGGGGGGACGGCGCTCCGCGCTTGGACCGTCATTCTTGCCGGCGCCGCTGCATGGGCTGCCGAAGCTGATGGCGGCCAAGGCGTTCACCTGGGCCGACAAGCTGGCGCTCGCACGGGCTTTTGCCGCGTTGATGCGGCCCGTGGCTCAGGATTCGACGGAGAGCCTGGGCGCATGGCTGCGCTGGCACAAGCAGACGCGGGGCGCGCTCAACCGCTTTTGGCGGCTGGTGATTGCCAGTGCGCTGAATGCGGAGATCGACGAGATTGCTCTGCCCTACGCGGCCAAGGTGATCCGCGAGCTGTTCATGAATTCGGCGCTCGCGGGCAGCATGGGATTGAGCACAGTGCCGCTGAGTGAGTTGTATGCGCATGTGACGCCGTATTTGGAAGAGCGCCGTGGAAGCGTGCTCCTAAATACAAATGTCGAGGGCGCGGAATGGGACGAGGAGACCTTGCAGTGGGTCGTGAGGACGCGCTCGGACGAGCTGCTTTCGGATTTTGTCGTGGTGGCGCTACCATTTGAGGGAATGGCAAAGCTGCTGCCGAGCCTGCCGCCTGCGGAGGGCGCGGATGAGTTGGCCGCGAAGATCGAGCGGCATGAACATTGGCCAATTTGCAGCGTGCACCTGTGGTTTGACCGAGAGATTACGGAGCTGGATCATGCGGTGCTGCTGGACCGCGAGGTGCACTGGATGTTTAACCAGTCGCGGCTCCAGAAGCGTGGCGGGAACTACATCGAGTTGGTGGTAAGCGCGACGCGGGCCTTTGCGGCACTGTCGAGGGACGTAGCGATTGAACAGACGATGCGCGAGCTCGCGGAATTTTTTCCACTTGTCAAAGAGGCGAAGCTCGAAAAGGCTGCGCTGGTGAAGGAGGTGCGCGCTACGTTTGGCGTGCCTCCGGGAATTGATGCGGCACGCCCCGGTGCGGAGTCGCCGTGGCCGAATCTGTTTCTCGCCGGAGATTGGGTGCAGACGGGATGGCCTTCGACGATGGAGAGCGCGGCGCGGAGCGGGCACCTGGCGGCGGAGGCTGTATGCGCGGCGATTTGGGAACCGCGCAGGATCCTGGATGCGGATTTGAAGCCGCAAGGACTGATGAGACTGCTCCGCACCTGATCTTCAATGCGCCAGCAGATAAACGCCCACGCATACCAGCACCGCTGCAGTCCAGCGGCGACGATCCACATTCTCTTTCAAAAAGATTTTGCCGGCAATGGCGTTGGTGACTAATGTCAGCGACGCACAGGCGGGGGCGACCAGCGAGAGGTTGAGGTGGTTGAGCGCAAACAGCAGCGAGAAGAAGGCAAGCGCGAGAAAACCAACTCCGCAAAAGAAGAGCGGGCAGGTGAGGACGGCGCGGATGGCGCCTTTGAGACCGGAAAGGGCGCGGATGTCGTCGAGGTCTCCGATGGATTTCATGGCAGCCGCGGTGAGTACTTCGCCGGTCGTGGATAGGAGCACCACGGCGGCAATCATGGCAACAGCGGACCAGGCAGAGGGATGAGTCATCGAGGCTGGACCTCCTCCACTTCAGCAGAGGAGTGTACTGCCCCGGCTGGAACTGGCCGTTCCGTGAGCGACGGACCATGGGCCACGAAGCCTACGCCTAGAGTGATCAGGGCGATTCCAGCCCAACGTTCAAGAGAGATGCTTTCATGAAGCCAAAAGCGCGCGGAGAGGGCGACGATTACGTTGCCGAAAGCGGTCGCCGGCAGGACGAAGGTGAGGTCGGCCCACGAAAGCGCAGTAAGATATGAAGCAAAAAAACCGATGAGCAGGGCGATGCCAACTGCGATCCATGGGGTAAATACAGCCGCGATGAGCGTACCGGGATGGTCAAGCGAGATGGCCGGGAGATTGGTCATGCCGCGCGACAGGCAAGTGTCTCCCAGCGGGGCGCACATGGCAACCAGGGCGAGAATCGTGTATTGACGCGGCGACAGATTGTGGCGAGCCATCTATGTTTTGTGATTCCTTGCCAGAGCTCAGATACAAGTCGAGGGCGGCGCTAGCGCGTCCGCCCTCGATGTTTGGTGCGTCCGATGGACCTAGGCGCCGGCTTTTGCGGGCTTGGTGGGGTCGGCCTGGTGAGCCGCCCGAGTCGCTTTGACCATCTTGTTGCGTTGCGAGCGCAGCTTGAGGAAGGCCTTGGCTTCGACGTAAAGGCGGGGCACATCGCGGTTGACGACTGCCTTCCAGACCACGCGGAATGCGGCCTTCGGACGGAAGTAGTACTCGTCGTAGAAGCGGTGGACCATCTCCATCACGTAGTCGGTAGGCAGGCCGGGGTATTCAACGTGCGCCATCTGGTGCCCACCTTCATCGCTCATCGATTGGGTGTTGACGATGAAGCCGTTGGCCTTGGCGTAGTCGTAGAATTCTGTCCCTGGATAGGCGTGGGCAATCGAGACCTGGATGGTTTCGCAATCCAGCGTCTTGGCGAAGTTGATGGTATTGCGGATGGACTCCCTGGTTTCACCCGGCAGGCCAAGGATGAAGTCGCCGTGAACGGTGAGGCCCAGATCGTGGCAGTCCTTGGCGAAAGCGCGCGCACGCTCGACGGTCGCACCCTTCTTGATGTTCTTGAGGATCTGCGGGTCGCCGGACTCGAAGCCGACGATGAGCAGGCGGCAGCCGGCTTCCTTCATAGCCTTGAGGGTTTCGTACTCAGTGGTGACGCGCGAGGTGCAGCTCCATGTGATGCCGAGGGGCTTGAGCTTTTGGCACAACTCAATGGTCCGGACCTTCTGGATGTTGAAAGTGTCGTCGTCGAAGAAGAACTCCTTGACCTCGGGGAAGTTTTCCTTGGCCCACTTCAATTCCGCCGCCACGTCATCCGTTGACCGCTTGCGCCACGCGTGACCGCTGAGGGTCTGCGGCCACAGGCAGAAGGTGCACTGCGCGGGGCAGCCGCGGGTGGAATAAAGCGCAATGTAGGGGTGGAGCAGGAAGGGGACGTTGTAGCGCGTGACGTCCATATCGCGCTTGTAGATTTTGGTAGCCCAAGGCATGGCGTCAAGATCTTCGATCTGCGGCCGGTCGGGATTGTGGACGACCTTTCCATCCAGCTTGTAGCTGATGCCGAGGATTTCATCGAGCGGCTTGCCCTGCGCAAACTCGACAACGGAATAGTCGAACTCGCGGCGGCAGATGAAGTCGAGGGCGGAGCACTCATTAAGGGCCTTGTCGGGCGAAGTGGTCACCGGCGGCCCAACGAAGGCAATCTTGATGGCTGGGTTAGCAGCCTTAATAGCCTCGGCAAGGCGCTGATCACCTTCCCAGCCGACGGTGGAGGTGAAGAGCACAAGGAACTCGTAATCCTTGCAGATTCTTATGGTTTCCGGGGCTGAGACGTGGTGCGGAGGGGCATCGAGCAGGCGCGAACCCTGCAGCAGGCCGGCGGGGTAAGCCAGCCAGACGGGGTACCAATAGGATTCAATCTCGCGCGTGGCGGGCCAGCGCGAACTCGCGCCACCGTCAAAGTTCTCGAACGAGGGAGGATTCAGCAAAAGTGTCTTCAGCGGCATAGGCATCCCTTCTATTCTACCATTCCCGTTGTTTTTTCAGACGAATTCCGACCATTTCGGTCTACTTTGTGTGCAACTCGTGCAACCAGTCGTCCATGTGCCCAAGGGCGCGTAGAAGACTCAAACGAGCCTTGGCGAGTTCCAGCGACGCGTCAAGTGCGTCCTGATATTTTTGACGTTCGTCGATGCGGGCCAGCTGCTCGGCTTTGGGGGTGAGTTGCGGCTGAGCATTGGGGCCAGCAGTGGCGCCGTTGCCCACTTCTAGTTGGGCAAGAACGGCCTTAAGTTGTGCATCCGCAATCTGCTGCTTCAGGCTGGCCACTTCGGCCAGGCCGTCCAGTTCGCGCAGACTGCCGGTGAGCGTGGCGATCTGGACATCGTTCTGTCGCTGCGCTTGCTCGGCTTCCACGGTGGAGCGGAGGGCTTCGGCAGCAGTTTCCTTGGCCTTGGCGCGCAGGGCAAAGTCAAAAAATGGAATCGAAATCTGGAGGCCGAAACTAACGTTGTTGGGAGTGAAGTTTCTGTAATACGTGCTGTAGTTGTTGAGTTCGTTGGAATCGTAGTTGTACACAGCTCCGAAGCCGATCTGGGGCCGGCGCCATGCCAGGTCGTCTCCTTTGGCCCGAAATTGCGTCGAACGCGCCAGGGCGCCTGCCGCTTCGATACCGGGCAGACTGCGCGGAGCTACATCCGCGGCGACGGCGGGAATCTCCGGGATACTGCCGTGGTCTGGAAGGATTGAGCCGACGGGCAGGCCTGTGAGGACAGCAATCTGTTTGCCCAGTGTGGCCGCACGGGTTTCAAGGTGAAGGCGCTGGAGCTTGAGTTGGGCCACCTTGAGACGAGTCTGCAAAAGGTCCAGATCGGAGTCTACTCCGGCCTCGCCACGTTCCTGCTCGATCCGAGCGAGATTCCCAGTGAGGATTTCCTGTTGGTGCGCAGCCTCGAGCTCACGGTTTACGGTGTCCAACTCAATAAATGTGGTGGAGGCGTCAAGGGCGACTTGCTCGCGGGCGTCCTTGAGGCTTAAGGTGGCGGCGTCAATTCCGGCGTGTGCCGCTTTAAGGTATTGTCGCTGGGAATAGCTGAATACAAGTGACTGCATGCTGGCGCTACCCACCGACGGCTGGCCGGTAGGGAAGCCATGCGAGTAACCAACCTCGGAGCCGATTACGAAATTGGGGATGTACGCGTCCTGGGCCTGGGCCAGGGCGGCTTTTGCCTTTTGTAAATCGGCATCGGCTAGCTTGACGGCGCTGGAATTGCGCTGGGCTAGATCGACGACGGTGGCCAGAGAGACCTGGGCCTGTATCCAGGCGGGCGCAAGAGTGCAGACGAGTAGTATTGGCGCGAGAAGCAGTTGCTGCCAGGCCGAGCGCGGATTGGAAGCTGGTTTGGCGTGCATTGCAGTGATCAGAGACTTGCCATTTGCTGTGTTGCCCCTCTTGGTTGCGTGACGCTCTGCGCCTTGAATTCCTGAGCCGGCTTGTACTCATGCGCCAGCGCCAGGGCTGCCGAGCGTTCCCGGTCGGCGGCTGCCGCGTCGCCAAGCTTTGTTTTCAGGCGGGCAAGACGAATGTGAGCGATGAAAGCCGGAGCCTCCTCGGTTTTGGATGAACTGGCCAGGTAATCTTCGAGCAGGCTGGCGGCCAGCGATGGGTTGCGATTGGATTCAATCAGCAGGCCCGCGCCGTCGTAGAGGGAAACTGCCGCTTGCTTGTCATGCAGCTCGGCGCCGGCTGCGCTGTGGATTGCCGATTCCATCTCCTCGAAGCGCTTTCGGTGAGCATAAAAGGCGGCCAAATTCGTCCAACTCAAGGCTGGGTGCGCATCGGCAGCGATCGCCTGCTTGAGCTCGCGTTCGGCGGCCACGTAGTCCTTTTGCTGTTCTGCAATGTGCCCGCGAAGCTGGTGGGCCCGCGCCGCATCGACCTTGTCAAGCTGCGAGGCGATCTCTTCGGCTTTGTCGATTCCGCCGCCAACCACTCCCGGGGCCTGCCGATAGAAATCGCCAAGATCAGCGAGGGCCTCGGCATTGCGGGGATTCAGGCGGACAGACTCTTCAAACTCGGCGCGGGTCCTCTTGGCGAGGGAATACGCGGTGAGGAATGAGGCATGGTCAGCCTTCTCGCCCAGGGCGCGGCCAAGCCACAAGTGGAAATCGGAGTTCTGCGCCTCCAGTTTCGCGGCCAGCTCGCATTCCGCTGCCGCGACCTGCCACTCTTCCAGCGTCAGCCATACGCGGCAGATCAGGTTGTGCCCCTGGGCAAGGCTGTCGTTGGAAGCGGCCGCCAACGCGGTTTCAGAATCGAGCAAAACCAGCGCCTTGTCTGCCTCCCCCGCTTGGAGTGCCGCATTGGCCTGACTGAAGGCCTGACTGAGGGACTGCGTGAGGGCCGAGCTGGGGGGTGGGGCTGGCGTCTGCGCCAGAATTGCTGACGCCGCGATGGGCGCACGAACGGGCTGCGGAGGCTCCGCTAAGCCAAAAGCTGCGGCCAGCAACGCCGCCGGCAATCCCGCGATGGCAAGCCGTAGTCTCACCGCGCAATCCTGATTGGAATGCCTTCCTGCAAGGGCAATCCGTTGGTTGTTCCGGTGGCCACAATGTCGCCCTCCTCTAATCCGGAGAGTATGGGCGTCAGAACAAGATTTGAAGTTCCCACATTGACGGGGGTGCGAACGAGGCTATCACCGACCACCTTGAAGACGTAAGTTTTGCCGTTCTCAACGTGCAGCGCCTCGCGAGGGATGGTGAGAGCATCGGCCTCAGCGGATGTGGTGACCGTGACGGTGACATTGGTATCCGGCAGCAGGCCGCCATCGCCGCCGTCGATATCAACTAGGGTCTCACCGACGGTGCGCGTTGTGTACGCAATGACAGTTGTCGGAACACGCACGATGTGTCCCTGCCAGATGCGGCCGGGCTTTGCGTCCCCATCCCACTTGATCTGGGCTTTCTGCCCAACGGCCAACCGACCGATCTCCGGCTCATCGAAGTAGGCCACCACGTGCATCTGGTGCAGGTCGGCCAATTGCAGCAGAAGTTTGCCTTCTTCGGCAAACTCCGACCGTCCGGCATTGAGCGTGTAAACCGTTCCGGCAAAGGGAGCATGAGGCGCGGTCCTGGCCTCCACATCCTGCGCCGCAGCCACACCCGATTCGGCTTCGGAGAGCGCGGCCTGTGTGCGCGCTATGTCGGAGGGCGCGTAACGGCTTTGCGAGCTTTCCTCGGCGGCGTGCAGGGCGGCTTCCGCTGTATCCAGGCGCTCCTGGGCCGCGGTCACCTCGCTGGCCGAAACCGCGCCGGAGGATTTGAGCCTGGTGAGAGCATCGAGACTGGCACTGGCCTGATCGCGGTCAATGCGGGTGCGGGCAAGATCTGCCGCTGCTCCCTGGCGCTCCTGCAGCGTTCCGTTGTGGGTGGCCGCATCCAATTGGGCCTGAGCGGCCTTTACCCCGCTTTCGGCAGCGGCCAGGCGAGCGTGTGCCTGCACGTCATCCAGCTCCAGCAGCAGCTTTCCAGCTGGGACCAGGTCCCCCTGGTGCACATAAACCGCCTTGACAGTTGTAGACAGTGGGCTGTGGATCTCGTAGTTGAACTCCGGCTCCACCCGACCGTTGGTGCTGATGGCGTTCTCTAATCGCTGCCGGCTTACCCGTGCCTCCCGCACCGGAAGTTGCTCCCGCGTGAGTGCGCGCATCGCAAAAAAAACGATGACCAGAAGGACCGCCGCACCCAGCCAAAGCCAGCGCCGGCCCGATTGCTTTCTCTCTTCAACCATTCAACCTACCAAAGTCAGTATATAAGACTCAAGAAATCCTCTTAGGAATCAGAAAAATGCAATCCCAATTGATTGATGATGCTCAAGATTGCCACCCTCGCTACAATGGGACAATGGCAATGGAACCCAGATACACCAGCGAACACGCCAAGGCGGGGCTGGACTTTGCCTTTCCGGCGATCGAGACCTGGCAGAACCAGTTTCCCGGCTACGAGATTCTCATCGACGATCCGGAGCTGACCTCCGTCTGCCCCAAAACAGGTCTACCGGATTTTGGCGTGCTCACCATCCGCTATATGCCGCGAGACAAGTGCCTGGAGCTCAAGTCGCTCAAGGAGTACCTGTTCAGCTACCGCAATCTGGGAATCTTCCAGGAGAACATTGTGAATCAGGTTCTTGAGGATTTAGTCAAGGCGAGCGACCCGGTATGGGCCGTGGTCCGTGGAGAGTTCAGGCCGCGCGGCGGGATCGGGACCACGGTCGAGGCGCGCTGGCCGCGGCCGAAGGCTGAGGGGTAGCCACCTGCAGTGGGGTAGCCGGCGCTTGCGCGCCCATAGGCCGAATGAAGCCAACCGGGGTGGGGCGGCCAAGGTGCATTTAGGGATTTAACGGGATTTTAGGCGAATACCTCCCAAGCGACTCACAAACCTTGGCGATGCGCACGCGTCTCCGGTCGTATGCTTCCTTTTCCGATTTGGACATGTGGGCGTAGGATGCTTTTTGCAGGGCTTCGGACTGCTTTCTGCTGAGGTTGGAAAGCTCAGTCCGAAGTTTCTGAGCCACATCTCCCATTGTGTATAGTGATCCCATTTGCCGGGTATTCGATGCGACCTGAGCACCAATTGGTTGGCAGAGCACGGATCGTATTAGCAATTTATCCAAGTACGTTATTACCGGAATTTCAAACTGAGCCACTACCGAACGTATCCCTGCCGGGATTGTGTACACTCGGTCCAGCAGATCACCTACACTGAGGGCACTTGTCCACTTCAATCCCTGTCAAGCGCTTCCCATGGAGCCCAGCAGCCGGCACGCTGGCGCTGCTGATCGGGCTGAACCTGCTCAACTATATTGACCGCTATATCCTGCCGGGCGAAGTGTCCCTGATCCAGCGAGAGTTTCACTCGACCGATCAGCAGATGGGCTTACTGACGACTGCGCTGTTTGTGGTCTACATGTTTGCCGCGCCGCTGACTGGCTGGCTGGGAGATCACTTCCGGCGCAAGCCTTTGATCATTGCGGGGGCGGTCCTGTGGAGCCTGGCGACGCTGGGAACGGCCTGGGTTCACGATTATTGGACGCTCTTTGTCCGCCACGCCCTGGTGGGAGTGGGTGAGGCGACCTTCGGTATTTTTGCGCCGGCGGTGCTGGCGGATTTCTATCCCGAGCGGGACCGGAACCGGATCTTGTCGATCTTCTATCTGGCTATTCCTGTCGGCGCGGCGTTGGGATACCTGGCGGGCGGAGAACTGGGTACGATGTGGGGCTGGCGCGCTCCATTCTTTGTCTGTGCCATTCCGGGTCTGGTGATCGCGGCGCTCTACGGCTGGATGGGGTCGGAACCCGTCCGCGGGGCAAGCGACCATGTGCAAGCCACGCCTGATCGATCAACTGTGCTGGGCCTGTTCAAGAATCCGGCATTTCTGACTGCGACCTTCGGGTTGGCCATGCTGACATTCGCCATGGGTGGTATTTCGAATTGGATGCCGACCTTTCTGCACCGATTTGCCGGGCTTTCCGTCGGCAACGCCGGACTGACCGTTGGAGCGATCACGGTGGTAGATGGTATTGCGGGAACGCTGGTGGGTGGAATGCTGGCGCAGCGGTGGCTGCGAACGAATTATCGAGCTCTCTATCTGCTGTCGTTCTGGAGCGTGGCGCTTACGCTGCCGTGTGGGATTATGGTGTTTTTCGGGCCAAGCACGTGGGCCATTCCGTCGCTGTTTGTCACTGAGTTCTTTCTGTTCCTGAATACCGGGCCGCTGAATGCTGCGATTGTCAATTCGGTTTCAGCTCCGGTGCGGGCCACGGCGATTTCATTCAACCTGTTTTGCATCCATGCTTTTGGCGATACATTTTCGCCAACTATTATTGGCGCCATCTCCGACCGGACGAATCTGCGCATTGGGCTCGGTGCGACGCTGGTTTTTCTGGTCATCTCCTGCGTCATCCTTTGGGCAGGAGCGCGATTTGCCCCAGTACTGGATGAGGCTCCCGCGTCAACAAGCGGATAGCTCGCGATGCTCACTGAAAAGAGATTGGGCTCCTATGAATAATCCACTAAGTAGAGCTTGTTTCAAAATCCGCTTTGTGTCAGGGCTCGACTTCACAGGCTGTCAAAAAACTTATTCTGCTCGGAATTCTCGAGGGTTTTGTAACAGGGCACGACTTCAGTCGTGCCGCAAGTACCGCAAAATCAGCGTGGGCTTTAGCCCCTGCGGAATAACAACCAGTGCATGCTGGACCGCTTCTGAAAGAAGATCAAGTCATGCGAGACTCGATCAATGACCTCAACGCATCTCGCTGCAGACGTGCTTCTGGTCGTGTATTGGCTGCTTGCGTTCGCATGGCTGCGGCGGGCCGTGATGGCGCTGAGAGGAATTCCTCTGCTACCGGACCTGACACGGATGGCTCCTCGAGCGCTGCTGGATTCGGTTTCGAGTGAGGGGCCTGACCTCACCGTAATTGTTCCTGCCTGCAACGAAGAGCAAGCGATTGAGGCGACGCTGCGGTCGCTGCTCGCATCGACAGGAGTCCGGCTTCAGATTGTGGCAGTCAACGATCGCTCGACGGACCGGACAGGCGCAACCATGGATGCGGTTGCCGCCGAGGCCAAGGCTGGCGGTGGACCGCACAGGCTTGAAGTCATTCATATTCGCAAACTGCCGACGGGCTGGACGGGAAAGACACATGCGCTGGCTCAGGGCGCAAAACGGGCGACGGCTCCGTGGCTGTTGTTTACCGATGCGGATATGACGTTCGATCCACGGGCGGCTGAGCTGAGCCTGCGGTATGCGACGGCGGAAAAAGCGGACCATGTGGTGCTGGCGCTGACTGTGGAATTCAAAAGCAGTGCAGAGGCTGCGGTGTTAGCTGCGTTTCAGGCGCTGGCACAGTGGAGAAATCGCTTGTGGAAGGTAGCCGACCCAAAGGCGCGGGACTTCTTTGGTGCGGGGGGCTTCAATCTGGTGCGGCGACAGGTCTATGAACAGCTGGGTGGGTTTGACTCGCTGCGCATGGAGGTGGTGGAGGATCTGCGATTGGGCTGGAAGGTGAAGCGCGCCGGCTATTCGCAGCGGGTTGTGCTCGGGCCGGGGTTGGCGAACATCCACTGGATTCATGGCGCGCTGGGCATTGTGGGGTTGCTTGAAAAGAACGGGTTTGCCGCGATGCGCTACAGGGTTGGCCTGTCCATGATCCTGTTTCTGGGCTTTGCGCTGCAAATTGCGCTGCCGCTGGCGGCGATAGCGAGCGGGGGTTGGTCGGCCGTGGCGGGGTTGCTGACGTATGTGTTCATCAGCCTCTCTTACGTGGCCAATCGGCCCGTGACGCAGGCGTCGCCCTGGGTTTCGATTTTCTTCGCACCGGCGATTGCGATCCTGACGTTTGCGCTGGTGCGGTCGATGATTCTTACCCTGAAGCGCGGCGGCGTGGAGTGGCGCGGGACGTTTTATCCGCTGGACGAGTTGCGACGCAACGCAGGGCACGGTTGGTGAACCACTACTTTGCTGGCCGGCTTTCCTGGTCTCGCGTGTTCATGAAGGGCCGCCCAGAGCCCTGGGAACGCAGGTTGGGGTCATTGATGGGCGGGCGGGACTGGTCAGCCGAGAAGCGTGCGTCCAGCGAAGGCTGGCATGAACAGTGGGTGCAAGTCCCACCGGGGTAAGAGTCCAGGCCCCGTAGCTTGAATAGCAGGGTGGAGAGGAAACTTTCCATTTTGAAGCCTATTGA
>Ga0182024_10005859_pt1 | contig 27279 bp, 21 predicted proteins | sample P32metaG_FD_120480 | JGI IMG/M metagenome (GOLD analysis project Ga0182024, IMG submission 120480) | Permafrost microbial communities from Stordalen Mire, Sweden - P3-2 metaG (Illumina Assembly) | ecosystem: Environmental > Terrestrial > Soil > Wetlands > Permafrost | place: Sweden: Stordalen...
GGCTTGAGCGACAGCTCATCCAGCAGCGACTCGGACACGTCGGCAAAATGGGCGTCCTGGATCTCCAAACGATGAATGGCCTGGGCCGACTGCCCAAGCACGTAGCCCTCGACTTTGGCCATGAATCTGCCTCCCTAATTCCAATTGCCCTACGCTCGGTTCACGATTTTAGGATAACAATCTCGCCCCGCGACGCCAACTATGTGAGAAAGGGAGAAGGGGAGAAAGGGCGGGCGAATTGCAGGACGGCGATTCTTTCTCCCCTTCTGCCCTTCTTTCCCCTCACCCCGCTGCCTATAAAAAAGAAAAGATGTTCGCCCAATCCTCCTGGAAGGTGCCGTCATGAATCGCCTGGTTCTGCTCGTGAGTGCCGCTGCCTTGGCTGTGAGCGCAGCTCTGGTCAGCGGAACGACGGTGCTGCCGGTGAAGGCGCTTGCCAAGATTCCTCTGCCCGCTTTTGGCAGCCGGACCTTCGACATCCATTTTGTGGGCAGCCAGCGGGCCGCGGTCATGTGTTTTCCGAGCGGCAAGGCGTATGTGGGGCTCTATGTCTTCGACCCGCAGGGTAACTGCGTGGCCCACGACGACATCGCTCCCAGCAGGCCGATTCGCGACGCGGAGTCGGCCGAGAAGTACTACTGCGATGATTGCGGCGTCGTTTGGTATCCCGCAGACAGTTCGATCTGCACGATTGACGTGATCAGCCTGGGCAAGACCGCGAACACTTTTACCCTGGCCGCCAAGTAAGCGAGACCGCTGGAGGAAGTGATGAAACTTTTTGGCATGCTGGCACTGTTCCTGTTGCTCGCCGCCTTGCTCCTCTGGACCAACCTCGTCGGCGCCGGGCCGGCGAAGGGGCCCGAGCTGAATGTGCGGCGCTTCGTGCTGCCGGCGGGCCATCCCGGCAAGCGAACGATCAAGGAACGCTTCGTCGGCGGCGAACGTGCCTGCGTGCTGCTCTATGGCGACCACAACCCTGTCGAGGAATTGTGGATCCGCGTTTACGACGACAAGAACAACCTGGTCGCCCAGGACGAAGGCAAGGGAGACTTCTCCATCGTCGTCTGGTATCCGCCCAGCGATGGCGATTTTACCATCGAAATCCGGCACGATTCAGCCGAGTTCAACAAATGCTACCTGGTGATCAAGTGACGCCGCGTCCCTACCTGGTGCAGTTTCAAGCCAAACGTACGCCCCACGTTTTCACGGATATCGTCGTTCTCGGCTCCGGTATCGCGGGGCTCAGGGCCGTGCTGGAAATTCCCGCCTCGCTCGAAGTGCTGGTCATCACCAAGGACGCCCTGCGGCAGAGCAACAGCACCTACGCCCAGGGCGGCATCGCGGGCGTGATGTCGCCGGAGGATCGCTTCGAAAACCATATCGAGGACACCATCCAGGCCGGCGGCGACCTGTGCCATCGCGAAATTGGCGAAATGGTGGTGCGCGAGGCGCCCGACCAGATCAACGACCTGATCCGCTGGGGCACGCACTTCGACGAGGAAGAAGGCCATCTCGCCCTGACGCGCGAGGGCGGCCACAGCCATCGGCGCATCGTCCACGCCCTGGGCGACGCCACCGGCTTCGAGGTGATGCGAGCCATCATCGCCCGCACCCAGGAGCTCGCTAACGTCAATTTCTGGCACGACACTTTCGCCCTGGACCTGCTGACGAATGAGGGCCGCTGTGTCGGTGTGCTGGCGTGGAAGCCGGGCTACGGCAAGGTGCTGGTCTGGGCCAAGCAGGTCATCCTGGCGTCGGGCGGGGCCGGCATGGTCTATCGCGAGACGACCAATCCGCCGGTGGCCACCGGCGACGGCATGGCGGCGGCCTATCGCGCCGGGGCCCAGCTCCGCGACATGGAGTTCATGCAGTTTCATCCCACCGTCCTGTACGTGGCCGGGTCGAGCCGCTCGCTTATCAGTGAAGCGGTCCGCGGCGAAGGGGCCTATTTGCGCGACCGGTTCCTCAATCGCTTCATGCTCGACGTCGATCCGCGCGCCGAACTGGCGCCGCGCGACGTCGTCGCCCAGGCCATCATTCGCTGCATGGAGAAGACCAAGCATCCGAACGTCTATCTCGATCTGACGCATCTCGACAAGAAGCTGGTCCGCAGGCGTTTTCCCGGCATCGACAAGGTGTGCCGCGGGTTCGGGCTGGACATCACCACGGACCTGATTCCGATTCGCCCCGGCGCTCATTACATGATCGGCGGCGTCATCGTCGATGCCCAGGGCCAAACGAACCTGCCGGGTTTGTGGGCCGCGGGCGAGGTGACGTCGAGCGGGCTGCACGGGGCCAATCGGCTGGCATCGAACAGCTTGCTCGAGGGCCTGGTGTATGGCACAAGTTGTGGCCGGGGCGCGGCCGCCCATGCCGCGTCGATGCCGGACACGTTTCAGGCCTTGCCGCTGGAATACCGTCGCGAGCCGGAAGCGGAAGACGGGCTGGACGTGGCCGACATCACCAATTCGCTGCGCAGCCTGATGGTCCGCAACATGGGCGTCATTCGCGAGCAAGCCGGGTTGGAAGACGCCCAGCGCGACGTGGCCTTCTGGTGCCGTTACGTCCTGGCCCGCGAGTTTGACAATCGGGCGGGCTGGGAACTGCAAAACCTGCTCACCATCGCCCGGCTCATGATCCGCTCGGCGGTGCTGCGGCAGGAATCGCGAGGCGTGCATTTTCGCAGCGACTTTCCGAAGCGCGACGATGAGCACTGGCATCAGCACATCGTTTGTCCGGGGTTCGCGGAGATGTTCGCGCGGCCGTGACAGGTGAGCGACCATTGGCGAATTCAAATTGCATGCAATGCAAATCATCTAGCATGGTGATGCGGCGAGGCACAAGGCTCAAGGCGATTACGGCCTGGTTTTTCGCCACTTCTTGCGCGATTCGCGCATGTTTCGCGCATTTTTCGGGAGCCAGCGTGGGTCAGGATTCCGATCCTGACGTGGCATACGCGAGTTAGGATTCCGATCCTGACCGCGTGCATAATACGTCAGGATCGGAATCCTGACCCACGTATGCAACGTCAGGATCGGAATCCTGACCTACGCCAGCCAGCGTTGTGTCAAATCTCCATACGCGTCGATGCGACGATCGCGCAGGAACGGCCAGTTGCGGCGAACGTCCTCCAGCTTCTTTCTGTCGCATTCGACGATGACTATCTCCTCCTCGTCGTGCGTGGCGCGAGCCAGCAGTCCGCCCATCGGATCGCTGACGAAGGACGCTCCCCAGAACTCGAGCCCGCCGCCGGGGGGCCCTTCGTGGCCGACGCGGTTGATGGCGGCCACGTAAATGCCGTTGGCGACCGCATGGCCGCGCTGGCCGATCTCCCACGCCTGATGCTGGGCGACGCCAAACTGGGCCTTCTCGCGCGGATGCCAGCCGATGGCCGTCGGATAGACGAGCACGTCGGCACCGTGCAGGGCGGTCAAGCGGGCCGCTTCCGGGAACCATTGATCCCAGCAGACCAGCACGCCGATCTTGCCGAAGCGTGTGGCGAACGTCTGAAAACCCAGGTCGCCCGGCGTGAAGTAGAACTTCTCGAAGTAGAGCGGATCGTCGGGGATGTGCATCTTGCGATACTTGCCCACGAGCCGGCCATCCGCGTCCAGCACGATCGCGGTGTTGTGATAAACGCCCGCGGCCCGTCGTTCGAACAGCGAGGCGACGATGACCTTGCCGAGCGATTTCGCCAGGTCGCTCAGGATCGCGCTGCTGGGGCCGGGGATCGTCTCGGCGAGGTCGAACAAGGCGGGATCCATTTTCTGGCAAAAATAAGGTGTCAGGTACAGTTCCGGCAGGCAGACGACGTCGGCGCCGTCGCGGGCGGCTTGCTGGATGAACTCGATGGCCCGTTGCATGTTGATGGCGGGGCTTTCCTGGCAGCGCATCTGGATGAGGCCCAGGTTGAATCGATCGGACTGATTCGTTGCACTGTTCATCGAATTTCGACCCCAAGCGAAAGGGCAACCACGATACTTTGTTGTTATACAGGCTCCGGTCAGCCTGAAAGGCTGGAACATGATAGCCCAGGGCAACGCCCTGGGGATGCGAGAAAAAAAGGAACCCAGCCCTGAAAGGGCGTAACAGCAAGCGGATGCCGAATGTTGTCACGCCCTTTCAGGGCTGCATTCTCTATCTCCCCGCCCTTCCCAGGGCGTTGCCCTGGGCTGTCATGTTTCGCCCCTTCGGGGCTGAACATCACGTATATTAACTGAACGGTTCAATCCATCGCGTAACTCTTAGCGGAGGAATCCTGTCGTGACGCCGAAAGAAGTTCTCGCCTTGATCCGCGAAAAGGAAGTCAAGGCCATCGACCTGCGTTTCATGGACTTTCCGGGCCTGTGGCAGCATTTCAGCATTCCCGCCGAGATCCTGGCCGAAAGCACCTTCGAGGAGGGTTTGGGCTTCGACGGCTCGTCCATTCGCGGTTGGCAGGCCATCAACGAATCCGACATGCTCGTGCTGCCGCAGCCGGAGACCGCCTTTCTCGATCCGTTCTGCAAGGACGTGACGCTGACCATGGTCTGCAATATCCAGGACCCGCTCACCAAGGAGGATTATTCTCGCGATCCGCGCAACGTGGCACGCAAGGCCGTCAACTGGATGAAATCCACCGGCATTGCCGACGTCGCCTATTTTGGCCCCGAGCTGGAATTCTTCGTCTTCGACGACGTTCGCTACGATCAGAACCAGCATTCAGGCTATTATTTCATCGATTCGGTGGAAGGGGCCTGGAACACCGGCCGCGATGAAAAGCCCAATCTCGGTTACAAATTGCGTTACAAGGAAGGCTACTTTCCGGTGCCGCCGTCGGACGCCCTGCACGACATTCGCTCGGAGATGATGCTCACCATGATTCAGTGCGGCCTGAAGGTCGAGGCCCAGCATCACGAAGTGGCCACCGGGGGCCAGGGTGAAATCGACATGAGATATGCCCCGCTCGTCGAAATGGCGGACAACGTGCTCAAGTACAAGTACATCGTCAAGAACGTGGCCAAGAAGCACGGCAAAACGGCCACGTTCATGCCCAAGCCGCTCTTTCAGGACAACGGCACGGGCATGCACGTCCATTCGTCGCTGTGGAAGAACAACGTCAATCTCTTCGCCGGCTCGGGGTATGCCGGGCTGTCGGACATGGGGCTGTACGCGATCGGCGGACTGCTGCGGCACGCCCCTGCCCTGTGTGCCTTCACCAACCCCACCACCAACAGCTACAAACGGCTCGTGCCCGGCTACGAAGCTCCCGTCAATCTGGCGTATAGCCGGCGCAATCGCTCGGCTGCCATTCGCATTCCCGTGTATTCGCCGAGCCCCAAGGCCAAGCGCATCGAGTTTCGCTGTCCGGATGGGTCGAGCAATCCCTATCTTGTGTTCTCGGCCATGCTCATGGCCATGCTCGACGGCATCAAGAACAAGATGAAGCCGGGCGAGCCGCTCGACAAGGATATCTATGATTTGGATCCGGAAGAATTGGCCAAGGTGCCCAAGACGCCGGGCTCGCTGGAAGAGGCGCTCAACAATCTGGAAAAGGACCACGAATTCTTGCTGCAAGGGGAGGTGTTCACGCGCGACGTCATCAGCACGTGGATCTGGTACAAACGCGAACGGGAGGTGGACGCCATTCGCATTCGGCCTCATCCTTATGAGTTTTACATGTATTATGATATTTGAGGCGGCTGAACCCAAATTTGGTATAAAATGATGATGGTTCCACCACACTTTCGGGGGGCGTCTCATGACACGGCGACAATGGATCTTGACGGCAATGGCGGCGGCACTCCTCACTCAACCGGCGACGGCTCAAGAAAAAGCCAAACCGGCCCGTGAAGCGCTGCAGGCGTTCAACGACCTGATCGGCGAATGGCGCTGCACGGGCACGCCGGCCGCGTCGCGCGATCAGCAGAAGTTCTGGGTCGAGAACATGACCTGGGAATGGCAGTTCAAGGGCGACGACGTCTGGATCAAGATCGGCTTCGCCAAGGGCAAGCATTTCCAGAACGGTACCCTTCGCTACGTCCCTGCCAAGGACAACTTCAATCTTACCTTGCAGACGCTCGCCAAGGAAACCAAGACCTTCACCGGCACGCTGGAAAAACGCGTCCTCACGCTGGAGTCCGTCAACGGCGACAAGACCGATCGGCTCGTCTTCACGCTGCTGCACGCCAATCGTTTCCTGTATCGCCAGGAAGTGCAAACCGCCGATCGGCCCGTCTTCACGAAGCTTTATCAGGTCGGCGCTACCAAGGAAGGCGTGCCCTTCGCTCAGGGCGACGGCAAGCCGGAGTGCATCGTCAGCGGCGGCCTCGGCACCATGCCGGTGACGTACCAGGGCAATACCTACTACGTTTGCTGCAGCGGCTGCCGCGATGAGTTCGTCGCCAATCCTGCCAAGTACATCAAGGAGTTCGAGCAGAAAAAGCAGAAGAAGTGATACAATCGTTGCCCGTAGGACGGGCTTCCTAGCCCGTCCATCCCCGCACTTCGGATTATCCGTCGCCCCCCGCTTTGCTAACGATGGACTGGCTAGGAAGCCCGTCCTACAGTTTGCCCTACCGGCAATCTGCCACGTCCGTTCTCCAGACCGTGCCTAACGCACTCCCTTCGGGGAAAGACCGTTCGGACCGGTCCGACATCCTTCTTGCCCGATTGCCTCCGGATAAGACGCAATTCACCCGGCGGAGTGTCGATCCCTTCCCTTGGAAACCACGACAACGACCGCCCGACAGAAAGCTGGGCAAGTTATGGAAAGCTTGACGCTGCGAATCTGTGACGACGCCGGGACCGTGACATGTGCCCTGTGCGGCCTAACCGCGACCCATCGCCCGGGGCCTCGGCTGTTCCTGGCGGACAGCGACAATCCCGTGTGCCGGGAGTGCGCCCGCAAGAACGAGCCGCGCTTGGCCGACTTGCTCGATCTGGCGTCGATTGCCGAGAAGGTGGGCCGTTCGCAACGGCATCTGCTGACGCCGCCGATGGAGTGTCTGCTGGAACTGGCCCGGGCGGCGGACAACTACAACCAATCGACCCGGCGGCAAGCTTGCGTTTCCTACAGATAATTAAGGCCCACGCCGCGGGGTGAGGTACTCCGAACCCCGCGGGTCAGCGGCGCAGGATCATGATCCTGTCTCGCTGACCCGCGGGGTTCGGAGTACCTCACCCGCGCGGCGTGGGGGATTCTTCTCAGGCAATCGGTTTGACAAGAAAACAAACTCGTTTACACTGAAGGAAGTATTGGTTCCGGTCCAAATCTTCTCGAGGTGTCAAATGGCAGTCGTCAAGCCAGCCCTGAAAAAACCCGTCGTCACGCGCGGCAACGCTCCGGGCAACGCCAATCCCAACACGGTTCTGGTGGTGTTCCTGGTATTGTTTGTGCTGACCAGCATCGGCCTGGGCACGTGGGCCTACGTCACCCAGGGGGCCCAGAAGGACCTGGAAACAGTGGCCGTCAGGGAGAAGAAGAGCGCAACGGCGATGGAGAAAAAGGCGGAGTTTTTAGCCTTCATGACCCGCGAGTTGAAAGTGGCTGTGGGGCAGACCCTGGAGGGGGACGAACAGATAAGCTGGGACATTTCTCGCCAGGATATTTTGAAGGAAGGCGGCAAGTACCAGGACGAAGCCCTCCGACCCGTTTTCCTCGCCCTGATGATGGATATGCGCAAGGACCTGGCCACCAAGGACCTGCCCGGCTTCGATGACAACACCAAGAAGTATGCCCCCAGCTACAAGGAACGGCTCGCCGCCATGGCCGATGAAGTGAAAAAGGCCAGGGGCGAAGCCAGTGCCCAGATCGGCGCCGCGACCGGGGCCAAGGATCAACTCGCCAAATTCAACAAGACTCTGGACAAGGCACAAAAGGACGCTCTCGATTTGATCCGCCAAGGCAACGACGAGGCCCTCAAGGCTGCCCGGGCGAAATACAAGCAGATGGAAGACCAGCTCCGCCTCAACGACGAGCTGACCGCCAAGAACAAGGAACTCCTAGACACCTCTAGCGAACAAAAGGAAGCGCTGGAGCTGAACATCCGCGTTCTGAAGGAGCGGCTGGAAAAAGCCCTGACGACCAAGGAAGCGCCCGCCGTCGCCAATCCCAAGCCCGCGGAGGGCGGAGCCGCCGAGACGCACGCGCTCATTCTCGACATTTCCAAGGGCAAGCCGCTCTGGGACCGTCCCGTCGGCCAGATCGTGCGCGTCATCGAAGGTAAACAGGTCGTGATCAACCTGGGCTCCGAAGATAACGTCAAGCCGCCGCTGACCTTCAACGTTTTCCTGAGCCCTCATGGCATCCCCGACCGCGAAATGAAGGGCACCATTGAAGTGGTCCGCACCATCAACGGCAAGACGTCGCTCTGCAACATCACGTCGCAGACCAACAAGGACTTTCCGATCAAGGAGGACGACGGCCTCTACAATCCGGTGTTCGGCGCCCACGTGGCCATCGCGGGCCAGGTCAACTGGTTCGCGGCCGGCGGCGAACGCGGTGAAAGCCCCGACGAGCAGGTCCGATCGCTCAATCAGTTCATGCAGCTGCTCAAGAATCAGGGCGTCATCGTGGACGCCTACGTTGACCTGTCCAACGGCACCATCAAGGGCACGATCAATTCCCGCACGCGCTACCTGATCCGCGGCGACAACCTTTTCATGCGGGCGCCGCCCAAGGGCGAACCGAAGGAAGAAAAGAAGGATGACAAGGAGGCGGTGAAAGATAAGGACGTTGAAAAAGACAAGGAGAAGGACGCCGACAAGGAAAAAGACAAGGACGCCGACAAGGAAAAAGACAAGGACGCCGACAAGGAAAAGGAGAAGGAACCGGAAAAGAAGGACAAGGACGCCGGCGATCCCAAGCCGATGCCGATGGGCGACGCGCCGGGCGAGGGACCGCTTGGGGCGATGAATTTGAAGCGCATTCAACTGGCCAACGAGTCGATCAAGATCCTGGTCAGGCAATCGGTCGAGAACGGCACCTTCATCATCTCGACGACGAACTTCGCCGTGGTTGCCGGTTATCGCCGGCTGGTCACGACCGTCAATCCGGCGGAAGTCGCGTTTCGTCCAAGCCTGCCCTCCGCCAACGTGATTCCCGGCAGCGCCCCCCGTCCTGCGGCGAAGCTGTACGGAGGCCAGAAAACCTGTCCCGTCATGATGGGCAACGCGCTGGGAAGTACGGGGCCAGCTGTCGCCGTGACGGTCATGGGACGGACGATTTACGTTTGCTGCGAGGCCTGTGTCGCCACCGTGCAGGGCGACCCCGAGACGTACCTGAAAAAGGTCGATGCCGAAATTGGCAAGTGAGCCATGATCATCGATGTCTATTGCTTTTGAAAAAGCAGAGAGCTAAGATAATAATTATGGCGTATGGGCGTTTGCTGGCTCTGTTCAGTCGAACATGCCTGGGGACTCTTCTGATCCTCAACGGCCCTGCGAATGCTCTTGCCCTTGGGTTCGCCTCATTTGGCACCCCTTCTTCGTCTTCCGCGCACAGTTCCAAGACGCCAGGCGACCAGAAGCAGACCTGTAAGAAGTGCCGCGGCCGCGCCTCCAACAATGTTCAGGGGACGACCAACGCAAAGGCCACGACCCCTTTTCGCGCGACGTGCCCGGCGTGCCCTTCCTGTCCGAATTTCCCCGGCGGCTGTTGTGTGAGTTGCCCGTGCAAGCTGCCGTTGCCGCCGCCGGTCGTTCTCGTCGTTCCTGCACCAGTGGAGCTTGTCTGGCGTCTGCCGAATGTTGACGTTTCCTGTGCCGATTCCCACTCGGACGACCTGATTCTCCCACCTCGCTTCTTGCAATTCGTCGCCATCACCATTTGATGCGCTGATTCCCTGCGCCCAACTCCGTTTGCCGTTTCATTCATTCGCGCAGTGCCGCGCTTGTGCCTGCTCTGTTTTCCCCGAGGGGAAGCCATGCTTGGTTCATTTGGATTTCGTTTGCTGCCATGGGACTATGGCGTTCGCAATCTCTTGCGACGACCGGCACGCAGCGCCATGACTCTTTTTGGCTTGACGCTGGTGGTTCTGCTTGTCCTCGTCGTGGTGGGTTTCATCCGTGGTTTGGCAGCTAGCCTGAGCGTAAGCGGCGATGCTCAGGTGGTGATGATTCACACGCTGGGCGCCGCCGAGAACATCGAAAACTCCTCGATTGCTGGACAAACCGCCCGACTGCTGTCGGCCAGCCTCGAATCGATCCAGCGGCACCAGGGACCGGGCGGCACGAAAGTCGTCTGCGCCTCGCCCGAGCTTTACCTCGGGACGCAGGTGAACCTCGATCCATCCGCAGGATCGCTGGGCCTGGTTCGCGGCGTCACGCCGGCGGCGCTCCTGGTTCGCCGCAACGTCCAGATCGTCGAAGGCCATTGGCCCGGCCCGGGTGAACTCATGGTGGGGCGCTTGGCGGCAACCAAGATGGGCCGACGTGCCGAGGAACTTGTGGTAGGCAAAACGGTGGCTTTTGAAGGGCGGACCTGGAAAATCAGCGGCCGATTCGTGTCGCTGGGTTCCACGCTGGAGTCGGAGATGTGGTGTCCGCTCGACGATCTTCAGCTCGCCATGAAACGCCAGGATTTGAGCATGGTCGCTATCCTGCTGGCTGCGGGCGCGGACTTTGCCGATGTGGACGAATTCTGCAAAGAACGGCTCGATCTCGAGCTTCAGGCCACGCCGGAGACGCGCTACTACGAGTCCCTGGAGCGGCACTACGGCCCGGTGCGCCTGCTTGCCTGGCTGATCGTCGTCATCATTGCCGGCGCCGGCGTTTTCACGGGAATGAACATCATGTATGGAGCGGTCACCGGGCGGGTCCGGGAATTGGCGACGTTGCAGACGATCGGCTTCGTCCGCAGGGCGATCGCCATTTCCCTGATTCAGGAGGGCGTGCTGCTCGCGGCGCTGGCTTCGCTGATCGCCGGCGTCATCGGGGTTCTGATCGTCCAGGGAATGGCCGTGCGCTTCACGATGGGGGCGTTCACCCTGAACGTGGACGGCGCCACGCTGTTATTTGGGTTCGGCACCGGACTCATCATCGGTGTCGTGGGATCAATTCCGCCCGCGCTTCGAGCCATGCGCTTGCTCGTCGTGGAAGGGTTGAAAGCGATTTGATTTTTCACAAGGAGATTGTCATGAACCGAACGAATCTTTTCGGCCTGGTTGGTTTGGCCGCGGCAGTTGTCATTGTTGGATGCGGCAAGACCGATCCGGCTCCGCAGAAGGCGCCTGATCCGCAGGCGTCCGAAAAACCCAAGGTGACGTATTTGCTCGCCAGCGAGCCTGCGGGCGCCCAAGGCGTGAAGGAGATCAAGAAGCACGCCAAGGACGGCGACGAGGTCGTGGTAGTCGGGCGCATCGGCGGCAGCGTGAAGCCGTTTACGGGCCGGGCGGCGTTCACCATCGTGGACCTTGGTTTCAAGACATGCGACGAGATGGAAGGTGACAATTGCCCCACTCCCTGGGACTATTGCTGCGAAGCGTCCGATGACCTGGCGAAGGGGACAGTCCTCGTCAAACTTGTCGATTCAGCTGGCAAAACGCTCTCGGAAGATGCCAAAGAACTTCTGAGCGTGAAGGAACTTCAGACGGTCGTCATCAAGGGCCAGACGCGCAAAGGTGAGGACAACAGTATCAGCGTCGTGGCCAAAGGTATTTTCATCAAAAAGAAATGAGGGAGAGCCGCCATGAATTCAATCGTAGATCTCAGCCAACTCGCCGTGCGGCGGGACACTGCGCCCGCCCCAGCGAAGCCGCGCCGTTCCAGGCACCTCGGCACTCGTGTTGTCTTGCCCGGCATCGTCCTGCTTGGCTTCCTCGCCGTCGTGGGGTGGGCAGCGCGCGAGCGCCTGCTGCCGGCCCGGCCGGTCACGGTCATTCCTGTGGTTACCACTTTCATGGACGTCCAAAATGAGAGCACGCCCCTCTTCCAGGCTGCCGGCTGGATCGAACCGCGCCCCACGCCGATTCTCGTGACGGCCCTTACCGAAGGCGTCGTTGAGGAGCTTTTGGTTGTTGAAAGCCAGACGATCAAGTCGGGCCAGGTAGTCGCCCGGCTCATCCAGGACGACGCCAAGCTCGCCTTGCAAACGGCCGAGGCTGATCGCGAGCTGCGCCAAGCGGAAGTCGAGCATGCCAGAGCAATGCTGTCCGTGACGCGGGCAGCGCTGCCGTCCCAATTGCAATCCGCTCGTTCTCATCTGGCATTTGCCCAGGAGTTCTTCGATTCCATGAAGGAAGCGGATCGAATGGGCGCGGTCCCCAATCTGTCGCTGCCGAAAGCCAAAAGCGGCCTTGATGCCTCCGCAAGCGCCGTCGCGGACCTGGAGATTCGCCAGGGGACATTCAAGGCGGCAGGAATTCGCCCGTTTGCCGAGGCGGAAGCGAACGTGAAATCCGCGACCGCTCGGCTCAAACAGGCGGAAACCGGCGTGGCCCTGGCTAAACTTCGATTGGAGCGCACGTTCGTCACGGCACAGGTCGGCGGCCAAGTTATCGCCCTGGTGGCCAAACCGGGACAACGGCTCATGGGTCAAGCTCCCTACGGGATGCCGGAGGCCAGCACGGTCGTCACGATGTTCAACCCCAGCATGATTCAGGTTCGCGCCGACGTTCGGCTCGACGATGTGCCGAAGGTCCAGTCAGGCCAACGGGTGACCATTGACACGCCGGTGACGCCGGATCGCCCGCTCGACGGTGAAGTCCTGCAGATCACTTCCCAGGCCGACATTCAGAAGAACACGTTGCAGGTCAAGGTTTCCATCAAGACGCCGCCGGCGACGCTTCGGCCTGACATGCTCGTGCAAGCGACGTTTCTGGCCATGCCGACTGGTAAAGCTGCCGATGGAGAGAAACAATCGCTGCGGCTGCTGATTCCGAAACAGCTCGTGGAATCGGCCGACGGCAACGCGTATGTCTGGATCGCCGATCTCGCCGGCAGGGTGGCGCGCAAGAAGACCGTCAAGCTTGGCCGTTCGAGCGGCGACTTCGTCGAAGTATTGCAAGGACTCAACCCGGCGGACCGTCTGATTACCGATGGCCGGCAAGGTCTGGGCGACGGTGAGCGCATCGCCGTCACGCACGCGAGCACCGGCATGGAAACGATGCGCCATGAAAGCGGCAAACACTAAGCACAGCACTTCAAAATTGGGGGTCCGAATTCGTGGGGCAGGTTGCCAACCTGCCGTTCGACAGGCAGGTTGGCAACCTGCCCTACGACTTGACCTACCAGGGAGCAGACCATGCCACTGATTGAAATCCACGCTCTGACCAAGGAATACGCCAAGGGCGATCAAAAGATCATCCCTTTGCAGGACATGAGCTTGGCCATTGACAAGGGCGACTTTGTATCTCTCATGGGCGCCAGCGGGTCCGGCAAAAGCACGCTGCTTAACATCATCGCCGGCATCGATAAGCCGAGCGCGGGCACGATCCACGTCGCCGGCACCGACATCACCAAGCTGTCGCGCACCCAGCTGGCCCATTGGCGGGCCCGGCACGTGGGCTACATTTTTCAACTCTACAACCTTATCCCCGTGCTGACTGCTTACGAGAACATCGAACTGCCCCTGCTGCTGTTGCCTCTCACGCGCGCCGAGCGGCACAAGCGTGTGGAAATCGTCCTGGAAGCGGTCGGCCTGACGGACCGAGCCGATCATTACCCGCGTCAACTCTCCGGTGGTCAGGAACAGCGCGTGGGCATCGCCCGCGCCATCGTCACCGATCCTGTCATCGTCGTCGCCGACGAGCCGACCGGCGATCTCGATGCGGAAACGAGCGAGCAAATTCTGCAGCTTCTCCAGCGCTTGAATGCCGAGCTGGGAACAACGTTGCTTATGGTGACTCACGATCCGAAGTCGGCAGCGATCGCGCGTCGCCAACTGCGCCTTGAAAAAGGCGTCCTTCTGGAACCGGACCCGCCGAAAGTAGCCCTGGCGGCCCAAGGAGCCTGACCATGTGGAAGTTCATGCCCTACATCGCGAAAAGTCTCTGGCGCAACCGTACGCGCTCGATCTTGACGGTAAGCGGAGCGGCCGTCGCCATGTTCGTGTTCACCTTCGTCGGTTCCGTGCAGGAAGGCATGGCCAACCTGAACCGCGGCAGTCAAACCGAGCGCACGTTGATCGTATTCCAGGCCAATCGCTTCTGCCCGTACACCAGCTTCGTGCCGGAGGACTACACGCGCACGCTCGCCAAGATGCCTGGCGTCCTCGAAGCCGTGCCCATCAAGGTCTACATGAACAATTGCCGTGCGAGCCTCGATGTGGTTGTGTTCAATGGCCTGCCGCCGGATAAGCTGCTCAAGATTCGCGACCTGAAGCTGGCATCCGGCGACTGGTCCACCTTCGAGAAGCAGCGCGATGCGGCGGTCGTCGGCAACGCCCTGGCGAAGCGGCGCAACCTCTCAGTCGGCCAGCGCTTCTCCGTCGGCGCAGCGACGGTCATGGTCGCGGGAATCTTCACCGCCGCCAACGCCGCCGAGGAGAGTTTCATCTACACCCACCTGGAATTCTTGCAGCGCACGCGCGGTTTGAACTCCGTGGGCACGGTGACCCAGATTGAGGTCCTCCTTGCCGACGGAACCGACGCCACGGCCATGTGCCGATCCATCGATGAAAAGTTCCGCGGCGGGCCAATCCAAACGGACACTCGGCCCAAGGGCGTTTTTCAAACACGAGCCGTCGGCGACCTCGTGGAACTGATCGGCTTTGCGCATTATCTCGGCTACGCCTGCGCCTTCCTGGTTCTAACGCTCGTCGGGACGACGACCTTGATGGCCGTTCAAGATCGCGTGCGCGAACACGCCGTACTGCAAACACTAGGCTTCTCCTGGGTGCGCATCTTCGGTCTGGTGATGATGGAAAGCTTGATCGTCAGCCTGCTCGGCGGATGTCTCGGCACGGGCCTGGCCATGGCAATGCTATCGTGGAAGGGTCTTGCCGTCGGTTCTGAAGGCGTGACCATAGCCTTCTCAACCTCGCCCATGCTGGCGGCTGCAGGGTTGCTGGCGACGACGCTGGTCGGGCTCACCGCTGGGCTGCTGCCCGCCTGGACCGCCGCGCGTGCCGAGATCGTGGAATCGCTTCGCAGCATCTGATGGGTAAATATACCCACAATTGGGCGAGATAATCGTTGCAACCTGGCAAGACGGTAACTAGAATCAAATGAAGGGGAAGGGCAGGTGAACTATGACCAAGATCATTCTTGATGACGTTCTGCGTAACAAGTTTCAAGACCTTTCATCGCCGTTCGAACTTTGGGATGAATCAGGCCGATTCATTGGCCTGTTTCATCCCGCCGTTGACCCGTCGCGACCCAAAGCACTGGAATCGCCCATTTCCCCGGCGGAGCTGGAGCGGCGCAGCAAAGAGAAAGGTATTGGCAAGGTTTACACGACGGCCGAAGTACTGGCCCACCTGGAGAAGCTCTGATGTTTCATGTGATCTGGCTCCAGGAGGCGCTGGACGACTTGACCGAAATATGGGTACAGTCGGAATCAACCCTCCGCAAAGCGATCACCACGGCCGCACATTGGCTCGAACAAGAATTGCAAACGGATCCCTTTCGGTTGAGTGAATCTCGGATCGAAAATCGCCGAGTGATCTTCATGAGCCCACTTGGTGTGTATTTTGAAGTCGAATCGAATCTTGTTTGGATACTGAACGTGTGGATTATTAGTTGACGTGATAAATCTGATGAACGACCTCTCCATAACCCCGCGTGCCCGCATCCCGGTGAAACTGCATCGCCGGGTCTGTCTCGTGAAGACCGAGGACGCCGTGCTGGCCGAGGAACTGCTCGCCAATCGCAAGCTGTCGCAGGACGTCGCCGGCCGGTTGACCGATTGCGTTTTGCTCATCAAACCCGGCCGCACCGAAGGCGTTATCCAGGAGTTGCAAAAGATGGGTCACACGCCGCAGGTGCTGACCTGAAAAGGATTCCATAATCTGCCAACATGGCCAATGTCGATTTCTGGACCGAACAAGTCCGCCTGACGCTGCTGGGATACGAGGAAGGACTGCTTCGGCAGATCGCCAACCGCCTCTTTCGGCCCCGCAATCAATGGCCGGTCGAAGAGCTGGTCGAACGCACCCTGGACACGCTGGCCGACGCCGCCAAGCTCGATCGCCGCATCAAGGATCTGCCGCCCGCATGCCGGCTGGTGCTCGCCCTGATCGGGCATGGTCAGCAGCCGCGCTGGGCCGTCGGCAGCCTCGTCGAAATGCTCATGATGCTCGGACACGAGGATGGCCTCAAACCCATCAAGGTCCTCATCGAAACCGGGTTGCTCTTTCCCGCTTCCTCTTCCACGAACACCGCCAGGCTTCGGCTCAAGAACATCGATATCTGGCTGGCCCAGGCGTCCGGCCCCATGGTTTTCACGTTGCCCCAGGTCGCGGCCCGAGCGATTGGTGAACCGTTGGGGGTCGCGGAAGGTGGGACGGGCTTCCTGGCCCGTCCAGCCGATGCCCCTCCGAATAAGGACATCGACGCCCTGCGACTCCGGACGGACGGGCTAGGAAGCCCGTCCCACGGACAAGTGTACGAAGCCGACGGGCTCGATTGGCCGTTGCGCCTGGCGGTGCTTTGGCAATCGGTCACGGCCGCGCCGCTGCGCCGCACCATGCAGGGCGACTTCTTCAAGCGCGATCTGGACCGGTTGCGGCAGGAACCGCTGCTCTCGGCCCAACCTCCGGATGCTTTGGCCGAAATTCCCGATCCGGGCCTGCTCAGCGTCGGCCTGGCCCTCGCCGTGGGCATCCTTCATGAGAATCCCGATACCGCTGGCGAGCTGATCGCCGGTCCGTTTCCCGAGGCCTGGTCCGCGGGTTTGCCGGCCGCCCTCCTCGACACCTGGGGCAAACTGCCGCTCCTGCGCGGCTGGAACGGCGCCGACGGTTGGCAACCCGAGCTGGCGTTCGGCATCGGCGGCGACGTCCCCGGCAACCCCTACCCCGCGGCGCATCTGCTGTCGCTGAGGCTGCTCGGGCAACTCGGCGACAGCCAATGGGCCGAGCCCGCGGCCCTGGAAGATTGGATCATGACCCGGCATCCGTTCTGGAAAGCCGTCAAGAAGCCCCCGGCCGGCGTGGTCGTCAACTTTCTCCTCGGCCTGGCCTATCCCTTGCGGCTCCTGCAAGCGACCAAGGACTCGGCCGGCGGCTGGCTCATCAGGCTCTCGCCGCTGGGCCGCTGGATGCTCGGTTTGAGCGGCATGCCGGCGGGATTGCCCACGTATCCGCAGACGCTGCTGGTGCAGCCGAACCTGGAGATTCTCGCCTATCGCCAGGGGCTAACGCCGGAGCTGATCGTGCGGCTGAGTCAGTTTGCCGCGTGGAAGGGCCTGAGCGCCGCCTGCACCTTGCAGATCGAGCCGGACAGCGTCTATCGGGCCCTGCAAGCCGGCGAAACCTTCGCCAGCCTGGTGCAGGCCCTCGAACAGCACAGCATGAAGGCCATTCCCACGGCCGTGATCGAATCGCTGCGGACCTGGTCGAACAAACGCGATCGCATCACCGTCTATCCGTCCGGCGTGCTGCTCGAATTTTCCGGCCCCGGCGAACTGGCCGAGGCGCTCGCCCGCGGGCTGCCGGCGGTTAGGCTTTCCGATCGGCTCGCCGTTTTGCCGGGCGAGCAAGACATCGATTATCAGAATTTCCGCCTGTCCGGAACGCGCGACTATTTTCTGCTGCCGGAGAAGTGCGTTGACGTCGAGGCGGACGGCGTCACCCTGAACGTGGACCTGGCCAAGTCGGACCTGCTGCTCGAGACCGAGCTGACGCGCTTCGCCGAGCCGTTGCCGCGCGACAATTCGCTGCCGGGGCGCAAGCTCTATCGTGTGACCCCCGAGTCGGTGGCCGCGGGACGCAAAAATGGCCTGGAGCTGGCATCGCTGCAGACGTGGTTTCTGCAGCGGACCGGCGATGCCGTGCCCGCCGCCGCCCGCATGCTGCTCACCGGTCCCGACGCTGCACCGGCGACGCTGCGCCGACAACTCGTGCTGCACCTGCCGTCGCCGGAATTGGCCGACGGGCTGCTGCAATGGCCGGCCACGCGCGTTCTCATCGACGCGCGGCTGGGACCGAATACACTATCGCTGGCGGAGGAAAACGTGCCGCGGCTGCGTGAATTGCTGAGCGGAATTGGAATGCAAATGAACATTGAGTCGCCGGAGGCAATAGCGCCTTGAGGGAGTGCGCGGGTTCGTGATTCGAACCCAGCGCTTCACCTTTGAAGGCTCGCGACGAACCTATGCTCCACCCCGACAAGACAAGCGGGGTGGGGGCGGAGACGGCGCTGACCACCTTCTGGTTACGAACCTGTGCTCCACCCCGGCAAGCGGGGTGGGGGCACCTTTGCAAAACTCTTACCGGGTTAACTCATGATCTACGTCGGCATCGACGACACCGACACGCTGGAAACTCCCGGCACCAACTACCTGGCCCGCGCTCTGGTCGCCCGGGTAACGGCGGACTACGAATGCGTGTCCATTGTTCGGCACCAGCTGCTCTTCGATCCGCGCATCCCGTACACGAGCAAGAATGGTTCAGCCTCGATCGTGCTGAAGCCGCGCGGTCCGGTGCGACTCGACGAATTGATCCGCGAATTGCGATCCGCGATGCTCGACCGGTTCAACCCGGGCAGTGATCCCGGTCTGTGCGTGACCACATCGGTCTGTGCCGAGGTGACGGAGTTCGGCTTGCTTTGCAAGCGCGATATTGTCACTCAGGACGATGCACGGCACTTGGCGGCGAAACATGGGCTGCATCTGGAGGGCCTCGGCGGCACCGAAGGCGGCGTCATCGGCAGCCTGGCCGCGGTCGGCTTGATCGTCACCGGCAACGATGGCCGCGTCGTTCAGCATGGCACCTGGCCCGATGACCTTTGGGGCGTCCAGGATCTGGCCAATCTGCACGCACGCGGCGTTGACGTGAAAGAGCTCGGCAGCAACCAGGTCGTGACGCGGGGCAAGGTCGATATCGGCCATCGTCTGCGGCCCAACTATCGCGATGGCCGGGTCGTTCTATTTGTGTCGGCGAACGGCACGGACTGGCAAGCGGTGCGCCAGCTTTGACGCCCGAGGGATTCAGCCGGCGACCTCGGCCACGCCCAGTCTGCGCAAGTGTTTCATTTCGACGGCCTGGCGTTGATCTTCCGGCGTCAAGCTACCGGTTGCGAGGGACCGAAGCAGCGGAAAAATCCCGTGTCATCTAGGGTCATGCCAAAATGGCGGCGGAAGACCGTCGCGCACAGAGGGGTATCATGTATCAGCGCGTGCGCGACGGTGCCCTAAGGCGACATAACATATTCTCTGCAAATTGATTGCGAGGCGCGGACCGTCGCGCACGCCGTTTTCAATTTTGTGCGCGACGGTCTCGGCGTCGTAGCGTAGCCACGGGGGAGCGCGCCGCAAGAAGTCCATATCCGGACGAGAACCGGTTTCCCGATTCCGCCGAGCTTGTCGCCGCGAAAGCATGCCACCCGGCGCTTGCTGTGCGCCAGCCGTCCGCGTAAGATGGCGAGAACGAATGTTTTTTGGTTGACGCTCGTTCTCTCCCTGAAAAGAGTATCTCATGCAGCATCGCGGACCTGGCGCCATCACGCTGATCGTGGCCTTTTTGTTGACGGCTCAGCCCGGCTGGGGGCAAACGGACAAGAGAGCCGCCATCCCCAGCGCCGAGGCCCAGGCGAAGGCGACCAAGCTCATCAAGGAGCTGTTTCAGCCGGAGCTCGCCAAGGCCGAAAAGGAGCCGTTCACGAAGGCTGGGCTGGCCAGCTATTTCCTGCGCGAGGCCCGTGATACCAACGATGATCCCGCCGGCCGGTTCGTGCTTCTGAACCTGGCGAGCATGTTCGCCGCCCAGGGTGGCGACGCCGCCACGGCCTTGCAAGCGATCGAGGAGAAGGCCCAGTTCTTCGCCCTGCCCGCCGCGGAAGTGCTCAAGGCGAAGATTGCCGCCCTCTTCCAGGGCAGCAAGTCCGTCAGCTCCAGCGATTCCTACCAAAACATGATCGACAGTGCCATGCTCCTGCTCGAAGACGCCCTGGCCCAGGACGACTATTCCTCCAGCCAGCAGCTTCTCGAGGCGGCGGAGCTGTCGGCCCGCAAGCTGCGCGACGTTCCCCTCGTGGCCAGCATTCGCAAGCGGCAGGACGACGTGAAGGCCCAGCTCAAGGCGTTCGCCCGCTGGCAGCCGTTCGTGGATCGGCTGGCCAAGAATCCCGACGACGCCGAGGCCAACCTCGTCGTCGGCCTTTACCAGGTCGCGTCCAGGGGTAACTGGGAGCGTGGCTTGCCGCTGCTCGCCAAGTGCAACGCGCCGGCCCTCAAGAAGCTGGCGCTTTACGATCTGTCGGAGCGCACCGATGCGGACGGCCAGCTTTATCTGGCGTCGAATTGGTTCGGGCTGGCCGAGGTCGAACTGGCGGAAGTCAAGGAATTAAAGGACGCGGCCAGGATCCAGATGCTGCTGCGCTCCTACCACTGGTATCAGCTCGCCCTTGGCACGGCCCCGACCAAGGAAATCGACGATATCGAACGAATGATGTACCGGATCACCGCCAATCTGCCGGCCGAGTACAAGGTCGGCGAAATCACCACGGAGATTCGCAAATGCGACGGCCACTCCGGTCCGGTCTACTGTGCCGCGTTTTCACCCGACGGCAAGAAGATCATCTCCGCAGGCGCCGACGGCTATTTGCGTCTCTGGGATGTACGCACCGGCAAAGAGCTGCGGCACATCGACGGCCAAAGCGGCCGAGTGTGGACGGTCGCCTTCACGCCCGACGGCAAACGCGTCGTCTCGGGCGGCTACGACGGCAGCGTTCGGCTCTGGGACCTCGCCAGCGGCCGGGAGATTCGCCGCTTTTCGGGGCACAGCGATTATGTCCGCAGCGTCTGTGTGTCGCGCGACGGCAAGCACATTCTCTCCGGCGGCGACGACCGGCTGCTGAGGCTCTGGAGCATCGAGACCGGCGCCGAAGTCCGTTCGTTCTCCGGCCATCAGCATTTCATCTGGAGCGTCGCCATGGCACGCGACGGCAGCCGGGGCCTGTCCGCGAGTCTCGATAAAACGGTGCGGGTTTGGGACCTGAGGACCGGCCAGGAGCTCCGCACCCTGCGTGGCCACAAGGATACGGTGCTGAGTGCCGTCTACGCTCCCGGAGATCGCCGGGCCCTGTCAGGCAGCACCGACAAAACGATGATCGTCTGGAACCTGGAAGACGCCAAGGAGATGGTCCATCTGGGCCCGCAGAAGGGCTACGTCCTGAACGTGGCCGTGTCCCCTGATGGCCGGCGCGGCCTGTCGGCGGGGCAGGATCACTCGGTCCGCATCTGGGACACGCGCACGGCCAACGAGCTGGGCAAGCTGCAAGGACACACCGACCAGGTCTGGCACGTCGCCTTCTCCGCGGATGGGCGGATGGCGCTGTCGTGCGGGCAGGATGGCTCGCTGCGGATCTGGGGCGGGCAGAAACACCGGTAGCGGCGAAGCGTTCCGACTCGCCAATGTCTCCCCAAATAATTCGTTTAGCGTTCGCTCCATGCGGCGAACGCTAAACGAATTATTCGGGGAATTATTTCCCGGCGATTCCTTGATCCCAATCCATGAGCATTCTCTATCTTGGCACCGATGTTGAACAACTCGCCGTTCGCCTGGCCAGGAACCTGGATCAGGCAGCGCGGGCCGAGGATTTCTTTGAGCCGACCACGATTGTCGTCCCGCACCGTCCGCTGGGTCAATGGCTGCGTCTTTGGCTGGCCCGGCAGCAAGGCGTCGCCATCAACCTGCGCCAGCTCTACCTCGAAGCCGCCCTCTGGGAGATGCTCAAGGAAGTCGATCCCCGGCCGCAGAATCCCGCTCCCGAGTTGCTCGACGGCGATCATTATCGTCTGCTCGTCCTGTCCGTGCTGCAGGAGAACCAAGAACCGGGCCTGGAGTTCTGGAACAACTATCTGCAACCGGCGGGTTCGTGGGACGGGCTTCCTGGCCCGTCCGCCCGGATGGACGGGCTAGGAAGCCCGTCCTACGTTGGCCGACGTCTCTGGCACCTGGCCGATCAGCTCGCCTCGCTCATTCGCGATTACGAATATCACCGTCAAGATGCCTTGATCCAGCACTGGCTCAAGGGCGAACTAGGTCTCGGTTCTGCCCACGCCAACCTGGAAACGGCCCAGCGAGCCATCTTCACGGCCATCACGCGCTTACCGGATGGCAAAAGAGCGATATTGAACGACACGCTCAAGCGCAACTTCAAAACGCTGCCGCAATACGCCATGGAGGTGATGGAGCATTTTACCGTCAACAAGCTACGGCCGCCCGCGCACGCCCGGCGCATCATCCACCTGTTCGGCCTGACGCAGATTTCCATGCTGCACGCCGAAACGCTGCGCTGGCTGGGCCGTTTCTTCGACTTGCATGTTTATTACTTCAACGTTCTCGCCAGTCGGTTTGGGAAAGTTGAGCCCGAAGCGCAAGCGAGGGGTGGTGCCGAACTCCTCGCTTGCGCTTCGGGCTCAACCGATTTGCTGCATTCCTGGGCCAGGGCCGGTGCCGAAAGCATGCACACCATGACCCAGCTCAGTGCCGAGCCGAGATATTTCAGCGTCGAACGCGTTCCCGGCCGGCATCGCGACAAGGAAGCCCTGCCGCTGTTCCAGCCTGGCCAACGCGGCACGGTCCTGTCCCGGCTGCAGGATCATCTCATGCTCGGCCAGGATTCAGATGAGCGCTGGCCGCGGGATACTTCGCTGAAGATCGTCGCCTGTCCCGGCCGGGTTCGCGAAGTGGAGACGGTTTATCAGAGCATCCTCGCCAATTTGCAAGAACAGCCCGATCTCAAGCAAAGCGACATCGCCGTGCTGGCGACCGACATGGAAACCTATCGGCCCATCTTGCAATCCGTGTTCGAACGTCGTGAGCGCACGATCCGCTTTAACCTCGGCGACTTCTCCGCTGCTGGGGTGAGCGTCTTTGGCCAGGCCCTGCTGGGCATGCTCGATCTGGCGCTGGATGCTTTCACGCGTTCGCGGGTTTGCGAACTGCTGCTCAATCCGTGCTTTCTCGCCCGGCTCGGCATCGATCGCAGCCAGGCCCTCGTCTGGCTCGACTGGGTGCAGGCCCTGGGCATCTATCAAGGGTGGAATCAGAGCGACAAGAAGGAGCGAGGCTACGCCGATTCGCCGGTGTTCGCCTGGGAACTGGGCATGAGACGCTTACGTCTGGGCCGAATCATGGAGGTCGGCCGTGACGATGGCCTCGAACCGGCGCCGCGCTTTGGCCCGGTGGTCCCCTTCGCCGATTTGCACAGCGGCGATGCGGAGGAGGTCAACGTCTTCTGCATGGCGGTGGAACGTCTGCTGCCGCGGCTGAGTCTCCTGCGTTCGTTCGCGGGAACCGCGCGTGAATGGGTCGATCACCTTGACGCGCTGATCCGCGATTTCCTGGACATCCCCGACGATCGGCCCGAAGAGACGCAGGTCCGCGAAAGGCTTTTGGCCGGCTTGCAAACATGGCTGATACGCGATTATCTGGGCAATGATTCTTCCCTCGCCCCTCTTCCCCTGGTGCGCGAAATGGTCGTGAGCATCCTGGAAGGCATCGAAGGCGTGCGTGGCCAGTACTTGGCCGGCGGCGTCACCATTGCCGCCCTGCAACCGCTCAAGCCGATGCCGTTTCGGGTTGTGTACATTATCGGCCTGGGCGAAGACGTATTTCCCGGCAGCAACGTCCTGCCTGGTCTCGATCTGCGCGGCTTCAAGGGGCAGCCCGGCGACATTCGCCCCGCGGACTTTAACCGCTACCTGTTCCTGGAAACGCTCCTGGCCGTCAAGGACAAACTCTATTTGCTCTACAACAATCTGGACATTCAAAAGGACCAGGTCTTGCACCCCTCCGTGCCGCTCCAGCAGCTCAAACGCCATCTTGGCACGCACGTGCTCGACAAGGCCTTTGCAGAAATCCAGGTTCCCTTGCTGGCGAGCGACGTTGCGTTTATCTCCCCTGCGCCGTCTGACGTCTCCCCTTCTTCAGACGTACTGGCCCAGTTCGATGAAACACCGCGATTGCTGGCCCTGACGGCGGCCCGGCATGCCGACGGTCTTACGTTGTCCGCGCAGCAAGAGGCCGAACTGGAATCCAGGCTGCAGCGCCGGCGCGTCGCCTACTCTCTGGCCGACGTCGCGGCCGAACGCCCCGAGCGGACGCCGACGATCTCGGTGCGGAACCTGGCGAAGTATCTGGAACATCCGGTGCCGGAGGGCCTCAAGCACCATTTGCATTTGCGGGAGGAAGATGCGGACGACCTGGCCGCGGATGAGCCGTTCGTCAGCGATCCTTTGACTGCCAGCGGACTCATGAAGCAAACGCTCAACTTCGTCGTGCTGCGCGCGGTAGAAGCCGGCATCGAGCCGGCGCTGAGCGAATGGCGGCCCCGCTTTCGCGCCGCCTACGACGAATGGGGCCTGCGCGGCAAGGTGCCGGAAGATGCCTTTGGCCGCGTGGATCGTGCCATCCTCGAAAGAAACCTTGAAGTGCGCATCGAGGGCGAACTCGGCCTGGCCAGGTTCCTCCGCTTCCGCGACCGTGACACCTTTTGCGGCCCCATTCTGATCGGCGAGAGCATCGTGCCCTTGGGCGCCCGCCAGCGTTTCCCGGCTTTGCAAATCAGTGGCGAATCTGAATTGCGGATTGACATGCAAGTCCCTGGCGCTTCCATCGGCAATTCACACGTGCCTCTCGCCCGGTTGGTCGGCTCCACGAATCTGGCGTGGCGCAGCGCGGACCACTTCGAGATCCTGACCTGGTGCTTTCAAAACATCGACGTGGAACGGGATCTGTATCGCCACTTCCTGGAGCCGATTCTATTTTTCATGGCTCTGAAAGCCGGCGGCGAAGGCGAATTGCGGATTGATTCGCAAGCTGCTGGAATTTCAATCCGCAATCCGCAATCCGCCGTCCGCAATTCCCGCGACTGGCTCGGCGAACGCACCCTGGTGGTCCACGTCGCCCACGCCGGCAGAATCAGCCAGCGCGAGTACGGCCCGGAGGACATCACGTCTGAGCTGGCTCGCGGCTACCTGGCCGAGCTGACGCGCGATTTTCTGGATCCAAGCTGCATCGACAATTTGCCGCTGCGCAAGATTCTGAAACAATTTCAACTCCGCAAGGCGATCAGTCTTCCCGATGCGAAACTCGGCACCTTGCCCGCGGAATTTCAGGAACTCTTCACCGAACTTCTGGACGAGGAATCTGAAGAGTTCGGGAGCTTCAATCGCGAAGTGGCGGCACTCGTGGATCTGATCGGCGCCAGGGTGCCCGCCGACGCCTTCGCCAAGGTCCGCCGGCGCTTTCGGCCGTTTCGCTGTTTCGACATGATGTGAATCCCCGTTTAGCCGCGACGCGACGTACTCGGAGCGGAGCGCGGGGCGAATCCCGCGCTCCGCTCCGAGTACGTCGCGTCGCGGCTAAACGGGACACCGGCCGAGCGCACTTGAACCGCTGGGCCGCGTCGCTACAATCCACTCTAATCGCTAGGGGTGTCCGCTTCACAAGAAACGGGCTGAGAAAAGACCCTGGGACCTGATCCGGATCATGCCGGCGTGGGAAAGCGAGGGCCGTTGGGAATGAAACGAAACATACACGACGCACTTGTCGCCTCCTGGAGGTGGGGCACGTGGTGTCGAATGTGGTCGGTTTCGCTCCAGACGATCCTTCTCTTCAGCACGGTCGTTGTCGCGGCGCAGGCCCAGGACATCCCGCCCGGCAAGGATCCGAAGGCCGTGCCGCTGGGCCGCAAGGTGGCCGATCCGGAGCCGATCGGCCCCTACGAATACTTTCGCTTTAACCTCGCCTGGCTCGCCACCGTCGCCTTGCTCTGGCCCTTGAATATTCCTCTGGCAGCGCTCGCCTACAAGATTCGCCAGGGCCACGCCCCCATTCGCATGGAGCCGCAAGAGTTTTGGCTGCGCTGCACCTTCGCCACGCTCTTTCTGGAACTCGTGACCATCGGCGCTGTCGCGCTGGACTATTTCCTCGCCGAGGAAGCCGACCTCCCGGCCGGCGTCGTCCACATCGTGGTTTTCGTCGGCTACGGAGCCGTGGCGTGGTGGCTGTTCTTTATCATGTTCGCTTTGGAGGATCCATTCCAGGGATTGAGCATGTTCTTCATTTACCTGTATCTGCCCATGATGGTGCTTTTTCTCGTCAACAAGATGTTCGGCTGGTGGAATCCGCTGCTGAACCTGGCCCTCGTCTGGCTGAAGACAACCTCTTGAAAGGAGATATCCATGACGCAACTAGAATCCGCCCGGCAAGACCAAATCACCGACGAGATGCGTTTCGTCGCCCAGCGTGAAGATCTGGACGCCGAGCTGGTCCGCGCCGAGGTCGCCCGCGGCCGCATGGTCATTCCCGCCAACGTCGTCCACCTGACCAAGAAGCTCGAACCGATGTGCATCGGAGTCGCCTCGCGCTGCAAGATCAACGCCAACATCGGCAACTCCGCCGTCACCGGCACCGCCACCGACGAACTGGAGAAGCTGCACACCGCCGTCCACCTTGGTTCCGACACCGTCATGGACCTGAGCACCGGCGGCGACATCGACAACATTCGCCAGGTGCTCATCGACGCCTCGCCGGTCCCGATCGGCACGGTGCCCATTTACCAGGTGGTGCAGAACATCAAGGACGTCGCCGACATGACGCCGCAACTGCTGCTGGACATGGTCGAGCACCAGGCCAAGCAGGGCGTCGATTACATGACGATCCACGCGGGCGTGCTGCAGGAATATCTGCCCATGACGTCCCAGCGCATCACCGGCATCGTCAGCCGCGGCGGCTCGATCATGGGCGCCTGGATGCTGGCCCATCATCAGCAAAATCCGTGGTTTACGCACTTCGATGAACTGTGCGAGATCATGCGTGCCTATGATGTGACCTTCAGCCTGGGCGATGGTCTCCGGCCAGGCTGCCTCGCCGACGCCAACGACCAGGCCCAGTTCGCCGAACTCAAGACGCTCGGCGAACTGACACTCAAGGCCTGGAAAAAAGGCTGTCAGGTGATGATCGAAGGGCCCGGCCACATTCCCATGCACCTGGTGAAGATGAACGTCGAAAAGGAACGCGAACTTTGCCATGATGCCCCGTTCTACGTGCTCGGCCCCCTGGTTACCGATATCGCGCCGGGCTACGACCACATCACCAGCGCGATTGGCGCCGCCCTGGCTGCCGAGGCGGGCGCGGCCATGCTTTGCTACGTGACGCCGAAGGAGCATCTCGGGCTGCCGAACAACGAC
>Ga0182024_10005860_pt1 | contig 27276 bp, 26 predicted proteins | sample P32metaG_FD_120480 | JGI IMG/M metagenome (GOLD analysis project Ga0182024, IMG submission 120480) | Permafrost microbial communities from Stordalen Mire, Sweden - P3-2 metaG (Illumina Assembly) | ecosystem: Environmental > Terrestrial > Soil > Wetlands > Permafrost | place: Sweden: Stordalen...
GAAGCATGTCGACTTGAGGCTCGTGAGCCGGCTGGAGTTCGGCTCGGGGGCGGTGGCGATGCGGTATGAGCCGAGAAGATAGCCATTGGGCTTGTTAGCCCGAGTCGGCCGCATCATGGAGCATCTCGGGCAGATCCAGTGGAAATATTCCGATCGACCCGCCGCATCCGCAGTAACGTTGTCTCTGCGACATGCCACTAGTTCAGGTCCGCCTCACTTGTATAAGAATTTCTCCCCGGAAGAACTGCGCCAATTCAGGCCTTGTTCGCTTTCACAATTGCCACGATGGCCTCCGAACCAATCGGTGGGAGTTCGGTATGAATGGCCTTGAGGGTTTCACCAGTCACGAATCACGATTCACAAATCACGAGTTACTTCCAAGAGGGGAGAAGGCCCCGGGTTTGTCAGGGGGATGCAAACCCGGGGCCTGGGGGATAAAACAGAGGCAGGGCCGGAGTAAACTCGATTTTTTCCTACCGTTAGGACGCCGGCCCGACAACCAAACGGCAAAGCTTATGCAGTTCCTCGTACGTGAAAACCAAACGTCCGTCCGTCTCTCCGGCTTCCATGCGTCCTATCCCGGACATCTCGCAAATCTGGCGCATTTGCTCTGGCGGCAAACCGAGCAGGTAGGCTGCTCTGCTCTCGTCAATAATTTCTTTCCGAATCGGCTTGCTCAGCAGTGTCATCATGTTTTTTTTCGCGGAAGCATTCCTCCGCGCCTAGTTCATAACGATGCTGGCCCAGTTGTCCTGCTCTACAGCCAGGATCATTGGCTTATAAATATCAATATCCCAGGCGTCTCCTACGCGAATCCGAATGGCCTCTTCCGATTCCCCCACGATGGTTCCTCGCAGAGGCACTCTCAAGTCTCCGGTCGAGACCTGGAGGACAACCGCCTGTCCGATCCACGATGCGTAAACGCTTGGCATGGCCACTCCCCCTCAGATCAATTGAGTTCCGCTCTAACAGTTGCCATTCTGGATTTCACCACCGTGATCCACAATGGTACGGAGGCCTCAAAGTCATAGGAAAGAAGTACTGTTAGCAGTTGCGGCACAAATTTCCCGCGCGAAATATCGCCGGTACTCAAGTACCTGAAATCTGGACCCACCGCTTCATTGTCGCCGTCGCATGTTCCCGTCAGACTGTCTGAATGATTCCGCAACGCAGGCCTGGGCCAACTTCCATTCGTCTGTCGGGCGCTGAAGCGCCTTGCCGCGAATCTGCTGCGCGCAGCGCGGGAGTCGGAGTCGCTTTGGCTCTTGGGGGCGGGTTCTCCCGCGGGTTCGCGCACCTGGGCGTTCTGGAAGTCCTGGAACAGGAACGCATTCCAGTGGTCGCAATCGCCGGAACAAGTATTGGAGGGCTGCTGGGCGCGACATATGCGGACCGAATTTCGATAGAGCAACTCTGTGAACTTGGCCGCAATGTTCGAGTCCGCGATTTTGTCCGTTATCAAAGATCAGGAAAAGACGAGCAGGGTACGGACGCAGACGGAAGAGATTGCATTGGCAGGTTTGTACGCAATCATTTCCTATCAAGCAGGGTTGAATCGCTGGGGATACGCACCGCCATCGTAACCACCGATCTGAGCAATGGCGCACCCTATGTCTTCACTCGAGGGCCGCTTGAAGTTGCCATACGCGCCACGTGCGCGTTTCCGGGCCTGTTCAAAGCAGTCGAATACGACGGCCGCTTGCTGGCCGATGGGTGCATCGTTTCTCCCGTGCCCACACGTACGGCGGCGCAAATGAACGCAGGCTGCGTTCTCGGGGTAGCCGTGGGAATGGACAAGAGCACCGCGGCGCGGCGCAAGGCCGTCAAACTTTTCAGTCGCGCGAAAGGATACGTCAGAAGGCTGATCGAATCCTCCTGGGCCAGAGAGGCGGACGTCCTGCTCGCGCCTGAGGTTCAGCAAATTGAGTGGAATGATTTCTCGCGCGTGGACGAGGCCCGGGCAGCGGGCGCGGACGCCATGCGCCGGGCCCTCCCCCTCGTGCGCGAGCAGCTCGAGCGGCAGTCCTTGATCCGGCGCCTCGCGGAAACCTCCGGGGACGCGGAAAGCCGGGCGGCATCTTGAGAACATCCCGCGTGATGCGGACGCTCGTTGTCATGTTGGCGTTGGAATGGGAACTCTGCGGTCAGGACCCTTTCGTTTTCTGTTACCGTATTGGGGTGGAGCCTGTGCGAATCTTACTTGAGAGATTCGACTCGCGTCGGTGACAGTGATTCATGATCGGATCGCTCGAGCAATTAGCACATTTCCTGTTCAACGTGAAGGGCCTGATCGAGTGGGGCGGCACGCTGCTGGTCTGCGTGATCGTATTCATTGAGACGGGATTCTTCGTTGGATTTTTTCTTCCCGGCGATTCCCTTCTGGTTACCGCGGGTGTGTTTGCAGCTACCGGCCGGCTCCATGTCGGCGAACTAATGTTGCTGGTTCCCCTGTGCGCGATCGCCGGAGACCAGGTCGGTTATTGGATCGGACGGCAAGCGGGTCAGGCGCTGTATCGCCGCGAGGATTCGCTGATTTTCCGCAAGCGCCACCTGGAGCGCGCGCAAAAATTTTACGAAAAATATGGAGGGAAAACCGTGATCCTTGCGCGGTTTGTACCCGTCGTTCGGACGTTTTGTCCGCCAGTGGCAGGGGCTGCATTAATGCCCTACGGCCGTTATTTTGCGTTCGACGTGGCGGGCGGATTTCTGTGGGCCGGTGGATTGATTCTGGGCGGCTATTTTCTGGGTCGAAAGATCCCGAATATTGATGAAAATATCCACTACGTAATCGCAGCCGTCATTTTTCTTTCGCTCCTTCCTCCCATCATCAGCGTTCTTCGCGCCAGACTCTCGGCCAGCGCAAAACCTGCTCCAGCCGCCCAGCCCGCCGCACCCGAGCGCGATTAGGCCATGCCCACACTTGGCGGTCCAATTCCCGCAGTGCCCCGAGCCGTTATTTTCGACATCGGCCGGGTTATTATCCCCGTGGACATGTCCCGTTCCTTTGCGGCGATAGGAAAACCGCAGGGAGCTTCCCACTCGCAGGTTTTGCGGGAATTCGAAGCCGACCCGCGCTGGCAGGACTGGCAGGAAGGCCGCTTGACTCCGCGGGATTGGCACGAGCATATTTCCAAAAAATTCAATTTATCTTTCGGTTTCGATGAATTCTGCAGGATCTGGTGCAGCGTCCTCGATCCGGGCACAATTTTGCCGGAACTCCTGTTTGAGCGCCTCGGAGCAAACTGCCGGCTGGCCCTGCTTTCCAATACCGACCCGATTCACGTCGCGCATATCGAAGCGACTTACCCGTTTGTCCGGTATTTTCCGGTCCGTGTCTATTCTTGCCATGTGGGCACAAGTAAACCGTCGCCTTTGATCTTCCACCACACTCTTCGGGAACTCGATGCTCTTCCCGAGGAAGCCATGTTTATCGACGATGTGCGCGAGAATGCCATGGCTGCGGCGGCGCTTGGCATCAGCGCATTCCATTTCATTTCCGCCGATGAACTTCTTGCCGAGTTCTCCGGCCTTGGCTTGTGGACGGAATAAACGAATAGCGCCCTTGCCGTTATCCGAGTCGAATTCCCCTGTTTCGGATCTCATCCCTTACATCCAGAAAACTCCCGCACAAAGTAAAGTTTGCATGGAGCTGTGCCAGTCCAAAAGGAAGGAGCTTCCGTAGTACCAATTCTTTCAATGAGATACGGTCCCAGGTCGACATGGCGACTCGCGTGCATATTCAGACCCTAGCATTTGTACTTAAAAGGGGGGAACTCGCTATGACAGAAGAAATCAATCGTTCGTCCGAAGGACAACGAGGCACTGCAGGCTGGCTGATCGCCGCAGTTGCGGCCTTGGGAATTGTGGCTCTAGTCGGGCTGGTAATTGGGCACAATGCCTCGACGCAAGGCCAGGCAATTCAGCAGAGCATGGACAACCAAGTGAAGGCCATGCAGATGGACTTCACCAGTCAGATCTCCCAACTGCAGCAGCACCTGACTCAGGCGGATACCACCAATGCCGGGTTGCAGAGTGATCTGGGCGTCGTAACGAAGAAGCTTCGCCTCACTCAGGGCGACCTGAAAAAAGCCCGTGAAGAAGCCGAAAACATCCAGACCGAAGACCAACAGAAGATTGACGAAGTGAACGGCACGGTTACAACAGTTACAAGCGAACTTGCCACCAAGGCCTCGACCGATGACGTCAAGACCGTGGACGGCAAAGTGGACGGCGTCCGCACTGATCTCTCCGGCACGCAGAACGACCTGAAAATGGCGCGCAGCGAGCTCGGAACGCTGATCGCTAGCAACCACGAGGATATAGAGCAACTTCGCCGATTGGGCGAGCGCGACTACATCGAATTCACCATCGACACCAAGAACAAGCCCCAGAAGGTTGGAGCCTTCATGGTCGAATTGAAAGGTACCAATCCCACCAAGAAGCGCTTCAACGTATCTTTGATCGTGGATGACGCCCGCATCGACAGGAAGAATCTGCCCATCAACGAGCCGATCTTCTTCCACCAGGGCAATGATCGCCGCCCGCTCGAGCTGGTCGTCAATACCGTTGCCAAGGATAAAGTGACCGGTTATATCAGCGTCCCCAAGGCTGGGGGCACACAGAGCGCGGCCAGCGATTAACTGGTTAACGATTCGAACGTTACAAGAAAGGCTGGCCGGTCCGGGCGCGACAGGGGCGCCCGGACCGGCTACGTTTTTCAGCTTAAGGCTGCTTCCCGGCGCATCCTGAATTCCTCCATATCGCATCTGGTTCGACCCGCGTTACACTCATTGCTGCCTTGCTTGCCCCTCGCCATCTGATTTTTACGGCCCTTGAAGACGCCCTGGTCGATTCACGCACCGGCTCATTCTCCGAAGCAGAGGATGCGCTAGCCGAACTTAAACACCGGAAAATCGCCCTCATATTGGTCACCGCCCGCACGCGAGCGGAGATCGAACCGCTGCGCCGCAAGCTTGGGCACAACCATCCCTTTGTCACGGAATCGGGCGGGGGAATTTATTTTCCGGACGGCTACCTCAGCATTCGGATCCCGGGCGTGTTGCGCGCCGGCCGCTACCTCTCGATCCCTCTCGGGCGGCCCTATCAAGAAGTGTGTACCGCTCTCGACGACATTGCAGAGGAATGTGCAGTGGGTGTAGCCGGTTTCCATCATATGACCCCGCGCGAGATTGTCTCTAACACGGGCCTGCGCCCGCGCGAAGCCGAACTGGCGCGCAGCCGTGAATATGACGAACCTTTCTTTTTCACCTCCGCCGACGACGCCGCGATTGCGCGATTTGTGGCTGCCGCCGGCGAACGCGGCTTCCAGGCCCGCCCGGGGAAACCCTTCTGGCATTTTTCCGCTGGTAGCGATCCGGCACACGCGGTTCGCCTGCTGACGAAGCTGTTCCGCGAAGCGACCCACACCAAGTTGAGCGGAGTCGGCATTGGATCGCACGCGGAAGATCTCAGCTGGCTCCGTGCCGTGGACCATGCGGTTCTCTTGCCCGGTCAGGATGAGGTGGCAGAACAAACTTTTCCCACCCGGATCAAGAATTTAACAGTTGGTGATGCCCCTGGAGCTGCCGGATGGAACGCCGCCATACTGAATATTATCAGGTAGTTTTAGCGCTTCTATGACTCGCCCCAGAGAATTACCTTTCCCATTGTGGTAATTCGCACAGTGTTTTCTACTCAAACTGTAGATCCATCCAGGCAAGCAATTTTTCGCAGCAACGTCTACTTCCAGTCCGCTCAATAGCTTACAGCGAGCGCCTGCTCCAGCGACTGTGGCCCCCTGTTTGCCGATGATATTCGCGTATTGTAGCTCTGAATCATCGAGCTCCATTTGCGCGGGTAAAACGAATCGTCTTTCCGCCGGGGGAATGAACATGGGTGGCGCATTTTATGCGCCGCCTTTTTTTTTCTGCCCCTATCGGCAGAGTTGATGCCCGGACATTTTTGCCTTGACCCACGCCGCAATTCGCAAACGAATCACGCGACTTCTTTCCCGACAACGTGTTAAATTCACATATACATTTAGGCGAAGAGGTATCCCATGACTAAATTCTTCCGTGCCGCGCTTCTGATCGCCGCGTCGCTGATGTTTGTCTTCCCGGCGGCTGCGGGTCAAGGCAATGCCACAACGTCTGCGAGTCCGTCGGCATCGTCGCCTTCGGCAGGATCAACAGGATCAGCAGCCCGAAAACACAAAAAACATCGCCGCCGCAAGCATCCCCGGAAGCCAGCCTGAAGCTTCCGGGGGCAGCGCGCAACAAATCAAAACGGGGAACCTGGCGGTTCCCCGTTTTGTCACTTTTGCTTTTGCCGTCGCGGCGTTTTATCGTGCCGCCGGCGGTACGCACCGCGTGCGGGGTGTGATGTAAGCTGTCAGTGCCCTAAGCCCGGTGGAGTCATCCTCGCCTCCGTGGCTTTTCGAACTACAATTCCTTTCTACTCCGCTGGCATGAATTTAGCAAGTGCCCCGCGCAAGTTTTTTTCAAAAAATCGCAGAGCCTGTCAGGAATGTTATCTGCCAAACTGCCTTGGCCAAAGAAGCGGCTGAGAAATTATTTAACGAAGAGCCCTTCGCGAAGCTGATCGCGCCCCACGAACGTCTTGGAAGAGCGGTACCTGCAGAATAAATTTGAAATTTCGCGGTTCTGAAATACACGCTGCGGAGCAAACGGGCAAGTCGCGGAAATCAATTCAAGATTCTGGGCGTCCAAAACGCGGTAGCGATGGAAGGTTTCGGGTTTACGGACGTGAAAAATGGCGAAGACGACGCCGCCGTCGCGAACCAGGGAGGTCACTCTGGTCGCGAGTTTGGTCATCAGGTCGGCGTCCAGATAATCCAGAATGTCCCACATGAGCACCGCGTCGAAGGTTTCTTCCGGATACTGAAGCGTGGATTCCAGAAATCTTTCCGCGCGCGCGGCGGGCGTCAATGCAGAACGATCCGCATCCGGCGGGAGTTCCTTCTTCCGCTGTTCGTCCGTATCGAGAAAATTCTTCCACGTCGTCAGCAAATCCTCGGTGTAAACCTTGAAGCCGCGATCGATAAAGAACGTGATCGTTGTCTGCCGGGCGGGTCCCATGTCCAACAAGTGTCCGTGCCCGATTCCGTCGAGCTGCCACAGGAATTCCTTCAGGCCATTGGAAAGGCGTGCATTACGAAGGTCAGTGCCGGGCGCGGCATGCGAGGTGTTCGCATTGGCAACCGCCACCGCCGTGCCCGAATGCGCCTTGCCTGGTGCGGACGTCCGATGAGGCAAATCCACCCCGGTGCCAGACCGTATTTTTTTGAAAAAGCTCATCTTAGTTCGCTGCATCTCCGCCTGCCTTCATGGCTACCGATTGCATTGCCGCTGGAACAGACGCGCTCGGCTTCGCTGAATTGCCAGTGTCGCGTGAATCATTGCCGCGAGTGATTTCAACTTTGCTATGGATTTGCGCGCCTTCTTCAATGGCGATCCGCACGGTTACGATGTCCCCGCGGATTTCGCCGGTGCGGCCGATTTCCACACGCTCGCGCCCACGAACCGCGCCCTTCACTTTTCCGCGGACGATGACTTCGCGCGCATCCACGTCAGCGGAAATTTTGCCGTGCGGGCCGACCGTGACCCGGCCTTCGGAAAGATGGATGGTGCCTTGCACTTCTCCGTCGATGTACAAATCCTCCCGGCCCCTTATTTCGCCTTTAATCAATAATGAAGATGTAATGACTCCCCCGGAGGGTTGCACGACTTCCGCGGTCAGCCCGGCCACGCTTCGCACCGGCGGCGCCTCGACGTGCGCGGGTTGCGGAACCTCCGCCGCTGGTGATGCGGGTTTCGAATCTTCTGGTTTACGCCACATGGATATCTCCCCCAACCGACACTCCGTAGCCACAGGCTGGGGAAAGACGGGAGCAGCCCGGAGAGGACGGTAGAGTGCGGACTATAGTACAGGGGAGCTCGCCTGTAAACCGGGTGTGTTTCCAATCAGTTACGGGAGGGGGTGCCCGCCAGAGAATGTCTCCCGGGCTGAAGCTCAAAAGTCCCTCACCGGCAGGAGTTGCTGGCTTCCCCCGCAGCTCCCACCATGCGACCGCATATCCAAGCAATTCGCCCAGAAATATTTTCAGTCCCTGGCGCTTTTCCCACCAGCTGGCAGGATCAAAATCCGAATCATGCGCGCCACTGACGGAAACGCTGACGCCTGCCGGCAGAACGCGCTCAAAGATGAACCTGGCGCGACGCGCGTGGTAATTTGAGGTCACTACCAGCACTCGCTTCCAGCCGCGGCTGGAAATCAGAGGCGCCAGGGCCTCCGCCTCTTCCCGCGTGTTTTGGGCGCGCTGTGGGAACTTCACGATCGCCGCCTCCGGAACGCCAAATGATTCGAGATCATGCACGATCATCTCGGCAATCCCGGCGTAGGACCGCAGAGCGCGGCCGCTCGCGACGACCACGGGAGCCAGTCCCGTCCGGTAGAGGTCGGCGGCATGAAAGGCGCGATCGCCGGCATAGTTGTCATCGCCGAGAACGATGATAACGTCCGCTTTTGCCACGGGATCATCCACCATCCACGCCTGCCCGGCAAAACGCAGCAGCGGGTCCCGGATGAGGTAAAGACCAGCCAGAAATGCCACGAAAACGAGGACGAACAAAAGGCGAAGCAAAATGCCGCCATGCTCGCCGCGTCTCACGAGTTCGGGTCCAGCTTGCGCAATCTTGCAGCGGCATCTTCGGGGTTGAACGCGTTGTAATACACTTCCTTGATGCTGTAGGACTTGCTCCGCGTTTCCACGATGGGCAGGATTTCGATGTGCCAGTGATAGTCGTCCATGATCGTTTTCCAGTAGGACGACGCAGCCCCCTTGGGATGATTTGTGTTGGGCGAGGTATGCACGACCAGATGGTAGGCAGGCGCAACCTGCCGGATACGCCGCAGGGTTCGCCGCAGCAGCGCCGCCAGGTGGCGCCGGTTCGTGCCTGGACGCGGCAGCTCAAACAGGTAGTTGTGCCTGCGATTCATGATCCAGATCTCATAGGGAACGCGCGACGCATAGGGGCAAAGCGCGACATATTCTCCCTGCGTATCCACGATGCGTTTTGCCTGGCGCTCTTCCTGCTTCAGGATGTCGCACATCACGCAGCGTTCCTTTTCGTTATACCATTCACGCGCGGCGCGCAATTCGTAGAGAATTCTTCTGGGCACAAATGTCGTAGCGGAAATTTGCGAATGCGCATGCGAGCCTTCCTGTCCTGCCAGGGGGCCGTAATTCTTGTAGACGGAGACATACTTGAACCTGGTGTCGCGTTTGAGGTCTTCGATGCGCAGTCTCCACGCCTCAGTCACCAGGAAGACGTGGTCATCGCTCAAGTCTTCCAGTTTTTTGTCATGCTGGGGAGTCTCGATGACGATCTCATCGGCCCCCACGGGCTGCATGTTGTCGTACATCCCATCGGCGCGCCGGCTCGGGTCGCCTTCCACGCGGTAAAGAGGGTCGGGATGCGGCAGAACCATGACTTGCCACGGCCCCTGCGGAGGGAGCCGAAGCAGCGGCCTCATGACATCTACACGAGCGGGGCAAAAAGGGCAGCCCCCCGTGGTCTCGCAGGTATCTTCCCTGTGGCCTACGATCACCCAACTGCGCGTGATGGGATCTTTACGAAGTTCCATGGTGGAATTTTATGTCAAGCGGGCGGATTGCAGAAGAAATCATTCGCGAAAAACAGGTCGTTGAGAGCAGGAATCGCGTAAGTTGCATTGACCCGCGGAAAATCAGCGCGTGTATCTCGCGGGAGTCGGACCTTCCTCAAGGCGATGCCGGTCCCAGATCGCGCCCTCGCGGGAGTAGGAGGCCATTTCAAAATCCTGCGTCAGTTCGAGGCAGTCGGTCGGGCAGGCGTCTTCGCACAGGCCGCAGAACATGCAGCGCGAAGTGTCGTAGGTAAAGTTGGTGAGCACCTTGCGCCGCGTCACATCATCGCGATGCCATCCAACCACGATCAAATTCTCCGGGCACGCCAGCGCGCACAAATTGCAGGCGATGCAAAGCGTCTCGCCGGTCTCCGGATTCATATTCAGGCGCGGCGCGCCGCGGTACCGCTCCGCGACCATCGGGCGCTCCAGCGGATACTGCTCCGTATAGATGTTCTTCGGATTCTGCGTGCGAAAGGTCAGGATCAGGCCCTTCCAAAAATCGGCCAGAAATAGACGGCTCAAGAATGAATTCATGGGGTTAGTCTGTCGGCGAAGCGCGCAATTGTCAAGGGGTGCGTGCTCGTCCAAATTCTAACCTTCGTTGGATTTGAGACGAGGGGAGCATGGCTTCCTGACAGGCTGGAATCGGTCGCGTTGACAAATATACTAATATACGTATATTTGTATATAATGGAAGTAGGGTTGAAGCCAGTCCGATGGGTTGGATCATCCCTCGATGATTTGCGATCCTTCCCGCCCGAAGTGGGAAAGGAAATCGGCAATCCTCTCTATGCGGCACGGAAGGGCTACTCCGATCCGGCGGCAAAGGCCTTGAAAGGCTTTGGTGGCGCAAGCGTCTTAGAAATCCGGGCTCCGTTCGACGGCGACGCATGGCGCACGGTCTATACCGTCAGAATGAAAGGTATCGTTTATGCACTACGCGCCTTTCAGAAGAAATCCAAATCAGGCGTAGCCACACCGAAAAAGGAGATCGACCTGATTCATCGCCGGCTGGCGATGGCGGAGAGCGACTTCAAGAATGGGGAGGCCCGAAATGAAAATCCGCAGAAAAATCTCTAGGAGGACTACCGTCACCGAGGGGAGCAGAAATGTATTCGCCGATCTTGGGCTGCCCAACGCGGAACAGGAGCTTATCAAGGCACGCCTGACGCTGCAAATCTATCGCATTATCAAGGATCGGGGCTTAACGCAAACGGAAGCCGGGAAAATCCTTGGCATCCCACAACCTCACGTCTCGGCCCTTGCCCGCAATCGCGCCGGCAACTTCTCGGTGGGACGTTTGCTCGATTTCCTTACAGCCTTGGGCCAGGACGTGGAAATAACGGTCCGTCCAACGCGCAAGGAAAACGGCGAAATGTCCGTTGTGTTGACCTGAATCACCACACCCTTCCCAATGCATTCCAACTTGGCCTTGGTTTCCATGACCAATCCATCATCGGGGTGCTAAAATCCTCCCGTCATGAGTACACCGAGTTCACGGCCGCAGCTTCAGGTACGTCGCGCGAGCGAAGATGACGCCGCTTCGCTCTGCGAAATATTCAACGAGGCCGTGCAGGATCACCTGGAAACATTTGACGACGAGCCGCGCTCGGTGGTCGACCAACGACTGCTGGCAGCCGCCGCCGAACAGGATCCCAAGCATCCCATCCTGGTAGCCGATGTGCGGAACTGGATCGCGGGCTGGGCATCACTCGCTCCCTACGACAACCGCATCTCTCTCGATGACATTGGCGAAGTATCCATTTACGTGCGCCGGACTTTCCGCAGCTATGGCGTGGGGCGGCAACTCATGCGAGCCGTTCAGGAAGAAGCCGGCAAGCTGGGATACCGGAAACTAATCGGACGCATCCTGGCGAAGAATCAGGACGGCCTGCTGCTCTGCCGCGCGACAGGATGGCGCGAAGTGGGCCGCCATTCCGCCCATGCGCGTCTCAACGACGGACTTCAAGACGTGACGATCGTGGAGTACCTGATCCCTTCCCTGCCCGTGGCCCCCGCGTGAACGATCAGGAATACATGCACATGGCCATCGAGCAGGCGCGTTCCGCCGCTCTTCATGGCGAGGTGCCTATCGGCGCGCTCGTGGTCCTGGACGACAAAATCATAGGCGCCGCCGGCAATCGCACGATCTCCGACTGCGACCCCACCGCTCATGCCGAAATCGTCGCCATGCGCGAAGCCGCGCTTGCGATCCGGAACTATCGTCTGACGGGAGCCTCAGTCTACGTCACAATCGAACCATGCGCGATGTGCGCTGGGGCGCTGGTGCAAGCGCGGATCGCCCGCATGATTTACGGCGCCGATGAACCAAAAGGCGGCGCCATCCGCACGTCCATGCAAGTCCTCGATGCACCGGGACTCAATCATCGCGTATCGGTGACTGCAGGAGTTCTCGCCGAGGAATCCATCGCGCTGCTGCAATCGTTTTTCGCCGGCCGCCGCTAAGCCAAAAAATCCGGAGAAGCTGTCGTAAAAATCTCATTGGAGGAGTTTTCTCAGCTAAAGATTTCCGCCGCGACGGCACGCCAACGGCGCGGAGGATACCAGCCCGGGGCAACGCCCCGGGAACATGTCCGAGTACACGTTCCACCCTGAAAGGGTGGAGGGATTCCCTGCGCCCCTTCAGGGCGCAACAATCGTCAAATTCAAGACCCAGGGCGTTGCCCTGGGCTGATATGCTCCGGCGCGTTCAGCGCCGGGATTCGGGTCACACAATTACCAGTTCGCGACTCTTGGCGACTTCTCTCTCTAGGTTTTTCAGAGCTGATGACAGAGAAAAAATTCCTTTCGCGGATCGGTTTGTCAGCCATCCGCCTCTTTACCGGAATTCATCTTCCATAACATCTGCCGCAGTATCCCAAGCCAGATAACAGCATCTCGCTCAGGCAAATTCAGACGGCGAACGAGCCGGCGGATTCTTTCTTCGGCGTCCGCGACGCGCCTGCGCCCTAGGAAACCGCTGGTGTGCAGCGCTTCGAGCAGCATAGTAGTGATGCGCTCGACTTCCGCAGCCGTCGCAAGACCGGATTGTTTCGGCCCTTTCGAGGATTTCGGATCGCGAATGATCTCGTAGAGGCAAACCGCGACCGCCTGCCCCAGGTTCATGGAGATATTTTCATCGCACGTGGGGATGCGCATCAGCCAATGACAATGGCTGAGGGCTTCGTTTGAGAGGCCAAACTTTTCCGATCCGAAAAGGAGCGCCACGCCGCTCGATCCCAGGTGCTTACCGATGAGGCGAGCGCCCAGTTCCAGGCGCTTCAGCGGATGCTGTATTTCGCGGTTTCGCACCGCCGTCGTCCCGACTACCAAGGTGCAATCGGCGACGGCCTCGGCGACGCTCTCGAACTGCTCGGCGTCCGCGAGGATCCCGGAAGCGCCGACTGCCGAGCGGGCTTCGCGGAAAGAAGGTTCAAACGGATTCACGACTCTCAGGCGATGAAATCCAAAGTTGCTCATGGCGAGCGCCGCCGCGCCGATGTTGAGCGGATTGCGCGGAGATACAAGGATTACTCGCAGACGATCGGATTGTTTTTCCTTTTGCACGGCGTTGCTATTGTAAGGCAAGCGCGGCGTTCCATGTGCAAGCGGTGCTACACACCTGGAGCGCGCAACCAGGAGAGAGCTAACCTATTCTTTTTCAGTTCATTGCGTTGAAATCAGCCAGCCGCGCCACGCTTCTCGCTTCATGTTCAATCCTGATCCTGCCGATTGAATGGATTTATTGGACAAGCGACTCGCATAGGACTAGGATGGGCCTAGATTCCAAGATGAGTCGCCGCTTTGTTGTTGAGGGAGACTCCTATGTATAGAGAATACGACCTGTTTGAAAAATTCCCCGATGGTTCATCTCTTTGGCGAGCGAGTGTCCTGGGGCTTGAAGGCGCATGTATTCATATGCGCGAACTGTCCCGGAAATCCGGGAATGAGTTCTATGCAATTGATGTGATGCGCGGGAAAACCATTCACTTGGGATCGGCCCGCGTCAGCCTTGAATTACTGGCTCTCCGAAAAGGGAGTAGGAGAAGCAAGGTTGCAACCGCATAGCTGACCAGCCATTGCGGTTCGAGGCTGTGGCTTGGCTTTACGCGTGTGGTTTGCTTCAACCGCCGCCTACAGGGTTTCCTGTATTTTTAGCAATATCTCCAAAGAATTGGAACTCTTTAACGTGCCCGGAGGAATTCTATATATATTGAGCCTTCCTCCGACAGGCTCAGTGAGAGAGGGGCGCCAGCATCCGCGGCGCCTTTCTTTATTTCGGACCATCCCTAATTTCCATTAAGAGGGCGGTCCTGCAAGTGCATGTTGGCAGAGCAAGCACACCGGCCGTTTGCATATGGACATCGAAGATTTGATCCCATATGCTGGCCATGAAATATTATTAGGAATTCTTCAGACTCCCCGCACGGTCTGAGGAATAGGGGGAATCAAATGCAGACCGCAGTGAAAGAGAGCCGCCTGACACCTCGCGAGAATCTTTCAGAACCGGTCCTCGTGCGTCCCTGCGATTCCGAATATCCCGAGGAAATTTGCACCAGCTTGAATGTCTCGCGCAGCGGGATGTACCTGGTCAGCTCGTCCGACCATTACTACGTTGGCATGACTGTAATCGTAATGCCCAACTTCGGCCCGGATGATCCCATGCACCGCGAGCAGATCGGGGATGTGGTGCGAATGGAGCGCCTCGATGAGGGCAAGTGGGGCATCGCTATCCGCATCCTGATGCACAACAACCCCGGAATTTACTCGGGCACCTGATTTCTTCCCAGATCGCTCTTCAGTCAGACATATTCATTTCTGAACTCATCGGATCGCTGCCGGGTGCCGGTGGAGTTGTCGACGCGCTGTCATTCTTCCTTGCGGGTCGAAGCGGCGAGCTTTTCGCAATTGAATTCCAATTGGCGATGAGGTGGTCTGCGTTCCGCCATGCGATCGCCTGCAACGTCAAAGTCGGATTGCTGCCTCCGTGGGAGACCATAACCGAACCTCCCATGATCAGAAGATTCGGCACCTCGTGCGCGAGGCCATAAGGGTTCACAACTGATATGGCGGGATCCGTGCCCATGCGCGCTCCGCCAATCGCATGGTTTGTTACGCCCGGCGCGGAGGGTTCTCCACCCCACACGACAGACGCTCCTGCTTCCTTGAAAAGCTGGATCGCCTTTTCCCGCGTGAACTGCGCCCGCAGCCGCTCCTGGTCCTGCAGTCCGCATGTGATGCGCAGCAGCGGAACGCCATTCGCGTCGCGATTGTCGGGATCGAGGTCGAGGTAGTGCTCCTGATACGGCAGCGTGTCGTGCTGATTGTACCCACCGCCGATGGAGTTGCCGTTCGCCTTCAAGTGTGCCTTGTAGACTGAGCCCCACCGGGGCATGCCGGGTGGAACGCCGCGTGAAGTGCCAATCGGATAGGCCTCCATTCTCATCCCGATGTTGCCTCCCCCGATGAAACCGAGGCCGGTGTGATCGAAGTGATCGGCGTTCCAATTGTCGACGCCCATGCACTGCGAAACGGTTCCGGTGAAACGGTTCAGCTTCTTCCCAGGAAAAATTGCGTTGAGGCCGCTCGAAAGGTGGCCGATATAGTGTTTGCCAACCTGGCCCGAGTTGTTCGCCAGACCATTGGGAAATCCGGACGATTTCGAAAGCAGGAGCAGCCGGACGCTCTCGTACGTGAAGGCGCTCAGAATCACGACGCTGGCCGGCTGGAAATACTCCTGGCCGCCCTTGACGTAGGTAACCCCAGTCGCTCGACCTTCGCGGTCCACTTCAATGCCCGTCACGCGCGCCTCGTTGACGATAGTGAGGTTCTTCGTGGCCAGCGCTTTTGGAATCGTCGTGACGTTGGTTGATCCTTTTGCATTGTGCGGGCAGCCGTTTGGTTGGCAGAAACCGTGATACTGGCAGGGACCTCGACCATCGCGCGGAACGGAGTTGATCGCGGAGGGCCCCGGGAATGGATTCCAGCCGAGACGTTTCGCGGCTTCGATCATCAGCGTCGTGTAACCGGTGGAACGAAGCGGCGGCATCGGGTACTCGCGGCTTCTCGGGCCCTCGAATGTGTTGCCATCCGGATTCTTTTTGCCGGGAATATTTCCTGCCAGGCCGGACACGCCGATCGTATCCTCCACTTTGTCGTAGTACGGTTCGAGTTCCTGATAGGAAAGCGGCCAGTCCGTCAGGGTTGAGTTCGATGGGATCGCATTGGCTCCGTAACGGGCGATGGACATGCTGCGGGACTTGAACACCCAGGGCGCCCAGCGCCAACTCTGCGCACCGTAGTGGATCGTGCTGCCGCCGACCGCGCTCATCAGGGTTCCGGTGCGCCTATGGGTGACTTTCGTCTTGTCGTTGGGCCGCCACGTCGGCACGTCCCGATTGAATTTCGAATTCCCCATCCAGGTCAGGGTGTTGTTACGGATTTCATCCGACGGAAAATCAGCCGGCGCTAGCCAGCCGCCCGCTTCGAGGCCAATGATTTTTGCGCCCGCCTCGGCAAGCGGTAGCACTGCCAGGCCTGCTGCGCCGCCTAGCCCAATCGTGACAACGTCGGTTTTCTTCAGGTTGATCGCCATGGCTACTGTTTCCTCTCTTTGAACATGTTGTAGCTGTACGTCGACCTGTGCGCCTTCTCGATCGGGAAGTTGAGTCCCTGTTCTTGTTCGGTGAATTCGAGCTTCACGCCTGGAAAATCCAGCAGATCCCAGCCGATGAAATTGGCGTTCCCGCCGTAATACGGATCGCTGAACATCCCCTCCTGCGTGTGTTCCAGCACCAGGTTGAAAAATGTCCTGGCGTCGGGGGTAAACCCGAATGACTTGTCGACTTTATTGCCTTCCATCGCGGTCAGGACGGCATCCTGTTTCTCCGGTGGCAGCGCGGCGAAAGAATCCTGATAGGTCGCCTTGCAATAGTCGTCGAGCACCGAAAGGTTCGCGGTGTAATTGTCCTTCTGGTAGGCGTAATGTGAAGTCAGCGCCCTGTCAATGTAGGTCGACGCGTGGCCTTCGATGGCGCCCGGGCCGTTCTCATCGGTTGGGAAAATGCGCCCCGTGATCGCCGTGAGCGTCGCAAATTGCTGCGACGTCAGCGCCTGCACCGCATGCAATTGCTCGGTTTGCGTCGCGGCGGGAGGCGCCGCTTGCGGCTGCGCGGCTTCTATAGCCGAGTGCGGTATCAGTGCGGAGCTTGCCGCCGTTACACCGAGCGCCCCGGCACGCTTGAAAAGGTCCCGGCGCGAGAATCCAGATTTCCGGTCTTGATCCGGATTTTTCATTTATCGCACTCCTGTTATGAATCTGCCGGAATTATGGCCGCTGGAATGGTTGCGGGCAACAACTTCTTTGCAGGTCTGATTCGGGTTAAGATGATGGCGAGGTTGCAACGGGTACGATGGGAAACCGCCCGGCCATTATTGTGAAAGCTTGCGCCGTCCTCATGGCGTTTGTTTTATTTTTGGGTCTTCCGGCGCAGACCGAGGCCTACGCCGTCCTCGCGCATGAAGCGATCATTGACAGCGCATGGGACGCCAGCATTCGTCCATTGCTCTTGAAACGTTTCCCGGACGCTACCATTGAGCAACTGAAAGAAGCCCACGGCTATGCATACGGCGGGGCCATTATCCAGGACATGGGCTATTACCCGCATGGAAGTACCTTCTTCAGCGACTTGACGCACTATGTTCGGAGCGGAGATTTTGTCATCGCTTTGCTGCGCGATTCTCAGGACCTTGACGGTTACGCATTCGCTCTTGGGGCGCTTGGCCATTATGCCGCGGACAACGAGGGCCATCCGATCGGCACCAATCGCGCGGTCTCTCTTCTCTATCCCAAGTTGGAAAAGAAATACGGCGACTCGGTCACGTACGAAGAAAACCGGCTCGCTCACGTAAAGACGGAATTTGGATTTGACGTTCTGGAAGTAGCCCAGGGGCGTTACGCCCCCGACGCCTACCATGACTTTATCGGCTTTGAAGTTTCGGTCCCCTTGCTCGAACAGGCCTTTCAGGAAACGTATGGCCTGGATCTGAAAAGCGTTCTTACCGATGAAACTAAAGTGCTCGGTTCCTACCGTCACGATGTCAGCCAGCTCCTTCCCGAAGCGACGCGCGTGGCCTGGAGCCTGAAGAAAAACGACATCATGAAAGATCAACCCAGCATGACGAAAAGAAAGTTCCTGTATAACCTTTCTCGCGCGAGTTACCAGAAAAACTGGGGCAATAACTTTGTGCCGCCGACCGCATGGGAAAGATTCCTGGCCTTCCTGGTTCGTATCCTCCCCAAAATTGGTCCACTGAGGGTGCTGGAACTCAAGACACCAACCCCCGCGGCGGAGAAGCTCTTCGAAGCAAGTTTCAACACAACTTTGGATCGCTACCGGCATTTGCTCGCTGAAGTTGGCGTCGGGCCGCCCGACTTGCCGAATGTCAATTTTGACACTGGCGAAATCACCGGCCCGGGGCAATATGAGCTCAACGATGAGGCGCAAGCGAAGTTACTGGACGAATTGGCCAAGCAAAAATTCAGCGGCGCTTCCCCGGAGATACGAGCCGAACTTCTGGAATTCTTCGGGCACCCGGATGCCCCTTATGCTATGAAGCACAAGCCGAAAGACTGGGCAAAAGTTCAAGCCGAAGTGGAACAATTGAAAAACGCCGCTCCGCCGGCAGTTACGCCAGGCACGGCCAATCCCTCCTCCATGAACTAGCCATCCGAATAAGTGGCGCATTCCTGTAAAATTTGGGGTATGAGCAAAAAAGGAAAGCGAATTGGCGGAAAGGGTGGGATTTTCCGTAGGTAGCGCATTTAACCAAGAAAATTGCCGCTTCCCCCTTATTTAGTGTTAATCCTACTTCCCAAAGCGGCCTGTTTTTGCACACCTTCTGCGACTGCTAATAGACAACCACGGAATAACCAAAGTTTGAAAATCAGATCCGATTTGGTACATCAACGCATTGAGATCGACTGAATCCGCTTGTAAAGATAGAAACGTGGAGATAATATCCAAGCCGTTTGGACGTCAGCGTCGCTGACGTACGAGTCGGGTCAAGTTGACTACTTTCCTCTTTTCGGTGATGGATGATAAATGGTCTCGCGTTACCAAGTTGCAGGATTTTTGTTATTCGCAGTTGATTGCGAGATAATTCTACCTGTCCTGGAGTCACGCAAGATTTTTACTGGAGTGTGATTCGCTGTTATCTCTCCTTCCTAGTTTCGGACCTGAGCGATTCTTGGGGAATCATTTGTTTCTGGAAACTAGCTCGCAATATGCGCGCAGAAACTCTGCCAACAACAAACACGCGAAATTAAAGCGAATTTTGTTTGGCATGTCCTTAGCGTTTTCGTAGTTTTCAGCGAACTGCAAATGTCTTCGCTTTACTTTTGTTCTGGGCGGGAGTATATTATTTTTGATCATCTAGCTCTGCGGATAAAGTTTTTGGTGCGAGGTCCGAATGGCAAGTGGTAGACAACTTTCATTTCTCCCACGCCCCGAGAGGGGTCTCGATGAGGCGAAACTCTCCAAAATATTTGGGCAAATTATTGTTGGCGATGTTCTAGTCGAACTGAAGAAATTCTCCGATCGCACGTTTCAGAGTTGCGTGACCAGCCCCCCTTATTGGGGACTTCGAGACTATGGCATACCAAACCAAATCGGAGCCGAGGTGAAGCTGGAGGCATACATCGAGAGCCTAGTAAACGTGTTCCGGGAAGTAAGACGTACACTCGCCGATGATGGGACGCTCTGGCTCAATCTCGGGGATGCATATACGAGCGGTGGACGAACTTGGCGGGATAGCGACAAGAAAAATAAAGGCCGTGCAATGGACTATCGGGCACCCGCACCTGACGGCCTTAAACCAAAGGACCTTATTGGCGTTCCTTGGCGCGTTGCTTTCGCTCTGCAAGCTGACGGTTGGTATTTGCGCTCCGAGGTCGTCTGGTACAAACCAAACGCACAGCCAGAGTCGGTAAAGGACCGGCCCGCGCGTGCTCACGAGCATGTTTTTCTACTTACGAAATCTGAGCAATATTTCTATGATCACGAAGCCGTGCGTGTGCAAGGCGACAACGGATTCCCCCGGAATCTAAGGTCCGTGTGGCAGATCAACACGGAGCCCTACCCCGAAGCACATTTTGCAACTTTTCCTCGCGCCTTGGTTCTGCCCTGCATTTTGGCGGGAAGAAAACAAGAGTCAACAGTCTTAGACCCTTTCTTCGGTTCAGGGACGGTAGGACTTGTAAGCACGGCGGTAAATAGAAAGTTTGTAGGGATTGAGTTAAATCCGTTATACGCGCAGCTTGCGAGGAAGCGGTTGGGTTGGTAACTATTGCGAAGGAGCGAAATCCCATTCACCGTGAACGATACACAGGCTCTTCCTCAAATTCTTGATCTGTAGTTTCCTTTCGCTCCCACCATCGAAGTAAAGCTGGAATTTCACTTTGCCGCTTTCATCCGTCACCGTGCAGTATCCAGGCTTTGATCCTTGCTTGCTGTCCATCATCATTTCTAAATTGCCTCCTGAGGCTTCTTCCAGGAGTTTTTTTGGAATCTCTACCAATTCGTAGCGCCAGTAGGTCTTACTTTTCTCCGTGCGGCTGATTGCTCGGAGCGATAAGATCCGTTCATAGTTTTTCATGTGTTTCAAGAATTGGTCCCGGAGACCTTTTAGTTGTTCGGGTTTGTCCGTCCATTCACCGTTGCCCAACTCCATGAACTTTGAAATCCAGAGGGTGTCCGTTTTGATGTGTGCGTCGGCTTGCGTCTTGAGGAAGTATTTCTTGCCATTTATAGTTATGTCATGGCCAGGATTTCCGGTCGGCGACCGCTCTGCCTTGCGACCTACCAGTTTCATGACTCGTTCCATGGCTCGTTCAAATTGCTCCTTTGTCAGGGGCCTGCTAGAAGTCCCATGATGTGCCAGCAGGTGAACACCAAATTCTTCTAAGAATATTTCAGAAACAAGGTCGGAACCTGGCATTCGCTTCTCGGTCATGGCCCCTAAGGAGAGCAGTGACGATGCTTGCAACATAGGCGAGTTTCCTCTTGGATAGCTTCGCCAGAAGTTCCAGGAGCTCTGGCGGTACTTTGGCTTGGGGCATGGCCCTGCAGTCTAATAGCGGATAGGGTGGAAATCCAGTGCTTTAGGCGAGGAAGAGAACAAATTCCGTTTTCAGATCGCTCAACACCCGCTTTCGAAACCATTGAAAAGCGCGAACCGCGTTTCTCGGGCGCTATACGACGAAGAAGAATTTGATTCACTCAGCAGCGCGTTGGGTGTATAAGGATGCACATCAGGGCCGTCAAGACGCAAACCCTTTGGGTTCCAGTGGGTGGCCCTTGGAATGATCTTGGTTTCTCCTGCGAGACAAAGTTCGCGATCGTAATGAATGGAGGATTGTATGAACGAGCACGCCCTTGGACGTCGGAATTTTCTTAAGACGCTGACTGCGGCAAGCGCAGTCGGCTTACCTGTTGCGTCGATCTTAGGATCGAGCCTCGCTTCTCCTGCCTATGCAGCCGATAAGGCGGGATACGATCCGACGGCAAATTTAGACCTTACGGTGACCGAGGTCGATATGCGACAAAACGCGGCCGGCCGGATGCTGAAGGCCCGCATATATCAGCCGAAAGGGCCCGGGCCGTTCCCAACCATGATTGATCTGCATGGCGGCGCCTGGAACGCAAAAGACCGCACCGCAGAGGAGCCAATGGATCGCGCCATCGCGAGCAGCGGCGTGCTCGTGGTTGCCATTGATATGACATGGGCAAAGGAGGCTTCGTACCCGGCGTGCGTTCAGGATGCAAACTACGGCATCCGCTGGCTGAAAACGAAGGCGAAAACGTGGAACGGCGATCCGTCAAGGATCGGCATCTACGGAAGTTCGAGCGGCGGCCACGTCGCCGAACTCATTTGCATGCGTCCTCACGATCCACGCTACAGCACGATTCCACTCGCCGGAGCGCCGACTGTCGACGCCAGCGTGTCATTTGCCGCAATGCGCTCGCCAATCAGCAATCCGTTCGCGCGCTACGAGAATCCGGAGAACCTGAAGAGCGAAGGCATGGTCAAGAACACCACCACCTTCTTCAATCCCTGGGAAACCATTCACGAGGCGAATCCGCAGGAGATCCTCGCTCGTGGAGAGACAATCACGCTCGTGCCGTTCCTGATCATGTGTGGCGCGCTGGACAACAACGTGCTGCCGGAGATTCACAAAAAGTTCGCTGCGTCGTACAGGGCGGCCAATGGCGACTTGGAATTCCAGATCTTTGAAGACTCCGTGCACGAGTGGGTCGCCACGCCCGGGCCACAAACTACCCGGGCACAGAAGATGGTCAAGGCTTGGATCGGGGTTCAATTATTGAAGTCATAAGCGACGGTCAACCGATTAGATGTAACTGATTTGGATTATGCCTTTCAGGCATGAGTTCCGCGCGGGCGTTCATTTGTCTGTCGATGCGCGCTGGCGCCTGATCGGCTTGCAAAACGCTTGAGGCTGTCAAGGACGGGACGCAGATGAATGCGCCAGATGATTAGTCTGAAATGCATATCTCCCGACCCTTTATCGAGCGGCCCGTCGCCACAACACTCCTAAGCATTGCGATACTCCTTGCAGGCGGAGCATCTTATTTTTTCCTTCCTGTAGCGCCCCTGCCAAAAGTTGATTTCCCCACCATCACGGTGGGCGCCGGACTCCCCGGTGCCAGTCCCGAAACAATGGCTTCTTCGGTTGCAACGCCACTCGAGCGTTCCTTCGGCCGGATTGCCGGTGTAACCGAGATGACGTCATCCAGCCAGCTTGGTTCGACGGGCATTACGCTGCAGTTGGACCTGGACCGCGACATTGATGCCGCGGCTCGCGATGTCCAGGCCGCGATCAACGCTGCAGCCGGTCAGCTGCCCACTAATCTCCCAAGTCTCCCGCGTTATCGAGAAACAAATCCCACTGATTCTCCGATCATGGTTCTTTCTTTGACTTCGGATTCGATTCCGCTCAGTGAACTCTACGATATTTCTGATTCCATTATTGTGCAGGAGATATCCAAAGTCGCCGGCGTGGGACAGGTGAACATCGCCGGAGGATCTAAACCAGCTGTGCGCGTGGATCTGAATCCCCTGGCACTGGCGGGGTATCACATTGGCTTGGCGCAGGTGCGAGAGGCCCTGCTGGAGGCAAATGCAAATTCACCTAAAGGGCTCTTGGAAGATAGCGGCAACCGCTGGATCATCTCTGCGACCGACCAATTGCTGACCGCCGACAAGTATCTGCCCCTGATTGTCGCCTATAGGAATGGCGGCCCGGTTCGGCTGAGAGATATTGCAAATGTGACGGAGGGGGTCGAAGACGTACGAAACGCGGGGTTCATTGATGGAAATCCCGCCATACTGATGATAATTTCCCGTCAGCCCCAAGCGAACATCATCGAAACGGTCGACAAGATCAAGGCGTTGCTTCCGGAATTGCGCGCTTCCATTCCACCCGCCGCGAACTTGTTTTTGACAGCCGACCGCACTCGAATGATCAAAGCCTCCATTCGGAACATTCAATTTACGCTGCTGCTGACGGTTGCGCTCGTTGTCATGGTCATCTTCTTATTCCTGCGCAATGTTTGGGCGACCTTGATTCCAAGCTTTTCCATCCCGCTTTCCATTGTGGGCACGTTCGGACTCATGTACTTGTTTGGATATAGCATCGATAATTTCTCCCTGATGGCGCTCACAATCGTGACGGGTTTCGTCGTCGATGATGCAATCGTCGTAATTGAAAACATTACTCGGTATCTGGAGGCCGGAGTGTCGCCCATGCAAGCGGCTCTCAAGGGCTCCAAAGAAATTGGACCGACGGTCCTGTCGATGAGCATTTCGCTGATTTCCGTGTTTATTCCAATCCTCCTGATGGGGGGCATCGCAGGGCGGTTGTTCCGCGAGTTTGCTGTTACGCTCAGCCTTGCCATTGCGGTTTCCCTGTGTGTCTCGCTCACAGTCACGCCCATGATCTGCGCGCGATTCTTGAAATCGTCCGGGGATATCAGGCATGGACGAATGTACGTGCTGGGTGAGAGGATTTTCGCGCGTCTCTTGCGCGGTTATGGTGGCGGCCTGCGCTGGGTTCTGAACCATCAGCCGATTATGCTGGCCGTTACAATTGCCACGATTTGCCTCAGCGTTTATTTGTATATCATCGTGCCGAAGGGTTTTTTCCCGCAGCAGGACACCGGGCGATTAAACGGCTCGGTGATCGGCGCTCAGGACATCTCTTTCCCGGCGATGATGGCCAAAGTGGAACAGTACGGGAAGATCCTGAAAAGCGATCCGGCCGTGCTTAGCGTACAGGGTTTCATGGGCGGTGGAGCGGAAAACGTAGGACGGATCATCGTTGAGTTGAAAGACATAGAAGATCGCAAGGTTGATGCGGACGGGATCATCGCGCGCCTGAGGAGAAAGCTTGCAGTGGTTCCCGGCGCCACTGTTTACTTGCAATCGTACCAGGACATTCGCGTGGGCGGGATTTTCGCGGCTTCCCAATTTCAGTTCACCCTGCAGGGCGAGACACTGGACGAGCTGCAGACGTGGGCGCCGCGAGTCCAGGCTCGGATCAGGACTCTGCCAGGGCTCCGGGACGTGACCAGTGACCAGCAGGACCGGGGATTGCAGGCCGCTCTGGTCTTCGACCGCAACACCGCCTCACGTCTCGGCATCCAGTCCCAGCAGATCGATGAGGCCCTTTACGACGCATTCGGGCAGCGCCAGGTCTCCACGACTTACACGCAGTTGAATCAATACCACATCATTATGGAAGTCGATCCGGTCTACCAGAACAGCCTGGATGCGGTGCAAAGCTTGTACATTCGTTCGCAGTCCGGCGCCGAAGTACCGTTGCGCGCCATTTCTCACTTTGAGTCAAAAACAACTGCTCTGGCCGTGAATCACAAAGGGCAATTCCCATCCGTCACAATTTCATTCAACATGGACCCATCCCTCTCGCTTGGCGACGCTGTAAATGAAATTGAAGCGGCGACTCTTCAGATGGGCATGCCCGCAACGATTCATCCCAATTTTTCAGGAACGGCGCAGGCTTTTCAGGACTCGCTCAGAAATGAGCCGTACCTGATTCTTGCGGCGCTGCTGACGGTGTATATCGTGCTGGGGATGCTCTATGAAAGCTACATTCATCCCATAACGATTCTCTCCACGCTGCCATCGGCGGGCGTGGGCGCGTTGTTGGCTCTGCGGCTGACCCATACCGATCTGAGCGTCATTGCGCTGATTGGAATTATTCTGCTGATCGGGATCGTCCAGAAGAATGCGATCATGATGATCGATTTCGCGCTCGAAGCGGAGCGAAAGGAAGGAAAGGCACCCGTTGAGGCGATCTATCAGGCGTGCCTGCTGCGCTTCCGGCCGATTATGATGACCACCACGGCTGCGTTGCTCGGGGGGCTTCCATTAGCGCTTGAAGGCGGCATGGGATCGGAATTGCGCCGTCCTTTGGGGATCAGCATTGTTGGGGGCCTGATGGTCAGCCAAGTTCTGACGCTATTCACCGCGCCGGTTATATATCTCTACATGGATCGGATGCATCAGAAGTTGGTCTGGGGCAAAAGAACGGTACGCCTTCCCGCTCAAACACCTTCGCTCACTGATGGCGCATAACTTAATTGTCCAGTTCAAGCCCAGCACACAAATCTACTTCTGTCTTGCCTTTAAGACGGAAAGCGGATGATCGGACGTTTCGCCAGGACTAGATCAATGCCAATCCGTGTGCGCTGATGTGATCCGCTCACTTATTCAATCGTGGGTCCAAAGTTTTTCGATGCATCGACAATTTCGCCCGACTTAACCAAAACTTTGAGAAATTCAACTCTTCCGCTATTGTCTCGGGGGCTGTGGTCGTTTCCTCTCCCGAATAAATTCCTTTTCTCTCTCAAAGTCCCTTTCGTGTGCGCTGATTGCATAACAAGCGTGTATTGGCCGGGAGGAATATCGGGCAATTCAAAATTTCCCTTCTCGTCCGCGATCGAATACTTGATTGCATTGTATTGTTCCGGATTTCCGCTCGTCCCCAGCGCGGTACTGGTGCCAACAAAATCCTGGTCGGCTGGAATTTCGATATAACCTTTAACAAGCCATATTTTGGTGCCTGTGTCGGGCTTGCTCCCAACATGGAAGTCGACAAAATATGTGAGAATGCCGGTAACGCCTCCAGCTTCAATTGGCGAGGTGGTTGCTAATGGAAGTTGCGATGACGCGGGCGGGGCGATCATAGGCGTGGGTTGTGATGACGGTGGTGGTGCGGCAACAGACGGTTGCGATGGCGAGGCCTTCGTAGATGGAAGTTTTGATAACGTGAGCTCGATCTGTCCGTCGCCGTAGTTTATTGCCCCTCGTAAGCTTTGCGCCATGTCCTCGACGGCCACGAAGTGCTTCCCATCTATTTCCAGCACTTCCCCATGAATGCGTTGTCCATTGATTAGGACTGATGTCGACGGCTCAGTGGCCATGTCCTTCTTGTCTTGCGCCGTGGCTGAAAGAGTCAACAGAACCAGCGCAAAAACGAAATATATAGATCTCATGGCAGATACACCCCTTTGTCGCGATGTAACAACCGCGAGTACGTCGCAATTTGCCTGAGCTTGCCGTCCGCTGCAGGAATACGAGCGTCACGAAATCTTGCCCCTCACGAGTCTTGTTACGGACCAGGTTTCTGCAGGGATGGCGGAGAGGGTGGGATTGTCCGCCGTTAAACGCTAAAAACCCGCTAAAACCCACGCAAACCCGCGTATTTGGCGGGTTAGCTACTCTTGCCACTTTAAGTCCCCGTAAGCTCCGTACGCCCGCGTTAGCCTGTTTTCCACTGTTTAAGGGTAGGTTACGGTAGGTCTAAAGTAAACAAAAAACGGCCAACGCGACAAAATTATTTTCCACAAAACGGTAGTGGGAGTTGAAACCGCGTATTACACCTTTGTGACCACGATCCTTGAAAAGTTGGAGGCCTGTGACGGCCTTCTGTCAGCTACAGAGATTGCCAGCTTGCTCGGGCTGCATCGGCAGACAATCTACGAGCAAGCATCGAGCGGCAACCTCCCTTGCGTCCGCATAGGAACAGCGGTTCGCTTTGACCCTGCCATCATCGCAAGGTGGCTGCAAAAGCGGGGCGCGATTCGCTGACCCGCAAGAGCGATCCTTATTCGCCGCACGTCAGCAATGGTATTTCTCGACCGTGGGTGGGAATAAGCCTTCCTCGCGGGGATCGAAATTGCAACCCCATAAACGGGACCATCCGTAACGCGCGCCAAAATATTTTCCGCCAAATATAGGTGTTTACTTTTATGTCAATAACCGCTATCGAGATAGCGCCCGCCAATTTTATTTTTAGGCCCGGAGGCGTCGATGGCACGAGTTCCTCTCTTCACACTTGGTCAAGTGGTTGCGACGCCCGGTGCCCTAGGAGTCTGTCCGAGTATTCCTCTCCGTCCTGCTGATTGTGCTTGAAAAAGAACCGCAAGGTGTGCGAGTTTTTCGAATCATGGCAAAGACATTTCGATCCTATCTTCCTGAACAGAA
>Ga0182024_10005861_pt1 | contig 27274 bp, 25 predicted proteins | sample P32metaG_FD_120480 | JGI IMG/M metagenome (GOLD analysis project Ga0182024, IMG submission 120480) | Permafrost microbial communities from Stordalen Mire, Sweden - P3-2 metaG (Illumina Assembly) | ecosystem: Environmental > Terrestrial > Soil > Wetlands > Permafrost | place: Sweden: Stordalen...
ACCTGAAAAGAAAGCGTAATGCCCGACATGAGCATCAGGATGGTGTAGACCGCGGTGGCATGAGCGAAGCCGGAGGGCCCGAGAAGCCGCGCCGTTACGACGTTGTAGACAAGATTGGTGATGCCGACCAGGCCCGAACCGGCGAGCAGTGTAAGGCTGCCGCCCAGCAGTTGCGACTTCAAAGTCTTGGACGCCACCGGAGCGGGGAGCGGGGCTTGCTCCACAGGTGCGGTTTCGACGGGGCTCTTCGCGGCTTCGGTCATGCCAGTTTCAATCAGGCCAGTTTCGGCCGGGCCAGTTTGAATCTTCTCACCCTGGATCTTGTCACCTTGGATGCTGTCAATTTCGATCATGGTTACGTTTGGGCTCAGAATAAAGAGAAGTGCACGACGGGAAGAACCACGGTGCGTGACGATCCATCAAATTCATAAAATGTCTGCTGCTGTATTCCGAAAGAGAAACGGAATGGATGCTCAATCGGAGAGCCGCTGGCGTCGGTCTTAATGGAGCCGCGCGTCGGCCGCGTGTAGGAAACCTCGAACTGGCTCTGCGCGTTGTCGTACTCGTGGTAACCGAATCCGCGGGATAGCAGGAAGGAACCCTGAACGTTCCAGTGGGGGCTGGCGCGGAATTCGAAGCGCGCTCCCGGCAAAAGAGCTTCCGCGATAGCGTATTGCGTGTTCTGCACTCTCCACGAGCGCAGATCTTCGGCAAGCGCGGCGACCGTCAAACGGCTGCCGAACTTGTGCTGCAATCCAATGTAGCTGCTGGTGTTGAAATACTCCTCAACCGTCGGAGAAAACAGCAGATCGCGGGCGGTGTAGCCGGTTAGAAGTTCCGTATGCCCCCACGGCCGGCCCACGGTGAATTCCAGGCTGGCCGAAGCATCGCGAGAATGCAGGTTCTGATCGGTGAAGGGTCCAGCTTCGCGGATGGCGCTGCCATTGATCGAAACCCAGTTATAAAACGAGCTGGTCGAAAGATACAGGAATTGTTTAAACAGGTTCTGGCTCATGTACACCGGCGAAATGGTGTCGCGCCGGATGGTGTACTGCAGGCCTCCGTTGAAGGCGATGGAGTTCGACCCGAAGTGCAGGATCGGGGTCATGCCCCCGTTGAAAAAAGTGTCGTAGGTGTTGCGGTCTTGAACGATGTTGACGCTCGGGAATAGCAGACGGCCTGCCGTCAGACTTTCGCCGACGAAACCGGTGAGCGACGGCAGGTTCCACAGATGAACGCGGTAGTGCGACTCGGCCAGGGTCTGGTAAGAGTGCCGCGGCGGCGGCAACAGCGCGGGATCGGTAACGTGCAGGATCCGCGCATCCAGCGTGTACACGTTGATATCTTCGAGCGACGGAGTGGCCAGAACATCGGGCGAGAGGCTGAGGTTTGGAGTGATCGCCCTGCCCTCTTCGCTGGCCAGTTCGTACTGCGCGGTTTGCGCGGTGCCCTGATCCTCCTGCCCGGCTACGCTGCTGGCCTGCGCAAAGTTGCTGAGGGCGCGAACGGTATCCTGGCGCTGGCGGTACAGGTTGGCCGATGCCATCATGTAGTCGTAATCGTCGCGATAGTCTTCGGGTTTGCCCAGGCTGGCCAGCGCTTCCTCGGCCTTGTGATTGTCTCCTTCAGCCAGGTAGGTGTTTGCGAGGCCGATGTCAACGATGCGGGGATTTGCGCCAACCATCTTTGCTTTGTCGAAATAAGTTTCGGCCAGATCGAAATTATGCAGCGCAAGGAAGATGCTGGCCGCGTCGGCAATATCGTCAGGCGATACCGGCGAGGAGCTCACACGAGCTTCGGCGAAGCCCAGGGCGATCTGCCGGCGGGCGTCGTCGTAGTGCCCCTGCCGCATGAACACCTGCGCAATCGAGAGGCGCACGCTGATGCGGTCGCCGTTCGGTATGTCGAGAGCGCGAGCAAATCTCTGCATGGCGGCATCGCGATCGCCAAGCTGTAGCAGCGCTCCGCCGGTGGCCATCAGGATTTCAACTTTATCCTTGCCGTATTGCTCGGCCAGTTGGATATCGCGCATGGTCTCGTCGCGCATGCCTTGTTTGGCGTGGATCTGAGCGCGCAAGGCGTAGACCGAAGCCTCGGTAGGATCGAGCTTCTGCGCGGTGTCCAGCGTAGCCAGCGCCTGCTGGAAGCGCCGCAGATGAAAGAGCGTGTCGGCATATGCGATCTGAGTGGTGAGATCGTTCGGAGTTTCCCGCAGCGCGATGCGGTACTCCGGTTCGGCGTGCGCGAAATCCTGCTCCTGGCGGAAAGCCTCAGCCCGCGCCAGATGCCACGCGTGTGATTTGCCCAATATCTTTTGAGTTATGTCCAGCTGATTGAGCGAGGCCTTAGGCCGGTGCAACTGCAAGTCGGCGTAAGCGAGTCCCAAGTGGGCTTCGCCATAATCGGGCTGCAACTGGATGGCGGCTTGAAAATCTTTTACTGCCTGAGTGGGCTCTTTTAGATCGTTCAAAATAAATCCGCGATTGCCATATCCCAAAGCCATTTCAGGGTCGCGTTCGAGCGCGCGGGTGTAATCGGCCAGAGCTTCGCGGTTTTGCCCATTGTGCGCGTGCACGTAGCCGGCGATCAGGGCAAGATCTTTATCGTTGGGAATGATTGGCTCGTACTTAGTGGCGAGAGCGAGAGCTTCGTCGTAGCGGCCGAGATAATAAAGATCGTAGGCCAGATACACAACGCCTTCGCGATCCTTGGGAAGTTTCTCGATCACCGCGAACCCGAGCTTGGCGGCCTGCTCGTAGTCGCCCTTCAGAGTGAGGTAGCGTTCACGTTCGCGTTCCACCTGCGGGCTGTCATTCATCTTCCCCTGCGCTCGGTCGAGCCATTGCTTGGCCAAATCCTGATTGTGGGCTTCTAGCGCGGCATTCGTGGCGCCTGCCACGATCAAAGGATTAGTCGTCATGCGCTTATAGGCATCCTCGTAATTCCTCTCCGCCGCCTCGAAGTTTCTTTCCGCGGTGTAGAGGTCGCCGAGGGCAAGATAGGGCGCGAAATCTTTGGGATGGGCACTTACGGCGCGGCTGAAATAATCTGCAGCCAGCTTGGCATCGCCCTGGTCGCGCGCCAGATAACCTAAAGACGAGAGCGCGGTGCGATTCTGCGGATCGATCTGCAAAACTTTCAGGAACGTTTGTTGCGCCGCATCTTTCTGCCCAATCTTCCATTGCAGGCTGGCGTAGTTCAGCAGGGAATTTACGTTGGCCGGTGCCAGCGCAAGGGCGGCCTGCAAATCTTTGTTGGCGGCATCGGTATTGCCTTGTCCGGCCTCAATGGCCGCGCGCAGGCGCAGCATCTCCGGCTGCGAAGGCGGCAGGACATTCACCTGATTGATCTGCGCGAAAGCGGTATCCAGTTGCTGCTTCGCGTTTTGTTGATCGTCCTGCCGCTCGTAGAGTTCGTAAAGGTTCAGGCGTAATTCAATGGGATAGAGCGGGCCCTCTGGAACCTGTGGCGGAAGATTGCTGATCGCCAGCTTGTACTCGTTGGCGGCATCGTCAAAGCGGTTGTCGCCTTCGGCGATTGCGCCCTGAATGGAGTGGAGCCGGTAATTGTTGGAGTCAAGCCGGCGCGCTTCTTGCAGAAAAGGTTCGGCCGCATCGCCCTGGCCAAGCGCGACCAAAGCCTGCGCGGCACTCAGGTTCAGGCCCAGATTTCCTTTGGCGCTCTTCGCCAGCCGGATATATAAATCGGCGGCTTCCTGCGGCTTACCGGCGAGTTGGTAGGTATAGGCAAGGTCGGCCTCGACATCGATGGTCTTTTCTGGAATCGCTTGCAGCGCTGCGATAGCTTGATCGTACTGTCCCTGGTCACGGTACTGCGCAGCCACCGCGCGCAACACTTCGGGATCTCTCGGCGCGCGGTTTTTAGCGCGATTCAAATATTTAGCCGACTCATCCGGCTGACCGAGATGCTCATAGGCATGGGCAATCAGCAGATCGGTATGCGCAGTCGGCGCGACGGCTTCGGCGCGTTGCAACAGATCCAGAGCCTTCTGGGTATCGGTATTCAAAAGTAGTTCGCCGGCAAGCTGTAGGCTGTTGGCGTCACGCGGATTCGCATCCACTACTTTTTGCAGCAACTGCTCAGCCTCGTTAATCCGGCCCATCTTGGCGTAGGTCTGCGCTAATCCGGCCATGCCGCGGACGGAGTTGGGCTGCAGCCTCAACCCGCGGTTGTAGGCGTCAACCGACGCCGTGTAGTGGTCCTCAAGCCGGGCGCAGTAGCCCAGCAGGAACCACAGCTCAGGATTTTGCGGGGCAGACTTGGCGGCGCGTTCGGCGTAGGCGACGGCAGCGGCGTAGTCGTTTCTATTCAGAGCATCCTGCGCCGCCCGCGCTTGCCGGGCAACGTCGATGCTCGATCCCCAACCCAATCCATTCTGGTCGGAACTGCTTTGCTCCGAATTTTGCGCAGGGGGAGGTGCACTCTGTTTCTGGTTGCTGGGCGGAGGGCCATTGCCTCCGTTGACATCGAAGGTCTGACCCAGGGCAGCACTGAAAAGAGCGACTATGCAAAAGCTCGCGAGCGGAAATCGGCTTTTCACGGGTTCACCACGTTCTGAACAAGTCTTGGGTTTACCTCCCGCACGATTTTTCTGCGGTGCACATCAGATGCCACTCTTGCGTCTAAGGCTGCTTTTCGTAGAAAAGTCCCCCGGGCCTGTGAAAAATGCAGTAAACCCCTGAGAACGATTCCGAATCGAAGGTGTGGCTGCAGACTCTGGGAGCCTAAATTGAGCACTGGCCAAAGCTACTCTCGTCCAATACCTATTCTGGCCATCGTCCTTGTGGCGCTGGCTGTGCACGGCCCGCTGCTGCTGATGCAGCTGCCGGCGGCTTCGTTCGACGCGAACTTCCACATGTTTTTTGCGTCGCACTATGCCCACCACTGGTTCAATCCCTGGAACGAAAAATGGTTTGCGGGTTTCTCGCAGACCACCTATCCGCCGTTGACTCACCAGTGGATCGCGCTTCTCTCCACCATCGTCGGCCTGAAGATGGGTTACATGCTGGTGCAGTTGATTGCCGTGCTGCTGCTGCCGATCGGCGTGTACCGCTTTGCGCGAATCTGGGTGGAAGAGCGCGCGGCCGGCTATGCCGCGCTGGGCACGGTGTTTCTGGGAGCGCTGGCCTTTCTGGTATACCAGGCCGGGCAGTTGGCCACAGTTTCGTCCGCGGCTCTTTATCTGAACGCACTGCCCTATTTTTATGAGTGGATGACCGAGGCGCGCGGACGTGCGCTGCTGAAAGGCGTTGCCATTAGTCTGGCTGCAGCTGCGGCTCACCACGTTACCCTGATTTTTGGCGTGGTGCTGTTTGCCGGCCCGGTGCTTTGGACGGCTTGTCTTGATGCGCGAGAGGGGCGCGTGCCCGGAACTCTCGCCGGCGTTCTTTCCCGCGCCGCGGGTTTCGCAGTGTCTGTTGGCGCTGGGGTTGGCGTGGTGCTGTTGCCCTACTGGCTGGCGCTGATTCAACATCCCATTCACCAGATTCCGATTCCTCACGATAGCCGCGCGAATTTTCTGCTGAACTCGACGACGGCGATCAATTATTTTGTGATTCCATACGGAGCGCTGATCTTCGCGCTGCCGTTCATCTTCATCAGGGGCGCGTCGACGAGCCGCCTGAGGCCGTTGCTCGTGGGTTTCTGGCTGACCATGATTTTCGGGCTGGGCGGAACTACTCCATTACCGCGATGGTTGCTGGGCCGCGCTTATGAGATCTTGACCTTCGAGCGCTTCACCTTCTGGGCGACGCTGCTGGCCATGCCGCTGGTCGGCGTTCTTGCAGTTGAGTTGCTGGACCGCTTCCGCACCAAGGCGGCGGTTGCATTGTCGCTGGCCGCGGTTGGAACGGTGGGCGCGGCGCTGTGGTGGCTCAACGGCAATCCGTACCGTCCTGCGGGTTCGACGAATGTTCAGCCCGTAATTGCCTTCCTCAATCGTGATGGCCATGACGCTTACCGCTATGTGACGCTGGGCTTTGGCAGCGAACTGGCCAAGGTTTCCACCTACTCCAGCGCAGGCAGCGTCGATGGAGATTACAACTCCGCCCGCCTGTTGCCAGAGATGACGCACTACGGCTCGGCGCAGCTGACCAATGCCAAGTTCTACGGCTCCGCCGGAATGGCGTCATTGCGCGCCATGCTCGAACATGCGAATCGCTATGGCTTGAAATACATTTTCGTGCACGATTCGTACTACGAACCGCTGCTTACTTTTGTGGGATGGCGAAAGATTGAGACCTTCAATAATGGCGACATTACCGCCTGGTCGAAGGACGATGTCCCTCCGGCGCACAAGGTTCCTTCCGACGCGATTCCCGCTCCGTGGCAAGGTTTGCTGTGGGGCATTCTTCCGATCGGCGTGAGCTTCCTCGCCATCTTCCTGGAAATCTTTTTGCCGGAGCGCCGCCGCGTGCCGTTGGGTGTGGGCGTGCCGGTCCGGTCCGAACATTCGGAACAGCATTTTGTGGCGTGAGACTCGAATGAAAATTATTCTGCCAATTCTTCTTGTCGCTGTAACTGCCGTCTTGATCGTGCTCGCGTTTTTCGGCGCGGGCCAGGCGCATGGAACCGTGGGTATCGCGGCTGGCTCCGCCGTTTATGGGCTCACCCCGAAGCCCGCCACGCCGCAGCAGGCGCTCACCAATCTGCTGTCGGATGTGCAACGCCGGAACTGGGATCGTGCCTTTGACGACGTTTCCAAGAGCAGCACCGTCACCGAGCAGGCTTTTATCGAGGACTGGACCGGTTCGAACGGAAGCCTCCGGTCATTTTCGAGTCTCGAAGCTTTCGATTCCCGCCCGCTGCACGCGACCAACGATGATGCGCAGATGCGAGTTCGCCTGCACTGGACCACGCCCGTCGGCCCGATTGAAGATGTGCGCGACATTCGTCTGGTGCGCGAGGGGGATATCTGGAAGGCGGTGTGGCCCAAGGTGGTGATTCCCAACGTTCCGGCGCAGGTGATCCCTGTGACTTACTTGCGATGGGATCTGGTGAGTGGCGGTGCATCCGACCAATGGGGATCGGGCAACGTCGATGCTCCGCGTGTACGAATTATCTCGATGAATGCGGTCGATTCGGCCGATGGCGCGGTAGTAATGGGCGAGGTGGTGAACGAAGATACGATTCCCGCGTTCGTGAACGTGAATGCCACGCTGGTGGACGGAGGGGGTAACGCGATAGACGATGAGAGCAGCTTCGACAAAATCGATCACGTGCTCTTGCCCAAGCAGGTCACGCCTTATCGCATCGACTTTCCAAACATCAATCTGACGAACGTGAAAAATGTTCGCATGGATGTGAAAGCCACACTGGTGCCGGCTTCGGCTGATCCGGTGATCGGAGTGATGAACCAGAAGATCGAAGCCGATCCGCAGGGCAAGAGCGTATTGCACGGCGAGCTGCTCAACCAGAGCGGGCAGACGGTGAATATTTCGCATGTGATCGTCAGCTTCTACGACAACAATGCGAAGGTGGTGTGGGTCGCGGACGGATACGTCGACCGCGCACTGCTGCCGCAATCCTCGGAGCCCTTTGCAGTTGAGATTCCGCACTCGGTGGCGGGCAGGGTTCAGAACTTTCACGTGGTGGTTGACCAGTTCACACTGGGAAAGTCCTAACATGCAGCGACATTTATTCATGAGTGCCTTATGTGTCGCGATTTGCGCGGCCGTATGCGCCGCGCAGGATATTCGCGTGCCCGATTCCGCCACCGCCGGCGCGGAAGCTACCATTTCGGCCGGGGGCAGCGGCAAGGCTACGTTTTATCTGGTCGGCCCCGGCGTCGCGAACAAGAGCGACGTTGCTCTGGGCGAGCCGATCCAACTACATGCCAACGATCTTCGAAATTCCGGAACCTATCTTGCGATTGTCTGCTCCGATAGTTGCCATAGCGCCGCGTTTTATGTGAGCGCCGCCAAGGCCGCCAGTGTGACGTTTTTGGTGCATCCCTCGCGGGTTCCCGTGGCGCAGAGCGACGCCGTGAGCGGTGTGGCTATCCCCTTCGATCAATATCGCAATCTGGTGCTCGCGCCTTTAACGGTGAACTTCCAAATGACGGCGGCGAATGCCTCTTTGTTTGCTCGCCCCGTGCGCACTCGTGACGGAGTGGCGTGGTTTCGTACCGCCTCGGGAAGGTCCGCAGGAGCGGTGCAGATCACCGCTTCCATCGACGATGTAAGCGCGCGCCGTGCGCTGCAACAGGTCGCTTCCGAACCCTGTAACCTGCGCATCGACGGCAAACGCGTATCCAACGGAATTCTGGTGCAGACTTTGCCCGTGCACGATTGTGCAGGAAATGTGGTTCCTGATGGAACCATCGTCACCTTCTCCGCTTCGGAAGCGCAGGGGAAAAGCACGGTGGACGCGCCCATCAAGCAGGGTGTAGCGAAAGCGCAGATCGATGCCTCAGGCAATACGGTGATCTCGGCCGCGTCTGGAGTGGTGCTCGGCAACGAATTGCGCATCGGAGCGAAATGAGGATGAGACCCGTCACCCAATGCGCGTCGCATGTCGCCGCCTGTGTCTTTGTCGCCTTAGTACTTGGCGCGAACGGCTACGCTGCCGACGCTACCGTGCAGGTTCAGCTCGACTCGAAGAATGCGGCTCCGCGGTCGGTTGAGAGCTTAACCGAGCGCAGCATTGTCCGCGATTATCGTTTCGCGTGGACCAGCATGGCGCAGGCTCTCGAACTCAACACGCTCGATCCTTTGGAAGGTCCGTTCGCCGGGGAAGCTAAAGAAGTACTTCGCCAGGCTGTCACCAGCCAGCAGCATTCCAATCTCACGCGGGAATATGCCAATCAGAGTCATCGGTTAGAGGCCGTCTTTTATGCTCCCGAGGGCGATGTGATGGAGTTGCACGATACTGCCGAGTATCAACTCCAGGTGCGCGACGGCGGCAAGGTGATTCACGATGAACACGTCGTCATGCACTACATCGTGCTCATGACTCCGGCCGCTGACCGGTGGGTAGTCCGGCAACTGCAGGCTGTTCCTCAATTCTGAAGTAAGCTCACGAGCAATGCCTGTCACGGTTGTGGCCGACAGACGCTTCCCACCCCCTACTTCTCGCCAACCGCCGTGGCCGTTCCGGCATCTTAACTAGTGCGCAGGAAGGCCAAAGAATGGAGTCGTCACTTGTCAAGGGCGTTACTGGCTTGTTCATTAGCTCTTTTTGTCATGGCGGGCGGATGCACCACCAGCGGTGTGCACCGCACGCTGGTGCAGAACGGTTTAACCCCAGCTCTCTCTCCTAAACTTCTCGCGGTGTACATGCCTTGGTTCGGCGACCACACCCACATGGAGGTGGGCTACTCCAGCCAGGATCCCGCAGTGCTGCGCAAGCAGATTCAAGAGGCGCGGCGCATGGGGATTTCCGCCTTTGTAGTCGATTGGTATGGTGAGAGCCGGCCTTATTCCGATCACAACTTTGGGCTTCTGCAAGCTGCCGCCAGTGAAAACCATTTTCAGGTAGCGCTCTTATACAACGAGTCTGAAGATGAAGACTCAGAAGCTACCGACGCAGCGATCGCCGCGCTCGACAAGGCCTACACGGCTTATTTCGGCCCGACCGCAAAGTATCGCGACGCCTATCTCACTTACCAGGGGCGTCCTATGTTTTTCATTTTTCCGAAGAGCGGCCACATCGATTGGAATCGCATACGGGATCACGTGAGCAGTTGGGACCGGCCTCCGCTTTTGATTTACAAAGATGAGCCTCCGGCGCAGTTTGCCTCCGATTTCGCGGGATCCTACGCTTGGGTTCAACCTGGTCCTGGCGGATGGGCGCCCGACGGCAGTAACTGGGGTGAGCAGTACCTGAAGAATTTCTACAACACCATGAAGAACAAGCACTCGGACAAGATTGCGGTCGGGGGCGCATGGCCGGGATTCGACGACTCCGCCGCGAAGTGGGGATTGAATCGCCACATTCAGCGCAACTGCGGAAAGACGCTTGACGACACGCTCAGCGTTTACCGCGACTACTACGACAGCGCCAACCCGCTGCCGTTTCTGATGATCGAAACCTGGAACGATTACGAAGAGGGCACCGCCATAGAACGCCCGTCCCCCGCCAGTTGTAGCGGGGAAGGGAGCGCGGCTTCTTCGCAATCCCTTGCGCATTAAAGTCAGCAACCGATAGTTGGGTCATTAACAACCTGTTAACCATTTCATACATCGAAGAGCAGCCAGATACACACTGGCGAAGATCGAGTGCAAGCGCAAGTTAAAAAGATTGAGTGCAAAAATATGTCTGGCGCCAAAAACTCTACCCGCTGCCTTACCCTTCTCTCGCAGATTTCGCTGGGGCCTAATCAATCCGACAGTTCGGAACTCGCTGCTACTCGTCCTGCGCGGCGGAACAATATTGAAGAAATCCACCGGACGGTAGCCGCTTTTGGTCCCCAGGATTTCGGGGAACTCTGGGGCCTGGCGGCCTCGCATCACGTAATCATGCGCGCCTTTCCGGAGTTGCACCGGGTCATGGTCGCGCAGGGCAACGACCGCGCCGAGGCCGTCGAGCACGCCATTCAGCAGGAGGCCGCGCGCATCGAGAATGCTTTGTCGTTCCTGAATCGAATCTGTGAGGCATTGAAAGAAGCGGGCGACGTTATCGTTATCAAATCTCTTGACCACTGGCCCGACCTTGGCAGCGACCTCGATCTCTACGCGAATGCGGAAGGCAGCGACGTCATCGCCATCATGCGCGACCGCTTCCAGGCGCGGCTTGAGGAACGCAGTTGGGGCGACCGCCTCGCCAATAAATGGAACTTCGTGGTTCCCAGGCTGCCGGAACTCGTCGAAGTGCACGTTGGCCGATTGGGCCAAACCGGCGAACAGGTGGCGGTTACCAATTCACTGGTGAAGCGCGCCCGCACCGCCGACTTGGGCGGATTTACCTTGCCTGTGCCGGCTCCCGAAGAACGCCTGATCATCAGCACTTTGCAGCGGATGTACCGCCATTTTTATCTCCGCTTGTGCGACATCGCCGATACCGCGCGGCTGGTGGAATCGGGCGCAATCGATTACGTCTATTTGAAATCCCTGGCCAAGTCCGTCGGGTTGTGGGATGGCTTGGCCACCTATCTGGTGATGGTTTCAGGATACGTGGAGTCGTATCGCGGCGAAAGCCTTCCCCTGCCCTCCCTAGTGACGAGCGCGGCCCGCTTTGGTCCGGAACACATCAGTTACCGTAAGAAGTTTCTGCGGATTCCAATTTTTCCGCAGGCGGCGCGGCTTTATGCCACGGAGTGGAAACGGCTGCTGCTCAACGGCGAACTGCAGAATACATTGCGCCTGAGTCTGCTGCCCGGCCTGGCTGCGGCGGCGGCGCTGGAATTCAAGCTAACCGGTACCGATAAGGGAATCTGGTAATGCCGCTGAAGCATAGGGCATCCCATTGCTAAGGGCTTAAGGGTATTGCGAGCCAGTTAACAACCTTTTAAGGTTGGACGCGTTGATATCAGGAAACTCGATTTTGCCAACGGAATTGGAAGGGACGTGCCGCGTGGTTCGAATTCTAGTGGTGGATGACAACCCGGCGGTGCGCCATTACCTTCGGGCCCTCCTGGAGCAGCAAGCGAGTTGGCAGGTATGCGACGAGGCTCGCACCGGCGGGGAAGCCATCCAGCGGGTGAGAAAAAATCCGCCAGACATGATTTTGCTCGATTTCCAGATGCCTGATCTGAACGGGCTCGACGTGGCCCGGCAAATCTCGCAGATGTTTCCCGAGATTCCCATCCTTCTGGTAACCATCCATCTTTCGCGGCAGCTGGCGGATGAGGCGCGACGGGCGGGAATCAGGGGTGCTTGCGCCAAAACCGACGTGGGTTCCATTGTTGAGGCTGTGGATGCGCTGCTTCACGAGGGAACATATTTTCCCCATTTCCCTTCTGTAAGCGCAATCGGCAACTGATGTCTATGGTGTTGAGTGCGGGGGGCTAAGATACAGGATTCCCTGTATACGAGCTGCCGTAGTCGCGTGCTAGTTTCAAGAGTGATGATTCATCAGGGTGCTCGTTAACCCAGCGGGGGAGTGAATTGTATGCCGGGAACGGGCGCACATCCAGCAAGCCCTATAATTCCGAGCAGCGGCTGCGAAGACTTTGCGCAAAGCTGCCGCAGAGAGCAACCTGAAACCATGCCAGTTCGGATATTGCTTGTGGATGATCATCCTATTGTGCGGCAAGGACTACGGACTCTTCTCGAAGGCCGGACCGGCTGGGAAGTAATCGGCGAAGCGTCGGATGGCGTGGAAGCACTCGAGAAGGTTGAAAGCTTGCAGCCAGATGTCGTGGTTCTTGACGTAACCATGCCGCGCATGAATGGCTTGGAGGCCTGCCGGCTCATGCAGCAGAGGCTCAACGAAAATCCTGTGGAAATCCTTTTCGTGACCCAACATGACTCCCCGCAGATGATGCGTGAGGCGCTCGACGCTGGCGCCCGGGGGTATGTGGTAAAGTCCAACGCCGCCCGCGACCTATTGGAGGCCGTTGAGGCGGTGAGTCAGCATCGCGTCTTTACAGCCTTGGCACGAAGCCCGCAAGCTTCCTGCTGATGGGAATTTGGTCGGTTTGTTTGGTCTCTCTCTCTCTCAGGGAAATGCAAGTGGAGGATGTCTGCCATGAAACTGCGAATCTTGTTAGCCGATGATCACGAAATAGTACGCCGTGGGTTGTGCGCCCTCCTGCAAAAGCACGAGGGATGGGAAGTGTGCGGGGAAGCCTCCGACGGCCGTGAGGCGGTGGAAATGGCCAAGCAGCTCAAGCCCGATGTCGTCATTGTCGACATCGGCATGCCGTACCTCAACGGCCTCGATACCACGCGCCAATTGCTTCAGCACGATCCTCACTTTAAAGTGATTGTGCTCACCATCACCGACTCCGATCAAGTGATTCGCGAGGCTCTCGACGCCGGTGCGCGCGGCTTCGTTCTAAAGTCTGATGCGGCCCGCGATCTTGTCTCCGCTGTCGAAGCGCTGCAAAGCAAGCGGATGTTCTTCACGCCCCGCGTGAACGACCTGGTTCTGGCCGGCTTCCTGGATAAGGGCCACGCTATCTCTCGCAACGAGCCGCCTAGTTTGCCCACGCTTACCGTGCGTGAGCGCGAGGTCACCCAACTTCTGGCGGAAGGGAAGAGCTCGAAGGAAGTAGCGACGCTGCTGAACTTGAGCACCAAGACTGTTGAAACTCACCGCAGCAACATCATGCGGAAGCTCAGCCTGCACTCCATCCGCGATCTGGTGGTCTATGCCATCAAGAACAACATCATCCAGATCCAGATGCCGCCGCAGCTTCACACTGAAACTCCGGTTCTACCTCACTAGCTTTGATTTAGTGAGGCAAATTTTCTGAGTAGTATCCGCTCCGGGTGCGCACCGTCAGTCTGCTGTAGCCCGGAGCGTGAGCCTCAACCTGCAACTGCTGATACTCCGGTTTCACATTCTGATTGTGTGGCTTGTACGCGATGCGGTACTGGCTGCGGATGTCGTGCGCGATAGCGCGCGTGATGTTATCCACTTGATCGATCGAGTCTGGAAAGTAAGCCACGCCGCCCGTGTCCCCGGCCAGGGTCTGCAGAGCGTCGCGACCGGACTGCTGCAAGCCGCTCCCGAGCAATCCAATCGCGTATAGAACCGGTCCGTTCGCCTGCTCCAGACGTTGGGCCGCTTCCTGAAGCGTTTCCTGGCTCATGTTGTCCTGCCCGTCGGTGATTACCAGCAAGACTTTCTTATTGAGAAGCGTGTTGTTATTGAGGTGCAGCGCCGAAGCCACGATTGCATCGTACAGCGCCGTGCTGCCTTGCGAGGAAACCTGGTGCAGCGCGGCCTGCAGCAAGTTCACATTCGAAGTGAAATCCTGATCGAGATAATAGTTCTGGCTGAAGTTCACAACAAAGATCTGGTCTTGCGGATTGCTCGCGCGAATTAAATTCAGCACCGCCTGATTCACCTGCTCCCGCTTTTCGCGCATGGATCCCGAATTATCCACGACAATTCCCATGGCGACCGGGACGTCCTCCCGGCGAAATGAGGTGACCGGCTGCTGCGCGCCATTCTCCAGCACGGTGAATGCGCTCTTATCCAGCCCGGTGACCATGTGCCGCTCCTCGTCATAAACCGTGGCGTGCAGTACCACTTCTTCCACCTGCTTTTTGAAGACGAACATTCCACTGTCGCCCCCGCTGCTGGGCTGGCCGGTAGGTTGCTGGTCGGGAGATTGCGGCGGTTGCGACGCGTCACTGAGTGACGGATTATTCGAGGGCTGCTGCGTCGCCGAATTCCCGGGCTGGGTAGCTGGCGGGTATTGGGCAGGCGGAACGCCGGAAGGATTCTGAGCCCCGGCGGTCGAAATTAAGACCGCGGTTGCGGCACATATGGACAATACCAGTCCAAACGACCAGGAAGCGGCTGAACGCATGGAAATTCCTCCGCCGTGTTAGATGCTATCCGGGCGGAAAGCGAGCGCCGCGATTTCCGCTCCTGAGCGTACAGTGAATACCTGATTCCCGGCTTGTTACGATCTCGTGCAACCGATGGGGATGGCACAGCAACTGACTTGCATACGAAACCGCGTCAGGCGGAAGACCGCCGTGCCGCATTCGTTGGTCCTGTGTCGGGGAGCAACCGCTTGGGCGCACTTCGAATCCTCATCGCCGATGATCACGAGGTGGCACGGCAGGGCATTCGCTCGCTCCTCGAAAGCCACGCCGGCTGGGAAATTTGCGCCGAAGCCAAGGATGGGCGCGAAGCCGTCGAAGCGGCCACCAAACAAAACCCAGACATTCTTCTGCTTGATATCGGGATGCCGAACCTTAACGGGTTGGACGCGGCGCGGCAAATTCTGGCCGCCAATCCCGACGCTTGCATTCTGATTCTTACGATCCACGATTCCGAGCAGGTTGTGCGTGAAGTGCTGGCCGCGGGCGCCCGCGGATTCCTGCTCAAGTCCGATGCGGGCCGCGATCTGATGGCCGCCGTGGAGGCGCTGCAGAACCGCCGCACATTCTTCACCCCTAAGATTGCCCAAATGATGCTCGACGGTTATCTGCGTCCCTTTGAGGAGAGCGATACCCCCGGACAGCAGTGCATTCTTACGCCGCGGGAGCGGGAAGTCATTCAACTGGTCGCGGAAGGAAAAACCACCAAAGAGGTTGCGACCGCGCTTAGCCTCAGTGTTAAGACCGCCGAAACCCACCGCACCAACCTCATGCGCAAGCTGAACCTTCATTCCGTGGCCGATCTTACTCTGTACGCTGTGCGCAACGGCATCGTTCAAATCTACTAAGTTCTAACTCCTAAGTTCGGAATCCAGCCGCGACGAGCGTCCTTGATTACTTATTGTTCCGCTAGGCGTTAAGACCGGGGTTCATAAAGTGAGATTGCACTCGCGCTAGGGGCTTTACAGGATACCTGCCCTGGACGGCCGCCCCGTACACTCCCTTCAGCACACGAACCTACGAAAGGAGCGCCAATGCTCTGGACGATAGCCGTCATTCTGTTGATCCTCTGGTTGCTGGGCATGGTCAGTTCGTACACGCTGGGAGGGTTTATTCACATTCTGCTGGTCCTGGCCATTGTGGCCGTTTTGATTCGCTTGATCCAAGGGCGAAGCCCGGTGGTCTAAAGCTGTGCAGCGCTTGCAGATGGTGAGCATCACCCGAAAATCGAATCCACAAATTCAGGAGGGAAGTTATGAATAAGGATCAAGTCGAAGGCAAAGTGAAAGACATTGCTGGCCGCGCTGAGCGTCAGGTCGGGGAGTGGACCGGAGACACCGAAGCGCAGGTCAAAGGCACCGCAAAACAAGCGGAAGGGAAAGTCCAGAATGCCTGGGGCAACGTAAAGGATGCGGGCGAGAAAGCCGCGGACAAGGCGCACGCGAACGAAGCCGCGAACCAGGACGTCGAGACAGAAGAGGAAAGAGAAGCTCGCGCCCGCCGTAAGGCCAGCTAGCTTCACAGAGAGAGATAGTCTCCAGGTCTCCCATGACTGCGACCACCTTCAACCTATTTTGCAATTCAGATCGCACAGCGACAATTTCTGGGTTCGAGGCGAACGCTGCCGGAGAGCAGCGAAGCTTCGAACCCTCTCCTTTTTTGCGGAAGAGCATGCCTACTGCGTTGCTAACGCGGCGAGCCCCCGGAGATCCTTACATTTCGGAGGGGTAACAAATAGGGGAAGCTCTCACCCTTCCACCGGGAGTACACAGTATTGCTGCTCAACACGGCTCATTTTACAGTCGCAGAGTACCCAGCGGACAGTGACAGTGGGAAGAGCAGAAATCGAAGGCAGCAGAAATCAAGAGAAGAAAGTTGAGAGGCTTTCAAATGGCATCCAGGGTTACAACTCACCAGATTGAAGCGCACCGTCCTCCCTCCCCGGAAGACTTGCGGCGTGTATTTGAGTCAGCGGTCTGCGAAATTCACCAGGCCGATGTCGCCGCCAAGAAGCGGCTGCAGTATCGCGCGCCCATCGTTCCGCGCGCCAGGCTTTTAGGATTGTCGAAGGACGACATGGAAAAGCGCGCCCTCTCGGACGCAGCTCGAGCCCTGGCTCAGCTCTGGAGGGTTTAATTCGTCAAAAGGGAACCGCTCGCCTATTAGCAAGCGGAGGCTGCGCTACGCCGCTGCGGCGCGGAATTCCAGGCAATTGTTCAGCGCTCGCAAAGCGTAGAGCGCGTCGTCGAGTGCCTGATCTTCTTCAATCGTGTCCGTGCCGGCTGCAAACAACTCCCGCGCGCGGGCCACGATCGCTTGCTGAGCTTCCGAAATCCGGGTAGGGGTCCGGTCCGTGTCCGATTCAAACAGAGCAGCGGTATAAAGTTCTCGCCAATGGCGACGGGGATACGAGGAAGGGGATTGATTCATGGGAAGCCTCTGGCAGCTACTGTAATTCCTGTTGGATTGACTGAAAACACTGTAGATGCCTCTCCGGCAAAACACCATACGGTAATTACCGTAGACGTCAGGCAATAAAAAATGGAAGGGTATTAAACCCTTCCATTTGAGTTTTATTTTGCGGCAGTTACGCCGCCCGCTTGGATTTCGAGCCGCTGCGCGTGCCTTGTGAGGCTGCTGTAGTGTTGCCTGCTTCTGCCTCTTCGCCTTCGGCCGCCCTGGGGTTGATCTTCCCCGCTAGTTCTGTAAGTTTCTGATCGGCTTGCTTTTCCTCTTCCAAGGTCTGCTCCAGCAGGGAAACATCTTCATTTTCCCCGAGCAGTTCCGCGATGGCGCGAACCGTTCCATAGCCAGCCATCTCGTAGTGTTCCACGCGCTGGGCGGCACCGATGATGGCCGCATCCTTTACTTCATCGGTGTAGTCTTCCTTCATGGTTTCGGCCCCTTCTTTTACCAGGCCTTCCATGCCCAGGCATTTCTTGCCACTCGGCTTTTCCTCTAAACGCTCGAAGATCTGCTCCAGGCGGGAGACATGCTCTGAGGTTTGGCGCAGATGCTCTTCAAATGCTTCCCGCAGTTGATCGTTCGATGCAGCCTTTGCCATCTTCGGCAGGGCTTTCACCAGTTGGGTTTCCGCGTTGTAAAGATCCCGAAGTTCGTCGATATACAGCTCTCGTAGTGAATCCTTTGCCACGGTGTAGTTCCTCCTGAAAATTAGAATCCGTTTGGGCCCGGTTATGATCTGCTTCGCTATTTTCGGGCCTCTGATTTCGAAACTAGTTCACGCGGTCGTTGGCAGACAATACCCCGGAATCCGTACCTTGCGCGTGAGGGGCGCTCAGCCGTTACGGTTCGAAATCTTTATCGCTGTGTGCGGCTCTTAGTTGCGCGCTTTTGCCGGCTTCCTGAAACTTTGCTTCGGGGCGCTTTCTTTCCAAGCGGGTTCGCCTTCTTCGGCCTGCGGACCCTTCGGGAGTTGGCTTTCTTTGGACGCACTGAATCGATTGGCTTGCCGTCGACCGCCGCTGGCTTTCTGACTCGCAAGTTTTCGGCCGCAGATCCCGTGGCCGACGATGGCCGCGTTAACCCTTGGGCCACATGAGTGAGCGTTCCTGCCACATACCCCAGCTTGCGGGCCACTGTACTCAGCAACGGCTCTTTTCTCGCTCGTTTCTGTGCTGTCATTTGCTTTCCTCCAGGCGAAGGGTTTCACTAAAAAAGAGAAGTCCCGGCACAAGGCCGGGACTCTCAGGCAATCGTTACAGCGAAGGGAAACTAGGACGCCCGACGCTGACGATCACGATTGTTTTCGTCTTCGTCGGTCTCGTTCTGGCCGCCCTTCTTCTGCTGGTTCTGGCCCGACTGCCCGGTCTGGCCAGTCTGGCTTTGATTGTTCTGGCCGCTCTGGCCGGATTGGCCGCTCTGGCCCTGTCCGGATTGGTTACCCTGCTGTTGATTCTTTTTTTCCATATCGTCTGCCATAAATACGTTCTCCTGATAAAGCGCGAATCCTCCGCGCTTTTGAGATTTAAGCGCTATCTGCAGGATTAGTTGCCGCAAGAGTTTGCAAAGGTTGGGAAATATTGCAGGCGAGACAGAAAGTTCAGTGAGGTAAATCGAGTTACGTTCGCCGTGCGGGTATGTACGTGGTGGATCTTTGCGTTGAATCTCTGGTCGAGAAACGCAACCCCCACATCGAGAAAGCGGATTGTTGTTCAGAAAAGAAAAGCATGCGGCGACGGGCCTTGGTCCGCGCCGCATTTGCCACGCTTAATATTTACCAAAGCCGCACGCCAGCGGAGCTAAACCCCCGTGCCGCGCCGCGAAATATGGGTGAACAGTGAGATGACAAACAGAACAAGAAACACGACGAACAGCAGCTTGGCAACTCCGGCTGCCGCGACCGCGACACCCGTGAATCCCAGAATCCCGGCGATAATCGCAATCACCAAAAATACCAGCGTCCAATAAAGCATGGCTCCTCCTTGATATTGGTCCAGCCTGTGGACATTCTATTTCTTGTAACCCGGCCCTGGAATCGCGTGCCTTCTGTATTTCTTTTTGAGGCGGGCTGTATTGTCGTAGGGCAATCCGGTAAGCGGCGACCCATCACGGGCACTTCTTTAGAAGTTTTTAATTTGTTCGTTTTTTTGAGAGGAGAGCAGGTGCCGTTCTCCCAGTGAACAGCACCTGCTCGATGGGGGCGTCTGTCGAGTAGGAACACAGATTAAGTGAGGGGAACCTCACTGCCCATACTGTGAATCGTGTATTTTGCAGCGCGGTAATTATCTAAGACTTCAGCTCTCAAGCTACTAACCTCTGTTGTGCCGTGCCGGGAGTCGGTTCGTGCCGGAGTTACCCGGTCTTGCCTTCACCACGGCGGCGTTACAGCAAACGGTGTATAGACCCAGGAGGTCCCCGCTTGTACAAAGGAGTTGAGCCGTTTCCGAATAATCTGGCGGGTTCGCTCAGACGGGTTCGCTCTCACAGAATTCGGCAGCGACTTGGCTAGGTGGCGCTCTTCGTCTCACGGAGGTTCTCATGAATCGTCGTCACCTTCTTTCGATCTTCTTGGTCGTGGCATCGACGTCTTTCCTGGTTGCGCAAGAGGCCCAGAAACCGAGCCCCGTGCCGCCCTCCGATATTCTTGGACCGCAACTCATCGCGTGGTCACAACTGCAGCAGCCACAGCCGATGCAGCAAGGCGAGCAATCCTCTTCGCAGACTCAGCCCGATCCATCGCCGGCGGCGCAAACCCTCACGGGTACCGTCGTGAAGGATGCCGGCCATTACCTTTTGAAAGTTGCGGGCAGCAGCACCGCCTACGAACTGGACGACCAGGATCGTGCCAGCCACTATGAAGGCAAGGAAGTAAAAGTCGCGGGCGTTCTCGACGCAAAAGGGAAGAGCTTTCACATCATCAATATCGAGTTGATCTCTTAAATCGGTTTGTGAAGATGCAAGATCGGTCGTAACCATCCGCAGCCATCGGGGTTCGGAAAATATCAGTGTCTGGAAAACCAGCGTACTACCCAGGCTAAGCGATGCGGGCTTGGTGATTCGAGTTAAGTGGCCTGAGCGTACGCAACCATACCTATGAATGCACGAAAAACTGGATTCCGGAGTAAGACGTCTGCCTTGTTCGGCGGCACGGTTTGCGTGTTGGCGGTCCTGGCGGTAGCACCGGCCATCGTAGGTGGCGGGGCCGCGCGGACCGTGCAGTCGGCTACGGTTCCATCGGTTTCCCCGCAAGCTCCATCGCAATCCTACGAAGGTGTGATTACCGATACGCACTGCAATGCCAAACATTCCACCGCAATCGGCATGACAGCGTCCGATTGCACGCGGACTTGCGTTCACGCCGGCGAACACTTCGCCCTGGTTGACGGCGAATCTGTCTACACGTTGCAGGGGGAGCCGGAATTGCTGAAGAAATTAGCCGGCCAACGAGTGAAAATCGTAGGGACTCTCAACGGTAGTCAAATCTCGGTAGCGTCAGTATTGGCGGAGTAACACCGCTGTGCACTTCCGCCTTGCTTTCAGACTAAAAAACTAAGCCCGCCGCGGAAGATCCGTGGCGGGCTTTTTGTCAGCCTTCACTGTTAGGCGCATCCACTTCTCCGGATGCACTGGTTTGGCTACGGCAGGTAATAACGGAAGGACGTGAAGACCATCGCGTCTAGTCCGTGCGGAGTGTTCGGTGTGCCGGTACCCGACCATGCGTAGCGCTCGACGTAGGAGAACTGCGGTCCAAACTGAATGCGGCCGCGGTTGATTTTCTCTCTCGATCCGTCATAGGGCTTGAACCAGATGCCGATCGTCCCTTCCGCTATTGTCCGCGTGTCGGCAGTGCAATTGGCTAAGCTGCCGGGGATGAAGCCGGTGCCAATCGAGGGTGCGGTTTCGATATAGCAACCGTTATTGGCGGCGTGCGGCGACCCGTAGCCTACGTAGGCTCCGGCTCCGCCTTTCGCCAAAGGATCGAAATCATACGCCCGGCCGGCATACTCGGCGCCGACGTTCGCATAGATATCCAGCTTCGGTCCGTGCCACTCCAGAGTTCCCAGACCTTGATAGCTCTTGACCAGGTCCAGAGTACCGTTGGCGTGGACGGAAGTATCGGGAAGGCCTGCGGTTCCGTAACGGCCGATGCCGCTGCCGCCGAGGAAGTGCAAGCCGAAGTCGACGTGCTTGTCGAGGAACGACCAGCGCGCATTCGCGCCTAGGCCGCCGCCGTTCTTGGAAGCGTTATAGGCGCCCAGGGCGCTTACGCCGGTGACGCCGTCGCAAACTGTGGTCGCGCTAAGCAGTTCGCCGCAGGGATATACGCGGTCGCGCATGCGGGTGTAAATTCCGAAGATTTCGTAGTGACCGAAACCCGGTTCGAATACGGCCTTTGCAATCACATCAGGCGAGGGATTGAACGAATAGTTGGCCGCCGGGGTACAAGTGGTAGTGGCGGTGGTGCTGGTGGAGTTGAGCGCGGTGGTGCAATTGGTGATGGCGCCGTTATAAAGCCCGCCGCCTGTGCCAGCAGAGCCGAGGAGGTAATTCTCGCCATTGCCGTGGGTGGTCAGCGTAGCCTGAGAGTTTTCCATGGAGACGGCCAACCAGACCTTGTTGCCGAAGTTCTGCGACAACCGCATTCCATATTGCCGAGCCCAACTGAAGCCGACGGTATACTGCGGGTCGATGGTCATGGGAACCGCTTCCGTGCGGTTATCCACGCCATGCTTGGTTTCGGTGACCAGGCTCCACATCTGGCCGCCGGTTATCGAGGTGCCGCTGTTAAGCGCCACCTGGCCCCATGCTTGCCGCTGCCTCAAGCTGTAGCTGTTGCTCTCGTTATTGTTCGAGGTCACGCCGGCAGAGAGGAAGTCCGTCTCCACATAGCCAGTTAATTTCGCTCCGTGCAATTGTCCTTGAGCCAGCATCGACAGCCTTGACTGGCGACCGGAGCCGAAGAACTCCGACATATCGCTCTGCGCAGCGCCAGGCATGGTCACGGAGTTGAACGGCGTGTTGATGTCGGAGGCCAGGGCCCGCGAGCGCCACACGCTTTCAGCCGCCAGAAAGCCACCCGGAGTAATGGTGATTCCCTTATAGTGCAGGGCGATCGGGTTGGCGATTGAATCGGCCACATTCTTCTGGGTTTCCTGCACCGACATAGTGGTGTTCAGCAGGTTCGTTTTGAGGTCGGAGACATCCGACTTAAGCGCCACGACAGATTGCTGCTGCTGCGCCGCTGTGGCTTGCGCCGCATCGGCTTTCGCAGCGGCATCGGTCGCCGTCGCCTGTACCTGCTGCACCGCCTGGTCCTTGTGCTGCAGCGCATCGCGCAGTTCCTGAATCTGTTGTTGCTGCTGCTGTAGTGCGGCTTGCTGCGCGGCGACGGCATCCCTTAAGGCCTGCACCTCCGCCGCTGTCACAGCCGGTTTGGCTTTTGTTTTCCTTGGTTTCGGCTCCGGGCTGCTTTGAGCCACCAGCGTTCCCGCTAGACACACGATGAGGCCCAGCTTCCATGCAGATTTCATTACACTCTCCTAGTTTTTTAATAACCTGGCACGACTCAAATACATTGCGGGGATTAGCTCGCAAAGAAGTGTTGGAACAATGGGTCGATGGATTCCTTCCATGAGCCTTTCCCACACGAATGGATGTACCCCTTCTATCGGCGTAGTGTTAAAGGACCGTTACAGGATGATGAATTTCTAATGAATGGCGGGATTTGCTGCTTTCAGTCGAGCTGGGGGTTGACGGCCGCAGCCGAAAACAAGCAGTCCTGCCTCGCTCGACTTTTTATTCCCCATTCGCCGATTCAACCAAAACATCCTTGGCGGTAAATTAAGGATGGGAGGGCACTTGCGCTTCTAGAAAGAGGAAACCACTCGTACTTCCTGCATAGCCGGTCTCGCTTATGCAGGCATCCAAAAGAAGTGCTGTGGCCATTGTTGAAGAGAGTTCTTCGAAGTGCGATGCAGGATCTGTTGAATCATCACACTTTTCAGGTGGCGGCCGCGCTTTCCTATTACTTCATTCTTGCCCTGTTTCCTGGATTGATTGTCCTATCCACCCTGCTGAGTCTGATTCTCCTGCCCGACTTGTTTGGCGGGGTGCTGGGTACGATGGCGCGCCTGCTTCCGCCGCAAGCCATGCAGATGGTCTACTCCGTTCTGGCAGACGTTTTGACCGCGCATCGCCGCGCCTGGCTCTCCTTTGGCATGCTGGGGATGATTTGGGTTGCGTCGGCGGCCTTCGACGCCCTCATCGAAGCCCTGAACATTGCCTATGACATCAAAGACGATCGACCTTTTTGGAAGACGCGTCTCATCGCTCTTGGCCTGGCGGGAGTTTGCGGCGGACTTTTCATAAGCGGTCTCGCTGTCATCATGGTGGGTCCGCGTTTCGGCAATTGGCTGGCGCTGCGAATGGACGTTCCCCGCGGCTTCGCGGTTCTTTGGCCCTTCCTCCATTGGACGATTGCGATCCTGGCGACTGTCGTCGGTGTCGAGTTACTCTATTTTCTTGCGCCAAAGTTCAAGCCTAAATTTATCGACACTTTGCCCGGCGCAGTCATCACCGTAGTTGCGTGGTTAGCCCTGTCTTCTTTATTGGGGATCTATTTCCGTCACTTCGCCAATTACAGCCGAACCTACGGCACCCTCGGTGGACTGATCGCCTTCATGATCTGGTTCCAGTGGACATCGTTGGCTTTGCTGGTAGGCGCAGAATTCAACTCGGAACTCGCAAAACTTCGTAAAGCACGCCTCCACGAGACAGAATCGCGCCGCTGAGACCTTCGATAGACGCCACGTTCGAGGCAAAGCAGCTTGATCGAGCAATCGGTGCGACCGCGTTCCGCCGAAAGCGTGCCAGTCTTTCGTTAATCCATTCGATATGGATTGAAGCCCCGGAATTGTTGATTTCGCCAATTATGTGCATTCAGCCGTTTGCAAAGCCACTTTCGTTCCGGTAGCGCGATATGGAGCGCCAAGTCGATCACTACCCGTTGTCCTGTATGGGCGCTATAAAGACTTTGGCGGTATACATAATTATGATCTTCCTGCTCCGCATCGAAATGCTGTTTCCCAGCCGCAGGTTTGGCCGGGATCCAGAGGCCGGATCGGCGAATTGCGCCTTTGGGACGATTCCAGCGTCCATCGCTTTGCTCGTGCTGTTGTCGCTGGTGCACCCGTCGCGGGCCTTCGCGGCGAATCCTGACCTGGAAACTGTGCTGGCTGGCTCGCGCCAGCGTATTGAGAAATTGGACTACCGTGCGAGCGGCCGGCTCACGCATATCGATGGCGACGGCAAGCGCACGAGCCACAAATTTGTCGCCAAGGCGCGCTGGTTTCCCGATGGCCTGCGTCTGCTATGCGAGATCTCGGGGCCGGGCTCAGAGAAGACGAGCCTTCTTCTCCATATGACAGTGAATGGGCACGTAACCATCGAGGCGGTACTCCCTGGCGAGACGGCCGCCAGCGTGTTGCCATTCGAACATTGGAACGACCCGCTCGTGGGAACGGACTTCTCCTATGAAGACATGGTAGAGAATCAGTTCTTCTGGAAGAATCAGGAACTCCTGGCGCCGGAGAAATACGGCGCGCGGGATTGCTTTGTCCTTAAGAGCACGTCAGGACCTCATGAGCGGAGTTACTATGATTCGGTAACGTCTTGGATTGACCGCAGCATTCTTTATCCTGTGCATGTGGTGAAGACGCTTCGCGGGAAGGGACAGCAGAAGGAATTCATTTACTACGGGCTGCGGCAGGTGAGCGGCGTTTGGTCCGCGTCGCAAGTAGAGGCGAAGCTGCAGGGCAAACCCGGCTCCTCGATTATGGTAATCGAAGGGGGTTCGGCAAAGGCAAATCTTGGGCGCAAGGACTTTGATATCGGCCAGTCCAGCGCTCAAGAAGAGAAAGTGAAATAAATCGAATCGCTTAACTAGGCTGATGCCAGGCCATGTGCTGTCACTGGAGCATCCGCGCTGTTCGCCGTCATGGGATAAGCTCCTTTTCAGACGTTGCTGGGGCCCCATGTAAGCCAAATGGCCACCAATTCCAGTCGCCGGCAAGTTGTAATAGAGCCGGCCCGACGACCATCCGCACCGCTGTCGCGTCAATAAATACCGCCACGGCGAGCGTAAAGCCCAACATTTGAATAACCAGAAAGCTACCAAGGGTAAATGCGGTGAAGACGGCAATCATAATTGCCGCAGCACTTGTGATGAGCCCGGCCGTCCGCGCCAGGCCTTCGATTACCGCGGATCTCTCGGATAGACCGCGCCGCCGTTCTTCGAGGACTCGAGTGACCAGGAAGACTTCATAGTCCATGCTCAATCCGAAGACGATGGCAAACGAGAGAATCGGAACGATCGGAAATATGTTGCCGGTCGGTCCGTCGAGCCCAAAAAATTTGCTGCCGTGACCTTCCTGAAAGACCACAACCAACGCGCCGAATGAAGCTCCAACGGAGAGTAGATTGAGCAGAATTGCTTTGACCGCCGCAAATAGAGAACGTAACCCAATCAGCAGTGCCAGCAAGCTCCCCAATACGACGCCGAGGACCACCCTCGGCAACCGCTCTTTTACTACCGAGTCATAATCTGCGTCGAGTGCGGGAACGCCGCCGACGCGCAGCACGGCGCCGGGCACGCCGGTGATCGCCCCGACATCGGAGGAACGCACCTCTCTTACCCATCGTATCTGTTCGTTGGGCGAAAGAGTGGCGGTGGGCAGCAACTCAATCAAGGTGGCTTGGCCATCGCTGCGAAGAAAACTCTTGCGGATGGCTTCGGGCACACCGTCAACAGCATCCGCCGTGTCCGACATTCCCGTCAGTGTCGGAAGAGATAAGACCTCTTGCGCTCGAGGATCGCTCTGGAAGCGCGTCGTCAAGCGACTGACGGCCAGCCAACCAGCCGGCGAGAGCGGCGGAGACTGCGGCGGCAATTCCAGGATCACTCGCAGGGACTGCACAATGCCGGACCGACCCATGCGTTGAAGCGTGTGCAGTGCCTGCACGGACTCGGCTGCGGCCGGGAGCGAGTCATGGTCAGGAAGCCCCGGAGACATTTTTCGCGTCTGGAATGCGAGGATGAGTAGCGGAATCCCCGCGACAAGTAGAGCGGTCCAGGGCCGGCGGGTTATGATGCTGCCCCAGCGCACCCACCGCTCACTCGCGGCGCATAGACTCTCCCGCGTTTGGGGTCGCCTGGCTTTAAAGCGCACTTTGGCGGCATCAATGCGATGCCCGAGCAGGCTCAGCACCCAAGGCAGAATGAATGTACACAGCATGACACTCAAAACGGTGACCAGCAGGCCAGCGATCCCGATGGACCGCAGTTCGCTGATGGGCACAGTCAGCAGCGCAGAAAATCCGATGGCAACTGTCGTGGCCGAGATTAGCAGCGTATGACCGGCTTGCCGGGCAGCAATATCGGCAGCGTGGCCTGGGTCATATCCCTCGGCCAATGCCTCGCGAAACCGGCTCACCATCAGCAACGCATAGTCGATGCCCAAGCCAAGGCCGAGCATGGTCGCCAGATTCTGCACCAGAATCGACAGCTGCAGATAATGCGCGAGTAGCGCAGCCGCGCCCAGCGCCATCGAGATTGAGAGCATTCCAACTCCCAGCGGCAAGAGCGCGGCCACAAAACTGCCGAAAGCCAGCAGCAGTAGCACGAGGGTTACCGGCATCGCCCGTTCCTCGGCATGGGTAACGTCATCTGCACTGACCTTGCGAAGGTCGAAGTTCAGCGGAGTTTCACCCGTAATCTCCAGTTTGATATTGGGGTATTGCGACCGAAGCTGACCTTCCATCCAGTCGGCTCTTGCCCTCAGTTTTGGAACCAACGCCTCGACAGTTTCATCGTGCGGGTCCAACCCGACGATGATCAAGGCTCCGCCGTTGTTCCCGGTGAACAGCGGATCTGGCCAATCCACACTTGAGACGGCACCCGACACTCCTGGCACACTGCGCAACGAACTGGTTAAGAAGCCCAATGCCTCTGCGCCTTTGGCTGAATCCGGATCGGAAATACCGGTGATCACTAGAACTACGCGGTGGGCGTAGGGAGACTGGAAACGCCGCGCCAGTTCCAGATCAACTTTTTCGGATTCTCCGCCCTTGATGTGAGCAGACGTCTGCAGGTGACGTTCGACTTTGTAGGAAAAGGGCAGCAGCGCCAGCGCCATGACAAACCCCGACATCGCCAACCAGAATCGGCGGCGAGCAGCGTCATGGCCAGTCTTCGAGATTGGCATTCCCATGGAAGATTCGTGTCGTTTCCTCGTACGTCTGACAGCAATGAAACAACTTTATCGGGCACACCCATGATATACGGTCAAAAT